>Ga0208587_1002068_pt1 | contig 10365 bp, 7 predicted proteins | sample NGESurdeep092012_7_FD_184472 | JGI IMG/M metagenome (GOLD analysis project Ga0208587, IMG submission 184472) | Arctic peat soil microbial communities from Barrow, Alaska - NGEE Surface sample 210 deep-092012 (SPAdes) | ecosystem: Environmental > Terrestrial > Soil > Wetlands > Peat ...
CCCCCGCGGTCGGCCCTGGAGACGTCCTCTACCTGCTCTATCCGCCCAGGGACCAGACGGTCGGCGGCAGCCTCGTCGCGATCGGCCCGGACGGCAGTGTGCGACCAGGCTGGCCTGTCGTCCTCGCGCGGGCCGGCGCCGAGTTCCGGTCGGTCATCGTAAGTCCCGATGGGACCGCCTACGCAGTGGTCGTCGAGCCCGAGGGTGGTGGGCGGTACTCGGCGACCCTCCTCGCGATCGCGCCGGACGGCACCGTGCGCTACCGCGCCGTGATCGTCGAGCCGTAGCCACCCGTGGATCTCCAGATCGTGGACCGCCGCCTGGCCGTCGCAGCGATGGCGCTCGTTCTCGCCGCCTGCTCGAATACCGCGCCGACGGGCTCGGCGGGCACCCCGGCTGCCCCGCCTGTCACCGCGGCGGTCACTTCGGCGCCCACCGCCTCGCCACCTGCATCTCCAACTGCGACACCGCTCCCGTTGCCCCGAACGGCCACTCGTGGAGTCGACTGGGAATGGCGCGATGTCTACTTCGAAGACCCCCTGGGGCAACAGCCCTCGCTGGTCGGAGTCATCTTCACGGGTGCCGGCTTCATGGCCTGGGGCCCCAACTCGGTCGGGGGATCCGCGATGGTGGCATCTACGGGCGACCTGTATGAGTGGGGCGGGGCCGGTGACCCCAAGCAGTTCAGCGGCGTGCAGATCATCGGGATCGCTTGGGCCCCGGCCGGGATCGTGGCGCTCGGCACTGACACGGCGGGCGCCGTCCACGCCTGGCGCTCCGCCGATGGCGCCACCTGGAAGGCCGGACCGCCCAAGACCGGCATCGATGGCGCCGTTCGAACCCTTGTCGCTTCGGGCGGTGGAGTCTTCTACGCGGCCGGCACGGCCAGGGGCGGCTGCGATGTGGCCATCTGGTTCTCCTACGACGGCTTCGCCTGGCAACCGTCAGACCCGCTGGTCGGCGCGCGCGATACCTGCACAACCGGACAGACCCCGGCCAGCCCCACGATCGCGCTCCTCCGGGAAGGGCCGGCCGGCCTGGTGGGCTACGGCTCGGTGCCTGGTATCGGCAGCGCGTTCTGGACATCGACCGACCGGGTCCACTGGACCTTCCACCCCCAGCCATCTCTGGGCGGGCACATTGCCGGACTGGCCGCAACGAGATCGGGCTATGTCGCGGTCGGTGACACCGGCACTGGGAGCGCCGCGGTCTGGCTGTCCCCGGATGGGATCACTTGGACCGCGGCCCCAGACCAGGCCGCCCTCCACGACGCCGCCATGGCCGATGTGCGGACGCTCGATGATGGAAGCCTTGTGGCGGTCGGTGGCGACCCCAACAACGCGTTCGTGGCCTGGACCTCGAGAGACGGTCTCACCTGGGTGCGCGGGCCCGCGGCGCTCTATCCCAATGGCGGCCCGCTCGGCCGCCCCAACCACCCGGGCAACTGGGTTCTGGCGTCCGACGGGCATTCCTCGTCCAATCCCGAGGAGCTGCTGATCGCGGTGGCCGGCGGGTCGCGGGCCATGGTCAGTCCGCCGATCACGCCCGGCCTGCGGGCGGCCACCCTGACCATTGCGCTCTCCGGGCGGGTCGAGCGGCCGACAGAAACCGTGGCCGGCACTTGCAGCGAGGCCACTGACGGGACCGGCAGCACGGCTGTCCAGACCGATCTCGGGTCCCCCGCAGGCTTCTCGTTTCCGCTCTACCTCGCCGTGACCCCCGACGGCCGAATCACGGACTTCCGGATCAACTCGGAGGGCCTGTCGGTGGGCGTGGGCCAGGGCAAACCGATCGACCCGTCGACCTTCACGATCGCGCCGGGCTCGACCGCGAAGCACGGCAGCGCCACGTTCCGCGGATTGGTCGATACGCTCTCCGCTGTCGGAACCACGTTGCTCTCCGGATCGGTGGCGTGGGCGTGCGCCGGTTCGTGATGCTCCGGGGTGGCGATGCGTCCCCTCGGAGGAGGGACCTGGTGCACGGCCGAATCCGGAGGGCGGCTGCCACGACTGCGATCGTGCTGGTCGTCGTCGGGTGCGCCACGAACGTGTCGCCGAGCCACCTCGCGCCACCGTCGCCGGCCGCCAGCCCCTTGCCGTCGCCCCCGGCCGCCGCCGCGCCGAGCCTCTTGACACTGCCCAGCCCGACGCCGGCACGAACCCAGATCCCAGCCGCCGATTGCGTCAACCCCCCGCCCGACATCGCGGCGCTCATCGCCCAGGCCGATCCGGTCGCCTGCTACGGGAATGCTCCCCTGGGCCTCGACGCGTATCTCATCGGGCCGGCCCAGGTCGACTACGTGGTCTATGTCGAGCCAGCGTGGCTCGGGAGCCCGTCGACTGAACTGGAGCTTGTCGGAGAGACGCGCAAGAACGGGGCGCCTTTCCTGCTGGTGGCCGTCGATCCCGCGAGCGCCATCTCCATGAGCGACCACGTCTACACGAACGTCCGCATCACCGGCCACTTTGACGATCCCGCTGCCCGGACCTGCCGCGAGACCGGGCGGGTGGCGGGCATGGGAACGCCTGAACCGGCAGCGGGGACGATCGAGCGTTGCCGCCGGACATTCGTCGTGACCCAAATGGCGCAACTCCACCCGTGACGCGCTCCGCAGCTCGCCTCACCCGTGAGTCCGACTGCACCGCCGGATTGGCGACCGTGTTGGGACGCCGCGCTGGTGGGACCTCACGGTCCGCTGCCACCCCCCAGATCGGCGGAGTCTAGGCCTCCGGCGGAGAAATGGATACGGCGGCCATCGGGCAGCGCTCGGCGCGGATGTAGTAGCTCCGCGGCACGCTCACGGCACGAGGGTAGGCTTGCCGTGTCAGAGTCTCGACTGGAGGCACTCCCCACGATGGGACCGGTCCGCGCGCTCGTCAGACGGCTCCGCGACTCCCTCTCTGCGGCGATCGGCGACGTCGCCTTCGGGATGGAGGACGGTGCCGTCTCGATCGCCGGGCTTGTCTTCGGCGTCGCGGCGAGCACGAACAGCCGCTCGATCGTGCTCCTTGCGGGGGCGGCGGGCGCGATCGCCGGGGCTGTCTCGATGATGGCCGGCACGTACCTCGACGTGCAGTCCGAGCGTCATCGGGCCGACGCGCTGGTCCAGACCGCCCGGGGCCGGATCGCGCTCGACCTTGATGCGTACAGCGGCAGGGTGACGCGCCGGCTGCTCGCAGACGGGTTCAGCGAGGAGGAGGTCGCCCTCGTCGCGCGTGCCTTCGCGAGAAACCCGGAGGCGCTCCTCGACCACATCGTCGCGCTCGAGATCGGCGTCGTTCGCCGACCCAGCGCCTCACCCTGGACCCACGCGGTCTGGATGTTCGTCGCCGACCTGCTCGCGGCGGCCGTCCCGGTTGTCCCGTTCGCGCTCTTCGACATCGAGGCGGCGCGATTCGTGTCGCTCGTCGTGACCGGCGCCCTCATGGCGCTCCTTGGCGTCGCACGTGGCCTGATCGGCCACGTGAACATCTGGTGGACGGCCGTTCAGACGATGGCGATCGCCGGCGCGGCCGCGCTGGCCGGCGTCATCATCGGTCGGCTGGTCAGCGGGTAGCCCCCGACAGAGGCGGGTCGTCGCTTCCCGTGACGGCTCCCAACCGCCTTTCACGTGACCTTCGAGGAGCCAACTCCCTCTGCCACCGTCATCCGGCGGCACCGGAGCAGCGGTCAGTGGGTCAGGTACCCGAGGAGTGAGTGGACCTGGACGGCATCCGAGGCGTTGGCCAGGTACCCGAGGTTCCAGGCCTGCTCGATCGTCCTCAGCAGGGAGTAGTGGTTGAAGGCCTGGTAGCCCTTGAAGTGGCGTTTGCCGTTGGTGGTGACCACCACGGCCGGGACGAGGCCGCCGCCGTACATGCCGCCGGCCCACGTGTTGCCATGCGGGGTGACGCCGTCGGACTTCAGGAACTGGTAGCCGGGCGGCAGGATCGGCGCGTCGCAGCAGCCGGCCGCAGACGCCCATCCGTCGGTCGCCGTGGGGATGCGCAAGAATCGTCGGCGCGAGACGATTGGAGGCGAGGCGCGAATGCAGTGCCCATCGCCGAGGTCCAGGACGCCGTCAAGGACCGACTCGACCGCATGCCCGACCAGCTCAGGCTCGCCCGCAGCCGCCGCGAACGCCGGCGGGCAACGCGGCTCCTGGGTCAGGACCCTCCACCGCGAGCGCCGACATCGACGCCCGTGCCCGGATTCGAGGCCGCGTCTTCCTCGCGGAGGTTACGTCTCAGGAGCTTCCCGAGGCCGGTCCTGGGAAGCCCGTCCCTGATCTCGATCACCGTCGGCGTCTTGTAGCGGGAGAGGTTCGCGCGGCAGTAGGTGATGAGGTCGGACGGCGTCGTGATGGCTCCCTCCCGCAGGACCACGTAAGACTTGACCACCTCACCCTTCACCGGGTCCGGGACGCCGATCGTCGCTGCCTCGAGGACGTCCGGGTGACCAATGAGCACCTCGTCGACCTCTCTCGGGAAGACGTTGGCCCCGGAGACGATGATCAGGTCCTTCAGGCGATCGACGATCCGGAAGTAGCCGTCCTGGTCCATCGAGGCGAGGTCGCCCGTGCGCAGCCAGCCGTCGCGCAGGACGGCCGCGGTCTCGGCCGGACGCTCCCAGTAGCCGGCCATCACCTGCGGGCCGCTGACCCAGAGCTCGCCGATCTCGCCTGGGAGGAGCGTCTGGCGACCGGTCTCCACGTCCCGCACCTGGGCGTCGGTCGAGGGCAACGGCAACCCGACCGTGCCGGGTCGATGCTCGCCGTGGACCGGGTTGACGTGCGTGACCGGCGCCGCCTCGGTCAGCCCGTACCCCTCGCTCACGCTGCCGTGTGACAGGGCCTCGAACCCCTCCTGAACCGCCCAGGGCAAGGGTGCCGACCCGCTGATGCATGCCTCGATCGAGCTCAGGTCGTACCGCCCGAGATGCGGGTCGTTCAGGAGACTGGCGTAGAAGGACGGCGCGCCCGGGAACAGGCGGGGCCGGTGCCTGCGGATCGCCTCCAGCGTCTCGAGGACCACGAAGCGGGGCAGCAGGATCTGGGTGAAGCCCAGCTGCAGGGCGAAGTCGAGGGCCACGGTCAGCCCGTAGATGTGGAAGTACGGGAGCGCACACATGATGGACGCGGGCTGGCCGTCATCGTCCTTCACGAGCGTGCTCGTGCACTGGACGGCGTTCGCAACGAGGTTCCGGTGGGTGAGGGTCGCCGCCTTCGGCGTTCCGGTCGTTCCACCCGTCGGCTGGAGGACGGCCGGGTCCGTGGGGTGGGCGACGGACTCGACCCGGATCGGCGGCTGCGCGCGCAGCGCGCGAAAGAAGTTGGGCATGCTCGTCGAATGGGCGACGGGGTGCCAGCGGTGCTCGCGGCGCATCTTGAACGGATAGAGCCAGCGGATCGGGATCGGCAGCGAGTCCTTGATGCCTGTCGCGATGATGCCGCTGGCCGCCTCGCCCCCCGATGGCGGAGTGAGGAGATCGCCGAGGGCCGTGCGCGCGCCGGCGACGCGCGGGACGAGGATGTCCATTGCGACCGACAGGCGCGGACGGGTCTGCCGGAAGAGAACCTCGACCTCGCGCTCCACGAGGAGCGGGCTCATGGGGACGGAGATGCAGCCTGCCCGGAGCGTGCCGAGGAACGCGATCACGAACGCGGGACTGGTCGGGAGGTGCAGGCTCACGCGGTCGCCCGGCACGAGCCCGATCGCCCGGAGGTAGCCGGCGAACCGGTCGACGGCCTGGTCGAGCAAGCGGAAGGACGTGCGAGCGCCGTAGAAGATCATCGCGTCGCGATCCGGAAATCGCTCGGCCGCCCGACGAAGGAGCCCGTCGACGGTCAACTCCGGGATCTCGACCTCCGCCGGAACCCCTGCCTCGTAGTGACGTAACCACGGGTGATCCGGGCTGCTCGCCATCTCGCCGCCTGGTGCTCCGATCACGGCTCTCCCTCGCGCCCTGCGTCCCTGAGGATTCCGCCCAACCCCGGGCCTCCCGAGCCCGGCCTACACGGGGTATCCGACCGCCGCCGTGACCCGAGCGGCCACGCGGCGCACCAGCTCGATCGAGTCGACGGGATCGCTCCGCAGGAAGCGGCGGACCCCGGAGAGCAGGAGGCGCGCGTCGTCCCCGTCCGCCACGCGCGCCGCGACCGCACGGGCCGTCAGCTCGACGGGACCGACGCGATCGGCGACCACGAGCTTCGCGAGGTCGACAAGGGCGGCCGGATCTCCGGCGCGGCTCACCGCGGCTGCCTCGGCCCGCAGGACCGCACTCTCCAGCGTCAGCGTCGCGATCGCGAGGTCGGCGAGCCCGGCAAGCAGCTCCTGCTGCTCCTCGAGCCCGGTCCCGAACCGCTGGACCGCCGCACCGGCGAGGAGGAGCGTCAGCTGGCGGCTGCCCTCGACGAGGCGCCGCTCGGCCGCGAGCGGTCCGCTGCCTCCGTCCTCGTCGCCCGTCGGACCGGCCAGCAGCGCCTCCTGCGCCCGGCGCGCCGGACCGAGGAGGTCCAGCCGGCCGGACATCGCTCGCTTCAGGAGCGTGCCGGGCACGAGCAGCCGGTTGATCTCGTTGGTGCCTTCCCAGATGCGGTTGATCCGGCTGTCGCGGTACGCCCGCGCGGCGGGGTAGTCCTCGATGTAACCGTACCCGCCGTGAACCTGGACGAGCTCATCGACGACCTCGTCCAGCTCCTCGGACGCGAGCACCTTGGCGATCGAGCACTCGACCGCAAGCTCCTCGAGCGCGGCCTTCACCTCGTCGGGCCCGGCCGACTCCGTCCCGGCGAGCCGGTCGTCGATCAGCCCCGCGACGCGATACACGACCGATTCGACCGCGTAGGTGCGCGCGGCCATCCGGCCGAGCTTGGCGGCCACGAGCGGGAACCCTGCGATCGGCCGGCCGAACGCGACGCGGTCGCGCGCATACGCCGCGGCGGTCGCGAGGGCCGGCTTCATCGCCCCGAGGACTGCGGCAGCCAGCTTGAAGCGCCCGACGTTCAGCACGTTGAACGCGATTCGCTGGCCCTTGCCGATCTCGCCGAGGAGGTTCTCGGCCGGGATCCGCGCGCCGTCGAGGACGAGCGCGCAGGTGGATGTGCCGTGGATCCCCAGCTTGTGCTCCTCCCGGCCGATCTCGAGCCCCGGCGTCCCCCGCTCGACGAGGAAGGCGCTGAACTGCTCGCCGTCCACCTTCGCGTAGATCGTGAAGAGGTCGGCGAACCCAGCGTTCGTGATGAACTGCTTCGTCCCGTCGAGCCGCCAGGAGCCGTCGGCCTCGCGGGTTGCGCGGGTGCGGATCGCCTGGGCGTCGGACCCTGCGCTCGGCTCGGTCAGGGCGTACGCCGCGACCGTCGTGCCGGCGGCGAGGCCCGGGAGGTAGCGGGCGCGCTGCTCGTCGGTGCCGAAGAAGACGAGCGGCAGTGTCCCGATCCCGGTGTGAGCCGCGAACGTGACGGAGAACGATTCGGCCGAGCCCAGCGCCTCGGTGACGACGACGGACGCGGTCTTGTCCAGGCCCGCGCCGCCGAAGGCCTCGGGCACGTCGATGCCGACGAAGCCCGCGCTGCCGAGGATCGCAAGGAGCTCGCGATGGGCGGCCCAGTCCTTCGCCTCGATCCGCTCGGCGCGAGGCCGGACCTCCCGTGCGACGAACTCGGCGACGGCCTCGCGGATCGCCCGGTGCTCCGCCGTGAGGCGCTCGGGCGTGAAGATGTCACCCGGTTCAGCGTGGCCCACGAGGAAGGCGCCGCCGGCGCGATGGACCCGAGTCTCGGCCGTTCGAACGTCCGCCGTCATCGCGATGCTCCCGTTGCAGCTCCGTCGGCCCGCGCGGGTTGGCGCCCGCCGAGCCACTCGATCACTCCGGCAGCCCCCTGGCCGCCGCCGACGCACATCGTCACGAGGCCGTATCGGGCGTCCCGCCGCGCGAGCTCGGAGAGGACCTGGACGGTGAGCTTCGCCCCGGTCGCGCCGAGCGGATGTCCGAGGGCGATCGCCCCGCCGTTCGGGTTGATGCGCTCCTCGTCGAGCCCGAGCTGCCGGATGACGGCCACCACCTGCGACGCGAAGGCCTCGTTCAGCTCGATCGTCGCGATGTCGTCGAGGGTCAGGCCTGCCTTCGCCAGCGCCTTCGGGACTGCCTCGACCGGACCGATCCCCATGATCTCCGGGTCGACGCCGGCGGTCGCGAAGCTGACGAGGCGTCCGAGCGGCTTCAGGCCGAGCGCCGCGGCACGCTCGCCGGTCATGACGACGAGGGCGGCGGCGCCATCGCTGGTCTGCGAGCTGTTCCCCGCGGTCACCGTGCCGCCGGCGCGGAAGACCGGCCGGAGAGCCGCGAGTCGCGCGGCGTCCGTGTCGCGGCGGATTCCCTCGTCCGCCTCGAAGATCGAATCCTGCACGGCCGGCCGCCCCGCCTCCAGCACTGTCGCATGCGCCATCACGGGGACGATCTCGTCGCGGAACCGACCGGCGTCCTGGGCCGCGGCCGCGCGCTCGTGGCTTCGGAGCGCCCACGCGTCCTGCGCCTCGCGCTCGACACCGTAGCGCTCGGCGACGGCCTCGGCCGTGAGGCCCATGTTGACGAAGACGCCGGGGAAACCGCCGGCGAGCGCCGCGTCCGGGTCGAAGTGCCAGCCGGTCATCGGGACGAAGCTCATCGACTCGAGGCCGCCGGCCACGACGACATCCGCGATCCCCGACGCGACGGCCCCGCTCGCGATCGCGAGCGCCTGGAGTCCCGATGCACAGAAGCGGTTCACGGTCATCGCGGACGAGCTCACCGGGAGGCCGGCGCCGAGCGCGACGTGGCGGGCGATGTTCAGGCCCTGCGCCCCCTCGGGCATCGCGCAGCCGAGGACAAGGTCCTCGACCTCGGCTGCATCGAGGCCGGGAGCGCGGGCAATGGCCTCGCGGATCGCGGCCGCGGCGAGCTCCGGCGGCGGCGTCTCGCGGAGGGCGCCCTTCGACGCCTTCGCGACCGCCGTCCGGGCGGCGCTGACGATCACGGCATCTCGCATGGCGGCCATCCCTCTAGTTGCGCAGCGGCTTGCCGGTCTTGAGCGTGTGGCGGATCCGGTCGCGGGTGAGGCGCTCTCCGAGCAGGCGCAGGAACGCCTCACGCTCGAGGTCCAGGAGGTGGCTCGCCGCGACCTCCGTCCCTTCGGCGACCTCGCCGCCCGCCATCACCCGGGCGAGGGTGAGGACGACGGTCCGGTCGTGCTCGCTCATCGCGCGGGCGAGGACCTGGTTGTAGGTGAGCGCCTCGGCGGCGGCGATCCCGCGCCGTCCGACGACCCGGATTGGCGCGTTGACCGGTGGGCGGTAGCCCTGCTCGGCGAGGAGGCGAACGGTCGCGGCCGCGTCGGCCCACTGGCGATCCGGGTCCGCCGTGATCGCGTCGCCCGGCATCAGGAGCCCGAGGGCGATCGCTTCCTCGGCCGAGGTCGCGACGCGCGCCATCGCCATCGTCTCGAGCGCCGCCTGGAAGAACGCGAACGTATCGGCGTGGACGCCGGCGGGAACGTGCTCCGCCGCGCGGCGCGCCATCGCTGTCGTTCCGCCGCCGGCCGGCAGCAGGCCGATCCCCGTCTCGACGAGCCCGATGTAGGTTTCCGCGAGTGCCTGCGAACGGTCCGCCGCGAGGCAGAACTCGGCGCCGCCGCCGAGCGTCCGGCCGCGCGGCGCGACGACGACGGGGAACGGTGCGTAGCGCATCCGTCCCGCGATTCCCTGGAACAGGCGGACCACGCGGTTCAGCTCGTCCCACTCGCCCTCCTCGGCCTGCATCAGGAGGAGTGCGATGTTCGCGCCGGCCGAGAAGTCCGCTGCGCGGGTGCCGATCACCAGGCCGTCGTAGGCGGCAGCGGCGAGGTCGAGCCCCCGTCCGATGAGGCTGAGCGTGTCGAGCCCGATGACGTTCAGCTTCCCGTGGAGCTCCAGGCCGAGGACGCCGTCGCCCAGGTCCGTCAACGATCCGGCGGAGTTCGACGCTAACCCGGGAACCGCCCTGCGGCGGGCGTCGAGGTCAAGGTCGCCCGAGCGCACGGGGACCTGGCGGAGCTCGAGGGACGCGAAGTCGAGGGTTCGCCCATCGTCGTGGAAGCGGCCCGGCCCACCGGGGCCGCCAACCCGGGCGGCGAGCGCCGGGACGGCCAGGCCAGCACCAGGAAGACGATCGGCGAGCCGGTCGACTCCGATCGTGTCCCACGTCTCGAACGGCCCGATGCCCCAGCCGAACCCCCAGCGCATCGCCCGATCGACGCTCTCGGCGTCGTCGGCGATCTCCGGCGCCACCGCGGCGGCGTAGGCGGTCGTGGCCGCCAGCAGCCGCCAGAGGAAGGCGGCGGCGCGATCGTCCGGGCTGCGCTCGACCGCATCC
>Ga0208587_1002069_pt1 | contig 10360 bp, 10 predicted proteins | sample NGESurdeep092012_7_FD_184472 | JGI IMG/M metagenome (GOLD analysis project Ga0208587, IMG submission 184472) | Arctic peat soil microbial communities from Barrow, Alaska - NGEE Surface sample 210 deep-092012 (SPAdes) | ecosystem: Environmental > Terrestrial > Soil > Wetlands > Peat ...
AGGAGATCGGAGAACTGCTCAACACCGTCTCTAAAAGCGAGTGCGCAAATTACTTCGCCTCCTCCGGATATGTAAGCAATTAAATTAGAAATGCTCTAACCACTAACCTCTGCCTTCAAGTCCTTCACCAGCTGCTGAAACGCCGTCTGATACGAATCGTGGTCCTTCCAGTTGCTGAAGTCGGGGATGAAGTACTCCGCGTATCTCGCGGGCCGAGTCCATGCCGATGTCGGCATCGAACAATTTCCATTGCTTGATCGCCTCAAACGGGACCAGCGTGATGGGAAACAATAACTGCTTGCCTTCCCGCTTTTCCCGCTCCCGCGCATTAGCGATTTCGGTTTTGACCCAGTTACTGCTCATGCTGTGCTCAGAGAGGAATTTCTTGAGTCGCCTGATTGTTTTCAATATTTTGCGGGCCAGGTGGGGGAGGGGGGTACCCAGTTGCCAAGTACCGGGGAACCGCAGATCCCTCCGCTCCGCTTCGTTCCGGCCGGAATGACAAGCCAAAAGCAGGTCCCTCCACTCGGACTGAAGTCCTCGGTCGGGATGACAGACTTGGGGGAAGCGCTGCGGTCGGGATGACAAAAGGGGAAGGGAACGAGCGATCGTTGCAAAGCTGAAAGCTGAGAGCCGATAGCTGACAGCTCGCAATTACACGCGGTTGAGCATCATCAGCGCAAACAGCAGCGGAAGATAGATCACCGAGGCTTGCAGCACGTGACGGGCGCGCAGCTTCGAGTCGGGAGCGGCGGGCGTGAGCTTCATCGTCCACATGCGCAGGCTGAACCACAACATGCCGCCGCCGAGCAACAGCGCGCCCGCGAAATACGTCCATCCCGCCATTCCCATCAGGGTGGGCGCGAGCGACACCGGGACCAGCGCCAGCGCGTACATCATGATGGCCAAAGCGGTGGAGCGGCCATCACTCTCTACAACGGGCAACATGCGGATGCGCGCCTTCTCGTAGTCCTCGCGGTAAAGCCACGCGATGGAATGAAAATGGGGGAACTGCCAGAAAAAGAGAATCGCGAACAGGACAAATGTTTCCCCGTCGAGGCGGCCGCGAATCGCGGTCCAGCCCAGCACCGGAGGCATGGCTCCCGGAAAAGCACCAAGAAACGTGCAGATGGGATGGACGCGCTTCATCGGCGTGTACACCGTCAGATAGCTGACCGAGGTGAGCGCTGCCAGCGCGGCGGTGAGCCAATTCGTGGTCGCCCACAAATAGAGCACGCCACCGATGGTCATGCCGAAGGCGACTACGGACGCATGCATCAAACTCATGCTGCCGGTGACCAGCGGACGCTGCGAGGTGCGGCGCATCAGCGCATCGAGGTCGCGCTCGACGACTTCGTTGATAGCGGCGGTGCCTCCGCTGACCAGGCCGATGCCGATCAGCGCGTGCAGCAGCGTCCACGACAGCGACGACGTGCCCGACTTGGCGGCGGCAAAATACGCGCCAGCCCACGCGGTCATTACGATGAGCGTGGTGATCCGCGCTTTGATGAGGACGGAATAGTCGCGGGCGAGCGCGGCAAATCCTTCGCGTGGCACAGCCAGCGGCTGAGTGGCGCTGCTCATGCGGTGACGGCCTTTCGCGGTGCGGAGTGGACCGCTGCCTCGGCTGCGTGGACGTTGATCATGCGCCGGCTCTGGATGGCAAGCACCACGCAGGTGGCCAGTACCAGCGCACCGCCAGCGACGTGCGATACCGTGCTGATTACAATGCCGGTGATGGGCCGGGGTGCATCCATCATCCATTGCAGCCGAGTCAGATACGCAGCGAAGCCAAGGCCGAGCTGGACCATCAACAGCACCAGCAGCAATTGTGCAGGCTTGCGCAGTTGTGCGACATTGCCGTAGCGCGTTAAAACGCGAATGATTGTCCAGCAAAGCATCGCAGTGACGACGCACGCGCCCACAAGGTGCGGCAGAAGTTTGATGCCGGAGTGACGGAACGCAGCGCCGAGGATCAATTGCACCCACACGCAACAGGCCGCCAATGCCGCGAGAGTCGGTGTGCTGGGCGCGAGGTCGCGCTCGGGAATGAGCTGTTCGTCCTGCAACCAGCTTCGGCTGGTGAACAGGGCCATCGCAATCACCACGCAGAAGATGGTCTGCGCCAGCGTGGCGTGTGCCGTGGAGACGGCCCAGGGCAGGAGCTTCAGCACAGTAATGCCGCCTAGGACCCCCTGGCCGACGACAGCAGCCAGCGCGGTCCAACCCAGGATGCGCATCCACTTGCGGGTTTCGACACGCTGCGTCCAAACTGCCATTACGATGATCAGCAGCCCAATGAACTCGGCGATCATGCGGTGGGTGTGCTCATACTGTACCCCGCCGACCATGGGAGGAATCTTGTAGAGCGAACCGAAGGAAGTTGGCCAATCAGGGACGGACAAGCCGGCATCGTTGCTAGTGACCAGGGCACCCGCGACGATCAGTAGGAAAGTGGCCCAAGCGAGAAATGCGGCGAAACGGTGGTGCGCCGGATTGTAAGTAATATGATCAGGTCGCGAGGTCAGAACTAACTCCTGTCAAACGTTGCGTCCGCGCAAAGCGCCGGGGCTTTGTGGGCGATGTTGGTATCAAGTTCAGTAGGAGGTGCGGTTCAAAGCTGCGGCGAACGCTCTATCCTCACGCAGCGCTCATGACGACATTGTACCAAACCGGCTGCTGACGGCGGGTTGCGACCGACGAAGAGCAAGCTCTGTGGGCGGAGAGGTGCAACCGATCATGGCGGCCCCATAAGAAACTCCCGACGCCGCTGGCTGCGAATGCCGGGACGTGACAACTCACACCTCCGAAACTCCGAACTAGACTTCCACTTCCTGAACTTGCACCTTGGGTGGCGGGATGGCGTGCAACGCCTCAATCACGGCGTCGGCGAATTCGCTGGTTCCGGAGGCGCCACCCACGTCGCGGGTAACATGCTTCTTCTCGGTGTAAACATGCACCAGTGCTGCGTCGATGTGGTTCGCGGCCTGGTGTTCGCCGAGGTGATGAAGCATCAGAATAGCCGAGCGCAACACCGCCGTCGGATTGGCCATATCCTTGCCGGCAATATCGGGCGCCGAGCCATGCACCGCTTCGAAGATGGCGCACTGGTGTCCGAAGTTGGCGCCCGGCACCAGTCCCAGGCCGCCGACGAACGCCGAGCATAGATCGGAGATGATGTCGCCGTAGAGGTTCTCCAGCAACAGCATGTCGTACTGGTAAGGGTTCATAACCAACTGCATGCAAGTATTGTCCACGATGTGTTCGCCGTAAGTTATCTCGGGATACTCCTTGGAGATGTTGCGGGAACAGCGGATGAACAGGCCGTCCGACAGCTTCATGATGTTGGCTTTGTGGATGGCGTGGATCTTCTTGCGCTTGAAGCGGCGCGCGTATTCGAAGGCAAACCTGGCTATGCGGGTCGAGGCCTTCTCGGTGATGATCTTCAGACTCTCGACCACGCCGGGCACCACTTCATGCTCGATGCCCGAGTACAGGCCCTCGGTATTTTCACGAACTACAATCAGGTCCACGCCAGGATAGCGCGTCGGCACACCAGGAAGATTGATGATGGGCCGGAAGTTGGCGAACAGTTCAAATTGCTTGCGCAACGCGACGTTGATGCTGGAAAAGCCGCCACCGATAGGCGTCGTCACCGGGCCTTTCAGTCCAACATGGGTGCGCTCGATGGACTCCGTGAGTTCTTTGGGGATGTACTCTTTGTACTTTTCGAAAGCTTCGGCGCCGGCAGCGAAACTTTCCCACTCGAACCTAACGCCGGTGGCTTCCAATATGCGGACGGTGGCATTTACGACCTCAGGGCCGATGCCATCGCCGGGTATTAACGTGACTTTATGGGACATTCTTTTTCATCCGACTGCCGGAATCAGTCTCCGGTCTTGGCTTTGGCGGACGTGTTGTCCTTGGTGTCGAGCAGTTCTTTCAACTCAGCCATGAATTCGCGGACGTCTTTGAAATCCAGATAAACCGAGGCGAACCGCACATAGGCAACCTTATCGATACGCTTCAGGCGGTTCATGATCAGTTCGCCGACCTCGCTGGTCTTGCGCTCGCGGTCCGGGGAGTCGACCACGAAGCCCTCGGCATCATTGACGATTTGCTCCAGCCTACTCATGGAGACAGGCCGCTTCTCGCAGGCCCGCAGCAGCCCATTCAACACTTTTTGGCGCTCGAACTTTTCGCGCCGGCCGTCTTTCTTGACCACCATGTAGGGGATCTCGTCGATCCGCTCATAGGTAGTGAAGCGCCTCTCGCACTTCAGGCACTCGCGGCGGCGGCGAATGGATTCGCCTTCCTTGCTTTCCCGCGAATCCACTACCTTGTCGTTTTCAAAGCTGCAGAACGGGCACTTCATGGGTGAGAGGTGCGGGCGGACAGCCTGCACCTCGATTGTAACAGGCAGAATTACGAGCGACAGGTCTAGAGCGGTTCCAGAGTTGCTGTACTTAGTGGCGGACGGAGTGTGCTTTCACAGGCTGCGGGAAAAATTCTGAAATCTGCTCGGGTAGTGCGGGCCTTCAGGGCGTGCGTTAGAACCGACCTTGGTATTTGCCAGTGGAATGTGCTGGCCGAAAATCCAGCGCCGTAGGCGCGGCTCAGTTTAGCCCAGCACACAGCCGCAGGCGGAGTGCTGGGTAAGGTGGGAAATAGTTCCGAGTCCCGTAGGGACGACAGGGACTCTCACATAGGCTCTTCAGGCCCGCGGTAAGCAATTATCTATGACAGCCGGTTCTTAGCCGCTGCGGCAAGAACGCCGGTTACCTCAGCGGCTAAAAGCCGAAGTCAGAGATGACCTCATAATGCACCGCTGAAGCGGTGCTCCACCCAAATACACCAACTCAGAATTTACTCTAGGTGATCCAGCCGCCGCCTACAACCGCGTCCCCGTCATAGAACACCACTGCCTGACCCGGGGTGATGGCGCGCTGCGGTTCGTCGAACGTCGCCAGCACCTCGTCGTGGCCGATCTTTTCAAAGACCGCGTCCGCGGCTTCATGCCGGTGACGAATCTTGGCCTGCACGCGCATGGGCTCGCGCAGATCGTCAATGGCGATCCAGTTCACGCGCTGGGCATGCAACGTCCGCGAGAACAACTCATCGCCGCTACCCACTACGACCTGGCGCTTGTCTCCGCGAATTTCCAACACGTACAGCGGCGAGCCCGTGGCCACGCCAAGTCCCTTGCGCTGGCCCACGGTGAAGTTGTGAATTCCGTGGTGAGTCCCGACAAGCTCGCCGCTGCTGGTGACCAGTTCGCCCGCGGTATCAGGAAACTCCTCGCCCTGCTCCGCAAGATAGGCGTCGAGGAACTTCTTGTAGTCGCCGCCCGGAATGAAGCAGATCTCCTGCGAGTCGGGCTTTTCGAACAGCCGAAGTCCTGCGCGCTTGGCCTCCTCGCGTACCTCGGGCTTGCGCATCTCACCCAGCGGAAACAGGGTGCGGCTCAACTGTTCCTGGGTCAGGCCGAAGAGAAAATAGGTCTGGTCCTTGGCGCGGTCGGCAGGGCGCTTCAACACCCAGCGCCCGGTGCGCTCGTCGAACTCGTTGCGCGCGTAATGTCCGGTGGCCAGCAGTTCCGCCCCGATCTGCCGCGCGGTGATCAATAGCTGATCGAACTTGAGATGGTTATTGCACAGGCTGCACGGAATCGGCGTGCGCCCGGAAAGATACTCCGCGACAAATGGGCGTACCACGTCGTCCTCAAAACGCTGTTCCTGATTGACGACGTAATACGGAATGCCAAGCGTTTCGGCCACGCGGCGCGCGTCGTAGACGTCGTCAATGGAGCAGCAGCGCCCCTGCACTGACTCCGGCATGCCCTCGTAACCGGCCAGCCGGCGCTGGTTCCACAACTGAAGCGTGAGTCCGACGACGTTGTAGCCCTGCTCGCACAGCAATGCCGCGACGGCGGAGGAGTCCACTCCTCCGGACATGGCCACGGCTACGGTCTGGTGGCGCTGGTCGTTGGTCATGTAATTTCTTATCCTGCCTAAAGCGAACGGCGAAAAGCCAAGAGCGAACAGCGATTTAGCCGAGTGCTGACGGCTGAGGGCTGACTGCTTTCCTCCACACCGGGCTGATCTCCCTTAGCCGCGCAACTACTTCTGGAACCAGCAACAGCGTGAAATCCACATCGCCCGCGGTGTTCCGCTTGCCCAGGCTGAAGCGGATGCTGGCGCGGGCACGGTCGGCGGAAAGTCCCATTGCAGTCAAAACATGCGACGGCTCGATTGCTCCTGACGAACACGCAGCTCCGGTCGAAACCGACAGCCCCTTGAGATCGAGCGCGATCACCATCGCCTCGCCTTCAATGCAATCGAAGTAAATGTTGGTCGTGTTTGGCACGCGTGGCGCGGCGACACTGTTCACGCCAATTTGCTCGACGGTCTCGACGATCCCGCGCTCCAGCCGGTCGCGCAGCCCGGCCATTCGCTCCACGCTGCCGTCCGCAAATCCTTCGCGAGCAATCTCCGCCGCCTTGCCAAGTCCAACAATGCCCGGCAAATTCTCCGTTCCCGCCCGCCGAGAACGCTCGTGACGCCCCCCATACATCATCGGCTGCAGCAAGGTCCCCCTGCGTACGAACAGAGCCCCAGCGCCTTGCGGGCCGTGCATCTTATGGCCCGTGATGGTCAGCAGATCGCAGTCAATCTCCTTCACGTCGAGCGGCACCTTGCCGGCGGCCTGCACTGCGTCGGTATGGAAGTAGACGTCAGCTTCCGTCGCAATCTTGCCAATCTCGCCCACCGGCTGCAACACCCCGGTTTCGTTGTTCGCCAGGATGATGCTGATGAGCTTGGTCGCAGGACGCAGCGCCCGCCGCACATCATCGGGATCGACCAGCGCCCGTCCGTCCACAGGGAGGTAGGTCACAGCGCAACCCATCTCCTCGAGCCGCTTGCACGCGTTTAGCACCGCGTGATGCTCGACGGCCGAGGTGATGATGTGATCGCCAGGCTTCATCAGGCCAAACAGCGCCAGGTTGTCGCCCTCGGTGCCACCGCTGGTGAAGACGAGCTCCGCCGGACGGCAGTTCAGCAATTCTGCAACCTGCTCACGTGCGTGCTCCACTGCCGAGCGCGCCTGCTGTCCCTGCTGATGAATGGACGATGCGTTTCCGAACTTCTCGAAGAAGTAGGGACGCATGGCCTCAAACACTTCGGGAAGAAGCGGAGTGGTGGCGTTGTTGTCGAGGTAGACCCGATGCATTTCTGGCTCTATTCTGGTTTCTATTCTAACGTCTTAGTTAGATTCGGGGCGGGGAAGCGGGGATTCGGAGAAGAGGCGCGGCTGCCCTCAGTTCTCATTGTTCTGCCAAACGGAGCTTGCCATGAAGATCACGTTCTTCCGATCAGCGTCTGTTTTTCGAGATTGGTTGGCGTCGAATCACCACAAAGTTCAAGAACTTTGGGTTGGGTTCTACAAGAAAAAGTCGGGCAAAGACGGTATCAGCTATCCAGAAGCCGTGGATGAAGCACTCTGTTTCGGTTGGATCGACGGAATAAAAAAGGCCGTGGACGATGTCAGTTACACCCACCGCTTCACCCCACGAAAACCGAAGAGTATTTGGAGCGCGGTGAATATCAAACGCGTCGGCGAGCTGAAGCGGCTTGGTCGCATGATGGCCCCGGGACTCAAGGCGTTTGCAGGACGTGACGAGCAGAAGGCCATGCAGTATTCGTACGAAAGAAGCGCGTGCAAACTGGAGGGCGCGTATGAGAAACAGTTTCGAGGGATCGCGAAGGCGTGGGAGTTCTTCCAGGCCCAACCCCCCGGCTATCGACGAACGGCAACTTGGTGGGTGATTAGCGCCAAGAGGGAAGAAACGCGAGGCAAGCGGCTCACCACTCTTATCGAAGTCTCAGAGCGGAGGCACAGGCTGGACATGCTGGTGCCCCAAAGCAAGAAAAACTCCCGCCCGAAGTAGTTGATGAAAGGTAAAGGCAACTCCATCAAATCATCTTCGTCCGCCACTCGCTCTCTTCGCAAAACCTGGTTTGGCGAATGGCGAAAAGCGTTTCTTACCGCTTTTCCATCGGTACGTATTTATTTGGATACGCCGGCCCTTGGTAATCCGCACGCGGCCGAATCAACCGGTTGTCATTGAGTTGCTCGATCACATGCGCTGTCCACCCTGCCACACGCGACACGGCAAACACCGGCGTGAACAAATCGATGTCGATGCCCAGGGTGTGATACGTAGAAGCAGAATAGAAGTCGACGTTCGCGTTGAGCTTGCGATCGGCGACGATGAACTCCTCGATCTTGCGCGAGATTTCGAACCACTTGGTGTTGCCGCTGGACTCTCCGAGATCGCGCGACATCGTCCGCAGATGCGTGGCTCGCGGATCCTCCGTGTGATACACGCGATGCCCGAATCCCGGGACCTTCTTCTTCTGCGCCAGCATCCCTTTCACGTAATCAACCGGGTCCGCCCCAGATGCGTCCACGGCTTCGAGGATGCGGAACACCGCTTCGTTGGCCCCGCCATGCAGCGGTCCCTTGAGCGCTCCAATGGCCGCGGTGACGGCTGAGTGCATGTCGCTAAGAGTCGCCGCCACCACGCGCGCCGCAAAGGTCGAGGCATTCAGCTCATGGTCAGCGTGCAGGATAAGCGCGATGTCGAAGGCGCGCTCCGCAGTGGGACTTGGGATCTCGCCGTTCAGCATGTAAAGAAAGTTGCCCGCATGGGACAGCGAGCGATCGGGCTCGATCAGCGCTTTGCCTTTGCGGATACGATCGTAGGCGGCGACTACGTAAGCGATTTGCGCCGTCAGTCGAACGGCCTTTCGCATGTTCGCTTCGTGGTCGTTCACCTTCTCTTCGGGGTCGTAGTACGACAGGGCCGAAACAATGGTGCGGAGAACATCCATGGGCAGCGCGTGTTTGGGAGCTTGCCGCAACAGGCTGATGATGGAGGCATCCAGTTTGCGCTCGCGCGCCAGGCTCAACTTCAACTCCTGGAGCTCGGAGCGGTTCGGCAGGCGCCCAAACCAGAGCAGATAGCAGATTTCCTCGAAGTTCGAATGGTCGGCCAGTTCGTGGATGTCGATGCCGCGATAAGCGAGCACGCCTTGGTCGCCATCGATGAAGCAAATGCTGGAATTGGCAGCGGTAATGCCTTCCAGACCCTTGCCGCCGTGCGCCGTCGTGGACATGAATACCCCTTGCGGTTGTTTGCCCCGCTTTGAAACCTACAAAGCTGGATTGCGCGGCTGACAGGCCGGTGAGCCGCGCTGAAGTGCAACTTACTTTTATACTCCGGGGCTTCCGAACTCGTCCATCATCCCACCGCATCGTCCCGCATGATGGCAGCCGATATATGCGCTCCTGTCACACTGGCGTGCAGATCAGCGAGTAATGGCGCTGTATTCGTCCCGCGACCGCTCACCCCAAAGCCCCGCCTGCGTCTAAGTGCCACGTCACATCCGTGGCGCCGGATCTCCATGTCCGGCAGGCGCGATGTTCCTTGCAGAATCCGCCATTATAAGGAGGGTTGTTCCATGTACAAGCTTCGTTTGGTTCTCTTGCTCCCAGGCCTGTTGTTGGCTGCGGTGCTTTGTAATGCCCAGTCCACACTTGTGGACTTACCTCGGCCCAGCCAACACGCAATCGTGATGCAGCGCATTGGCATAACCGACATCGCCATCAACTATCATCGCCCATTGGTGAATGGACGCAAGATCTTCGGCGGCCTTGTGCCCTACGGACAGGTGTGGCGCGCCGGCGCGAATGAGAACACGACCATCACGTTTCCCGACGCTGTCACCATCGAAGGCAAGCCTCTGGCCGCGGGGACCTACGGTTTGCACATGGTCCCCACCGAAGACCAGTGGACTGTCATCTTCTCCAAGATGCACACCGCGTGGGGGAGCTTCAGCTACGACCAGGCGGAGGACGCTTTGCGAGTCACCGTTAAGCCCGAGGCGGCGGAGTTTCATGACGCCCTGGTCTACGACTTCGACCAGCTCAAACCCGACTCTGCCGTAGTGACCATGCGTTGGGACAAAGTTGCCGTCCCCTTCAAAGTCGCGGTCAATGTGAACGAGGTGGTCGAGGCAAGTCTGCAGAAGCAGATGCGCGGGTTGGTGCAGTATACCTGGGATGCATGGGACGATGCCGCAACCTACATGGCCGACAACAAGATGAACCTGAATGAAGCGCTGACTTACGAGGACAAGTCAATCCAGAACGAGGAGCGCTTTGAAAACCTGATGACCAAGGCCAAGATACTGGATGCGCTAGGGCCTGTTAACACTAATTCGTAATTCTGTGATATGCTGCGATGCATGGAGATCACCGAAGCGCAGTACCAGCATATTGCCTCCAGTCTTCCCCG
>Ga0208587_1002073_pt1 | contig 10345 bp, 7 predicted proteins | sample NGESurdeep092012_7_FD_184472 | JGI IMG/M metagenome (GOLD analysis project Ga0208587, IMG submission 184472) | Arctic peat soil microbial communities from Barrow, Alaska - NGEE Surface sample 210 deep-092012 (SPAdes) | ecosystem: Environmental > Terrestrial > Soil > Wetlands > Peat ...
TGGGGGTGTCGCTGAGGGTGACGTGCAGGAGCCCCTCTCCGGAGCTGTCGGGCACCTCCATCGTGCTTGGCTCGAGGTCCAGGTCGACGATGAGCAGGTCTTCGTCGAACTGCGGACCTCGGGCGAGGATCTGCCCAGCAGCGTTGACCACCAACGAGTCCCCGTCGAAGACGAGCTCGTCCTGGCCGCCGACCATGTTGAGGTATGCCAAGGTGCAGCCAGCCTCTGCTGCCCGTCGTGCCACCAGCTCGTAACGGACGTCGTCCTTGTCCTTCTCGTATGGCGACCCGTTGATCACCAACAAGAGCTCAGCCCCCGCCGCACGGGTCTGCGCCACCGGCCCGCCGTCCTGCCAGAGGTCTTCGCAGATCGCGATGGCCACGTCGATGTCACCGATACGCACAACGGACAGGTACTTGCCCGGGGCGAAGATCCGGAACTCGTCGAACACGCCGTAGTTGGGCAGGTGGTGCTTCGCATAACGAGCCTTGACCTGGCCGTGGTGCAACACCGCGGCGCAGTTCTGGGGGAGTGGTCGGGTGACCTCACCGGTCGCCCTGGTCGAGAGGTATGGCGCGCGGCCCAGGTAGCCGACAACGACCGGGAGGTCGCCGAGCCCGTCCGCGGCGAGGTCGGTGGCAAGCTGGAAGAGAGCCGTTCGCGAGGCGTCGACGAATGACGCGCGCAGCGCCAGGTCTTCGACCGGGTAACCCGTCAGCATCATCTCGGGGAACGCCACCAGGTGGGCGCCACGCTCGGCCGCCTTGGCGGACCACTCGCGGACCGCTAGCGCGTTGCCAGTCAGGTCTCCGACGGTCGGGTTGACCTGGGCCAGGGCCAGTCGCATCTGCGCCATACCGGCAGCCTAACCATCCGGTGCACTGTCCATGAAACGGCCTCGATGGTCCATGGTTTGCCGAGAAATGCACCATTTCTTCCAATTTGGGGGTTCACAATCTGTGAGTTTCATGTGAAGGTCACCTCGCCGTCGCTACCCTGCAGATCCCAGCCCAAGCCGCTAACGCACCGACCGACCGGGACCCGGCCGCAGCACAGGCAAAGAAGTCCGACGACCTGAAAAGCCCACTGGGGGACAAGCAGCGGGCACTTCGCGAGACGGCCGTTCAGCAGGTCATCAAGGGCACCGCCAAGATCGAGACCAAGGGTGGCCAGCAGGTCATCAACGTCGGCAAGGGGCAGTACGTCGAGTACGCCGTCAACCGCGAGGAGTCCATCTTCACGATCCTGACAGACTTCGGCGACGCGTCGAAGAAGGGCATCCGTGGGACGGCTGGGCCGCTGCACAACCAGATCGTGGCTCCGGACCGCAGCCTGGACAACTCGACCTACTGGACCAACGACTTCAACAAGGGCCACTACCAGGACCTGATGTTCGGCACGGGGGAGTCCTTCAAGGACTTCTACCTCAAGCAGTCCAACGGCAGGTTCCTGGCCAAGGGTGACGTCAGCGACTGGGTCAAGGTGCCGTACAACGAGGCCAGCTATGGCAGTAACTCGATCTCCGACTCGGCGGCCCATTGGCCGTTCGTGGAGGACACCGCCACAGCCTGGTACGCGGCTCAGGTCGCGGCAGGCAAAACTTCGGCGGAGATCAAGACCTACCTGGCGCAGTTCGACAAGGTCGACCGCTACGACTACAACCACAACGGCAACTTCAACGAGCCCGACGGCTACATCGACCACTTCCAGGCGATTCACGCCGGGGAGGGCGAAGAAGCCGGCGGCGGCGCGCAGGGCACGGACGCCATCTGGTCCCACCGCTGGTACGTCAACTCCACAGACTTTGGTGCCACTGGCCCAGCGGGCAACCTCGCTGGAGGTACCCAGATAGGTGACACCGGTATGTGGATCGGTGACTACACCACCGAGCCCGAGAACGGCGGCCTGGGTGTCTTCACCCATGAGTTCGGCCACGACCTCGGCCTGCCGGACCTCTACGACACCGCTGGCGGCGACAACGGCACCGGTTTCTGGACCCTGATGAGCGGTGGCTCGTGGCTGAACCACGGCACCGACTCGATCGGCACCACGCCCGGCTACATGGGCCCGTGGGAAAAGCTGCAGCTGGGCTGGCTGGACTACAAGCAGGTCAACTTCGGGACGAACGCCAAGGTCAACCTCGGCCCGAGCGACAACACCGGCACGTTGCCGCAGGCGATCCTGGTCAACCTGCCCGACAAGTCCATCAAGACCGACTACAACACCCCGCACTCGGGTGCGTTCGAGTGGTGGGGCGGCTCGGCCGACAACCTCAACACGACGCTGACCCGCACGGTCGATCTGTCAGCGGCCTCGAAGTCGGCGACGCTGTCCGCGTGGGCCAAGTACGACATCGAGACGGGCTACGACTACCTCTACGGCGAGGTCTCCACCGACAGCGGCGTCAACTGGAGCAAGGTCGGCACTCCGATCGACGGCAGCTCGGCCGCCAAGCGGGGCGGCAGCTCGGTCTGGACGCAGATCAGCTACGACCTGTCCGCCTACAAGGGCAAGAGCGTGCAGTTCCGCTTCCGCTACGCCACCGACGGTGGTGTGCACTACGACGGTCCGTTCCTTGACGACCTGGCACTAACCGTCGACGGCGTCACGGCCTGGAGCGATGGCGTCGAGTCCGCTGTCAGTGCCTGGACCGCCAACGGCTTCACCCGCATGAGTGGCTCGGTCAGCGCTGACGTCCCGCAGTTCTACCTGGCCGAGAACCGCGTCTACGCGGGTTACGACGCCACGCTGAAGACGGGCCCGTACAACTTCGGCTGGGCCGACACCAGGCCCGACTAGGTCGAGCGCTTCCCGTACCAGAACGGTCTCTTGGTCTGGTACTCCGACGGCGCATGCACCGACAACAACACCATCTCCCACCCTGGATGTGGCCAGACCCTGCCGGTCGACGCACGCCCCGCGCCGATCATGCTCGATGGCGGTTTCATGCTCGGCAACCGTCGTCAGCCGTTCGACGCCACGTTCGGCCAGGAGGCCACCGACGCGGTGACCTTCCACCGCCTCGGCGTTGCGACCGTCGTGCCTTCGCAGCCCGCGATCGCGACGTTCAATGACACCGACCCGAACCTCTACTGGTCGGCTCTCAACCCGATGGCTTCGACCAAGGTTGCCGGCACGGGCACGAAGATCACCGTTATGGGCACCAGCACCACCGGTGACCAACTGACCGTGCAGGTGACAACCAAGCAGTAGCACCTCTCGCACGAAGGACGTCCCCTGGAGAACTGCTCCCGGGGACGTCCGCTGTCTCTTGGGGGTCGGCATTTCAGGGGACTTCCTTGTGTTTAACCCATACGAAACACGGTTAGGGCAGGATCGCGCTATGGATCGTCAACAGGAGTTCGTCCTACGCACCATCGAGGAACGCGACATCCGCTTCGTGCGGCTCTGGTTCACGGACGTGCTGGGCCAGCTGAAGTCGGTTGCCATAGCGCCGGCTGAGCTCGAGGGCGCCTTCTCCGAGGGCATCGGTTTCGACGGCAGCGCCATCGAGGGATTCGCCAGGGTTTACGAGTCCGACATGCTGGTCAAGCCCGATCCGGGGACGTTTCAGGTGCTGCCCTGGCGTGGCGAGAGTCCAGGCACCGCAAGGATGTTCGGCGACATCGTCCTGCCCGACGGCTCTCCGAGCTTTGCCGACTCGCGGTACGTGCTCAAGCGCGCGCTGGCCAAGGCCGCTGACCTCGGGTTCACCTTCTATACGCACCCGGAGATCGAGTTCTTCCTGTTCGAACACCCGATCAAGCCCGGTCAGCCGCCGATTCCGGTGGATCAGGCCGGCTACTTCGACCACGTGCCGCACGGGACCGGACACGACTTCCGCCGAGCCGCCATCACGATGCTGGAGAGCATGGGCATCTCGGTGGAGTTCAGCCATCACGAGGGCGGCCCGGGGCAGAACGAGATAGACCTTCGCTACGCCGACGGTCTCTCGACGGCCGACAACATCATGACCTTTCGCACGGTCATCAAAGAGGTTGCGCTGGAGCAGGGCGTCTTTGCCTCCTTCATGCCCAAGCCTTTCAGCGATCAGCCGGGCTCCGGGATGCACACGCACCTGTCGCTGTTCGAGGGCGACCGCAACGCCTTTCACGAGGTCGGAGCGCCGTACCAGCTCAGCCAGGTTGGGCGGCAGTTCATCGCAGGCCTGTTGCATCACGGTTCCGAGATCAGTGCGGTCACCAACCAGTGGGTCAACTCGTACAAGCGTCTGTGGGGCGGGGGAGAGGCGCCGGCTCACATCTGCTGGGGGCACAACAACCGCAGTGCGATGGTGCGCGTTCCGATGTACAAGCCGAGCAAGGGTCAGAGCACTCGCGTCGAGGTGCGATCACTGGACTCGGCGTGCAACCCCTACCTCGCCTTTGCCGTGATGCTTGCCGCAGGGCTCAAGGGGATCGAGGAGGGCTACGAGCTGCCGGACGAGGCCGAGGACGACGTCTGGACGTTGACCGACGCCGAGCGCCGGGCGATGGGCATTGCGCCGCTTCCGGCGTCGTTGATCGATGCCATCACCGTGATGGAACGCTCCGATCTCGTGGCAGAGACCCTGGGTGAGCATGTCTTCGACTTCTTCCTTCGCAACAAGCGTGCCGAGTGGGCCGATTACAAGGGCCAGGTGAGTGCTTTCGAGCTGGAGCGCTATCTCGCGCGCTTGTAGTGAAGCCGTTTGTCGAGAAGCTCAGGCGGTCGTGGCTCAGTGCTCGGTAGGTTGAGCCGGTGAGCGCATCTGTCAGGCCAGCCAGTCGGGCGGGTCGACTTGCCCGGTTGGGGTTTGCCGATCCGTCGCGGGCCGACGCGCTCCTGGACGATCGTGCAATCGCCGGGCTGACCGATCCGATGGACCACGTCTTCGGTGACGGCCTGGCTGACGCGCTGAGCAATGTCGCTGACCCAGACCTTGCGCTGCTCGGACTCGTGCGCCTGATGGAGTCGTTGGGCAAGCGGGATCTCAAGAAGGCGGACGGCGGCGGAGAGCTGATAGCCGCGTTGCGGCACGCTGGCCCGGGGCGCGACCGGCTGCTCGCGGTGCTCGGGGCCTCGACTGCGCTCGTCGACCATCTGGTGACGCATCCGGCCCATTGGCGCTACGTCACCGAAGCGACCCGACAGAGCGCCGAACAGCGCCGCGACGCCTTGGTCAGTGCGGTGACCATGGCCATGACCAAGCCCCGGGGCAGGACCTCGGCCCAGACTTCGACCGAGACCTCGATCAGCGTGGATGTGATGTCTGGGGATGACGCCCTGCGGGTCGCCTACCGCAGCAACCTGCTGGGGATCGCAGCGCTCGACCTGACGGCGAAGCGGGCGGTCGACGAGCTGCCACCCACCGCGGCCGCACTGGCCGACCTGGCCTCGGCCGCGCTCGAGGCTGCCCTCGTGATCGCCCGAGCTGAGGTTGGACCCGAGGCGGACATCTGCAGGTTCGCGGTGATCGGCATGGGCAAGTGCGGGGGACGCGAGCTCAACTACGTCTCTGATGTCGACGTCATCTTCGTGGCCGAACCGGCTAGCGGTGACGCTGCCGATGAGACTGCCGCCCTCCACGTCGGCACCCAACTGGCAACGGCACTGATGCGGGCCTGTTCGGCGAACACGGCCGAAGGCACGCTCTGGCCCGTCGACGCGGCGCTGCGGCCTGAGGGCAAGAACGGCCCGTTGGTCCGAACAGTCGCCAGCCACCTCTCCTACTACCAGCGGTGGGCCAAGACGTGGGAGTTCCAGGCTCTGCTCAAGGCCAGAACCGTCGCCGGCGATACCGGGCTCGGCCGCGAATACCTTGACGCCGTCAGCCCTCTCGTCTGGCAGGCGGCAAGTCGTGAGCACTTCGTCGAGGACGTCCAGGCGATGCGCCGAAGGGTCGAAAAGCACGTCCCAGCGGCCGAGTCCGCGCGCCAGCTGAAGCTCGGCCCGGGCGGTCTGCGGGACGTCGAGTTCAGTGTCCAGCTGCTGCAGCTCGTCCATGGCCGCACCGACACCACGTTGCGCTCGGGCACGACCTTGGAGGCCCTGGCGGCGCTGTCAAAAGGCGGCTACGTTGCGCGGGACGATGCCGCTGTTCTGGACGAGTCGTATCGCCTGTTGCGCACCCTCGAGCACAGGATCCAGCTGTTCCGGCTCCGGCGTACGCATCTGATGCCCACCGACGAGGCGGATCTGCGGCGGCTCGGCAGGGCTGTGGGCCACCGCCGTGACTCTGCGCGGGCCGTGGTCGAGCAGTGGCAGCAGCAGGCGCGCGAGGTGCGACGAATCCATGAGCGCCTGTTCTACCGCCCGTTGCTGATAGCTTCCGCGCGGCTCAGCAGCACCGAAGCACGGCTCACTCCCGAGGCTGCGCGAGAACGGCTGGCAGCATTGGGTTTTCGCGACCCCGCTGGGGCAATGCGACACCTCGCGGCCCTCACTGGCGGGCTCAGCAGGCGAGCCGCGATCCAGAAGACGCTGCTACCGGTCATGCTCGGCTGGTTCGCGGACGAGGCCGACCCTGACGCCGGCCTGCTCTCTTTCCGCCGGATCAGCGAGTCCCTGGGAACGACCCACTGGTACCTCAAGATGCTCCGCGACGAGGGCAGTGCGGCCGAACGCCTCGCGCACGTCCTGGCCCGAAGTCGCTATGCCGCAGATCTGCTCACCCGTGCGCCCGAGTCTGTTGCCATGCTGGGCGACGCTGGGGGCCTGACCCCGCGTAGCCGCGAAGCGTTGCTGGCCACGATGGCGGCGGCGACCGGTCGCAAGAGTGAGCCGGACGATGCGATGACGGCGGCGCGTGTCGTCCGCCGCCAGGAGCTCTTCCGGATCGCGGTTGCCGACCTCACGGGGCTGCTGGACCTCTCCGCAGTAGGTGCGGCGCTGACCGACCTGACGTCCGCAACGCTGCAGTCCGCACTCGACATCGCCACCAGGCGCGTGGAGGCCGATCTTGGCAGTCCTTTGGGCACACGTCTTCTTGTGGTGGGCATGGGCAGCCTCGGCGGTGGCGAGATGGGTTACGGCTCGGACGCAGACGTCATGTTCGTTCACCGGGCCGACGAGGGCGTTGACGAGACCGAGGCCCAGAGGCAGGCCACGCTGGTCGTTCAGGAGCTCGGACGATTGCTGGGGACCGCCGGTCCGGACCCACAGCTGGTCATCGACCCCGACCTGCGCCCCGAGGGCAAGGTCGGGCCGATGGTGCGCTCGCTGGGTGGGTACGCCGCGTACTACGAGCGGTGGTCCCTCACCTGGGAGGCCCAGGCACTGCTGCGTGCGACGCCGGTGGCTGGCGACGCCGTACTAGGGCAGGCGTTCTGTGACCTGATCAACCCGATCAGGTGGCCTGATGGCGGTGTGTCGGCACACGGCATACGTGAGGTCCGAACCCTCAAGGCGAGGATGGAGTCCGAGCGTCTGCCACGGGGGGCGGATCCCAAGACGCACTTCAAGCTGGGGCCGGGGGGGCTCTCAGACGTCGAGTGGACGGCTCAGCTGATCCAGCTGCGGCACGCTTTCGAGATCGAAGGACTCCGGACGACCGGCACCCTCGCGGCTTTGACCGCGGCTGCTGACGCCGGCCTGATCCGCCAGGCAGACGTTCAGACGATGGCGCGGGCCTGGACCTTCGCCTCCTCGCTCCGCAACGCCTCCGTGCTGTGGCGAGGTCGACCGATTGACGCACTTCCCAGCGACCTGCGGGACGCTGATGGGATCGGACGGATCGTGGGCCGCGAGGCTGGCGCGGGTGACGAGCTGGCCGAGGCTTACCGGCGTCTGGCCCGTCGCGCGCGGGCCGCGGTCACTTTCAACTTTTACGAGTCGGTCTAGGCAGGTAGCGTCGCCATGGTGAACAGGCAGGCGGGGGACTCACACGACAGCCTCCCCATGCCCTCCTACTCCGAGGTCTTCCGGGCGCACGGCTATCTCGCGATCTTCCTGGCTGCCGCGTTGTCGACGTGGGGGGACTACCTGGCCCGGTTGACGGTCGCCGCGTTCGTGTTCGAGCAGACCAGGTCGCCGTTTGCCGCCGCCGCCACTTTTGCCGTCAGCCTGCTGCCAACAATCTTCGGGCGCAGTCTCCTCGCGCCGATCGCTGACCGCATCCCATACAAGTACGTCCTGATCGCCTCGCACCTGACGAGGGCGGTTCTGGTGGGCGGCCTGATCATTGCCGTGGGCTCTCGCGGCAGCGACGTTTCCAGCCTGCCGACAGACGCGCCCCCGGTGGCCTTGTGGGTCTTGTTCACGCTGCTGTTCATGGTCGAGCTCGCGGGGGGGCCGGCGATCGCCTCCAGCCAGATCCTCATGACCGACCTGTTCAGCGATCGCCGGCTCTACGCCCGTGCGCTGGGTCTGAGCACCATGAGCGAACACATCAACCAAGCGATCGGACTTGGCCTTGGCGGAGTGGTGGTGGCATGGGTGGGCACAGGTGGTGCCCTGTGGTTCGACCTCGCCACCTTCCTGGTCTCGGCCGCGGTCATCACCGTGGTGGTCAGGGTTCAGGCCATCCGCGGAACGCCATCCGCGGGGGTTTTGGGGTTCTTTCGCGACATTGGCGAGGGCGCCGGCTATCTGTTCCGGCACCCGGTCCTGGTCTTTCTGCTTGCGTTGAGCTTGTGTTCGGTGTGGGCAATGGCGGCACCTGAGGCCGTGGCCATCGCCTATGCCGCTGCCAAGGATCCGTCCGGGTCAGCGCGCCTCGGCGGTCTGCTCATGGCGGCCCCGATCCTGGGCGCGGTGGCCGGACTTGTGATGGTCGGACGCTGGCAGCCCGAACGTCAGAACCCCCGGATCATCGTCATGGCACTGCTGATGCCGCTGCCGCTCGTGGTGACCGTGATCGCCCCACCGGTGTTGATCGCCTGGCTGTTGTGGTTCGGGTGCGGGGTCCTGCAGGCCTTCATGCTGCCTCTGCAGTCGACGTTCTCGCTCGTCATCCCCGTCCAGATGCGGGGCAGGGTCTTCGGCCTCGCCGGTGCCCTCTCGGTGGCTGCCACTGGTGTCGCGTTCCTGGTTGCTGGATACCTCGCCGAGCTCACATCGCCAGCCCGCGCTGTCGCCATCTGTGCGCTTGCCAGCCTGGTCGCCATCGTCGTCGTGGCCGTGCGTTGGCCGCGCGCGGCTCTGCGCGCGGCAGTCGACACGGCATACAACTCCTGAGCTGCGGTCCTTGGACGACGCCACGGCGCGGCGTCGTCGAGCTGCGGCGTTTTGACGCTACAGCGGACGCACGTAGGCGTCGGTTCCGGTGACCGCCTCGATGTCAGACTCCGCTTGTGCCAGCAGGGTGTCGGCGAGGTGGCGAAGAGCCCGGGCCACTGCTACCTCGTCACCGATCGTGGACTTCGGATCGTCGCGCGGGCTGCGGTGGCTGTCGCCCGCAGCGCTGACCCGGCCGGGTTGGTCCGAGATGAGCATCGCAGTAGCGCGCGTGTTGTCGCCGGTCTCGACCACGGATATCTGCACGCGCCACGTCTTGGCGGCAGCGGGGCCCGGCGTGCCAGCCGCGGCGCGCGCGGTCTCCCCAGACCCGCTCTCCACCCTCATGACCGCGCCGGGGCCCGGGTAGACCAGACCGATGTGTCCGTCGCTCCACTTGACCGTGTAGGGCGCGTTTCCGTCACTGCCCTTGACCTCCAGCACTTCACCGTCGCGGACCGGGTCATCGACCCTTGTGCCGGCGAGGATGATGCGGTCTCCAACCTGAGCTTTCATGACGTCCTCCCTTGCTGGTGGTGCGATTTCGGCTATATTCGAGCATGCTCCTGCGCCACGGTTTCCGGAAGAGCCCAACGGAGTTATGCCCTGTCACACGTGGTGGCGCAACTTCCTCGACGACCGCGACATCGACATCCTGGTGCAAGGTCATTGGTTGGCAATGACGGCGCGGGTCGTCCGGGGTGCCGATGAGTCGGACGAGCTCCTGCCGCTGCTCGACGAGTACCTCAAACGGTTCCCGCGGCCAAAGCCTCGCTTGGCAACGGCACTCTCGACGACATGGTGAAGCGGGCCGTGATCGTGCGGTGCCGGTTGCGCTGACTGCGCGAGGTTCACACCACGCGGGACACGCCAGGCAGACGCACCATGAGCGAACCGACGGCAAGGGAGCCGAGCCCCCGCCCACCAGCGACAGGCTCATCGCAGCACGGTCCTGGGGGCCGGGGGGAGGGCCGAAGGTCACCATTTCTCGGGCGTCGGCCCTTCGGGTCGCCGTAGGCTGGGCACCAGACCCGCTAGGCAGGTGGTGATGGCGCGTGACCCTTGCTGGACCGACGTTTGATCTGGTGGTTGCCGCAAACCGCCTGCCGGTTGACCTTGTCATCGATGCCGACGGTGAGGGCACCTGGGA
>Ga0208587_1002074_pt1 | contig 10344 bp, 11 predicted proteins | sample NGESurdeep092012_7_FD_184472 | JGI IMG/M metagenome (GOLD analysis project Ga0208587, IMG submission 184472) | Arctic peat soil microbial communities from Barrow, Alaska - NGEE Surface sample 210 deep-092012 (SPAdes) | ecosystem: Environmental > Terrestrial > Soil > Wetlands > Peat ...
TTTCCGCAGCCTGTTTAGGCGTGCATGGTGAGCGGGCCGACAACAGGTTTATGCCTGCCCAATCGGCGCCCTGATTTGCGATAATGAATTGGCGACTCGCCGCCCGTACAAAACGATGCGGCTGCCTGTGGGCCCGTAGCTCAATCGGATAGAGCATCAGCCTTCTAAGCTGAGGGTTGCTGGTTCGATTCCAGCCGGGCCTACCATTTCCCTCATCGAGAACGGCGTGGTACAAAACAGGCCAGAGTTTGGTCAGGCCTTCGGCTGCAAAAGGGGGCAGCCTATGATGCCCGCCAATGCCTGTCGTGTATGGTGAAGGTGGCGATCGCAATCAACCGTTCGCGCCGCCTGTGGGCCCGTAGCTCAATTGGATAGAGCATCAGCCTTCGAAGCTGAGGGTTGCTGGTTCGATTCCAGCCGGGCCCGCCATCTCTTCGACCCTACGGTGTTGGCTGGACCGTGACCTGGGGCGCGCGGCAATCGCGCAATCCTGAACCGCATTGGCGATATTGCAAATCTTTCGTCAGGCACACTTCCACAGCCACCAATTCCGAGTTACTGCAAGACACTCGAAAGTCGCCAGCCGGCACGTGATTGGCAGCGGCAAACTTCTGCTCGATCTCAGCCGGACTGGCCTGGCTGGCCCGCGCCGGCGCGCGATACTCAGGCGGGATTTGTACCTGTCGAAACGCCTTCTCGATACCGGCAAAATAATCCTGCGCCGCCAGCCCGCTGCACGTGCCGTGCTTGGCCCATTCATGCTGAATCAGTCCGCGAGCGGGCATGATCGCCAGCATGTGCTGCACCGTCGGCTGCGCTACCGGCCGCACCGGCGCGCAGTCCTGCGGGTATGATCCGTCGTCGTTCTCCGGCCACAAACCATGCACGACGAAACCGAAGTGCCGCTGGGGATCGCATTCGCTCGACGACGCGTTGCCGGCGTGGGTGGCGCAGAACTCCGGCGCCCAGGAAAGCGCGAGCAGATAGTAGTCGAAGCTGCCTGGCGTGTTATCGGCCGAGTCCGCCGAACCATGTCGGTGCTTGGCACATGCAGTGGAGGTCAGCAGACAGCCCATCAGCAGAAGAACGATGAAGACTGTTAGCGTTCGAGACATGTTGGACATGGTATCGCACGCCGGCTTGCTTGCGCGCTGCATTGGACTGGGTTGATGGGCCCACGTTTGGCGTGCTGCTGAAGAGTGGATAAAGTGAGTCCCTCGCGGGCTGAAGAGCGTGTGCGAGAACGGTGCCGTCCCTAAAGGGACTCCTTAATTTTGGCAAGAATATACTTCGCTAATCAGATTTTACTTGACTAATCATTTCCGCCATGCTATCGTACACTCATTATGGCGGATAAACCACTAGAACCAAGGACTTTACAAGAGGCGATTACATACTTCGCCAATCCAGATAACTGCCTAGCGTACATGATTCCGCTTACTTTCCCGGACGGAATCGTAACCTGCCCGACTTGTGGCCGGACAGATCCCAAGTTCCTCGTCAACCAGCGGCGCTGGCAATGCAAGAGCGTACATCCCAAGCGCCAGTTCTCCGCCAAAGTCGGAACGATCTTTGAGGATTCCCCGATCCTGCTGGAGAAGTGGCTTCCGGCTGTCTGGATGCTGGTAAACGCCAAGAATGGCATCTCTAGCTGGGAACTGCATCGCGCTTTGGGTGTGACGCAGAAAACCGCGTGGTTCATGCTGCATCGCATCCGTTTAGCCATGCAAGAAAAGTCGTCCTTCAAATTAGGCGGCGGTGGTGGCCCTGTTGAGGTGGATGAGACATTTATCGGGGGCAAGGCCCGCAACATGCACAAGTCTAAGAGGCTCAGACTTGGCGGCAGTCGCGGATTGCAGGGCGGCAATGCCAAGGCCGTTGTGATGGGCATGTTGCAGCGCGGCGGCAAGGTTAAGGCGCAAGTAATTCCCGAACGCAAGCAGAAACTCATGCACGGAATTATTAAGGACTCCATCGAAAAGGGCGCAATCGTCATGACTGACGAGCACACCGTTTACATGGGTCTGAGCGATGAATACGTCCACGAAGTCATCAACCACGCGGAGGCATACGTAAAGAACTACATCTCGACTAACGGGATTGAAAATTTCTGGAGCCTGCTAAAGCGGGGGATCGGCGGAACCTACGTCAGCGTTGAACCGTTCCACTTGTTTCGTTACCTTGACGAGCAGGCGTTCCGCTATAACAATCGCGCGACCAAAGACAATCCGCTGAACGACTCAGATCGTTTTGCCCTTGCACTGTCACAGATCGTCGGCAAGCGTGTGACCTACGCCGAACTGACGGGCAAGACTGGCAGTACAGCGAATTTCTAATCCTGATCGGGGGAAGCGTGGCCCGAAGCGGAAGCAGACGTGAGCGGCTTCCGCTTTCCTGTCTTGTGCGGGTCGGCTTCGATTCTGGCCTGCAACTCCTGCTTGGATACCGTCATGATCTTGTGCATGGCGGCATCGAATCTTCGGAATTCGGCTGACGATTGTGGTTTGCGTGGATTAGACTTCATGCTTGCATGATACCGCGCTATTTGAGTTCCAAGTCGTAAATCTTGGCAAATAAACGTGCGTGCCAGTGGCCGAATTCTTCCGCTATGAATGACAACATCATCTCGCCTGACGATGCGGCTGGTTTGTTAGATAAACTGCTGTCCGAGCAACTTCCGATACGTGCGCTCTTTCTCTCTTCAACAGGCTTCCGCTGCCGCATCAATGGACGAGTTGACAGTGTAACTCCAGAATCTGGACTGGTAATTTCAGTGGCTAGGCCGCCTTCGACGGGTGCCGCCTTTCTCTCCGTTTCTCTCAGCCGCGATTGCGAATTCCGTTTTGGAGATACACGAGACTTGCCGGAAGATGAACGCGACGAGATGGGAGAAAAGTACGGGGATACTATCCTTTCAATCCACTTCTTGGATACGGACGATTTCTTGTTCATGACATTTACCACATTATCACCTTAGGCAACAGGAGAATGAAAATGAAGATGGCAGCGGCTGTAGTGATTGGCTTTTTATTTGGTGCTCTGCTGATGTTTCTTGCTCGCCCTGTACAGCGAGTACATGCCGATGCACCACTGACGCTTCATGTTCGAGAGGTTCCGAAGGGCGGGGATGTTGATATGCCAGGGGGGAGAGCTGTGGGCATATCGTGCATCCCCGCAAATGCTGGTACGGGGCTTCAGTGGCACTGCTTTGTGGCCACTGTGGATTAAAGGCTACCACAAATTCTGCCAGCCTCATGCAAGGGCAAAGTTGTGCCCAAACTTTTCTGTGCCCGGACACTCCCGATACCAGAAAGGCGGAACCCGTGTTTGACCTCACTGTTCGCTGTGATTGTGGGCACACCATTCGACTCCCCGTGACCAAGCCTCCGCAAGAAGTAATACGTCAATTGCCGTTAACCACGGGCGGACTGCCAAAAAACGTTCTATGTCATCACTGCAACCGTGTGTCCGCCTATTCGCCCGATAAGTTCCACAAGAAGTCTTTTCAAAGAACGGTCCGAGATCAACTCCGTGGAGATCAGGCCTGTGTTTGTATACGAACCAAATGCGGTGAACAAGACTGCGAATTTCGGGTAAACATTCGCATACGAATGAGAGTATCTCGTTCTCAAGACATGCGAGAAGAGGCTTTGTCAATGCTTGGGAAAGCCACTGTATCAAGCGTCGTCTGTGAAAGTGGACACCATCGGAACGCATTTCGGGACGTTCTCGCGGTATTGGTTGATCCTGGGCGGGAGGGTCTGGATTGGGATTCGATACCAGAGGAATAAGCGATTGTTGTTGCACTTGTGTGCGGCTCCGTGCGATGATTTCGCCGAGCGCAACAATCCGTTAGACCGATTCGCTTCCAGCCTGGCAGCTTTCAGAGCGTTCCGGCCTTTCTAGCCCGAAGTGTATCACAACGGGCGGAAAGGCGAACATGTGTGAGTTACGCGAGCAAGGCTTTGAAGTCGAAAACGATCTGCGTGACAAGATCAGCCATACCCTGCACCGTTTCAATAATCGACTCACCCTCAGAAATCCCAGGTTCGCCGAACGCTATGTCGCACAGGAACTTGATGTCCTCATTCTCTTTCGCATCAGGGGCATCAATGAACAATTCGTCGCCAGCTTTCAGCGGGAACATCCGGTCTCGGGTACGCATATAGACATCGGGGAATTGGGGCGGGAGCGGAATTCCCTTGCTTTCGAGCAATTCTCTAACCTTGACGGCCCCAAGGTGCTGGCCAATATTAAATTCAGAGAATGCAGCCCCTACGGTGATAACCAAGCGGTGTTTGTCGATGTTGTTCAGCTTGTGGAGCAGCCACAGAGTATCGTTCCCTCCCTTGTACGGTTTGATAGCGTCGATGGCATCAATGGCGTTTTGCTTAATTCCCTGTACCTTTCCCAGCGATTTGGCTTTGTAAGCGGAGATGTCATCAAAGATCGGGAAGTATATGTGGGCGCTCTTGGCCGGATCGCCTCCAGCCGCGATGAAAAGCTGGTATGCCAAGTGATCCAAAACACTCCGAAGATTTTGGAGAATGTCCCCAAGGATGGCGGCGATTGGCGCAGGGATCGGTTCGGCGCTAACAATATAGTACACAAGCTCTCTAGTCTGCGGATTGCGCTTGGTGCTGATTTTATAGGGGTCGGTTGCCTTGAAAGCGAGGACGGCGGCCTTCAACTCCTCGATGTGTTGGTTGGCCCGTTCAATTTTCTGCCGAACGCTGTCGAGTGAGGCCACCACCAGAGTTTAACAGATTTGATTAGCCAAATATATTTATGCCTTAATTTTTCCCACTTTACCCAGAGCTTACGAGCATGTGTGAGAACTTCTGTCGTCCCTACGGGACTCGGATCTATTTCCCACTTTAGCCATCACTCCGCCTGCGGCTGCGTGCTGGGCTAGACTGAGCCGCGCCTACCACCACCCCAGTTCGCCCGCCGCGGCGGGGCGCGAACCGGGGACCCCGGCTACGGCGCTGGATTTTCGCCCAGCCCATTCCACTGGCAAATATCAGGTTGGGTTCTCACACACGCTCTTTAGCCCTCGGTTTTCGATGCCCGGCGCTAAAGCGCATGATCAAAGTCGAAACTTTTCCCGGAGCGCTGAAGCGCTCCTTCCCCCGCATAAATGCGGGGGCTCCCACCAAGAAATACACTCCTTGGGTTTCGCACAGAGTTTTTCAGCAGCCTGTGAAGCCGTGCCCTTTCAAGTCACAACCCTGCGCGACTACTCGTTGCGCAGGGCCACCATGGGATCCACCTGCATGGCCCGTCGAGCGGGGACATAGGACGCGGTGATGGCGATCGCCGCCAGGAAGATGGCGACGCCGGCGAAGATGATCCAATCACCCGAGTCTATGCCGTAGAGCAGGCTCGCCATGACTCGCGTCAAAGCCAGCCCAGCGATCAGGCCGATGCCAACTCCAACCAGAGTGGCGAACAGTCCTTGACGAAGAATGAGCCGCAGAATGTCTTCGCGTTGTGCGCCCAGTGCCAGGCGAATACCAATCTCGCGGGTGCGTCGCAGGACCGAGTACGAAATCAGGCCGTACAAGCCGATCATGGCGAGCACCAGGGCAAGTGTGGCGAAGCAACCGATCAGATAAAACGGATAGCGTCGCAGGAACACTGGCGGCGCGTCCGGCGCGTCCGCGGCTGGGAGAAAACGTCAACCGCACGCGTTGCCCGACCTCGCGATTCGTCCTTCAATACCTCGCTCAGCGGAGTTTGCGGAACGGCAAAGCCCGGACCCACTCCGAATAGAACGGCCGTAAGCAGGGTGATACCACAGACGAAACCCAGCACTGGAAGGTTGATACCGGCATCGGCCAGAAATGGCATCGATTGAAGCTGCGCCTCGGGGATTGCGCCGACCAGCAACCGCACGCCCACAACCGCTCCCAGCACGCCCAGGATTGCCCCCAGCGCGGAAAGCAGCAGGCTTTCGGTGAGCAGTTGGGCCAGCAAATGGAAGCGGCTAGCGCCCAGCGCCGTACGCACCGCAAATTCCCTGCGTCGATCGATGGAGCGAGTCATCAACAGGTTGGCAACGTTGGCGCAGGCGATGAGCAGCACAAAGCTCACCGCTCCGAACAAGATCAACAGCAAGGGCCGAACGTTGCCGACGATCTCGTCCCGCAAGCTTCCCACGGTAACGAAGACCGAAGCGTTTTGCTGGGAATATTCCTGCGCCAGTCGTGCAGTGATACCCTCGATCTCGGCGCGCGCTTGTTCCTGGCTAACCTTGGGCGCAAGACGTCCGATCACGTTGAGCCAGCGCAGGCTTCGAGCGGTGGCGGTGTACGGGGTCGTGCTCAGCGGGACCCAGAGTAGCGCCGATCCCTCCGGCGCAAATTCGAAGTTCCGCGGCAAAACGCCGACCACCGTGACCGGCTTGTTGTCCAGGCGGATGGTGCGCCCGATGACCTGTGGATCGGCAGCAAAATCGCTTCGCCACAAGCCGTAGCTTAGGATCGCAACCGCCGGGCCGGAACCTTCATGTGTGTCTTCACCTTCAACAAAATCGCGGCCCAGCAAAGGCTTCACACCCAGCGTCGAGAAGAAGTCTGGCGTGACCATGGCGCTATAGATGGTCTTAGGATCGCCAATGCCAGTCAGGACAAACCAATCGTCGGCAAATCCGGCGAGCGACTGGAAGCTTTTCGCGGTGCGCTTCCAGTCCAGGTAATCTGGGTACGACGAAGTATAGCTGCAGCAGGGCGCCTGGGGGCGGTTCTCGCCCAGGGTCACCAATCTGTCGGGTTGTTGGTAGGGCAAAGGGCGCAGCAGCGCCGGGTACAGGACCGAGAAAATCGCCGTATTGGCGCCGATTGCCAGGGCCAACGTGATCACCGCGACGGCCGTGAAGCCGCGGCTCTTGCGCAGCATACGTAGTCCATAACGGAAATCCTGCTTCAGCGTTCCCATGAGTTACAAGTTCAACGTGCTGGCCTTCCGATTATGGCGCAATCGCTGCTTATTCGCTTGTTGGTGTTGCTGGTTTATCCGTTGCCGGAGCCGTGAACAGTCCCGGTGAAACCCACTTCTGCCGACCCAGCTTATCAATTGTCAAAATAGACACTGGCGGGCCGACGCCTTCGGGGTGGGCTGCAATCTCCATTCGCAAAAACTTTCGGGCCGCGGAAACCTTATCCATCTTCGTCCACTGGGGATTGGCCTTAACGTAGGCGGCTATGCTCTCCGTGAATCCCGCGAAGAACCCCAAGGCATTGGGCGCGACGACATTGTACGAGATCGGAGTAAGGCCGCCATTCGCGTCGATCTTGAAGCCCCTTACGAAGATCGACGGATTACCTCTTAGCGCGCCGGCGAAAGCCACCATTACCACAGACATCACAACGGCGCGTCCCACACACCTCTGAGTTGCCATTCGATCGGACCTCTCCGACAGTATCCCACTTCAATCTTGTGGCGCGTTCAAATCGTAGCAGAGATGAGGCTTGGGGCTTTCGAGCGTTTTCGAGGGCGCGATCGGCAAGTGAGGAGATCACCAGTGTGTGTGACCTGGAACACGGCGGCCTGCAACCATTCTCCTATTATCTAGTCAACAGCTTCAAGAAACTGCCCACGCCCAGGGACGCATGTGGAGAACGCAGGAATGCATCGAGTCACCAAGCCAGTTGTTGCTACTTATACTTCCGCGCGACCGAAATCCCTCGCGTACCAGCACTTATCCCTGACACGCCCCGGCGGAACTCCCGTAGCGACACCCTGCTCACCGCGTGACTTCCGTCGTTTCTGCCGCTCCAGCCAGAATGCCCTTAGCGAACATTGCCGGAATGGGTGGTCGCGAATCCGGCTATGAAAGCCTTCAAAGATGCAGGTCACCTCTTCCGTTTGGCATCGGTCTTCCTGGTGGGGGGCGTTTTGTTCCTAGTGTTCCGCGGCGTTCTTGTCCCTCGCAGTTTTGGGCAGTACGGACATTATCGGGGCAATGCAATCAAGGAGACCGCGGCGCTGCCGATTTCGTATGCCGGCCATCAAGTCTGCCAGAGCTGCCATACCGACATCCTCGAAGTGAAGAGCAAGGGCGTGCATAAGAGGGTCGCCTGCGAAGCGTGCCACGGGCCGCTCGCCAAGCACGCCGATGATCCTGCCTCGGTCCAGCCAGCAAAGCTGGATACCGCCGTGCTGTGCGTCCGTTGTCATGAGGCGAATCTTGCCAAGCCGAAGACCTTCCCCCAAGTCGTCTCTGCCGAGCACTCGGGCGGGGCGCCTTGCGAAACCTGCCACCAGCCGCACAGTCCCGCCATCGTTGCGGTTGCGGGAGGCGGCCAATGAACATGACTCGCCGTCAACTGCTCATTCTGTTGCCTGCTGCCGCCGTTGCCTGGAAGAGCATCCTGGCGGGAACACCTGAGACTTCGCCCAACTACAACATGACGGAGCACTGGTGGGGCATGTTGGTGGACATCACCAAGTGCATTGGCTGCGGCAGTTGTGTCCGGGCTTGCCAGATGGAGAACCAGGTCCCCGACGGCTATTTCCGCACCTGGATCGAACGCTATCATGTCTCCGACTTTGACATTGAAAACCCCAAGGTGGATTCCCCCGATGGCGGCAAGAACGGGTTTCCACCGTCTACGTTAAGTGGCGGGAAAGACTTCTTCGTTCCCAAGATGTGCAATCACTGCGCTGACTCACCCTGCACCCAGGTGTGTCCGGTGGGCGCAACGTTTGTCAGTCCCGATGGCGTGGTGCTGGTAGACCAAAAATACTGCCTTGGCTGCCGCTATTGCGTGCAGGCATGTCCGTACGGCTGCCGTTTCGTCGATCCGAAGAAGGAAACCGCCCAGAAATGTACGCTCTGCTATCACCGGATCACCAAAGGACTCACGACTGCCTGCTGCGAAAACTGTCCGACGGGCGCTCGCCAGCTTGCTGACCTGAAGAATCCCAACGATCCGATTCATGAGTTCTTGAAAACTCATGCCGTGCAAGTCCTAAAACCTTACTTGGCCACCCGCTCGAAGCTGTTTTACAACGGCTTGGATGGCTCGGTGCGATAAGGAGCTCTGGTTGCAGATTCCGGTTGAAGGCTTCATGTACCCGAACGAAGTGGAGCTCCAGTGGAGCGTCCTGATCGTGCTTTACCCGTTCCTCACAGGGCTGGTCGCCGGCGCGTTCATTCTGGCGTCGCTGGAACGGGTATTCAGGGTTGATGCGGTCAAGCCCACCTATCGGCTGGCGCTGCTCACGGCGCTTGCCTTCCTGATCATCGCTCCCCTGCCCTTGCAATTGCACTTGGGCCATCCGGAGCGTTCCTTCGAGATGTACCTGACGCCACACCGATCTTCCGCGATGGCGATGTTTGGCTTCGTGTACCTGTGGTATCTGCTGGCTGTGCTGGTGGTTGAAATCTGGCTCGACTACCGGCGCGACATCGTGGTGATGTCCCAATGCACGACCGGTTGGAAGCGATTGGTGTATCGGGTGCTGACGCTTGGTTCCAGCAACATCAGCGAGCGTTCGCTGCATATCGACGACCGAGTGGGTTGGCTGGTCACCGTGGTCGGTATTCCCTCGGCGTTTCTGCTGCACGGCTATGTCGGTTTTATTTTTGGTTCGGTGAAGGCGAACCCGTGGTGGTCCTCGCCGCTAATGCCAGTCGTGTTCATTTTCTCCGCCATGGTCTCGGGCATTGCCATCGTGATGTTGCTTTATATGCTTATGTGCCGACTCCGCCGGGAGCCGATTGATATGCGCTGCGTAGACACGGTGGCGAAATACCTGTTTTACATCTTCATCATCGACTTCAGTCTGGAGATGCTGGATCTGATCCACCGCATTTACGAAGCCGACGAATCCTTCCGCAGCCTTGATTTCATGGTCCACACGCGTTTGTTCCTGTCGCAGGTGGTGATTCAAATCCTGTTGGGTACCGTCCTTCCGATTTTACTGATTGGCGTGACCCAGGTGCTGAAGCTGGCGGACAAGCAGCGCAAACGGATTTACGTGGTGGCTGGGTGTTTGACCATGATTGGCATCTTCGCCATGCGCTGGAATGTCGTCATTGGCGGGCAGCTTTTCTCCAAGAGCTTTCTCGGCTATACCACTTACAAGATGGGCTTTGCGACTCGCGAGGGATTGTTGACCGCAGTCGTGCTGACGGTCCTCCCGTTTGTCATCCTGTGGGTCTTGGTGAAACTCCTGCCGCCTTGGCGAGATAAGAATTCAGCCCCATTACCGGCCGCGGTTGCAGCCTACGGAGCCGACTAGGGCCTGTTAACACTAATTCGTAATTCTGTGATATGCTGCGATGCATGGAGATCACCGAAGCGCAGTACCAGCATATTGCCTCCAGTCTTCCCC
>Ga0208587_1002075_pt1 | contig 10344 bp, 9 predicted proteins | sample NGESurdeep092012_7_FD_184472 | JGI IMG/M metagenome (GOLD analysis project Ga0208587, IMG submission 184472) | Arctic peat soil microbial communities from Barrow, Alaska - NGEE Surface sample 210 deep-092012 (SPAdes) | ecosystem: Environmental > Terrestrial > Soil > Wetlands > Peat ...
ATGCCACAGGAAATGTCGAAGCCGACCCCGCCCGCAGAAATGATGCCGCCTGCGTCAGCATCGAAGGCGGCGACGCCGCCGATGGGAAAGCCGTAGCCCCAGTGCGCGTCGGGCATGGTCATGGCCGCGCCGACCAGGCCAGGCAGGCGCGCCACATTGGCGATCTGCTCCAGCACCTTGGCGTCCATGCCGCGCAGCAGTTCCGCGTTGGCGTACAGGCGCACCGGCGCGCGCTCTTCGCCCGGCAGAGGCGTGAGCGTGAAACACCAGGGATTGATTTCTTTCAACCGGCCGAGGTCCATGGGTGTTCCATTACCGCCGTTGCGGCATTCTCGAACGCCTCCTCGATAAGCGTACCGCGCCCGACGATGCCCATGTCGGCGTCGTGTTCGAAATAGGCGATGGGCTCATGCATGATAGCGCGCAGTGAAACCAAGCTTACTGCCGCGTGCGGCGGGCTGTTTGACCATTATCAATACCGCGGCTGCGCCGAAGCCGGACAATGAGCTCCGCAAGCGCTCGAATTCCGATTCCTCTCGCGGCGGTGCGCCTCATGAGATCTGGCTCCCCTATCCGTCTGCAAACCGGCGATGCACTGATCGCGGTCGATGTGCAGAACGATTTTCTTCCCGGCGGCAGTCTTGCCGTGCCGGCGGGCGATGCCGTCGTCCCGGCGATCAACCGCTATGTTGCGGCATTTGCCGCGCGCGCGCTGCCCGTATTCGCCACGCGCGACTGGCATCCGCCGAACCACTGCTCGTTCAAGGCGCAAGGCGGGATTTGGCCGCCGCATTGCGTCGCCGCAACGCGCGGCGCCGAATTTGCGAGCGGTCTCGCCCTGCCGCCGGCGGCAGTCATCATCTCCAAGGCGGCGACGGTCGAGGCCGACGCCTATTCCGGCTTCGGCGGCACCGATCTCGCCGCGCGCCTGCACGCCGGCGGGGTGACGCGCCTGTTCATCGGCGGCCTCGCCACCGACTATTGCGTGCTCAACACGGTCAAGGACGCGCTGGCCGAGGGCTTCGAGGTGCTGCTGCTCGCCGACGCGATCCGCGCGGTCGAGGTGAAGGCGGGGGACGGGGCGCGCGCGCAGGGTGAGATGCAAAGGCTGGGTGCGCGCCCGATCCGCTACGAGGATGTTGCGCCGTGAGCCAGAGCCAGAGCGCGCTGCTCACCGACCTGTATCAGCTCACCATGCTGCAGGCCTATTTCGACGAGGGCATGCAGGATACCGCGGTGTTCGAGTTCTTCGTGCGCGCACTGCCGCCCGGGCGCAATTTCCTGCTGGCCGCGGGGCTGGAACAGGTGCTGTGTTATCTCGAACAGTTCCGCGTCACCGAGGCCGAGCTCGACTGGCTGCGCGCGCGCGGCGACTTTCGCGAGCCGTTTCTCGCCGCGCTCGGCGCGCTGCGCTTCACCGGCGACGTGCACGCGCTGCCGGAGGGCACGGTGTTTTTTATCAACGAGCCGATCCTGCGCATCACCGCGCCGATCGCGCAGGCGCAGGTGGTGGAGAGCCGGCTGTTGAGCCTCGTGCACCTTTCGACGCTGATCGCGTCGAAAGCCGCGCGCAGCGTGCTCGCCGCGCCGGGAAAGCTGCTGGTCGATTTCGGCATGCGCCGCGCGCACGGCGCCGAGGCCGGCCTGCTCGCCGCGCGCGCGGCCTACCTGGCGGGTTTCTCCGGAACCGCGACGGTGCTTGCCGGGATCGAATTCGGCGTCCCCGTGTTCGGCACCATGGCGCATTCCTACATCGAGGCGCATGCGGATGAAATCTCGGCGTTCAAGGCGTTCGCGCGCTCCTTCCCCGCCAACGTGGTGCTGCTGATCGACACCTACGACACCGAGCGCGCCGCGGAAAAGGTAGTGCGCCTCGCGCCGGAGCTTGCGCGTGAAGGCATCCGCGTGCGCGGCGTGCGACTCGACAGCGGCGATCTGGCGGCGCATGCGCGCGCCGTGCGCGCCATCCTGGACCGCGGGGGCTTGAGCGAGGTCACCATTTTTTCCAGCGGCAACCTCGACGAGTTGAAAGTGCAGCAACTCCTTGCAGCGGGCGCGCCGATCGACGGCTTCGGCATCGGCACCAGCCTCGATACGTCGAGCGATGCGCCGTTCCTCGATTGCGCCTACAAGCTGCAGGAGTACGCGGGGACGCCGCGGCGCAAGCATTCGGAAGGCAAGGCCACCTGGCCCGGGCGCAAGCAGGTGTATCGGCATTTTGCGCCGGACGGCACGCTCGATCACGACGTGGTCGCGCTGGAGAGCGATCCGCAGCAGGGAGCGCCGCTGCTGGTGCCAGTCATGCGCGCGGGCAGCCGCGTGGCTGCGGCCGAGACGCTCGCCAGTGCGCGCGCGCGCGCGGCGGCCGAAATGGCACGCCTGCCGCCGCAGCTGAGGCTGCTCGCGCCGTCGCCCGCGCCGTACCGCGTCGACATCGCGCCGGGTTTGCGCGCGCTGGCGCAAGAACTCGACCGCATGCCGCATTGACGCGGTGCCGGCGCTATACGTGGCGACCTAAATCGCGCCCATCGTTGTTGCAGAGTTGCGATTTTGCGCGGACGAGAAGACGTCCGCGCGGATCGTCGATTGCGTCCGGATGAAAAGCACATCCGCACGCAATCGGCGATCTTGTATGAAACCCCACGCCCTGTTTGGTGTTAACCATAACCGCGTTTTCTGTGCGGATGTGCTTTTCATCCGTACAGAAAACACGGTTGGCGCGCGCAGCGCGCAAGTCCGCTCGTCGCATGCGGCGATATTTGAGACGCCGTATATGGCAGCCTCAGAGCTTTTTCACCAGGACCTTGGAGCGCCGCTGCCAGTTGTAGAGCGATTTTTTCGCCTCGGGCAGCGCTCCGATGGCGGCCTCGGCGAAGCCGCGCTCGATGAACCAGTGCGCGGCACGCGTGGTGAGCACGAACAATTTCCTGAAGCCGAGCTGGCGCGCTTCGACTTCGCCGTGCTCCAGCAGCTTCTCGCCGTAGCCGCGTCCCTGGTACTCGGGCCGCACCGCGAGCGCCGCCAGTTCCGCCGCCTTGCCCGCCAGGGGGTAGAGCGCGGCGCAGCCCACGATCACGGCGTCGTGTTCGATCACGAAGAAGCTCTGCACCTCGCGCTCGAGCAGCTCGCGTCCGCGGTAGACCAGCGTCCCCTCGGCCTCCAGCGGCTCGATCAGCTGCAGGATGCCGCCGATGTCGTCGATGCTGGCCGGGCGCAGGCGCTCCAGCTTGTCGGCGGTGATCATGCTGCCCGAACCGCCGTGGGTGAAGAGTTCCAGCAGCAGCGCGCCGTCCACCTTGTGCGACACCACGTGCGCCCGGGCGACGCCGGCGCGCACCGCTTCGACCGCGTGGGTCAGGTACAGGCGCGTGTCCGGGGTGAGGTTCTTGCCGCGCGCGAGCAGCTGTTCGGCCTCCTGCGCCGACAGCTCCGGCATCAGCCGGCCGCGCGCATCCTCCACCGGGGCGTCGCTGAGGAACACCAGCTTCGCCGCCTGCAGCGCCTTGGCGGTGGCGACCGCCACGTCCTCCATCGACAGGTTGAACACTTCGCCGCTGGGCGAATAGCCGACGCTGGAGATGATGACCAGGTTGTCTGCCGCGAGGCAGGACTCGATCGCCGCGGCATCGACCTTGCGCACCGTGCCGGTGTACTGCAGATCGACGCCGTCCACCACGCCCATGGGCTGGGCGGTGATGAAATTGCCCGACACGGTGTTGATCGCCGCGCCCGCCATGGGCGAATTGGGCAGCCCCTGCGACAACAGCGCGTCGAGCTCGACGCGCAGCAAGCCCGCCGCCTCCTTCACGCATTCGAGCGCCACGGCGTCGGTGATGCGTACCCCGGCGTGGTAGCGCGAACGCGCGCGGCGCTGCTTCAACTGCGCCTCGATCTGCGGGCGCGAGCCGTGCACCAGCACCAGGCGTATGCCGGTGCTGCGCAGCAGGTTGATGTCCTGCGTGAGCACACCGAACTTGCCGTCGGCCACGACTTCGCCGCCGAAGGCGATGACGAAGGTCTTGCCGCGAAAGGCGTTGAAATAAGGTGCCGCAGAGCGGAACCAGGCGACGAACTGGCTATGGACGTTGGTCGGCATGCGCGGTCACGGTAGTCAAAGCGCCATTCTAAGGCACTTGTTGCCAGCTTCCAAAGCCTGTTGCGCGCTCAGCGCAGGCCGCGGCCATCGACCGGCGCAGTCCGGCGGCGGCTCGCGCTCCCCGACGACCCGCGTCCCCCTTGGCGAGGCTTGAGGCGCGCTAGCGGCCGAATCGCTTCACCACGGTCATGAGTTCGTCGATCGCCGCTTCCCCGTTGCCGGACCGGATCGCAGAGCGGACGCAGCCTTTGGTGTGGTTCGCAAGCAGTTGCAGCGCGAGCGCGTCGAGCGCGGATTGGATCGCCGAGATTTGCGTCAGCACGTCCACGCAGTAGCGGTCCTCCTCGACCATTTTCGCCACGCCTCGCGTTTGCCCTTCGATCCGGTTCAAACGCTTGAGCAGCGCCGATTTGTTGGGCTGCACCACCGCATGACCCGAGTGATGCTCGCACTCTTCAGTGTCAGGGCGTGACTTCAAATCCCGCCTCCTCAACGCTGCGTTTGAGTTGTTCGATCCCCACCTTCCCGGGGTCATAGTCCACAACTGCGCTGCGCTTTTCCAAAGACACCTCGGCTTTCGCCACTCCGTCCAATGCCTTCAAGACATTGCCTACGCTGCGCACGCATCCGCCGCAGGTCATGCCCGAAATTCCCAAAGTTACCGTTTGCATCAAAGACTCCTTGCGTTAACAAAATTAAACAAACAAGAGGGCATCTCTAATAATCCCAATTCTGTCATTCCGAGTCCCCCTTCGGGGATAAACTTCGCGAGGAATCTGCTTTTCATAGTACACAAGAAGCAGATTCTTCGGCCTTCGGCCTCAGAATGACAACTTTTAGAGGTCCCCAACGGCGCGCTCAGCCGCGCCGCCACCGCCGCAACAGCAGCGAATTGCTGACCACCGATACCGACGACAAGGCCATCGCCGCGCCTGCAATCACCGGATTGAGCATCCCGGCCGCGGCGAGCGGGATGCCGAGCACGTTGTAAATGAAAGCGAAAAACAGGTTCTGCCGGATCTTGCCGAGGGTAGCGCGCGACAGGCTGATGGCGTCGACGACCGAGAGCAAGTCGTTGCGCATCAGCGCGATGTCCGCCGCCTCGAGCGCGACATCGGAGCCCGCCCCGATGGCGAAGCTGACGTCGGCCGCGGCGAGCGCCGGCGCGTCGTTGACCCCGTCGCCGACCATCCCGACGACACGCCCTTCGGTCTTGAATTCGGCCACCGCAGCTGCCTTCTCGCCCGGCAGCACCTGCGCCCGGTAGCTGCTCACGCCGGCGGATGCGGCAATCGCCTTCGCTGTCGCAGCGTTGTCGCCGGTCAGCATCACCACATCGATCCCCATGCGTTTCAATTTGGCCACCGCTTCGCGCGAGCTTGGGCGCAGCTTGTCGGCAATTGCGAGATAGCCGAGCACGCGCCCGGCGCCGCCGACGGCGATGACGGTCTTGCCCTGCTCGATCAGCGGCCGGATCGCCGCGGCGTCGATGGCCAAGCCCGATTGCGTGAGAAAGTCCGGCGCGCCCAAGAGCAGCGTCTGTTCCCCGCCGAGCGCGGCAACGTCGAGCACCGCCTGGACGCCCATGCCGGTGACGGAACGGAAGTCGCGCATCGGGGCGAGCGCCAGGTGCAGCTCTTGCGCGTGCTCGAGCACCGCGTGCGCCAGCGGATGCGCGGAGCCGGATTCGAGGCTGGCCGCGGCCGCGACCACGTCGCGGGTGGAGAATCCTGCGGCGGGAACCACGTCCGTCACCACCGGCTTGCCCTCGGTGAGGGTGCCGGTCTTGTCGACGATCAGCGTGCGAATTTTCTCCGCCTGCTCCAGCGCCACCGCGTTCTTGACCAGCACCCCGACCTGCGCGCCGCGCCCGGTGCCGACCATAATGGCCGTCGGCGTCGCCAGGCCGAGCGCGCACGGGCAGGCGATGACCAGCACCGCGACCGCATTCACCAGCGCCGGCGCCAGATCGCCGCCGATGCCCCACCATAGCGCAAAGGTCAGCGCGCTGATCGCGACGACCACCGGAACGAACACGCCCGCAACCCGGTCGGCAAGACGCTGGATCGGCGCCTTCGTGCCCTGGGCCTCGCGCACCAGGCGGATGATGCCGGCCAGCATGGTCGCCGCGCCCACGCCCTCGGCCCGGCAGCGCAGCAGTCCCTGCTGATTGAGCGTGCCGGCGAACACCTTGTCGCCCGGCTGCTTGCCGAGCGGAAGGCTCTCCCCGGTGAGCATGCTCTCGTCGATGCCGGATTCCCCGGTCGATATCAGGCCGTCGACGGGAATGCTCTCGCCCGGGCGCACGACGAACAGGTCGCCGATCTGCATGCTCGCGACCGGCACCTCGACCAGCACGCCGTCGCGCTCCACGCGCGCGGTCTTGGGCTGCAACCGTATGAGCGCCTCGATGGCGGCCGAGGTTCTGAGCTTTGCCCGCGCTTCGAGCAGCTTGCCCATCAGGACCAGCGTGATGATGACCGCGCTCGCTTCGAAGTAGACGTGCTGATGCTGCAGGCCGAGCAGCGTCACGACGGCGGAGAGGCCGTAGGCCATCGTCGTGCCGAGCGCGATCAGCACGTCCATGTTGGCGCCGCCGCCCCGCAATGCCTTGTAGCCGCCGACGTAGAAGCGCCGTCCGATCCAGAACTGCACCGGCGTGGCGAGCGCGAGTTGCAGCCAGCGCGGCAGCAGTTCGGTGTGCTCTTGGCCGAACATCGAGAACATCTGCAGCAACAGCGGCAGACTGAGCGCGACGGAAATCCAAAACAGCCGCAGCTCGGCACGGTAGGCGTCGGCGCGGCGCGCTTTCTCCTCCGCGGCGTTCGCTTCGACGCGCTCGCTCGCCTCGTACCCCGCCTTGCGGATCGCCCCGGCGAGCAGCTCTGGCGTGGCCAGCCCGGGCACATAGCGGACGCGGGCGGTCTCGCTGGCGAAATTGACCGCCGCCTGGACGCCCGGGAGCTGGTTCAGAACCTTTTCGATGCGCGTCGCGCAGGCGACGCAGGTCATGCCGTAGATCTGGAACTCGGCCACCCGAACCGGCACCGAGTATCCGGTGCGTTGAATTGCCTCGACCACGGCGGCGGGCGAATTCAGGTCCGGCTGGAGCGTCACCTGCGCCGATTCCGAAGCAAAGTTTACGTTCGCCACCACGCCGGGCAGCTTGTTCAGGCTCTTCTCGATGCGCGCCGCGCAGGCGGCGCAGGTCATGCCCTCGAGCGGCAAGTCAAGGCGAAGTGCAGAGTGTGATCCCATGGACGCAAGCGTCAAACCAAGAAGATATGGCGCAAAGAATATACCCGGCGCGGGTATTTGTCAAATACCGCCCGGGGGTATGGACAAAGTCAGAGTCCGACGCCGGCTGCAGGAAACGTGATGGCGAAGCGGGTCGATCCATCTGAGGAGAAAGCCTGGATCGTTGCCTTGTGTGCTTCGACGATCGATTTCGTGATCGCCAGCCCGAGTCCGGCCCCCTCGCTTGCCTTCTGGCGGGAACGATCGACCCGATAGAATCGGTCGAATAGCCGAGGCAGATGCTCCGGCTCGATATCCTCGCCCGGGTTGTCGACGGTCAGTTGGGTTTCTCCGGATTTGCGCTGGTCGATGAGCACCTTGACCGACCCGTCGCGCGGCGTGTGCCTGATGGCGTTGGAAAGCAAATTGCTTAACGCTCGGCGGATCATCAACCTGTCCCCGCGGATGACCCCTGCTCCGGCGAGAACCAGGCTGACGCCCTGTTCCTCCGCGAACGCTTCGTAAAAACCGAACAGCTCCCGCACCTCCGTGGCCAGATCCACCATTTCGCTGCTCGGCACGATCAGCCCGTTGTCGGCCTTCGCCAGGAACAGCATGTCGGCAATCATGCGCGCCAGCCGTTCGTATTCCTCCAGGTTCGAGTACAGCACTTCACGATATTGGTCTGCTGACCTTGCTTTGGAAATCGCCACCTGCGTCTGGGTCATCAGGTTACTGATAGGTGTCCGCAGCTCGTGCGCCAGATCCGAGGAGAAATCCGACAGTCGCCGGAACGAGCCTTCGAGGCGGGCGAGCATGTCGTTGAAGGCAATCGCCAGATCGACCAGTTCGGTCGGCACCGATTCGGGCGGCAGGCGGTCGCCGAGGCGATTGGCTGAAATGCCCTGGGTCATATCCGCCAGCTCGCGTACCGGCGCCAGTCCCCGGCGCGCCGCGATCCAGCCGAGAAGTGCGGTTAGCGCGATGCTCGCGGCAATTGCCAACCACAGGCGCTTGTGGAATGCCTCCATGAATATGCGGTGATGCTCGATGTTTACCGCGACCACAACGGTTACCGGGGGCTGCCCGGCGATTCCGGTGACGGCCGCCGCGGCGATGCCCCGGTATCCCTGCCCGTCCTGTTCCCACACCACGGGCCTTGCGCGCATGGCTAAATCTTCGGGCGGCCGGTTCTTAAGCAGGGCGGTTGGAAAAACCGCACCTGACGATTTGAACAGCAGGTTGCGGTCCGGTCCGACCACGGCGACGGACAGTCCGGGATGCCCCACCAGGGCGTCTGCAAGATTCTGCGGAACGACAGCCATGTCGGTCGGGGTGCGTGCCTTGGCCAAGGTGTGGCCGACGAGTTCCAGCTTGCCATTGAGTTCCATCAGGTCCAGTTCCTCGAAGTGCGCCTCGACCAAGGTGCCGATCAGGTAGCCGACCACGAGAAGTACGGCCGTCGAGGCCGTCGAGAAGAACAACGTGAGGCGGAAGGTGATCGACTTGGGTCGCATCACGCGGGTTCCGGGATTTCGAGCACGTAGCCCATGCCCCTGACGGTGCGAATGAGTTTGGGCTCGAAATCGTCGTCTATTTTCGCCCGCAAGCGGCGAACGGCGACCTCGATCACGTTGGTGTCGCTGTCGAAGTTCATGTCCCAGACCTGGGATGCGATCAGCGAGCGCGGCAGCACCTCGCCCTGGCGCCGCAGCAGCAGTTCGAGCAACGCGAACTCCTTGGCGGTGAGGTCGATCCGCTTTCCGGCGCGCGTTACACGGCGCCGCAGGAGATCCAGTTCCAGGTCGGCAACCTGCAACAACTCCGGTTCGTTGGTCCTGCCCCGGCGCAACAGCGCGCGCACCCGCGCCAGCAGTTCCGAGAACGCGAAAGGCTTGACCAGGTAATCGTCCGCGCCGAATTCCAGTCCCTTTACCCGGTCCTCGACCTGATCGCGGGCGGTCAGGAACAGCACGGGCAGGTGCTTGCCCTTCTGCCGGATCTCCCGCAGCACCTGCCATCCGTCGAGTCTGGGCAGCATGACATCGAGCACCACCAGATCGTAGTCGTCGGTCAGGGCCAAGTGCAAGCCGTCGACACCGTCGCGTGCCAAGTCTGCCACGAAGCCGGCCTCGGACAGGCCCTGCTTCAGATAGTCGCCGGTCTTTTGCTCGTCTTCGACGATCAGGATTTTCATCGCTCTTCCTTGTGGCGGTGGTCGCGCATACCAATTGTGCACGCGACTGGCCCCAATTTCAGAAGATTACAAACTTGTAATGGTGCTGTCATCTATTCGTTGGGCGCCTGAAAGCAAAATGACGGTCGTGAGGAGTAGATGTCCGTGGTCACCAACACGTTGCGGCTCAATCGCGTCAGCTTCTGAACTTAACCCAACAACAGGCCATAAAAGCATCTTGTGCGCTAGCGTACGGACGGTAAAAACGTTTGCGTCTATAAAAGATATTCTCCCAATTGGTCATGCGGACTCCAACAGTGAGCACCGTGGTCAGCGGCGTAACCGGAGGGCGGCGTTGCAAATCATAACTATTGCGCTAGCCATTCTACGGGTGGAATCGAGCTTCAAATTTAACCTCTCAAAGGAAAGACCACCATGAAAACCTCAATACTAGTTGCCGCAATCGTTGCCTGTGCCCTGTCGGCGCCTATCGTATCAGCGCAGGACAAGCACGCGCACGACAAGCCGGCGATGAGCATGGACATGGACAAACACATGTCCGAGATGCAGGAGAAAATGAAAGACATGCAGCAGCAGATGGAAAAACTCCGGGCGACAACCGACCCGCAGGAACGCCAGAAGCTGATGCAGGAGCACATGCAGACCATGCAGGAAAACATGAAGGCGATGCGCGGCATGGGCGGCCCGATGATGATGGGCGGAGGCGAGCACGGCGGCATGATGATGGGCGGCAAGAAAGGCGGCATGAAAGATGGCGACATGATGAAGCACCACGCAATGATGGAAGGACGCATGGACATGATGCAGATGATGA
>Ga0208587_1002076_pt1 | contig 10340 bp, 8 predicted proteins | sample NGESurdeep092012_7_FD_184472 | JGI IMG/M metagenome (GOLD analysis project Ga0208587, IMG submission 184472) | Arctic peat soil microbial communities from Barrow, Alaska - NGEE Surface sample 210 deep-092012 (SPAdes) | ecosystem: Environmental > Terrestrial > Soil > Wetlands > Peat ...
CCAGGGGGTCCGCCCCACCATTGCAGCAGGGCCGCTACTGTTTGGGTATCTGCTGGCCACGGGGTCCTACAAATTCAGGGTCCTTGACGGTTGTCTGGGTGTTGCTGGTCTTGCCGGCTTTGGGCTTCTTGGCGCCCGCGGGAGCGGCTGCCGGCAGGAACGTGGCGGGCATGTCGGGCAGTTTGGCTTTCTCTTCCGCGCTCAGCGCCTTGACGAAGTGCGGGGTCACCACCACCAGCAGTTCGTCGGTGGATTTCTGCGTGCTCCGGCTGCGGAAGATCTTGCCGAGGATGGGCAGATCGCCCAATCCCGGGACCTTTGACAGCGTCTCGATCACGCGGTTATCGATCAGGCCCGCGATGGCGAAGCTCTCGCCGTCCTTGAGGATGACTTCGGTTTCGGCGCGGCGCTGGCTGAGCGCCGGAATCACGAATCCCTGGAGCGTGACGGCGTTGGCGAAATCGAGGCTGCTGACTTCCGGCGCCACTTTGAGATCGATCGAGCCCTGGGGCGTCACCGTCGGAGTGAACTCCAGCTTCACGCCGAAGGGTTTGAACTGCACCGTGATGACGGGCGCGGTGGCGCCGCCGGTCGGCGTGGTGGTGATGGTGGGGAACGGGAAACTGCCGCCGGCCAGGAACGTGGCTTCCTTGCCTTCCACCGTGATCAGGTTCGGCTCGGCCAGAATCTGGAGCAGGTTGCGTTCCTGCAACGCCTTGATGGTGGCGCCGATGTTCAGGTCCGGGCGGAAGGCGAAAAGGTTGAGCAGGTCGGCGAAGTTCACCGTCTGCCCGGTGCCGGTCGGCTGTAACTGGCTGAAGCGGGGCGGCGTAAACTGCTCGGTGGAGGTGACGCCGACCATCTTATCGTTGGTGCTGAACAGGTTGAAGCCGATCTGGGTGAGCGCCACGCGGTCGATGGCGGCGAACTTCACCTGCAGCATGATCTGGCGCGGTTCGGCGGGCGGCGGCGATTGCAGCAGGTTGATCACGGTCTTGGCGCGCGTCTGCGCCATGCCGGCCAGGCGCTTGGCATCCTCGGCGGTCTTGACCGTGCCGCTGAGCACGATGGTTTCGCCGGAGCCCGTCACGCTGATGGGCGAGCCGGCGGTGTCATTGATCGCCTTGGTGAAGGTGTCCCACTCGGTGGTGTCCTTGGTGACCAGAATTTCGTAGTGGGCGGGATCGGCGCCGGTCTCCCAGATGACCAGGGTGGCGCGGCCGGGGCCCTTGGCGTTGATCATGACCTCGCGCGGCGAAATCACCACGGCGTCGGCGATCTTGGGCTCGGAGATGGCGACCTTGGTGACGTCCCGCGGGAAGGTGAGCAACTCGCCGCGGCCCTCCAGCAGCGTGATGTCGTGGGCTTGGGGCTGGTTTGTGGAATGTGCCGTGGAATGTGCCGTGGTCTGCGCCGTGGTCTGCGCGAAGCATCCGGCGGCAACCAGTGCCGCGCACAAGGCAAACGCTCCCTTACGGTCGCGGCTCCGACACCACATCAGAGCCGCGACCGTGAGGGAGCGTTCGGCACGGTTAGCGATTCTCATCGGAACAATTCCTGGACGTGCTTATCTCCGCGGTAGACATCCACCACAATCCTCGGCTTCTCCGATTCGGCCTTCTTGCGCCGGGCGGCTTCCTCCGCGGCGAGTTTGGCCGGGTCGGCCGGCTTCTTCTCGCCGGTCAACTCCTGCCAGACGTTGGGATCTTCCAGGTTGGCTCTGGCGATGTTGGTGGTCCGTCCGCGGCGGGCCCGGGCCAGGCGGGCGCTGATCATGGGGTCGAGCACTTCGGTGGTGACGGGCTCGGTGTTGGCCGAATGCGCGCTATCCAGGGGGTTGCGGAGGGAGAGGCTGATCTTGCCCTGGCTCTTGGCCAACTCCAACTTCTGCGCGTCTTCCGGCAGGAGCACCAGGGTGACGGTGGGCGATTTCGGCGCGCGCGGGTCGACCGTCTGTCCTATGGCCACCGTGCGCCCGGTGGAGATCACCTTGACGTTCTGGAGGATGGTGGAGGTAGTGGCCTCGGCCATGGAACCGGGCCGGGTGAAGATGACATCCACGTGCGAACCGGGCTGGATTAACCCGGCGACGCCGGAGACATCGGTGACCTGCACGCTGACGGCGCGGTAGCCGCGGTCGATGGTGGAAGAAACGCCTTCCACGGTGGTCATGTCGGAGAGCTTGCCTTGCAGCACCGGCTCGTTGGTATTCAGCGGGACCATCAGGACGCGATTTTCCGCGCCCGCGATCTGGAAAACGGAGCCCTTGGGGACATCTTTTTCCGGGTAATTCACGATCTTCAGGTCGCTCTTTTTGAGCAGCGTGCCCATCGGCATGTCGTGCGTAGCCACCACCATGCGCAAGGTCTTCTCCTGCTTCGGCGCGACCGCGTTGGAGTAGTAAAACCAGGTGAGCAACAGCGCGGACACCCAGGCGGCGCCGAACAGCAAGAATTTTTTCTGACGGTCCATTCAGTCCTCAAGGGCGGCGTGTACTCCAGGCACACGCTCAGACACAACTTCCACCCAATATTCTGCCGATGTCCTGTTGTAACACATGCGGGGTCATTAAGTTCCGCCAAATACAAGCAAAGTCGCGGTTTTGTCCTGGTAGAGGGGGCGCCAGCCGATCTGCTCCAGGGCGGGAAGCAGCGGGGCGTCGGCGGGCAGCAGGGCGTGGGTGAAGTGGAAGGACTCCCAGTACGCGCGCCACCCCGGGCGGACCTGTACCAGGCGAGAGTACTGCTTCAGGAAATCGGCGCCGTAGAGGTCGCTGCGCCCGTCGAAGAAGACTTTCAGGGTCCCGTTCGAACGATAGATCAGATATCCGCCGAACTTGTCGGGAGCGAAAAGGCGCGCGCCTGCCGGGATGTGGGGATAAGCGGCGACGGGAAACTCGCCGGAGGGGAAACCGGCGGCGGGGGTGAGACAAAACGCCGCCAGCAACACCAGGGGCAGGAGGGCGAGCCCCTGGAAGCGGGAGTCCAGCGCGCGGAGGTTGTCGGAGTAGGTCAGAAAACCGGTGACAGACGGAACGTTTTCCGCATTGTTCGGAAACCCGGGGACAGACCGGAAGTTACTGACGTTGTTCGGGAAAAAACTGGAAAACGTTCCGTCTGTCCCCGGTTTTCTCCCCCCCGAAAAGAAACCGGAAAACGTTCCGTCTGTCACCGGGTTTGTCACCGGGTTTCTCAGCCATCTGGTGATCGCCGCGTTGGCGATGGGCAGCAGGAGCAGGGCGCAGAGCGGCAGGGCGCGGGCGGAGCGCAAGGCCCCTGCCGTGATCAGGATGGCGAGCGCAAAGTGGTGCAGGCGCTTCTGCGTCAGGGCGAGGGTGCCGCCAATCACCCCGAGGATCACCGTGGCGACGATCTGCGCGGCGCCAGTGCTGTGAAAGTCGAAGGATTGAAACTCCCCGATGCGCGCGAGCAGGCCGGTGTCGGTGAGGTAGCGGAAAACGTGGACGTAGAGTTGCGGTCCGTAGGGATTGAGCAGGGGCGCCACCGCCGCCACCGCCGCGGCCTTGAGATACCAACGGTCTTCCAGCGCGAACAACAGAGCGATCAGGGGCGCGAAGAAGAAGCTGGCGTGGACGTTGGCCCAGAGGGCGGTGACCAGGGCGACCACGATCAGGTTCGGCTTGCGCGGGAAGATGGCCAGCAGCAGGAAGATCCAACTCAGCACGTGGGGGCGCGCCAGCCAGTGAATGTTGCAGGTAGAGAGCAGCAGAGGGGCCATGGCGCAGGCGATCAGAAAGTTGCCGCCCAGCGCCCAGTGGAGGCGGAACCAAAGCCAGACCCCGGCGGAGATGGCGGCGGCGTAGAAAACGGCTACACCCTTGAGGCCGAACGTGCGGTGTATGGCGCCGACGGCGACATCGGCCATCCATTCCCAGGCGAACCAGGGCTGGCCGCCACGCGTGAACGAATAGGGGTCGGTGCGCGGCAGGTTCCCGCTGGTGAGAATGGCTTCACCGGTCCGGATATGCCAGCCGGCGTCAGAGTCGCGGAAGAGCTTCTGGTATCCCTGGAAGAGGAACAGGCAGTAAAACAGCGTGACGCAGGCGGTGGCGAATGCCAGGTCCGGCACGCACCAACGCAGCAGGAGGCCCGGCCGCGACATGGACTTCCAGCGCTACTGTTGCGCGCCGATGCTGGACAGGTCGCCCGTAATGCTCTGGTACAGGCTGACGATACCCTGGGAGAGCTGGTTCACGGTGGTGATCAGGGCGAGCCCCACGGCAGCCACGATCAGCGCGTATTCCACCAGGTCCTGTCCCTGCTCGTCGCGAATAAAACCTAAGACTAGTGCTTTCATCGTTCCTCTCTCTGTCAATGGGCGGAGGCGCTTCTGGGCGCGTCCGTCCGCGAATTGTCCAACGGGCCAACGAACAGTTTTCTTAAGGCGGTGTTGAACCGCCGCCAACGCGTATCCAACGGCTTGGACGTAAGCGTGGCCGGCCTGCCGTCCAGGCGTGCTACCAAGTCCAGGTTCCGGAGAGCCGCCGAGTGTGCCCTATTATAGCCGAGGGCCAAATCCAGTTCCCGGCGCGCCTCGGCATAGTTTCCTTTTTCGATCCACACCGCCGCCAGATTGTTATGCGCCGTGGCCGGGTCGGAGGTGGATTGCCAGTTGGCCACCGCCTCAGCGGTGGCATTGGAATGGGCGAGCGCTAGCCCCAAATTGTTACGCGCCATCGGCGAACCCGGGTTGAGCTTGAGGGCTTCCTGGAACTCCCGGGCGGCTTCCTCATTCTTCTTCTGCATCAGTAGGTTGTAGCCCAGGTTGTTGTGCAGGTAGTCGACGGATGGGGTGAGTTCGAGGGCTTTGCGGTGGGCCGGTTCGCCGAGCGGCCAGAGGCCGGATTCGTCGCGCAGGATGCCCAGCCAGGAATAGTACCCGGCGCCGCTTTCGGGGTGAGCTTTGAGAAAACCTTCGAGCCCGGCAATGGCTTCGCTCCGGCGGTTGACGTGGCGTAAGTCACGCACCAGGGCGAGTTGCGCATCGCCGGATTGGGGGAATCGCGCCACTGCGAGGCGGCTGATTTCGAGGGCGACTTCGTGGTACCCACGCTCGCCATAGGCCTTGGCGAGTTCCAGGCGTATCGGGATGTTGTCGGGCTCGGCGGCGACTTTTTCGCGCAGGACGCGCAGTTGGTAATCCCCGTCCCCGGCGTCGATGGCATTGCGCACCTGCCGGTCCCAGTTGCTCATGGGTGCGGACGCCGGTGCGGTGGTCCTGGAGACCTGGGTCTGATGGACGCAGGAAAGTGAGAACGCGGCGCCGGCAGCCAGGAGCGCGGGTAGGTCGCGAGATTTCATGCGTTCAGCGTTTCGGGCATCAGCTTTTCGAACGACAGCTCGTCGCCCGGCAGGGTACCGGATCTTTCGGCAGTACCGGCCGGCAATTCCAAAATCGAATGCGCGGTGAGACAGGCCGACAACCGCCAGGCCGGAACCGCGTGCCTCACCTTGCGAACTTTCCGCTGCTTGTCGAGGTAGACCAAGTCGATCGGAAACTTCATGAAAAACGTATGGACCGATTCACAAGGCACGATCCAAAGACCCGCGCCGGGGTCCAGCCGTGCATGCTTGAGCAAGCCGACACGGCGCTTTTCACTGGTGTCCGCGACTTCCACGGCTTCGCCCAGGACGGTGTTGCGGGTTTGATTCCGCACTAGTACTTTCAATTTTGTAGACTATAACACGGTGAGGGGGCGATTGTTGCGGGGGCGCTCGGAAATGGGGGATGAGCTTCAACGCAGAGACGCGGAGAACGCAGAGATAAGCGCAGAGAAGAAAAGCCGAGAAGAGCGTGATCGAATTTGTCAGACTCTGACAAATCGGAGGCGCGTGTTTCTTTAGAATCATGTATTTATAGCGTAGGGTTTGTCAGAGTCTGACAAATTCATAGTGAAGGGGCCGTTCGAAACTTCTCTGCGGAGATAGGGTTTAAGTTAGACTAGGACTGAATCCGCCGCGTCCCAAAGGGAAGAACTATCTATGAACCACAGGCGTCAGGTTGGTGTGTTGGCGATTGGCCTCTGGCTGTCGGCGGGGCAAGCGGTACACGCGCAACAGGCGGTGAGCGCGACCTTCGGCGATGTGATCCAGTTGACGGGCGGTACGCCCTCCGACATCGTGCTCGACGAACTGCGGCATCAACTCTACCTGGTCAGCAATACCACCAGCCAAGTGCTGGTGCTCGACTACACCACAAATCAGGTGGTCGCCAAGATTCCGACGGGACGAACACCGCTGGCGGGCGCCATGTCGATGGACGGCAACTTCCTGTACGTGACGGCGAGCGGTCCGCCTTCGGCGCTGTACGCGATCGATCTGACCTCCAACCGCATGGCGTACAGCCAGGCGCTGGCTTCGACGCCGCAGGGAGTGGAGACGGGGATCGACGGGCGCGTGCTGGTGGCCATGACCGGGACCGGCGTGACGGCGGGCGTTCCGCAGAAGACGTTGCAGGTGTTCGACCCCGTGGCCAAGACTCTGACCGATGTGGCGGTGCCGGCGCTGACCACGACCCTGGCGCCGCTGCCGGCCCAGGCGACGGGCCGGCCGACGACCACCTTCCCCGGAAAGCTGCTGCGCACCCCGGACGGCAGTTTCATTATCGGGGTGATCACGCCGACCAACGCCAGCACGTACATTTTTGTTTATGAAGTGGCTTCGGGCGTGATTCTGCGCAACCGGATCACGGCCGGACAGAGTACGGTGATTTCGATGGCGCCGGACGGCTCGCGCTTCATGGCCGGATTCACCATGTACGACACAGCCACGCTGGCCGTGGTGGCGCAACAGAATAACGCCAACGCACCGTTCACTTTCAGTTCCGCTATCAACACGACACAAAACGTGGGCGGCAGCATCTTCTCGCCGGACGGCGCCACGCTGTATAGCGCGTTCAACACGGCGGCGACCACCAATCCTCCCTCCCCTTCGGCGTCGTCCACGCTGCTGGTGAACGATCCCGTGAACCTCGGGATCCGCCTGGGCATCAAACTGCCGGAAAGCATCGTGGCCAAGATTGCGATGACCAGCGACGGCGCCGATGCCTGGGGCTTGAGCGATTCCGGGCTGGTCCACCTGCCGCTGGGGAAGTTGTACGACTACCCGATCCTGGTGCCGGAAACCACCATGGTGTTCCTGGCGATGGACGACTGCAATCGCGGCGTGGCCTCCGGCGCGCTGAAGATCAATAACCTGGGCAAAGGGCGGCTGACCTACACCGTGGCGGCCAGCCCGAGCGCGGCCCTGGTCTACTCGCAATCGAGCGGTCTCGCGCCATCGACCCTCACCTTCACCATGGAACCGGGACGGAGCGGCGTGGTGCGGCAACCGGGCACCAACATCTGGACCGGCGCCGGAACGCAGCAGGGCACCCCGATCAACCTGACGCTTTCCTCGCCGGATGCCATCAACATTCCGAACACGATCCGCCTCTTCATGAATTACCGGCAGAGCGACCAGCGCGGCCTGATCTATCCGGTGCCGACGACGCAGAACAACAACGGCAGCGGGACCACCGGCAACACGTCGGGCAACGAAGGATTGCAGGATATCCTGCTGGACGAAGCGCGCGGCCTGGTGTACCTCACCAATTCCGGCTTCAACCGGATCGAGGTCTTCGACATCGAGAAGCAGCACTTCGTGAACCCGATTCCGGCGGGGCAGATGCCGCACCAGATGGCGATGGGCGGCGACGGGAAGACGCTTTACGTGGGCAACACGGGCGGCGAATCGATCGGCATCATCGATCTGGACCTGCAACGCGTGGTGGACAGCGTGGCGTTTCCGCCGGTACAGCGCAGCAGTACGGCCGCGCCGATTTATCCGCGGTCGCTGGCCATGGGGTACTTCGGGCTGCAATTCCTGATGTCGAACGGCACGCTGTGGAAAGTGGTGGGCAACCAGGCGCTGCCGCGTCCGGCGGACCCGAACCTGATCGTCCCGGTGACGCTTACCGGCTGCCCGAACTGCGGCATGATCGCCACGCCGGGCAACGACTTCATTCTGACTTTATCGGGCAACGGGACGGCGTACGTCTACGATTCGACGGCGGACGCCTACGTGGCCACCCGGCTGCTGATTCCGGCGCCGATCACGGGCTACTACGGGTTGTTGGGAGCGGGACCGGGCGGCGCGTACTTCCTGGTGAACGGGCTGATCGTCAACCCGTCGCTGACCACGATCGGCGGATCGGCGACACCCGGGGCGACGGGCACTACCGGTGGCGCGGCTCCGGGACAGCCGCCGGTGGTTTCAATCGTCAATACGGGCAACCGCAACGTGGCGGCGCTGGTTCCGCTGGACGACAAGCGTTTCCTGCGGCTGACGACTCCGGTGCGGCAGAACATCACCACGGTGACGCGGGACGATGCGCGCACCACGCTGGAGGTTGTCAACCTTGAGACGGGGGAAGACACGCTGGCCGGCGTGGTGCCGGAGAATCCGGTGGTCAACGTTTTCGGCACCACGCGGTTCAATACGAATCCGCGCATGATGGCGGTGAATTCGGCGGGGACCACGGCGTACATGATCACGCTTTCGGGACTGAGCGTGGTTTCCCTCACGCCGACCGGAACGGATACGCGGCCGGCGATCGACACGGGGGCGCGCGGCATCGTGAACTCGGCGGACGGCACGCCGAACTTCAAGCCGGGCTCGTTCATCACGATCTCGGGCAGTCATCTGGCGGACGCGGCGACCGCGGATACGATTCCGCCGCCGACGGTGCTGGGCGGATCGTGCGTGACCTTCGGCGATATCGCGGTGCCGCTGCTGGTTTCTTCCAGCGGGCAGATTCAGGCGCAGGTGCCGGACACGCTGCCGGCGGGCACGCACGTGGTGGAAGTGCGCTCGCTGAGCACGGCGCAGGCGTCGGACCCGGTGGTGGTCACGGTGAGGCCGGGGGGTTGAGATCGCCTACCGTGGCAGATTATATCATTTGATCTCTGACAATCGTGGTTCCAATCCTACCTGGGGAGCCAACATGGTTCGCGATTGTCGGGCGGTTGCCTTTTTGTTTCTTGCACTTGCCGGTTCGATCGGTCGGCGGCACCCCAGGGGAGACTCGAACCCGCTTCGTCGGGAGGTTTGACATCAGATCGGCTGTTTGTCATCATTGAATCAAGATGCGCACGACGCTGGATGTGGAAAATGATGTTTTGGATGCGGCTAGGGCTTTGGCCGTTGCCCGCTGCGTCTCGGTGGGAGCGGCTTTGTCGGAACTAGCGCGGCGCGGTGTCGCAGCCCGAACGCCGTTGGGCGTCCGCCACGGTTTTCCGGTATTTCAGATACCGGCCGGAACGCCGGTTTTCGGTCCGGATGAGGTCGCAGCGGCCACCAGTAGGGAGGATCTTGAGACGGCGCGGGAATTCCTGGAGCCGGGACGGTAACAGTGTCCGTCTCCCTGCTTGATGTCAATGTCCTGCTCGCTTTGGCATGGCCGACCCATGTCCACCATGCGGCCGCCCACCGGTGGTTTGCGGAGAATCACGAAACGGGGTGGGCAACTTGTCCGCTGACGCAATTGGGGTTTGTGCGGCTGGGGATGCAGCCGGCAGTGGTGAAGATCCCGATTCTGTTCGGGGACGTGATGGAGGCGCTCGCCCAAATGACGGCCAACGGCGCGCATCGCTTCTGGCCGCTTGAGGGCGGACTTGCCGATATTCGCGACGAGATTCGCGCTCGCGTCGTGGGACATCACCAACTGACCGATGCCGTGCTGCTCGATTTGGCGATCCGGCGTCAGGGACGACTGGCTACATTTGACCGGAGGATTCTAGGGCTGTTGCCGCCGGATTCGGTCCTGCGAGATGCGGCGGCGATTATTCCGGCTTAACCATCCAGTCTGAGTCCGGAGGGCCGTGCATTCACTATCGCACCGCCAACGCCCGCGTCGCCCGAAGATTCGGCGTCGTCTGGGGGGCTGAGAGAATTGATACAACCGCAAGTGCTTGAATCTGTTGGAACAGTCCTCTGACCGCCGACGGCGGGCATGCCATCAAAAGTCGAAACGTGTCCACGACGGGGAGCCAGACACTCCGCGTCCGAACTACCCCCGTGATTTGCAGTTTCCGCTGTTTCCCTTGGACTTGCTTCTTCGGGCGCTCACGATACCCCGGCGACGATTCGAACTGGCCCCCCAACGCTCCCTCTCGCGGCGCAATGAAGCTGTACGGCTGCGAAACCTGCGAGACCTGCCAGGAGTCAGTGATGCTGTGATGGAACGAGGACGGCACGGGCTGTGCTAAGCTTCAGTCATTCGTGCAAGAGTCTACTTCGCAGGACGTATTTGAAGTACTGGCCCGGTGGGACAGCGAGGCG
>Ga0208587_1002078_pt1 | contig 10334 bp, 8 predicted proteins | sample NGESurdeep092012_7_FD_184472 | JGI IMG/M metagenome (GOLD analysis project Ga0208587, IMG submission 184472) | Arctic peat soil microbial communities from Barrow, Alaska - NGEE Surface sample 210 deep-092012 (SPAdes) | ecosystem: Environmental > Terrestrial > Soil > Wetlands > Peat ...
CGGTGGCCGGCGCGACCCCTGTGCTCGGTAACCCGCCACGGCTGCAGCAGCTCGCGCCCTTCGCCCGCGCCCTGCCGGACCGGTTCATGGTTGTCGCGCTCCAGGATGGCCAGGTCAGCCAGGGGACCGGGACGCCCGTCCCGACGTCGCTGGTGGTGGGCCTGCCACCGACCGCGGACCCTGACCAGCTCGTGAAGAACGGGACTGTGACCCTGGGCCCGGGCATGGAGTGGATGATCGACCCGGCCCAGGCCGAGGCGGTCGGCATGCTGGTCAACGTGCCGCTGGCGCTACCCAACGCTCCCATCGACACGGTGCTGGCCTTCGGCGTCCGGGCCAGCCTGGCGCCGGCCGACGCGGCAGTCGAGCTCGACGCCCTGCTCGAGGCGCACCGCTACAGCGAGGGCGCGGGGTTCGTCACCGCGGGCACACCGACGAACAACACCGAGACGGACCGCGCCACCTGGTCAGCGCGACCCGCCCGCATCCCACCGGGCACGACGCCTGCGCTGGGCGCCGACGGCACCGCCGCGACGGTAGCCGCGACAGCCTTCGGCCTGAACGCCTCCTCCGACACCGGCCTGGCCACGTGGCCGGGCGGCGACCAGGGCGCCGGGCCACTGGCCGCAGCGAGCAACACGGCGCTGTGGCAGGCGACCTGGGGCACCTTCATCGAACGACTCGTCGCGGGCAGCATGCCCACCCCCCACGTCACCGACGAGATCCGCGAGTCCTGGCGGGACTGGTGGCAGACCAGCGTCCGCGGCGGCGGTCCACTGCCGCTGCTGCGACTTGGCGACCAGCCGTACGGGGTGCTGCCCGTCTCGGCGGTGCAGGCTTCCTGGCAGCCGGACGGCTCGGCGCCATTGGAGTCTCCGATGCTCGCCATCCTTCGCAACGCGTACCCTCTGGTGGCTGCGGGGCTGTCGAACGTACCCAGGGTCGGCACCGGTGCTTTGGACGACACGTTGCTGGAGGTACTGGGCAGCGCGCCGCACTCGCTCGGGGTCCGGGTGCGAAGCATCGGCTCGGACGGGCTCCTCAGCGCGGTGCAGCTCCTGTGGAACATCGACCCCGGGGGGACGAACCAGGCAGCCCAGGACCAGATGATCGAGACCCTCTTCCTGCAGCTGGGCGTGCCTGGTGCCGTCGGGTTGCGCGGCGCCGTCGGCAAGACCACGCGCCCGCTCGGCCTGCCACTGGTGGCCGACGACACCGACGCGGGCGTCGTGGGGGATCTCGGCTTCTACAAGGCACTGGTCAACGACCAGCCCAGGACCGTCGCATCGGTCCTGCAGGCACTGCTCGAGATCTGCGCGGCCGCCGAGCAGCAGGACGTCGACCAGGCGGCGCCAACCCAGCAGATCGGGCTCGTGTTCGACCAGAGTGGCCCGCTGCTGGGCAAGGAGATCGACCGCTACAGCGCGCTCGTGAAGCAGGCGAGCGAGGGCCGGGCCGACCCGGTGCAGCTGCACGCCGCCGCGTCACGCCTGGATGCACGCTTCGGCGCATCGGGACCCTGCGCACTGGCGGCCCTGCAGCCGGTGGTGTCCGCGCGGACGAGCCTGGCCGACGTAGCCCTGAGCACGAAGCTGCCGGGGTCGCTGGCGCAGGAGGTCGCGGTCACCGCCCTCGGCGCCTGGCTGCGGGCCAAGGCACGGCTGGCGCAGTTCCAGGCGGCGGCGCTGATGCTCGTTCAGGCACCGATCGACCAGCGCGGGTTCGCCTTCGCCCAGAGCCTCGACTGCGCAAGCCACCGCTACGACGCGTGGGTGAGCTCACTGCCCACCCGCCGGCTGACCACGCTGCGCGGCTCGGCACCGACGGGGGTGCTGCTCGGCGCGTATGGGTGGGTGGAGGCCCTGGCCCCCGGTGTCGTCACAACACGCCAAGGCGGGTACGTCCACGCTCCGAGCCTGACCCATGCGGCGACCGCCGGCGTGCTGCGCAGCGGCTACCTGACCCACAACCCTGACGCGGCCGGCAGTGGCGCCTTGGCCGTCGACCTGTCCAGCGCGAGGGTACGGACGGCGACCTCGATCATGGACGGAGTGCGCGCCGGACAACCGCTTGGAGCGCTCATCGGCTACCTCATCGAGCGGCGTCTGCACGAGGAACACCTCGACGTCTACACCCTCTCGCTGCGCTCCCTCGCCCCGATCTCCGCCGGGCAGATGGTGGCCGACGCGTTGCCCGCCGGCGCTCAGGAAGCGATCGGGGCCAGCGCGGTGGTGGACGGCGTGCGCCTGCTCGCCCTGCCCCGCGCCGCGATCTGGACCAAGCTCACAACGGCGCCCGAGAACCCCTACCTTGATGCGGGGACGCCGTGGCCGACAATCGCCACCAACCAACCCGCCATCGAGACGATTCTGCGCGAGGCCGAAGGCGCCTACGACGCGGTCTCAGACGTGCTGCTCGCCGAGTCGGTGCACCACCTGGTCCAGGGCAACACCGCCCGGGCCGCCGCCACGATGTCCGCGGCGGCGGGCGGAGACGTCGCGCCGGTCGAACCTGAGGTCGTGCGCACCCCGACCAGGGCCGCCGCGGTGACCCAACGCGTCCTCGTGCTGGTCGACGACTCGGGCGCCGGCTCGTCGGGGTGGTCGGCCAGCACTGCGCGCGCAGAAGCCGAGCCCGCCCTGGCCGCATGGGCGCAGAACCGGCTCGGCCCGGCCACCTCGATCGTCATCCACACCGCCGCCGACAGCACCCGCACCACCCTCGACGCGGCGGGACTCTCCGCCCTTGACGTCGTCTTCGACTGCGCAACGGCTACGGTGTCCGAGGCCGGCGGCGTGCTCACGCTGAACGCGGCCGCCCTCGACGCCAGGCTGCGCGCGCTCGTGCCCGCCCTCGGCAGCGATCCCCTGCCCCTGCTGCCCGATCCGGCCTGGCCGGCGGGGCTGCTGGCGATCGGCGAAGTCGCAGTCGCCGCCCGGGCGCTCCATACGTTGATCGCCGGGTCGGCCAGCATCAGCCCGCACTCGTTCGCACGGCCCAACGACCCGCCCACCCGCACTCCCGACCCCAGCGCCCTGACGGCCCGGCTGCAGCCGGTCGTGGCGGGGCTGACGCAGAAGACCGCCGATCTGGACACCGCACTCAGCGCCGACCCCGCTGATCCCAGCGCCGTGCAGGCCGCCGTGGACGCGCTGCGGGCGTATGGCATCGCCCTTCCCGCTGGTGGGGCCGCGACCGCGCAGGTCGCGCTGGCCGAGGCGCGCAAACGCAGCGCGGCAGCCTCGGCGATCACGCTCACCGACGCCGCGTCTGCCCGGGCACTGGGAGAGGCGGTATTCGGGGCCGGGTTCGTCGTACTCCCGCTTGTCACCGGCGCTGGCGACCTATTCAGCACCGTCCTCGGCGGCGTGGACCCGGGCCACACCGCGGTTCGCCGGTGGCTGCTCGATCTGGCGACGGTGCGTCCGGACCTTGCCAGGTACACCGAGACCTTGCTCATGGGTGACGCCACCGGCACGTCGCCTGGCGCCGGGCGCTCGCTGCGTATCGCCCAGCTGGCGGCTAGCGGCACCTCGGGAACCACAGCCTGGCTGGGACTGCCGCTGGCACCCGGTGAGGCCAGCCCCGACCAGCCGGTCACCGATGTCGTCATCGACGCGCCGACCGGTTACGACGGGACCAGTCCGATCGCCGGCTTCGTCGTCGACGAGTGGGTTGAGCAGCTTCCCCGGCGAAACCCCGACGGCAACGCGACGATCACCACGGGGCTCGCGGTCAATGCCAACTCGCCGGGTGCTCGTGCCCCGCAGGTGATCCTGCTCGCCATCTCGCCGGACGGTAGCCGGTGGAGCTCACAGGCCCTGATCACGCTTCTCACCGAAACCCGCGAGCTGGCCCGCCTGCGGGCCGTGACCCTCGAGAGGATCACCACGCCGAGCCCGATCCTGCCGGCCATCCAGGACCAGTCGTGGAAGCTGCAGGGCGAACCTGTTCTCAACCTGGCAGAGCTGACGACCAAGATCGCCCAGGTCTCGCGAGTGCTCCCCTACGTCAAGGAGACCGGCCCATGACTGTCGCGGACGGCTTTCGCGCGAACGCCGTGTCGGCGAGCATCGCCGCCTCGTTCCTGCTGCACCCCCCAGGCTGGACCCGTCTCGAACCGCAGTCGGTCTCCGGGGACCCCACGCCCGGGCTCGAGGCACGGCTGCACGACCCGTTGTGGCTACTCGCCCGGCAGTGGCAGTTCGGCGAGTTCGCGGCCGAGGATGCGGGCAGCCCCGTCGCCGTGCATGTGGGCAGCACCACGGTACCCGTCTCGTCGTGGCTTCCGGGCGACACACCGGCAGGCGCCGCGCAGCCGTTGCCCGATGGGGACCTGCTCGAGCCTGCGGTCGAGCGCGAACCGGCTCAGGCTCGCGGACCTGTGCTGCGCGCCAGGGCCGAGGGCGGCGCCGCACTGGTCGCCGAGCTGGCTGATGCGGGCGTAGACGTCAGTCCCGGCAGCCCCACGTTGAGTGCGATGCTCTCGCGGTTCCCTCTGGCCCTTCCGTGGCAGGACCCGTTCGACGGTTCGGCTCCCGGGCTGTTGGCTGTGCTGGGCGGTCGCCTCCCCGACGCCGAACTCGCGGCCACCTCGGCTGCAGCCGATCTGCCGGCCGCCCTGCCGGCATGGGTGGTCGGCGCCCCCGATGTGACGGTCGCCTTGGCCGCCGTCAACAGGTGGTACGGCTGGTACCGCGGCCAGATCGCCCCCAACCCGGACCCCACCCTGGACTGCTGGATCGACGAGCGACTGGAGTACCGCTTTGGGCTCAACGTCGGCTCGCAGACGTTCCGTGCGCCTTCGTTCGGCGGTGGTCGGGTGGACTGGGCTGACGTCGATTCCGCGAGCGACACAGATCCCTGCGGCCCGCCCGGAAACCCCGCCCCGCCAACCCCGGAGCAGACCATGCTCGCGACGCCATTGCGCTTTGCCGGGATGCCCGCCGATCGGTACTGGCAGTTCGAGGACGGCCAGGTCAACCTCGGTGCTTTGGAGGTCCAGCCACACGACCTCGCGCGGCTTCTCCTTGTCGAATTCGCCACGGTATACGGCAACGACTGGCTGGTGGTCCCCGTGGACGTGCCGCTCGGCTCGTACACACGACTTGACGAGGTCAGCTACACGACGACGTTCGCCGAACGGCTGCCCGTCGCCAGGGCTGACGACTCCGGTCGCACCGGAACATTCCGCATGTTCGAGGTCAGCGTCGCCGGGACCGACAGGACGCTACCCGGCTTGTTCGTTCCGCCGTCTGCCGCCAGCGTGCTGGACGGCCCGCCGCTGGAGGAAGTCCTCTTCCTGCGCGATGAGATGGCCAACTCGGCATGGGCCGTCGAGCGTTCCGTACAGGGGCCGAGCGGCAACACGCGCAACCGTCGCGACGAGGGGTACCCGCCACCGTTCCAGCCGGGCACGGACCCGAGCGCGGAACTGGACTACCTGTTGCAGACCGAGGTTCCCGCCTGGTGGATTCCATTCCTGCCATATAGCACCGGCTACGCCACAATTGCTTTGGCGAAGGGCTCAATGCTGCGTAGCGACCAGCCGGTCGAGCCCGTCGGGGTGAGCCTGCGTCCCAGTGAGTCGATGTCCATTCGTGATGAGGAGATCCCGCGCGAAGGTGCGCTACTGCGTCGGGTGCCAACGCTCACTCGCCGCATTGATGGCTCCTACATCCGCTGGATCACGCGTCGTGTCATGGTCGGACGCGGGGAGGGATCGAGCGGGCTTGCCTTCGACTCGACAATCGCGCGGTCCGCCGCCAACCCGGACTGACCAGCGCTGCCCAAGTGTTCGAAGGCAACAAACTGCGCCGAAACGCTATCTCCCAGGTGGGTAAGCGCTCGTCCGCATCAGAGAACGGCACGGGTGCCATTAGGTGTGCCGTTGGCCGTAGCGGTTTGGGCTGAAGCAGATTGGGACTGGGTTATTTCGGACCTGGGGTCGTGGGGGTCGCCCACTGTTGACGGCCGCGTCAGATGATGATGAACGCGTCACTTTCGGTGACGATGTAAAGAGCCCGAGGATGCACGTTCGGGCCGGACTGAAGGTCGCCGCGCTGTCGCGGTCGTCGTCATGTTGTCGCGGTCTTGCGGGCATAGCTGGTCCGCCGTTGGGTGCTGGTTAGCGGTTAGCCGCCGCGTACGGGTGCGAGAAGCTGGCCGCGGGCGATCATTGCGATGATCTGCCATGGCGGCGCCGTCGGGCCGAGCCTGCGGACAGAGGCCGCCGCTGCGGTTGCGAGAGCGGATAGGGCATCAGCCAGCGCGGAGCCGACCGGGACGATCACCGGCAGCATCGGGTCCAACATGTGGGCCCTGATGGTGCCTTGGACGCGCAGCCACCCGGCGCGTGCCTTTACCCGCCGGATCCAGTCGCGCACCGTGTCCGGGGGTACGCCCAGGTCGGCGCCGATGGCCCGGTGACTCTGGCCACCGGCGCTGGCCAGCAGCGCTGGCCAGCAGCGCCTGTCCGACGAGGTCGATCGTGTAGGCGCGATGTGGGGGCGCCAACGCGGGCAGCAGTACGTGGGTCACCCTGCAGCTGGTGCAGCGGACCCGTCGCGGTCGAGCCGCATGCGTCCACCACCAAAGGAGGGCAGCGAACGGGTTCGGGCGAACCCCCAGCGTCGCAGCTGCCCGGGGCAGTGGGGACACGTGAGCTCCGGGGCCCCAAGATCGGCCTCTGCCTGGTCTCCTGTACCAAGATCACGGCCGGCTCCTTCTCGCATCGGCCCATCCTGCCCGACTGGTGCTCCAGAGGGTAAGGGGGGAAGTGGTGTTGCATCCTGGGTCCCAGACCGGCCGAATGCAAGCCACCGGACGGTCGAGCTCGAAAGCGCCCAAACCCCCGAAACGTGCTCATCACGCAGGCGTCGCGATGGACTCCCACCGCCACGGATCCAGACCGAGTCGGCCATCGTCACCAACCTGACGCCTTTGGGTGCCCAGGTGGTCATCCAGAGCGTCGCCCTACACCCACTGGCTGCACCAAGGCGAGCTCATTTCGGTGATCCCGCAGCAATGAGGACTCGGCCATCGAGGTTCTGGGGCTAGGCGTCGACCCTGGAGGGAACCCTGCGGGAGTCCGTCAGCAGATGCTCCGCAGCATCCCCGTGGAGGTACCAAGCGACGCCAAGGTCCAGAACACTCCGTTGGGCTGCCGATCTGGGATTCCTGTGACGACCGTCCCGATACCCAGGGGTGGAGCTATGCCTTCAACGCCTACCAGTTCACCAGCGCCCGCTGCGCCGCAACGGTTGTCACCCCGGCACCTCGATTCAATAGATTGCTTGCGCCGTGCCCTCGGCGTGCCCAAGCTGCAGGCGACTCACGGCCCATCGCGGGCTCAAGCGGTTGTCCACGCCCCGCTCTATCAAGCGGTCCGCCGCGGCGGATTGCCCGCATCAAGTTGGTTCCCAAGCTGACAGTGCGGGTTCGGTTCCCGTCACCCGCTCGTCACGCGGAAAACGCTGTCATACATACCAATTGGGCGCCATCTTCCACTTGGAACGGCGCCCGTTGGCATCAGAAGTCAGCACTCGTGCGGTTACCGTGTGCCATTACCCATGCGGGACGGACTGCCAGCTCATCGGTGTGAGTGGCCTGACACGCTGAGCTGCGCAGCGCCTGCTCGTCCCGGGCCTGCTAGGCCCGGGCCACCTGTGCGAAGAACGCGTCAACGGCCCGGAGGTACCTGGCGGGCTGGTCGCGGCGCACGCAGCGGCCGGCACCGGGCACCACAACGGTCCAGACCAGGTCGTTGTGCACCGCCTCCTGCCGGGGCGCCATCAGAGTCCGGCGGCACCAGGAGCAGGGTCGGCACACCAAGCGCGTCGAACAACTCCTCCCACGTAGTCCGGGGGGGGTGGCACCCGTGTTCGTGATTGTTGGGAGTCCGCTGCATCATGTGGGTGTGGACGCTCGTACGCACCCATTGTCTCTGCCAGAGACCGAGGAGCAGATCCATCACTTCATGCCTTCGTTCCGGGTCCGGGGCAAGATCTTTGCCACCTTGCCGGATGCAGACCACATCCGTCATGGCAGGCGAAGCCGAGATTCTTGCGGCGGTTGCGGAGGATTCAAGCAGCTGCGACCAAGTTCTAATGGGGCAACCGCTTGGCTTGAGTGGTGGTGGATGTTAGAACAGTCATCCCGGACCTGCTCCACAGTCTGCTGACCGAGGCATGGTTGCGCAAAGCCCCGAAGTCGGTGGCACTGAGCCTGGATTTCGACGACTGACCGGCGCCGTCGCATCGCGTCTTGCGTTCATACACACATGGCATGGCAAGACCGCATGCCCCAACGGCGGCCAGATGAGTGAGTTTCAGATGACGCGGGGCGAGATCGGGCCATCACCAGCGGCCGATCTGATGCCGCCGCTTACTGAGGTCACCGGAATGTTGCCGCTGTGCAAGCACCACCGTGACCGCGCTACACATAGCCGCGGACTAAGCCGAATGGGTGAAGTGGGGGCGCTGCTCACGCTCGGTCAGGCGGAGATCGTCCGGAAGTACACGACTCTGTCCTCGTGCGCGGCAGCCCTTCGGTGAACGGCGCCTCAGACAAATGCTGCGGCGGCAGCGGCACGATGACGAACAGCGGCCGGGTCGCATTCAGGGTCCCGTTGGGGACGGTGAACCGCACCGCCGACAGGTCGTCGGCGCGCAGCACCTCGACCGTGAGGTCGGTGAAGGCGAACCGCCCGCGCTGATGACCGTGCCGCCCGCGGCAACGTGCGCCGCGCTGGTTCCGGTCGCTGTCAACGCGGTCAGCCGGCCGTCGGACTGCACGGTCACCGCCGAACGTGAACCGCAGGGCGGCGCGAGCGGGAGGTAACGGCTGGACCGGTTACAACCACTTCACCGTGTAGGAGATGTCGCACGAGGTCTGGCTCGGGTCCTGCGCCGGCAGCGATCGGAGCTCCACAGCCCGGAAGTCGGCACCGATCAATAGCAGGTGCGGCCCGGATGGGAAAGTCCCCGACGGGGCCGTCAGCAAAAGCGTGTCGGGCTGGCCGGCGATCGAGTTGGTGGCGCGCACGATGGCCCCGGTACCGTTCAACGATTCGATCTGAATGAGAAACCGTGACGAGGTCGGCATCGCCACAACCCACCGATCGATCGTTGAATCGGGCTGCACCGACCGGCTGCGACCGACAGAATCCTCAAGCATCCCCATCCTCCTTTACCTCGATGTCATCCCCGGCCGGTTCACGACCGCGAGCAAAGTGGACACGGCCCGCGTCAGCCGGCCCATTTGAAGGTGTAGGACACCGGGCACACACCGGGATCAGCGTCCGACAGCGGCAGGGCCCGCAGCACAACAGTTCCTCCAATGTCCCCGGCGACCACAAAATGATGCGGGCCCGAAGGAAGGATGTCATTGGGCGCGACCTCGACGAACGTGAGTGTCTCGAGGCTGCCATCGGCCCTCGTGAGCACGACATCGACTGCGACCGAACAGCCTGCGGTGTCCAGACTTTCGATCGTGATCTCGAAGACGCCCGCATTCAAATTCGCCGACAACCACTGATCGACCACGACGCCGCCGGCGACGGTTCTGCTGCGTGTCTGGTTGTCTCCCATACCGGGCTCCTTTCTTCTCCGGTGTCATTATGAGGGCCTCCTGGGCGGTTTCATAGCCCGTTGGAGAAAGGTTGTGGCCGAGACAAGTCAGGGCCCGGGAGCCTGAGCTGGTCGTGCCCGTGACCGTACGTTCGACTTTACTAGCAACGCCACATCGCTGATGTGCGGACGTGTTTTGTCGACCGCTTGCCGTCCCGGAAGCAGAACGGCCAGCGGACGCCGTCGCAGCCATCGGCTCTTGCGCCGACGATCGTCACATGGGGATCGGCGAACGGCACCGGCTTACGTAGTCGCGGGTGTCCAACTCGAGGCATTCTGTGCGTCAGTCAGCGTTCCTGTTGTGGGACGGCCCAAGCACCGGGCTGGGTTGTCGTGACTTCCGGGGCCTACCCTCAGCGTTGGTCGCTTGGCTCGGCTGCCTCTGGCGGGAGGAGGAGTGCTTCGAGATGTTCGATCTCCTTCTTCAGCTCGATCATCTTGAGCTCACGCCCACAAGCCAGCCTCTGGAATTGCTCTAGCTCGGCCAGCCGGTCCAGCTCCCTTGCTTGCTGCTGGGCAATCTGTCTATGTGCCTGGTTCTGGTTGGTCACGTCGCGGGCGGCGGCGAACACGCCGAGCACCTTCCCGCCGGCGTCGCGGTACACCGAGGCGTTGTACAGAACCTCGGTGAGCGTCTTGTGCCCGTTGTGGTGACGCAGGGTCAACGGGTAGTCCACGGCCATCCCGTCGGCGAAGACCAGCTGG
>Ga0208587_1002079_pt1 | contig 10332 bp, 8 predicted proteins | sample NGESurdeep092012_7_FD_184472 | JGI IMG/M metagenome (GOLD analysis project Ga0208587, IMG submission 184472) | Arctic peat soil microbial communities from Barrow, Alaska - NGEE Surface sample 210 deep-092012 (SPAdes) | ecosystem: Environmental > Terrestrial > Soil > Wetlands > Peat ...
ATCGTGGCCATCGGCTACGACTCCGGCCAGCAGCAGATCGACGCGATCACCAGCGGCGTCGAGGCCGGCGCGATCACCCAGAACCCGATCGGCATCGGCTCGAAGTGCGTCGACGCCGCGATCGACGCGATCAACGGCAAGACCCTGCCGAAGACCATCGACACCGGCTTCGCCTGGTTCGACAAGACCAACATCAACGACCCGGCCATCCAGGCGGTCCTCTACAAGTAGGCTGACCTGCCTCTGACCCGAGAGAGCCGGGGGCTGTCCGCGGAGCGGGCAGCCCCCGGTCTCACCTCGGGGCCATTCAAGGGAACCCCTTGACCTGCGTCACCACGGGGATCACCGGATGAGCACCATCAGCGACGTCGCGGAGCTGGCAGGCGTCTCCGCCATGACTGTCTCGCGCGTCATCAACAATTCCGGATACAGCAGCCGCGAGGCCCGCGCGCGGGTGGAAGCCGCGATCGCGGAGCTCGGCTACGTCCCGAACGCGCTCGGGCGACAGCTGCGGTCGAAGCAGACCAAGATGCTGGCGCTGGTCCTCTCGGACATCATGAATCCCTTCTTCACGACCATCGCCCGCGGCGTCGAGGACGTGGCCGGCGCGCACGGCTTCAGCGTGATGTTCTGCAACACGGACGAGTCGGAGACGGAGGAGGCCCAGTACCTGCTCATGCTGGTCCAGCGCCAGGTGGACGGCGTGCTCCTCGTCCCCGCGAGCAGCAGCGGCAGGTCGCTGCGGATGCTGTCCTCGCACCAGATGCCGGTCGTGGTCCTGGACCGCCGCGTCAACTCCCGCCACGTCGACAGCGTTCGCTGCGACTCCGAAGCAGGCGCCTACACGCTGACCGAGCACCTGATCGGGCTCGGGCATCGCCGCATCGCCGTGCTGACCGGCCGCCGGAGCGTCTCGACGTCCGTGGACCGCGTCGCGGGCTATCGCCGCGCCCTGCTCGATGCCGGCCTGGACCCGGACGATGCCCTTGTCCGCTATGGCGAGTACAACCAGGTCGACGGCCACCGTATGGCGCAGGAGATCCTGGGCGTCGATCCGCGACCAACCGCCATCTTTGCCGCCAACAACTTCATCGCCTTCGGCGTGATGCGCGCGCTCCGCGAGACGGGGCTCCGTGTCCCCGAGGACATGTCGATCGTCGCCTTCGACGACGTGCCGGCAGCATGGGTGGGCGAACCTTTCCTCACGGTCGTCGATCAGCCCGCCTACGAGATCGGGCGGCGCGCGGCCGAGCTGATGCTGTCGCGCCTCGAGGGCACGACCTCGGGCGCGGGGCGCGAGGTCGTCCTGCCGAGCGAGCTCATCGTTCGCCGCTCGAGCGGCGTGCCGCGCGCCGAGGTGCCCGTGGCGGCGGCGCCCGTCGACCACGCGCCGGGGCCGGATCGCCGTGCCCGCGCCGTGCCCGCCGTGCCCGCTGTCACCACCGGAGCCGCCCGATGACCGATCGCGCCACTGCCCCCTTCTCGATCGCCACGGACGGAATTGACCCTGCGCTCGTGCCGCAGCGCGTGCTCGCGAGCGGCGCCCGCATGCCGGCCATCGGCCTCGGGACGTTCGGGTCGGACCGCGTGACGCCCGCGGAGATCGCGGCGGCGGTCCGCGGCGCGGCGGAGGTCGGGTACCGGCATTTTGACTGCGCCGCCGTTTACGGCAACGAGGCGGACATCGGGCGGGCGCTCGCGGACGTGATGGCGCGCGGGATCCCGCGCGAGGCGCTCTGGGTCACGTCAAAGCTCTGGAACGACAGGCACGCCCCGGCCGACGTGGCGCCCGCGCTCGAGAGGTCGCTCCGGGACCTGCGGCTCGACTATCTCGACCTGTACCTGGTCCACTGGCCGTTCCCGAACCACCATGCCGCCGGCGTCACCGTCGACTCGCGCGACGCGCACGCGCAGCCCTACATCCACGAAGATTTCATGGCCATGTGGGCTGAGCTCGAGAAGCTCGTCGACCGTGGGCTCGTGCGGCACGTCGGGACGTCCAACATGACGATTCCCAAGCTGGAGCTCGTGCTGCGCGACGCGCGCATCCGGCCGGCCGTCAACGAGATGGAGCTCCACCCTCATTTCCAGCAGCCCGAGCTGTTCGACTTCGTGCGGACGAACGGGATCGAGCCCGTCGGCTTCTCGCCGATCGGGTCCCCGGCCCGACCCGAGCGCGATCGCACGCCGGATGACTCCGTGGATGTAGAGGACCCGGTGATCGTCCGGATCGCGCAGCGGCTCGGCGTCCACCCCGCGGTCGTGTGCGTCAAATGGGCCGTCCAGCGAGGCCAGACGCCGATCCCGTTCTCGACGAAGCGCGCCAACTACCTCGCGAACCTGCGGGGCGCGGTCGGTGAGCCGCTGACGGAGGCGGAGATGGAGGCGATCGCCGGGATCGACCGGAACTGCCGCCTCATCAAGGGCCAGGTCTTCGCGTGGAAGGCCGGCCAGCGCTGGGAGGACCTCTGGGACCTCGACGGCACGATCACGCCGCCATAGGAGGGAAGGCGGGGCCCCCGGGCGCCCGACCGCCAGCCGTGTACATCGTCACCGTCGACCAGGGAACCTCGAGCACGAAGACCGCGCTGTGGGATGCCGGGGGCGACCTTGTCGCCGAGGCGACCGCGTCGTACGACCTCGAGCGCCCCGAACCCCTCTGGGCGGAGATCGACGCGGAGCGCTGGTGGGACGCCTGCTGCTCGACCGTCCGGGCCGTGCTGGCGCAGGGCGGCGTCCGCCCCGGGGACGTGGCCGTCGTCGCGCTCGACGGAATCGGCTGGACCCTCGTGCCCGTGGACGCGGAGCTCCGGCCGCTCGTGCCGGCCATGACGTGGCTCGACCGGCGGGCGGAGGCGGAGGCGGCGGAGCTGCGGGCGAGCGCCGACGCGGAGTGGCTCGTGGATCTCGCCGCCAACCCGCTCGACGCGGCGTACATCACGCCCAAGCTCGCCTGGTTGCGCCGACACCGCCCGGATGTTTTCGCGGCGGCGCGCTGGTTCCTCACCGCCTCGGGGTTCCTCGTCGCCCGGCTGACGGGCGTGCCGACCTGCGACTTCACCCAGGCCTACGGCTTCCACTGCTTCGACATCCGGCGTGACGCATGGGATCCGGCGGCGGCGGCGCTGATGGGGATCCCGCTCGACCGGCTGCCGCCCCTCCGGTACGCCGGCGACGTGGCGGGTGGCGTGAGCGCCGCGTCAGCGGCGGCGACCGGCCTCGCGGAGGGCACCCCGGTGCTCGTCGGCGCGCTCGACGCGGCGGTCGGCGCACTGGGCGGAGGCGTCACCCGCCCGGGCCAGACGCAGGACCAGGGCGGGCAGGCTGGCGGCATGGGCATGAGCGTCCGCGATGTCGTCGTCGAGCCGCGGCTGATCTTCAGCCACCACGTGCTGCCCGGCCAGTACCTTCTCCAGAGCGGTACCGTGGGCGGCGGCACGCTCGGCTGGTTCCGCGAGATCCTGGGCCGGCCGGACCTGCCCTTCGAGGCGCTGAGCGAGGAGGCCGCGACCGCCGCGCCGGGGTCCGGCGGGCTCGTCTTCCTTCCCTACATGGCGGGCGAGCGAACGCCGCTCTGGAGCAGCACCGCGCGTGGCGTCTTTGTCGGGCTGTCGTATGCGACGCGGCGGGCGGAGATGGTGCGCTCGATCATGGAAGGCTGCGCCTTCGCGGTGTACGACAATCTCCGCATCGCCGAGGCGACCGGCGTGACCGTGACGGAATGGCTTGGCACGGGCGGCGCTGCCCGAAGCGCGACCTGGAACCAGGTCAAGGCGGACGTGACGGGCCGGCCGTTCGTCGTTGCGCGCCGGGCGGACGGCGGAGAGGGCGGGCACGGCCTCGGACTCTTCGCGCTCGGGGCGCGGGCGGCGGGCCTCGCCGGTGATCCGGGCGAGACGGTGGAGCGGATGCTGCCCGGGCGCCGCGTCTACGAGCCGGATCCGGCGCGCCATGCGCGCTACGCCGAACTGTTCGAGGTCTATCTCGCGCTGTCGCGGGGTCTCCTCCCCACCTTCGACCGCCTGGCCGCGGTCACCGCAGCAGGGAGTGCCATCCAGTGAAGGCCGCCGTGCTGGAAGGTCGGGGCGTGCTCGCCTACCGCGACGTCCCGACACCCGAACCCGGCCCCGGCGAGGTGCTGCTCCGCGTCCGGGCCTCGTCGGTGTGCGGATCGGACATCCACCGTTTCGTCCGCGGCCACCGCACCTACCCGATCATCCTCGGCCACGAGGCGGCGGGCGTGATCACCGCCGCGGGCCCCGGAGCCGACTCGTCCCTCGTCGGGCGCCACGCGGCACTCGTCCCCCTGGTCCCGGACCACGCGTGCCCGGAGTGCCTGGCAGGCCGGTTCTCGGCCTGCGGAAGCTACTCGTTCATCGGGTCGCGCCGGGCCGGCGCGTTCGCGCAGTACGTGGCGCTGCCGGCGGCGAACGCGCTCGTCGTGCCGGACGACCTGCCGTTCGAGGCAGCGGCCCTGATCGAGCCTTCCACGGTCGCGCGGCACATGCTGGACCTCGGCAGCTTCACCGCCGGCCAGTCCGCGATCGTCTTCGGGGCGGGGTCGATCGGGCTGATGCTCGTCCAGTGGCTGCGGATCCTGGGCGCCAGCCTGATCGTGGCGAGCGACGTGGTGGAGGCCAACCTCGACGCGGCGCGCGCGCTGGGCGCCCACGTGGCACTGAACCCGACGCGTGACGACGTGCCCGCCGAAGTGCGGCGGCTCGCCCCGGCGGGGGTGGACCTGGCACTCGAGGCGGCCGGGTCGCCGGCCGCGCTCGCGCAGACGATCGAGGTGACGCGCCCGCGCGGTTCGGTCGTCCTGGGCGGCAACCAGCCCGCGGACGCCAGCCTGCCGATGTCGTTCATCGAGAACCTGATGCGCCGCGAGCTTCGCCTGTCCGGCTGCTTCATGTCCTACTCGGCGCCGTGGCCCGGTCACGAGTGGACCGACGGCCTCGCCGCCGTGCTCGACGGCGGCCTCGATATGGCGGCCATGATCTCCCACCGCGCGCCGCTCGACGACGCACCCGCAATCTTCGAGGCCATCGGGGAACACCGTTTCGCTCACCGCAAGATCGTGTTCGACCCGTTCGCCGGGGCCGCCGATGCGTGACGGCGGCCGTTTCACGAGATCCATCGGGGCGGCGCGCCGCGCCGCGCCGACCAGCAGCAGCAGGAGTACACGATGCTGAAGACCCGCTTGCTCCACCCGGAGATCCTCCAGGCGCTCGGCGAGGCCGGCCACGGCGCCCAGGTCCTGATCGCGGACGGCAACTACCCGCTGCTGACGCGCTCCAGCGCGGCCGCCCACCGCGTCTACCTGAACCTGGCCCCCGGGCTGCTGACCGTGACGGACGTGCTCCGCGTCCTCGTGGACGCGATCCCCATCGAGGCAGCCCAGGTCATGGTGCCCGACAGCGGCGACGAGCCCGGCATCTTCGCTGAGTTCCGCGAGCTGCTGCCGAACGTCCCGCTCCAGCCCCTCGGCCGCCTCCCGTTCTACGACACGGCGCGCGGCCCGGACCTCGCCCTCGCGATCGCGACCGGCGAACAGCGCATCTACGCCAACCTGCTGCTGACGATCGGCGTAGTGATGCCCGAGTAGGCATCGATCGGAGGATTCCCAAGCGGCGCCCGCCCGGACGGACGGGCGCCCGGACTGACGACAGGAGATGAATTCCATGACGAGCAGTTCCGCCGGCCGCTTCGTGGGCGATTGGCCGAAGATCGGCATCCGCCCGGCCGTCGACGGCCGCATGCACGGCATCCGCGAGTCGCTGGAAGTGCAGACGAAGGCGATGGCGCGCCGCACGGCCGACCTCATCGCCGCGAACCTGCGCTACCCGGACGGGACACCCGTCGAGGTGGTGGTCCCCGACCACAACATCGGGGGCGTCTACGAGGCCGCCAAGGTCGCCGAGCTCTTCCGCAAGGAGGGCGTGGGCGTCTCCATCACGATCACCCCGTGCTGGTGCTACGGCTCCGAGACGATGGACATGGATCCGCTGACCCCGAAGGCGGTCTGGGGCTTCAACGGCACCGAGCGCCCCGGCGCGGTCTACCTCGCGGCTGTCCTCGCGTCCCACACGCAGAAGGGCCTGCCGGCCTTCGGCATCTACGGGCGCGACGTCCAGGATGCGAGCGACGGGACGATCCCGGCCGACGTCCAGGCCAAGATCCTCCGCTTCGCCCGGGCCGGCCTCGCGGCGGCGATCCTGCGCGGCAAGTCGTACCTCTCGCTCGGCGGCGTCTCGATGGGCATCGCCGGCTCCATCGTCGACCAGCCCTTCTTCGAGAAGTACCTGGGCATGCGCGTCGAGTGCGTGGACATGTCCGAGCTGACCCGCCGGATGGAGGAGGGCATCTACGACCCGGTCGAGTTCGAGAAGGCGCTCGCCTGGACGAAGGCGAACTGCCCCGAAGGCACGGACCGCAACCCGGCGGACCTGGCCAAGAGCCGCGACGAGAAGGACCGCGACTGGGAGACGGTGGTCAAGATGACCCTGATCACCCGCGACCTCCTGGTCGGCAGCCCGCGCCTCGCGGAGCTCGGCTTCGGCGAGGAGGCGATGGGCCGGAATGCGATCCTGGGTGGCTTCCAGGGCCAGCGGCAGTGGACCGACCATGCGCCCAACGGCGACTTCATGGAGGCGATCCTCAACTCGTCGTTCGACTGGAACGGGATCCGCGCGCCGCACATCTTCGCGACCGAGAACGACAGCCTCAACGGCGCCACGATGCTGCTGAGCTACCTGCTGACGAACCGGGCCCAGATCTTCGCCGACGTCCGCACGTACTGGAGCCCCGAGGCGGTCAAGCGCGTCACCGGCCACGACCTCGAGGGCGTCGCCGCTGGCGGCTTCATCCACCTCATCAACTCCGGCGCGGCCACCCTCGACGCGACCGGCGCGATGGAAGCCGACGGCCAGCCGGCCATGAAGCCGTTCTGGGAGATCACCGAGGCGGACGTGCAGGCGGCCCTCGCGGCGACCACCTGGTGCCCGGCCAACCGGGGCTATTTCCGGGGCGGCGGATACTCCTCCCAGTTCGTCAGCAAGGGCGGCATGCCCGTCACCATGGCCCGTCTCAACCTGGTCTCCGGCGTTGGACCGGTGCTCCAGATTGCCGAGGGCTGGACGGTGGACCTGCCCAAGGAGGTCCATGACGTCCTCGACCAGCGCACCGACCCGAGCTGGCCGACGCACTGGTTCGTGCCGCGCGTGAACGGCGTGGGCCCGTTCCGCGACGTCTACACGGTCATGGCCAACTGGGCCGCGAACCACGGCGCGATCAGCTTCGGCCACATCGGGGCCGACCTCGTCACGCTTGCTGCCGTCCTGCGCATCCCCGTCCACATGCACAACGTCCCGGAGGAGGATCTCTTCCGACCAAGCGCATGGGCCACCCTCGGCACGGCCGATCTCGAGGGCGCGGACTTCCGCGCCTGCGCCACCTTCGGCCCGCTCTACGGCCGCCGCTGAGGCGCTCCCCCTCGCCCACGGCCGGTCGGACGTCTCCGTCGCCGGCTCGACGCCCGGAGGACGCGGTGGGCGTCGCCTGGCCCGTCCGTCAGGCCACGCTCGCCGCGTCCATCTCCGCTCGGGTCGGCGGCTGGGCGCCGGCCCGCGTGCAGGTGATCGCGGCCACCCGGTTCGCGAACGCAAGGCACTCGCGCAGCACGTCCGGAGGGATCGTCCGGAGACCCGCGCGTTCGAGCCGGCCGGCCGCGTGCAGCGAGGCGAGGAGCGCCGAGGTGAAGGCGTCGCCGGCGCCCACCGTGTCGGAGACGGCGACCGGCGTGCCGGGGACCTCCACACGGCCGCCGGCGGTCACGCCGACGGAGCCGTCGTGGCCCTTCGTGACCACGACGAGGCCGGGACCGCGTGCCATCCAGGACTCCGCCACGGCCTCGGGCGCCGTCCCCGGGTAGAGCCAGGCGAGATCCGCACGGCTGACCTTGACGACGTCCGCCAGGGGGACCCAGCCTTCGAGGCGCGCGAGGTAGGCCGAGCGCTCGCCCACGAGGCTCGGGCGGACGTTCGGGTCCAGGCTCACGACCCGTCGCCCGTGCTCGCGGCGCATGACGGCCTCGAACGCGGATGCGCCGGGCTCGCGAACGAGGGAGATCGAGCCGAGGTGCAGGGCGGTGACCTCGTCGGGGAAGTCGGCCGTCAGGTCCTCGGCGCGGAACATGCGGTCCGCGGTGCCCTCACCGTAGAACGCGAACTCCGGCTCGGTGCCCGCCTCGAGGTGGACCACGGCCAGGGTCGTCGGCTCGTCGCCCTCCTGCACGAAGCGGCAGTCCACGCCGTCGGCCTCCAGGCGGCTCCGCAGCATCCGCCCGAAATGGTCGGTCGAGACGCGCCCGAGGAAGCCAACGGGAGCACCCAGGCGGCCAAGGCCCATCGCCACGTTGAGCGACGACCCGCCAGCGCGCGCGACGTACGCCGGCTCATCGCCGCCCGACACGGGGACGAGGTCGATGAGCGCTTCCCCGCAGACCAGGATCATCCTCGCTCCTCACAGTCGAAATCGATCAGGCGTGACGCCCTGACACACCAAGAATCCCCGGTCAGAGCGGCGTGACCGCTACCCCGGGGACCAGCCGCTCTGCCGTCGCACGATCGAGCTCGCCCGCCCCGGGGAGAAGCGCGTTCGCGATCCCGGCGGCCATCCCGCGCCGCGCCGCCTCCACGAGCGGCGCGCCGTCGACGAGCGCGGCCGCGAGGCCCGCCAGGAACGCATCGCCGCTCCCGACGGGGTAGGGGCCCCGGACGTCGGGCGGAACGAGTCGAGCCTCGCCGGTCGCGCTCACGGCGACGGCCCCGGCGATGCCGAGGGTGACGACGACGCCCACGGCCCCGCGATCCCGCAGGATCCGCGCCGCCGCCACTCCCGATGCCGCGTCGTCGACGGCCAGCCCGGTCGCGTCGCCGGCCTCCGCCGCGTTGACCTTGACCACGGCCGGGAGCTCGGCAAGCACCTCGGCGAGAGCCGGTCCGTACGTGTCGGCGAGGACCAGGACGGACCGCGCGGCACCGATTCGCGCGATCCGGGCGTAGCCGTCGGTCGGGGCGCCGGGCGGCAGGCTGCCAGAGAACGCGAGCGCCCCGACGTCACCTCGATCGAGCTCGCGCGCCACGATCGCCTCGAGCGCTTCCCATGCGGCCGGCTCGATCCCTTCGCCCCGCTCGTACAGCTCGGTGAGCGAACCGGTGGAGTGGTCAAGAATGGAGACGCACGTTCGGGTCTCGCCGGCCGAGCGCGCCATCGGCGCATCGATGCCGATGTCGACGAGGCGCTCGACGATCCAGTCGCCGGCCCGGCCGGCGACGATCCCCACGGCGGTGACACGGGCACCGAGCGCGGCAGCGGCCCGGGCCGCATTGAGGCCCTTGCCGCCGGGCCGCGCGACCACCACCGTCGGCCGGTGGATCGCACCGTGGGTAAGGCGGTCGACCTCGTAGAGGCGGTCGATCGAGGGGTTCGCCGCGATGAAGACGATCCGCGGCCGACCCGCGCCCGCGGTCATCCGACGAACCCGCCGCTCCAGGAAGCCAGCGCGGCCAGCGCCTCGGCTTCGCGGTCGGGGCCGACCACGCTCAGTACTCGCGGTACCAGCCGTCGCCCGGCGTCGGCGCGGCCGTCAGCCGGTTCGGCCGCTCGTGCCACGGTCGGCCGAAGGCATCGACAAGCTCGACTAGCCGGCTGAGTCGCTCGCGACCTGTGGTCGCGAGGAAGTCGTCGCGGGCCCGAGGCTCCATCGTCGCCGCTTCCGCCCAGACCGAGCGGCCGACCAGGACGCCGCTCGCGCCCGCGCCGCACGCGGTCTCGACCTGCGCCTCGAAGGTCGCCTCGTCGACGCCACCCGAGAGGAGGACCCACGGGAGCGTCGATGCAGCGTCGAGCTCGGCGCAGGCCGCCTGCCAGCGCCCGCGGTCGGTGACCGAAGGGTCGTACGGGAACTCGGCCTTCAGGACGTCGCCACCGATCGGGGTGAGGCGGCGTGCAGTCTCGACGACGACCTGCCGACGCGCCTCGCCCGTGAGCTTCTCGCCCTCGTGGAGCGAAAACGAGATCGGCTCGACGAAGAGCGCCAGGTCGGCGTCGCGGCAGGCGGCCGCGACGCCGGTGAGGAGTCGCTCTTGGTCGGCGGCGTTCGTGGCATCCGGGTGGTAGTAGACGAGGAGCTTGGCCGCGGAGGCGCCCATCCGCTTCGCCTGCTCGACGCTCCAGCCGTCGAGGACCCGGCTGATCCGAGCCGTCGAAGGTCCGAGATAGCCCGTCGCCTCGATCGCCACGAGGAGCCCTGCCCGCGCCGGCATGGAGCCG
>Ga0208587_1002080_pt1 | contig 10332 bp, 12 predicted proteins | sample NGESurdeep092012_7_FD_184472 | JGI IMG/M metagenome (GOLD analysis project Ga0208587, IMG submission 184472) | Arctic peat soil microbial communities from Barrow, Alaska - NGEE Surface sample 210 deep-092012 (SPAdes) | ecosystem: Environmental > Terrestrial > Soil > Wetlands > Peat ...
GGTGCGGGCCTCTCACCTGCGGAAACACTGGTCGGGGTGACAGGATTTGAACCTGCGGCCTCTTCGTCCCGAAGCCTCGTGGAGGCCCAGATCGGCGCTTGGAATCCTCGTCTGACGTGCTGGCTGGCCCTGTCTACGTCCGTCCGAGTCCACCGGGATCTGCGCCGGTTGTCACTCAGTTAGTTACTCAGCTCGGTCGGGGTCAGCAAATCGTGAGCACACGCCTGAGACGATACCGAGAATGTGGAAGTCTCCCGGCTGGTCGTGGCCCAGCATCTCTGAAGGCAAGCGCTCACATCCCAGATCCTGCCTTCAGCATGGGAACCCTGCGGGTTCTGGCCATCCGTCGTCTGAGAGATGAGGGCCGGGGGGCCAGGCGAAAGTGGCAGCGCGCACCCCTCCCCTCGTCCCCAGCGGCTTTCAAGAGCGCACCACCCACCGCTCTGACCTGCTCGGATATCACGCTGGTTCCACTGTTCACCACCAGTTGACCAGAAGGGCGCCACAACGGGGCAGGGAGTGGCACCTGCACCTCCTGCGCCCAGATTCGACCAGTTCAGGGTGACACTCCTCGTCACCCTGCGCAGGACCCTGATCGCTGGACTCGGGAAGGACACTCTCAGCGGTGGCGTAGGTAACGACACCCTGCTGGCCACTCCAGCCGACGCGGGCGCCGACGGCCTGTTCGGCGACGCTGACATCGAGACCTGCGCCTCAGCCGTATCGGAGGGTGATACCCAGACCACGTGCGAAGCCGGTTCTGGGATAAACTCCATCCAGCGGACTGGGACAGCCGGACATGCCAAGAACCAGTAGCTGATTAGATACAAATCGTGCATGCTGCCTAGGTATGATGACGAAGGACACGGTGGCGGGCTGGTTGTCTCCCGAACGTTGTCATTCTTGCTGATGGTCCAGGGCATCCTGGAATGTCAACCCACGCGCGCTAAGCGGTAATGGCCCACGAGATGCGAGCGCATTCATCGTGTCGAAATTGAGCGTTGATGGCGTCTTCAACCCAGATCCCAACAAGGTGCATCACTCACGCGGTAAGCTAAAAGAGTTGCCTGATACCCACGCGCTGCGGTCCCGCTTAGCCTCTATGGACGCCTCGGCGCTAAACGCTGCTCGCACCGGGAGGTTGCCAATCCATGTTGTAAGCGCGAATGACACCCAGGCATTGAGCCTCACAGTCAGGAGCGAGTTCATCGATTCACGCGTGGGACCCGATATTAGAGCTCAATAGGTCCGCTCTTTAGCATCGATCCACCGACGAGGTATTCGCTGGTGAGTGAGTACGTTTGATCTGGTGTCTGCCGTAGGGGCGTGAGCCGCTCCCTCGACGGTGGACCGTGCACCTCGACCGGACGTGGGGAGTCGAACTCCCGCACTTCGGCGAGTCGGACAGGGGGGTCAGTGCCGACGGTGCCGCACGAGTGGGCGTCCCGACTGACAAATGCGGTCCTTAAGTGCCACACTGTAGCCGTGCGGCGGATGCTTCCGAAGAAACGTCTAGGCCGATGGCCGCCCCTACTTCAATTGGTGACGGTTGCGGCAAGCTTCGTGACCTTGACGGCGTTCGCAGTGTGCACATTCTATATTCCATTTACGGGGGACCAGGCCCTATTTGCGATCGCCGCGGAGGAATTGCAGAGTGGCTACGTCTTATACCGGGACTTTTGGGATATCAAACAACCTGGAATTTTCTGGTGGTATGCATTAGCTCGAAGTCTTCCGGGCGGGGACCTCGTCGGAGTTCGACTTCTTGAGTTAATGTGGCAGACCGCCACGGCCATCCTCCTTATCCGCGTGATGCGCAACGCCGTCACGCGACCGTGGATCGCCTACCTCACACCTGTACTTGCGCTCGGGCCGTACTTTGTTACAGGCGGCTTGTCGGGATGGGGACTTGCGCTCATCGAGCCGATGATTGGTATGCCTATTCTGCTAATGCTCGTAAATGCGCGTAAGGCTTTCACATCTGACCAGCCTAACCTAGCACTCTTGGTCGTTGGCATTGCGATGGGTCTGGTAATCCTTTTCAAGGCCCTGTACATCCTTGTCGCGCTGCCAGTGTTGATCGTAACGGCCCTGGTGATTCGGGCAGCCGACAAAGAGAGGCCGACCGAAGGCGGCGCCTGGCGAGGGTTCCACTCCGCAATGATCGTGTCCCTGGGCGCAAGCGTCCTGATCGGAGCGGCAGTAGTATATGCAGCCGTTACCAACTCGCTCGGCCTCCTGCTCGAGACCACCTTCGTACAACCACTGCGCGTCCGGCAGTTACCCGAGTTCACGAGTCAAGACGTGAACCTTCTGCACCTAGCGGAAACGGGACTGACCTCGTACGGCTGGTCCGTCATACTGGCAGGCATCGGCTTTGCGGCCCGGCGAACACAACCCTGGCTTGTCATTCCCGTGTTGACGTGGGCTGCCACCGCGTGCGCCACAATGCTGGTTCAGGCGCCCAACGCATACCAGGTCTATGCGCTACTGGTGCCTGTCGGAATTCTTGCTGGCGTGGGCCTCAACGCAGCGTGCGACGTGGCCGCAACCTGCGGAAAGCCCGGGAAGCTGGCAGTAGCGGGGAGTCTTGTAGTGTCATGTATCGCCGCTTGGCCGATGTCTCGGACCGGACTCGACACACTGGCGGTGATTCGAGACCACGCACCGGCGTTGAGTGCAAGCGATCGGCTCGAAGTTGGCCGCGCGATCAACTCGGAGTTCAGGCAAGTGTCGACCGCCGCGGAAACCCTTCCTCGATCGCTCACCTCAAGTCGTGCTCCCATATATGTGTTCGGCAGTCCGCTCTGGTATCGGGAGCTGGACAGCCGTCAAGCAGTTGAAGTGCAGGGTTGGACCGTGCAATATAACACTGAGGCAGTCTGGGCGGAGCTGGAGCGAGAGTTGCGCCGGACCCGCCCCCGAGCAGTCTTCGTCGACGAGTTCTCAGCGAGTTTCATTGAAGAGCGGCGTCCGGGGATCCTCGGATTGCTCGAGCGGTCCTACGAGCCCGTCTGGCAACTGCCGGCGAAGGGGGACTGGGACGCGGGAGCCGGCACATGGTGGGTCACCAGTGCACCCGGCCAGCCGGCCCCCACGCCCGAGGGAAATCAACTGAGGGAATAGCCACGCTGCCAGGCCGTTGGGCTCAGCTTGCCCGCTCCTAAGGTCGAAGGTGCCAGCGAGTTTCCGTAGTTCAATCCCGCCAAGCACGGCGCACTGCTTCCAAGCCCGAGCACCGCGCCAATTTAGTGGCTCTTGGTACTTGAGCGGGGCGGCGCCGTGAGTAGAGGCTCGTGGCCTCGACATGCTGTTGTTTCCTACGACATCAGCTGAAGAGAGCCACGAGCCATGATTGACCGTACGACATTGCTGTTCGCGCTGCCCGGATTCCGGGTCCTGAACGTCACATTGGACCCTGACGGTGGGCGCGTGGTCCTGGTCGAGAGCGTGGTTGTGGAGGGTGGTTGTCCGTCGTGTGGGGTGATGTCGTCTCGGGTCAAGGACCGGCCGATCTGCCGGTTGAAGGACCTGCCGCATGGCATTGTGCCGCTGCGGTTGTGGGTGCGTAAACGCCGCTTCGTGTGCAGCGAACAGCTATGCGCGCGCAGGTCGTTCACCGAGGTCAGCGACCAGGTCCCGGCTCACCCAAAGGCTGCGGAGCAAGGTCGGTGCTGCGGTGACGACGACGAACCGGGCGATGAGTGTGGTCGCAGCCGACTACGGGGTGGCGTGGTGGACGGTGCACCGGACCTGGTGGCCACCGCCGTCCAGGTGCTGGGGCAGGCCGCTCCGACGACGATGATCGGTATCGATGAGACCCGGGCCCGCAGCGTCCGGTTGTTCTTCAAGGAGACCGGTTGGGCTCGAAGCGACCCGTGGATGACCTCGATCGTGGACCTGGACCCATCCCACCCGGGCGGGATCATCGGGCTTGCACCGGGTCGCTCCGGGGCGTGCGTGGAGGCCTGGATGTCGTTGCAGACCAAGGAGTTCCGCGACGGCGTCACGGTCGTGGCGATCGACCCGTCCGCTCCGTACGCGTCGGGGGTCCGCCGGGCGTTGCCGCAGGCCAGGATCGTCCTCGATCATTTTCACCTGGTGATGTTGGCCAACAAGATGCTCACCGATGTCCGCCAGCGGGTCCAACACGAGCAGCAGGGCAGGCGCGGGATGAAGGTCGACCCGGCTTGGGCGCACCGCCGGCTGCTGCTGCGTGCCGGCAACGAGCTCGGTCCCAAGGCCCTGGCCCGGCTCAAGGCCGTCTTCGACACCGATGATCCGACCAACGAGATCAGTGCCGCCTGGGGCATCAAGGAGCTCCTTGCTCAGATGCTCCGGGCCCACGGCCCGAACGGGTACAGCCGGCACGAGACCTCCACTCGCCGGACCCGGTTCCTGGCGGCCTGCGTGGACGCCGACATGCCCGAGGCGACCCGGCTCGCGGGCACGATCGAGAAGTGGTGGCCGGAGATCGAGGCGTTCCTGGAACTGGGCAACACGAATGCCCGGACCGAGGGCTATAACCGGGTCATAAAGCAGATCAAACGCGTCGCCTGCGGGTTCCGTAACCAGGACAACTACGAAAGGCGCATCATGTTACACAGCGCAGCCCACCGGGCCGCGTGAACTAACAGCGGTCGAGGTCAACCCCGCTCAAGTACCGAAAGCCAATTTAGTGGCTGAACGGAGATTCGCGTGGGTGCGGTCGTCTTGGCGTCGAACGAGCAACGCCGACGCTGACGGTCGAGGAAGTCGACTGACTGGCTGCAGCTCACCATCAACGAGGTTGTGCACGCTACGGACTTCCAGCCGACGGACCTCGTCGTCGTGGATGTCGCCTGCCATGAGCATGGGACCGGCCTGAGCGGTTTTCTGCCAGGTTCATGGGACCACCTGGATTGCCAGTTATGGGACCACCCGGCGCGCCTGGTCGGTGGGTCCAAGGTCTGCTCGTTGACTCGCCACGTTGCTTGTTTCGACGTGGAGGTCATCAGTGGGATTCAGGGAGGTCAGTGTGGTTGAGGTGCGTGAGGTGCTGCGCGGTTGGTTGGAGGGAGCCGGGCTCCGGAAGGCAGCCGAGCGGGCGGGCGTGGACCGCAAGACGGCCCGCCGCTATTAGACGGCGGCGCAGGCCGAGGGTCTGGCCCTGGACGACCACGTCGGCGCGTTGACCGATGAGTTGATCGGCGCGGTCGTGACGGCGGTCAGACCGCAGCGTCCCAACGGGCATGGCGAATCGTGGAGATCTTGCTGGCCTGGGAGGAGCAGATCCGTGGTCGGGTGGCCGGCGGACAGGGTCAGCCACCGCTGTCGATTGTGAAGATCGAGGAGCTGCTGACCAGGCAGGGCTGCCGGGTTCCGTATCGGACACTGCACCGGTTCGCGGTCGAGCGCTGCGGGTTCCGGGTCAGGTCCCTGACCGTCCGCGTCGCCGACGGTGAGCCCGGTGTCGAGTGCCAGATCGACTTCGCCCAGATGGGATTCATCCTCGACCCGGAGACCGGAAAGAAGCGCCGGGTGCACGCACTGATCTTCACCGCCGTCCTCTCGCGGCACATGTTCGTGTGGTTGACCTACTCCCAGACGCTGACCGCGATGATCGCCGGATGTGAGAGGGCGTGGGGATTCTTCAACGGCGCCTTCAAGGTCCTGATCCCCGACAACCTCAAGGCCGTGGTCACCGCCGCCGACGCGGTCAACCCACGGCTCTCGACGGGCTGGTTGGACTACGCCCAGCATGTCGGGTTCGCGACCGACCCAGCCCGGGTCAGGGGGACCCCTCAGGACAAGCCGAGGGTCGAACGTGCCGTGCAGTACGTCCGTGCAAACTTCTGGGCCGGAGAGAGGTTCACCGACCTCGAAGACGCCCAGGCCCGGGTCACCGCCTGGTGTTCTGAGCGTGCCGGGATGCGGATCCATGGCACCACCGCGCGGCGCCCGGCCGAGATGTTCAACCGATCCGGCCAAGTTCATTCAGTGCCAGTGACTCTCGGGTCGGCGCTCGCCCCTGCGGCCTCTTCGCCTGGGCCAGGAGTGGGCCACTTGGGCGTCGACTTGAGCGGGTCATTCCAGGTCGTGAACGAGGATGGAGACAGCCCCTTGCAGGCAGCAGGAATCCAAGTCGGAGATACCTTGAAGTCCATCAAAGGGGTAACACTGACGAGACCGATCGACCTCAATATCGCGCTGTGGGGGACCGGTGGACAGAAGATCAAAGTCGTCTACATCGACACCACTGGAGTGAGTAGGACCGCCACGGTAGTTCCGGCCGTGGTGCGGGCTTCACAGTCTGCCCTGACCGTTGGACACGCTTGATAGGCCCGCCCGGTCCGGCGTCTGGTCGCTTCTGATCCACAATCCCCATTGATGTGTCTGTGCGGTCGGCGAGGCAAGGTCCCGGGCACGAGCAACCTGCTGGAATCTTGATGTTCTCGTGTTGTCGCTTCGTGTCCAGCACTCGTGTTAGACAAATTGTTAGCACGCACAGCAGGCGACACCGTGAATATGTGAGTATCGGAGCTGGTGTTAGTCCAGCATCTTTGAGGGTCAGCGGCTGCCCTCCCGTTTTGTCATCGCGGTGGACACCGAACGGGTTCTAAACAGGGCCTCCCGTCAGAGTCGAGGGCCCGGGGGCCACGCGAAAGGCGGCAGCGCCGACCCCTCCCCTCGTCCCCCGCTGCTTGTAAGTCGGCCTAGCGTGTCTGCTGGTGCACACCTGCGCCTCGGGTGCCCCTGCCCGTGAGGACTCAGTGAATTCTGAAATTCGGCTTTTGCATCACCCCTTGGGTGGCCGAGGACGGCGCGTAGCGCCGCCCGCAGGCCGTTTGCGCGCCGTAGGCGCGCCTTGATCTATTAGAGGGGAATCCGGCAAATCATCCGCGACGAACTGCGAGGTCGCGGAGATCAGGGAAAGCTGGTCATCGGCGTCTGGATTGCGCCCGAAATGCGGCAGTTGAGGACGTTCTCAGGCTTGAGGGGCGGTCGTTGGGACCCCGCAGGAGGATTTGCGGTCGAGATTTCTTTGAGCTGATGTGACCAGCGGGTTCTGGTAGCTGAGGTCACCTGCGGTCAACAGCGGTCACTCACGGTCACTGATCTGGGGACCGGAAGATTTGCGGTGCCCGCCCGCGCTTTCAAAATCGGGCGAAGTTTCGTGCTCCGGCCCCTAGCGTGAAGACCACGTACCGACAGGTCAGGGTGGTGTTTGATGGTCCAGGTAGCCAAAGACGTTGCGGTCGGGCAGGATCCGGGTTCTGGGCGGCCGGTGCCGGGCCCGTTGGAGTGGGACAAGGCCATGGTCGTTGGGCTGGCCGAGGACCATGGCGTTTGTGTGCGCCCGCTGGCCCGCCGCCTGGTCGACCGGGTCACTGGTGAGGCATCCACAGTAATTCTTCCCTGCGGGTCGACCAGGGAGTCGCGGTGCCCGACGTGTGCTAGGCGGGCCCGGGTCCTGCGGATGCATCAGTGCGCCGAGGGCTGGCACCTGGCCGACGAGCTGCCCGACCTGCAGCCCACCATCGACCACGACCAGGACGACGTGGAACCTGATGACGGCCGGGGGTCGGGGCGGGTGGTGCGTTCGACCCGCCGCCGGACCGATGCCGCTGACCTGCCGGTGCGCCCGATGGAGCCTCGGACGGTGGGCCGCAGCTTCACCGCCGCCGATGGGAAGGTGTACCGGCCCTCGATGTTCATCACGCTGACGCTGCCCTCCTACGGGTGGATCGTGGCCGGCCAGGGTGTGCCGGTTGACCCGGGACGCTATGACTACCGGCGGGCGGCCCTTGACGCGATGCACTTCTCCAAGCTGGTTGACCGGTGGGTGCAGAACCTGCGCCGCGGCGCGGGCTTCAGGGTGCAATACTTCGCCGCGATCGAGCCACAACGACGGCTAGCACCGCACGTGCATGTGGCGGTTCGTGGCGCGATCCCACGTCAGGTCATCGCCCAGGTGAGTCGGGGGACGTACTTCCAGCTGTGGTGGCCCTCCTTCGACGTGCCGCTCTATGTCCATCGCAGCCCGGTGTTCACCGACGGCGCCTACCGGGACCCCGACACCCACCTGGAGCTGAAGACCTGGGCGCAGGCCCTGGCCGAGCTCGACCATGACCCAGACTCCAAGCCCGCGCATGTCATGCGCCTGGGAGCCCAGGTAGACGTCAAGGGGATCCTGGCCGGCTCCAAGGACGCGGATCGAACCATCGGGTACCTGACCAAGTACCTGGCCAAGTCCATGTCCTCACCCATGGGCGACGGGCAGGAACTACACAGCGCTGCGGCGGCCCATCATGACCGGCTGGCCGCCGAGGTCCGGTGGCTGCCGTGCACCCCCGGGTGCGGGAACTGGCTGCGATACGGGATCCAGCCCAAGGACGCCGGCCCGGGACTACGCGCCGGGTCCTGCCCGTCCAAGGCTCATGACGGCGAGCACCTCGGACTGGGCGGGCGGCGGGTGTTGGTCAGCCGGAAGTGGACCGGCAAGACCCTGGACGTGCACCGCGCCGACCGGGCCGCCGTGGTCCGCCAGGTCCTGGAGGAAGCCGGGGTGCCGGTCGTCGACACGGGACGGTGTGCTGCCGACGTCCTTGCCTCCGACGGGCAGCCTCGTTTTGTCTGGAGTGTGTTGCCGCCGGGGGAGTCCAGCTACAACGAGGCGGTCTTCGCTCAGATCCTCCAACGCCAGACCTGGCGGGCTCAGTACGACGCCGCCAAACGGATCACCGGCAGAGCCAGACAGCCTGTGGACAACCTTTCGGCAACCCATCCGTCCACCGACAATGCGGCATAGGAACAGGGAAGAAGGGTGATGAGCGTGAACAGGGCTGGCGCAGAGTCGGAGCGACTTCTCTACCGTCCCAGTCAGGCGGGAGAAGTCCTCAGTCTGAGCCGAAGCGTCGTGTTTGACCTCATGCGAATGGGTCGTCTTCGTTCGGTGAAGGAGGGGCGGACGCGACTGATCCCGATGTCAGCGTTGCGGGACTACATCGCGTTGTTGGAGCTCGAGCGCGAGAGTGCATGACCTCTCGACGCAGCAGGGGTGACGGCGGCCTTCACTGGCATGAGGGGCGACAACGGTGGATCGCCACGGCCAGCCTGGGCTTCGACGCAGCGGGTCGACGGGTGGTCAAGCGCGGGAGCGGACGCACGAAGACAGAAGCCAAGAGGAAACTCAAGGGCGTGCTCCGGGACCACGAGGATGGGCTCGCGATTGCTCCCGATGACTACACCGTCGCGCACGCGGTGAACGACTGGCTCGCATTCGGGTTGGCTGGCCGAGACGTGGCCACCTTGAAGGCAGTCCACTCGTTGTGCAGGACGCACGTCCTTCCCTCATTGGGGGCGCGCCGTATCCGAGACCTGAGTGCCGACGACGTCGACAAGTGGCTCGCAGGCAAGGCCGGATCATGCAGCACGCGAACCCTGCAGGGGCTACACTCCTGCCTGAATCGGGCGATCAAGCGGGCCATGGCTCGCGACAAGGTGAAGCGCAACGTGGTGTCACTCTGCGGCGTGCCGAGGGGAAGGCTGGGGCGTCCATCGAAGGCGCTCACGTTCGCTCAAGCTGAAGCAGTGCTGGTGGCGTCGGCTGGGTCGCGAATGGACGCATACATCCTCCTGTCGCTGTTGACGGGGGCCCGCACAGAAGAGCTTCGCGCGTTGAAGTGGGATCACCTTGATCTGGTGGGGACGCCAGATCTGGTTCCGCTCGTGCCGCCCTATATGGAGGTCTGGCGCTCTGTGCGCCGTGGTGGCGATACGAAGACGAGGAAGTCGCGGCGCACGTTGGCGCTTCCGCAACGGTGCGTGGACGTGCTCAAGGCTCACGAGGCAGATCAAGCTAGCGACAGAACGGTCGCGGGGGAGCGCTGGCAAGAACACGGCCTGGTCTTTGCCTCACGGGTTGGGACACCTCTGGATCCCTCACATGTTCGTCGCGACTTCCGAACCGCCATTTCTGGCGCTGCAGGCGTGGACGCCCAGGACTGGACCCCACGGGAGCTGCGGCACAGCTTCGTCTCACTCTTGTCTGACAACGGCGTGCCGCTCGAGGAGATCTCACGGCTGGTAGGTCACAGCAGCACAGCGGTGACCGAGCTCGTGTACCGCAAGCAGATCCGGCCGGTGCTTCAGGCGGGCGCGACGGTGATGGACCGGATCTTCGACCACGAGGCTTAGTCACTCAGTTAGTCACTCACAACGAACCGAGGCCGTCTCCTGGTTAGGGGAGACGGCCTCTGGCCTGCGGGAATACTGGTCGGGGTGACAGGATTTGAACCTGCGGCCTCTTCGTCCCGAACGAAGCGCGCTACCAAGCTGCGCCACACCCCG
>Ga0208587_1002081_pt1 | contig 10331 bp, 6 predicted proteins | sample NGESurdeep092012_7_FD_184472 | JGI IMG/M metagenome (GOLD analysis project Ga0208587, IMG submission 184472) | Arctic peat soil microbial communities from Barrow, Alaska - NGEE Surface sample 210 deep-092012 (SPAdes) | ecosystem: Environmental > Terrestrial > Soil > Wetlands > Peat ...
ATCCTGCGCGAGCAGGGCATCAAGTTGGTGGATGGCCGCATGCCCGGATTCGCGGCCTGCGTGGGCGCGCTGCCCGATGACGAAACCGCCGAGCAACTGGCGCGCGACCTGCAAGAGCGCAACCTGCTGGTCTTCATGGGGTCCAACGCGGGCGGCGAAACCATGGCCGCGCAACTCAACCGGCGCGGCGTGCAGATGAACTGGGAAACGTTCCTGGTCCCTTACGGGCCGGATACCTCCTCCATCATTCACGCCCTCGGCTTCGCTTGCCGCGCCGCGTTCACCTTCGGCGGGCTCAAGCCGGGCGGGCTGAAGGAAACCCGCGAGATCCTGCTCTACAACCAGCGGCGTGTGTTCGCCTTCGTTCTGGCGCTGGGCGAACTAGACGATGAGAAATACGCCACCGCCGCGGGGGCCATCAATTTCGGCTTCCCGGTGATCGCCGACACCGATATCCCGGAGATCCTGCCCAGCGGCATCTGCACTTACGAGCACGTGGTTTCGAACGTGGCCCACCGCGATATGCCGGCGCGCGCGGTGGAAGTGCGCGGCGTCAAGATACGCACCGTGGAGATCCCCATTCCGGTGCGGCACGGCCCCGCGTTCGAGGGAGAGCGCGTGCGCAAGGAAGAGGTCGCCGTCGAGTTCGGCGGCAAGTACACGCGGTGCTTCGAGTACCTCGCCAGCCGCCCCATGGACCAGGTGCAGGACGGGCTGATTCGCGTGCTTGGGCCGGAGATCGGCGACGTGCCGGAGGGCGCGCGCCTGCCGCTCGCCATCTTCGTGGAAGTGGCCGGCCGCAAGATGCAGCCCGAGTTCGAATCCATTCTGGAGCGGCACATCCACAGCTTCCTTTCCGAGCCGATGGGCGTGATGCACCTCGGCCAGCGCGACACGGTCTGGCTGCGCATTTCCAAGAAAGCGCGCGACGCCGGGTTCCGCATCGGGCACCTGGGGACGGTCTTGCTGCACAAACTGAGGAACGATTTCCCGGCCATCGTGGACAAAGTGCAGGTCACGCTGTTCACCCAATCCGCCGATGTGGAGGAACTCTATCCCGCCGCCGCGGCCGCGTACCAATCCCGCGACGAGCGCATGGGGGCGCTGACGGACGAGCGCGTGGAGGTCTTCTATTCCTGCGCCCTGTGCCAGAGCTACGCCCCCAACCACGTCTGCATCATCACTCCCGAGCGCCTGGGCCTGTGCGGCGCCTACAACTGGCTGGACGGCAAAGCGGCTTACGAAATCAACCCGCACGGCGGCAATCTGCCGGTCCGCAAGGGGGAGTCCGTGGACCCCGTCCTGGGGCAGTGGAAAGGCATCAACGACTTCATCCGCAACGCCTCCAACGGCTCCTTCGAGCGATTCTCCGCCTATTCGATGATCAACGATCCGATGACCTCGTGCGGTTGCTTCGAGTGCATCGCGTGCATTCTGCCGGGGACCGGCGGAATCATGATCGTGGATCGCGAGTACGCCGGGCAGACCCCGGTCGGCATGACGTTTTCCTCGCTGGCGGAGATGACCGGAGGCGGGCAGCAGACCCCGGGATTCATCGGCATCGGCACCATCTACACGCTCTCCCGCAAATTCATCAGTGGCGATGGAGGCCTGGCGCGGCTGGTGTGGACCACGACCCGCATCAAGCAACGCCTGGGAGACAAGCTCCGCGAGCGTTGCCAGGAACTCGGCAAACCCGGCTTCTACGAGAAGATCGCCGACGAGACCGTGTGCACGGAACTGGAGCCGCTCATCGAGTACCTGGCCTCGGTGGAGCACCCCGCGCTCGAAATGGGCGAGATGGTGTAAGGGCTACGAGAATGTCTATTCAACGCAGAGACGCAGAGAGCGCAGAGATAAGCGCAGAGAAAACCAAGAACAAACTCTCCGATGTCTTCTCTGCGCTTCCTCTGCGCTCTCTGCGTCTCTGCGTTGAAGGGAAGGCTGGCTTACTGTGAGTCTGGAACTGAAACCGAAGAAATGGGCCGGCGCGCTTCGCGCGGTGACGCTGGGAGCGGGCAGCCGCCGGCCGCTCACCGTGGGCGGCGGCCACGGTTTGCCGCTCCATACCTTCGAAGCCGCGTTCCCGCATCGCCCGATTCTGGCGCTAGAGATCACCGACGTGGATCCGGCGCGCTGGGTGGAGTCTGTCCGCCAGCCGTGGGAAGGCGTGCTGGGCCGGCCCGCGGAGGCCGCGCGGCGGGCCGTGCAGGAGTTCGGTGCCGACCTGCTGCTCGTCCACCTGATGGGCACCCACCCGGATCGCGGCAACCGTTCCCCGGAGCAGGCCGCCGCTGATGCCGGCGCCGTGCTCGAAGCCGTCAGCGTTCCCTTGATCGTGAAGGGTCCGGGCGCCGGCCAGAAGCAGAACGAGGTGCTGGCGCGTGTGGCCGAGAACTGCCGCGGAGAAGGGCTCGCGCTCCACTCCGCCGCCAACGAAGACTACAAGACCCTGGCCGCCGTGGCGGTGGCTTACGGGCACGTGCTGGTGGGGGAGAGCCCAATTGACGTGAACATCGCCAAGCAGCTCAATATCCTGCTATCGGATGCCAATATCGACCTGAATCGCGTGCTGATCGATCCCCTCACCGGCGGCCTGGGCTACGGGTTGGAGTACACTTACTCCGTCATGGAGAGAATCCGGCTGGCGGCACTGGGGGGCGATGTCATGCTGAATTGCCCCATCGTCTGCCTGGTGGGAGAGGAGGCGTGGAAGGCCAAGGAAGCCAAGGTCCCCGCCGAGAAAGAGCCGCTTTGGGGGAACCAGAGGGAGCGCGGCATCCACTGGGAAGTGGCTACCGCCATGGCTCTGATCGAGGCGGGCGCAGAGGTGCTGGTGCTGCGGCATCCCGAGGCACTGGCGAGAATTCGAAAGCAACTGGATTCCTGGTTTGGCGTGGCTTCGTCTGTCGCAACTCCCGGAGGCGCAACATGCCGTTGACCGGTTTGCAGATTTTCAAACTCCTTCCCAATACCAACTGCAAGAAGTGCGGGTATCCCACGTGCCTGACGTTCGCCATGAAGCTGGCGGCGGGAAAGGAGTCGCTGGAGAAGTGCCCGGACGCCTCGCCGGAAGCCAAGGCGGCGCTGGGCGCAGCCTCGGCGCCACCCATCCGGGCCGTCACCATCGGCCGCGGCGAGCGGGCCCTCACCATCGGGGAAGAGACGGTTTTCTTCCGGCACGAAAAGACCTTCGTGCGGCGTCCCGGGCTGTTCCAGACGTGGAACGCCGCCGGGCTCACGGCGGCCGAGCGCGACGCGCGGCTGGACCACTGGCGCGGTATCCGCATCGAACGCGCCGGAGAGACGTTTCAAGTGGATGGCATCGCCGTGGTGGAAACGCCCGGGGATGCGGCGGTCGCTGCCGCTGTTGCCGCATCAGCCCGCGGATTCCCGGTCGCGATTCTCGCCGCCACGCTCGCCGGCGCGGCGGCCGTGGCGGAGCGAATCAAAGAGCACCGTCCCTTGCTGGTTCCGCCGGCCGGCGCGAATCCGGAAGCCTACGCCGCCCTGGCCGCGCGGCTCGGCATACCGCTCGTGGTGGGGGCGCTGGACCTCGCGTCGCTGGCCGAAGCGGCCCGCGAGGCCGTTCGCGCGGGCGTCGCCGATATCCTGCTGGAACCGCCCGGTGCCGACGCGCGCTCGCTGCATCACAGCCTCACCGCCATCCGCCGGGGCGCGCTCGACCGCATACACCCGGGCCTGGGCCACCCGGTCTTCCTGCGCGTGGGCCCTGGTGAGATTGAAAAAGCCGTCCTGGGTATCACCAAGTTCGCGTCGCTGGTGGCGCTGGCCGACTCCGGCGGCGAGACATGGCTGCCCCTCTGGACCCTGCGGCAGAACATCTACACCGACCCGCAAAAGCCGCTCCAGATGGACCCCGGCCTGTACGCCATCGGCGAGCCGAACGACCGGTCGCCGCTCTTGGTCACCTCCAATTTCTCCCTGACCTACTTCATTGTCTCGACGGAGGCCGAAGCTACGGGCATGGCGTGTCACCTGGCCGTGGTGGATGCCGAGGGGCTGAGCGTGCTGACCGCCTGGTCTGCCGGCAAGTTCTCGGGCGACCGCGTGGCCAAAGCCCTCCGCCAGATGAAGGCCGACGAACGGGTGAGCCACCGCACCGTGATCATTCCCGGATATGTCCCGGTAATTTCCGGCGAACTGGAAGATGCCCTGGGCGACGGCTGGCGGGTGTTGGTGGGCCCGCAGGAGGCGTCCGACATCGCAAACTTCTTCCGCGATGTATGGGAACCAATGGCCCGCGACCTGGGGAATGCATGACCGGACCAAAGTGGGGCGGACCCCCCGGTCCGCGGCCGACGCCCCCGTCGGCCTGCTCGCGAATGGCATGATGCCGATATCGTTGTTGCGGCCGCGGGACGAGGGCGTCCCGCGCGGACCAGGGGGTCCGCCCCACGAATGACGCACCGAGTCCAGTTCTCGCCCTCCGGCCGCGGTACCCTCGCCATCGAGGGCGCGAGCATCCTGCGCGCCGCCGAGTTGGCCTCCGAACCCGTGCGCGCGGAATGCGGAGGACGCGGCGCGTGCGGCCGCTGCCTGGTCCGCATTCTCGAAGGGCAGGTCCCGGAGTACCGCGTGCTCCGGCGCGAATCCGGCTTGCCTGAGGTGCTCGCGTGCCTCACGCCGGTCCACGGACCGCTCACCGTACAGCCCCTGGTGGAGGCGCAACTTCCCAAGCTCATTTCCGGCGACCGGTACATCGGCGCGAAGCCGCTGGCGGCGTGGGCCCCCTGGCCGCTCACGCTAGAGCCGCTGGTGGAATGCCGCGAGCCCCAGGACCTGGGCGTCGCGCTGGATATCGGCACCACCACACTGCGGCTACTGCTGATCCGCCTTTCCGATGGCGCGATCGTGGGCGAAGCCGGGGCCTACAATCCGCAAATCTCTAAAGGCGCCGACGTCATCTCCCGCATCGTGGCGGCGGAGAAGGGCGGTTTGCACGAATTGTCGTCGGCGATTCGCCGGGCCGTGGTTTCGACGATCGACGAAGCGGCGGCGGCTGGAGGCCTCGACACCGGGCGCATACGCGGCTACGTGGTGGCGGGCAATGTCACCATGATCCACCTGCTGCTGGGCGAGGATCCCTCCGGGATTCGTCGCGTACCCTCGCAGCCGCGCGCCCTGGCCTTTCCCCCCGTGGACGCCAGACACCTGGGATGGCCCGGCCACGCCAGAGCGCCCGTGCACACCGTTCCGGGCGCCGGCGGGTGGGTGGGCGGCGATATACTGGCCGGCGCCGTGCGCGCGGGGTTCTCACGCGCGGCTGAGACGGCCCTGTACGTGGACCTGGGGACCAACGGCGAGATCGTCTTCGGAAACGCCGATTTCGCGCTGGCGTGCGCGTGCAGCGCGGGCCCCGCGTTTGAAGGCGGCGGCATCCGCTGCGGCATGCGCGCCGACCGGGGCGCGGTGGACGGCGCCGCCATCCACGTGGAAAACGGCGCGGAAAACGGCGCGGTGGAGCTTTCCGTGATCGGCGGTGGACGCGTCCGCGGCCTGTGCGGGTCGGGGTTGATCTCGCTCGCCGACGCCCTGTTCCGCGCCGGCTGGATCGACCGCGGCGGCAGGCTGACCGCGCGCGTACCCGGCGAACGCCGCATGGAAGGTAAGTGGGGTAAAGCGATCGCGCTCTCCGCCGACCAGCGGGTGGCCCTCTGGGAACGCGACCTGGCGAGCCTGATTCGCGCCAAGGCGGCAGTCTTCGCCGGCATCCGCTCGCTGGTGGATTCGCTCGGACCCGGCGGCCCCGCAATCGAGCGGGCGTATGTCTCGGGCAACTTCGGCCGGTATCTCAACCTGCCGGCCGCGGTAGGAATCGGACTGCTGCCGGACATCCCGCCTGGCCGCTACGGCTACATCGATAACGGATCGCTCGAAGGCGCCGCCCTGAGCCTGCTCTCCCGCGAGTTCTTCGCCGAGATCGCCGGCTACCTCACGCGCGTCACCTACGTAGACCTCTCCGACCTGCCCGGCTACATGGACCAGTTCGTGGGCGCTTCGTTCCTTCCCCACACGAGCCCCGATTTGCTGCGCATGGGATGAGAGCCATGCGGGACCCTGCCAGAATCACCGCGAAACGATCGTCGCCTTCGACTTCTTCACGGTGCCGACGTTGATGTTCCAGTTGCTGTACTGCTTCTTCGCGATCGAGCGCGGCCGCCGCAAGATGCTCAACTTCAACATCACTCGACATCCGGCTGCGGAGCGGGTCGTGCAACAACTGCGTGAGACCTTCCCGGACTTCGGCCCATACCATTCCCAAAATGATCCGGTGACGACCGCCTGTCAGGGATTCTCGTGCCCCAAGTGCCCAAAAAGCGAGCGCCAAAATGCGCTTCATCGCATTTCACCACCCTACACCTCCCCAACTCCCCGCCGTTCATGTAAAAAAGTGTAAGTGTCGGGTTTTACAGCAACTTCCCGCGATATTTGGGTATTATTAGGCATGATTCTGGAAGCCGAACTCCTGCAAAATCTGGCGGCACTGCCTGTGGAAAAACGCGCCATCACCAACCTCCGCGTCCTCAACGAGGCCTACGACTACGCCCGACCGAGCTCCTTTGTCCGCGGCATGCGGATCGACCTGAACGGTCTCACCATCCTCCTGATCTCGGGGACAGCGAGCATCGACGAGCAGGGACGCAGCGTCCACATCGGCGACTTCCGCGCTCAGTTGCGCCGCACCTACCAGAACATCACCGGCCTGCTCGAAGCCGAAGGCGCCACCTGGCACGACATCGTGCGCACCACCTGCTACCTGCGCGATATCGAGCGCGACTACGAGGCATTCAACGCGGAACGCACCGAGTTTTTTCGAGAGCAGGAACTCGACCCCGTGCCTGCTTCCACCGGAATCCAAGCGATTCTCTGCCGCCCGGAACTGCTGATCGAAATCGAAGCCATCGCCATGTTCCGGACCGATCCTAGGGTGTAGGCATGACCGGCCTGCGCCCCCTTGCCCTTCTGCTCTGCCTGACGGTTCTCGCCTTCGCCAAGGAGCCGAAGCTCAAGCTCACCTGGATTCAGGCCGCCCCCGGGGATTTCGTCCTGGCCGGCAAGTGGGCATCCGAGCGCATTGTGGTCACGGGAAAGCTGGCCGACGGCTCGCTCCACGATGTCACCGGGCAGACCCAGTTCAAGTCGTCGAATTCCAAGGTGGCGGCGGTCAGCAAGCTGGGTGTGGTCACGCCGCTGGCCGACGGCGAGGCCAATATCGAGCTCAACGCCAACGGCAAAAAGCAGAAGCTGCACGTCACGGTGAAGGGCTCGCGCACCCAATCGGCCGCCTTCGTGACCGAAGTCCGTCCCCTGTTGAGTAAGCTCGGGTGCAATACGGCACAGTGTCATGGCGCGGCTCGCGGTAAAGGCGGGCTGCGCCTTTCCCTGTTTGGCGGCGATGCCGAGGCGGATTTCGAAGCCCTGACCAAAGCCAGCGGCGGGCGGCGCATCAATCGCGCCGACCCGCGCGACAGCCTGGTCTACGTCAAGGCTACCGGAGGGCTCGGCCACCCCGGAACCAAGGCCGGTACGCGGGAAGCCGACATTCTGCTGACCTGGCTGAATGGCGGGGCGCCTTGGACTAATAAGGATAACGCCCAGATCGCCGATCTGAAGCTCTACCCCGACGAGCGCCAGTTCATCAAGGGCCAGACCCAACGCCTGCTGGTCACCGCCATCTTCTCCGACGGCCAGGTGCGCGACGTGACGGCCGATGCCGGGTACCACACCTCGAACCCGAAGATCGCCAGCGTCAGCGCCGAGGGCTTGGTGCGCGCTGAAGACGCGGGCGACGCGGCCATCGTCGTCACCTACCAGCGCAAGGCCGGCGTCCTGCGCCTGGCCATACCGCAGCCCGGGCCCAAGCCCTTCCCCAAGCTGGCAGCCAACAACCGCATCGACGAGCTGGTCTACAACAAGCTCAAAGCCATGGGAGTTCCGCCTTCGCCCCTGGCGACCGACGAGGCTTTCCTGCGCCGCGTCTACCTGGACGCGATCGGCATCCTGCCCACCGCCGAGGAAGCCCGCGCGTTCCTGGCCAAACCGGATCGCGCCAAACTGATCGATAGCCTGCTCGGGCGCGAGGAGTACAACGATTTCTGGGCGCTCAAGTGGGGCGACCTGCTGCGCATCAAGAGCGAGTATCCGGTGCGCGTCTGGCCCAAGGCGGTGGCGGTCTACTACCAGTGGGTCCACGACAGCCTGGCCGCCAACAAGCCCTACGACCAGTTCGCCCGCGAACTGCTGACCGCGACGGGCAGCAATTTCCGCGTGGGCCCGGCGAATTTCGTGCGCGCCGTACCCAGTAAGGACGCGCGCACCCTGGGCGAGACCACCGCGCTCGTCTTCATGGGCGAGCGCATCGGCTGCGCCCGCTGCCACGCCCATCCCCAGGAGAGCTGGACGCTGGACGACGATCTGGGCCTCGGCGCGTTCTTCGCCCGCGTCAACTATAAGTCCACCCAGGAGTGGAAGGAAGAGATCGTCTTCACGGACTTCCACGCGAACTTGAAGCACCCCCGGACGCGCGCCGTTGTGGAACCGCGGCTACCCGGCGCCGGCGCACCCGTCAAGGTGGGCGCCGAGGAAGATCCGCGCGGGCAACTCGCCCAATGGCTCACCGCGCCGGGCAATCCCTACTTCGCCAAGGCAATCGTCAACCGCATCTGGTTCTGGCTGCTGGGGCGCGGCATCGTCCACGAGCCGGACGATCTGCGGCCCACCAATCCGCCGGCCAATCCGGAACTGCTGGCGTACCTGGAAAGCCAACTCACCGAACACCAGTACGACTTGCGCCACGTCTACCGCCTGATCCTGAATTCGCGGACCTACCAACTCTCCTCCGAACCCAACCAGTGGAACGCGCGCGACACCACCCTGTTCTCCCATTACACGGTGAAGCGCCTGGGCGCGGAGCAGATGCTGGACGCCATCTCGCAGTTCACCGAGACCAGCGAGAAGTTTCGCAGCATCATCCCGGAGCCGTATTCCAACTGGCCGGCCAACTTCCGCGCTACCCAGATTTCCGACGGCAACACCGAGTGCAATTTCCTGGACCTGTTCGGCCGGCCTCCGCGCGATACGCCGTACGAGACGGAGCGCAATAGCGATGTTACGCTGAAGCAGGCCCTGTATCTGCTGAACTCGGAGCAACTCGAGGGCAAGGTATCGAGCAGCCCGCACCTCAAACGGATTCTGGCGAAGAACGATGGCGACGTGCTCGACGACATCTATCTGAGTTCGGTCTCGCGCTTCCCCACGGCGGACGAGAAGCAGCGATTGATGGGGTATTTGGCGGGGAAGAAAGCCGCCCGGGCGCAGGCCGTGCAGGATGTGGCTTGGGCGCTGGTGAACGCCAAGGAATTTGAATTCAATCACTGAGCGGGTGCAACCATGCTGGACATACCGGGTCGTAGAGGGTTCCTGAGAGTCGGGGCGGCGAGCTTGATCGGGCTCACCACGGCGGATTGGTTTCGGCTGAAGGGGCAAGCGGCAGCCGCGGCCCCCAGGGCGAAATCGGTGATCCAGCTCTGGATGGCCGGCGGACCCACGCAGACCGATACCTGGGACCCGAAGCCGAACGCGGGCGAGGATTTCACCGGCCCCTTGCGCCGCACGCTGCCCACCAACGTCAACGGAATCGCGATCTCTGAACTGCTGCCGCTGGCGGCCAAACAGGCCGACAAGTACACCATCATCCGCAGCATGACGCACGGCGATAACGCGCACGAGACCGCGGCCTACATCATGCAGACCGGCAGCAAGCCCACGGCGGAACTGGTTTACCCGGCGATGGGCGCCGTCGTCGCACTCAAAGCCGCGCTCAAGAACGGGGAGAAAAGTGTCCTGCCGCCGTATATCACGCTGACCAATCCGCTGGGACGCTTCAGCGAAGCCGGCTTCCTGGGCAACGGGTCCAAGACCTTCGCGCCGGGCGGCGACCCCAACAACCCCAACTTCCGTGTGCAGGGCCTGGTGCCGCCGCGCGGCATGACGGAGCAGCGCATCAACGAGCGGCGCGGCCTGCTGAAATCGGTGGATGCGCTGGCAGCGCAGGCCGACCAGCAGGAAGTCTACCGCGAAATGGACGAGTTCCAGCAGAAGGCCTACGGGCTGATTCTGGGCGACGCGCGCAAGGCGTTCGATCTCTCCGAGGAGAAGGACGCGGTGCGCGATCGCTACGGCCGCAATCAGTTCGGGCAATCCTGCCTGCTGGCCCGGCGGCTGGTGGAGGCGGGCGTCCCGTTCATCACCATCAACGATGGCGGCTGGGACACCCACAAAGAGAACTTCGAGGCGATGCGCAAGAA
>Ga0208587_1002084_pt1 | contig 10326 bp, 11 predicted proteins | sample NGESurdeep092012_7_FD_184472 | JGI IMG/M metagenome (GOLD analysis project Ga0208587, IMG submission 184472) | Arctic peat soil microbial communities from Barrow, Alaska - NGEE Surface sample 210 deep-092012 (SPAdes) | ecosystem: Environmental > Terrestrial > Soil > Wetlands > Peat ...
GAGATCGGAGAACTGCTCAACACCGTCTCTAAAAGCGAGTGCGCAAATTACTTCGCCTCCTCCGGATATGTAAGCAATTAAATTAGAAATGCTCTAGCGCCCGGGATTCGAAAACCCAAGGGCTAAAGCCCATTTTTGAAATCGAACGCTTTTCCGCTGGACTAAAGTCCAGCTTCCCCCTGCTGAAGCAGGGGGCTCCCACCAAAAGCATTCTCCAGACCTTTTCCGCAGCCTCTCCAGCCGTGCCGTAACCTGCTCTCATTTTTATAGTGGCTTTGCCACTGAGGTACTGCGGTGTTGAGGCGGCAGCGCCTTCTACTTGCCGCTATCCATCGCCATGAACAGGTTGTTCAGCGATTCCGCCAGAGTAGGGTGAGCGAAGACGCCATCACGCAAGGCGGTGTAGGGCAGCTTTCCCATCATCGCAATTTCAATCGCAGACATGACTTCGCCGCCCTCGATGCCCAGTACCGCGGCACCCAGGATCTGGTTAGTTTCGCCATCTACAATGGCCTTCATGAAACCGCGTGACTCGTCGACCTCAAGAGCGCGCGCGACGGAGGTCATCGGCAACTTGGCCACACGAATGTTCCGCTGCTGCGCACGCGCTTCCGCTTCGGTCATGCCAATACGGCCGAGTTGCGGGTCGATAAAAACCGTGTACGGCACGAGCCGCCCGTCGGTAGTGGCGCTTCCCTTCTCGATAAGGTTGGTGCGGATGATGCGAAAGTCGTCGTACGAGATATGCGTAAACGCCGGCCCACCCTTGATGTCGCCCAATGCATAGACGCCATTCGACGTAGTTTCGAGGCGGCCGTTCACCTTGATGAAACCCCGATCGTCCGTTTGCACGCCAGCCGCCGCAAGATTCAAAGTGTCTGAGTTCGGCACTCGCCCGGTGGCAACCAACAGGTGTGAACCGGCAACGGCAGTCGAACCGCCTTGTTGCTGGACCTCCAGTCGAATGCTCCCGTCCGACTGGCTCACGCGATTCGCATTCGCGTTCAGCAAGATCTCAACTCCGTCCTGCTGAAGTATCTTGGCAACTTCTTCCGCGATGTCGGGATCCTCGCGATTGAGCAACTGGCCCCCGGACTGGACAATGGTCACGCGGCTGCCGAAGCGGCGAAACATCTGCCCAAACTCCAGGCCGACGTAACCGCCTCCGAGAACGAGCAGATGCTCCGGAACGGTGTCCAACTCCATGATGGAAGTGCTGTCAAGAAAAGGCACGGTCTTCAGGCCGTCGAGTGCGGGCACAGAGGGATGCGCACCTGCGTTGATAAAGATTCTCTCGGCGTTGAGTGCTCGTTGGCCGCCGTCTTTCTGCCGGACGAGCAGAGACTTGGCCCCGGCGAAACTGGCTTCGCCGAAGATCAAATCAAGATTCCCCGTCTTTTCAATGCGTCCCTGGCTGCCATTGCGAAAGCTGTTCACGATATCGCGCTTGCGCTGCCGGACGCGTTCCATGTCGATGCTGATGTCACCGGTTTGAACGCCATAATCAGCGCCTCGCCGTGCAAGATAAGCGACGCGGGCACTGGCGACCATGGTCTTCGTGGGAGTGCATCCCTCGTTGACGCAGGTTCCGCCGACATGTTCGCGCTCGATGAGAGCGGTGTGCATCCCGGCTTCGGCCAGTGCCGTCGAAAGAGGGGTACCGGCCTGCCCTGAGCCGATGACGATGGCATCGAATTGCTGCGGAGTGGTCATAAGCGCGCCCAAAATAATGTATCGCGGCCCTGGAAGTGTAAGTTGCCAGAAGATGTCGAGCCTGTCAGGACAAGGCCACAGTCTCAGGCCATTGGAATCAATCGGCCGATCTCAAAATCTCGAAACTATAGTCAGCCCCAACCCGATGGCGATCAGATCCTCAGGGACTGCAACCGCAACGTCCGCAACGTGCAAGGCGCGCACCAAGCCGACGCGAGCGCGATAACCGCCAAACGTTCCCGCAATTGCGCCGACCGCAGCGGCTATCGCTCCCAGCCAAAGTGACGCGCCTCCCGCGATGCCGAGGCATGCACCGCAAAGTAAACCCATCACAATTCGGGCGCCCAGCCCGACCGGGGCCGTACGGGCAGGGGTGCTGGGAAGTTGATCGGCAACCAATTCGACCAGCGCCAAAATGGTAAAGAGCGCGGCCGCCCACTTAGAACCCATGAAGGCCAACGGAGAACCGGCAAGATTGATCCATCCCAAGTGGGCCGCCCAAGCCACAACCGCCGGCGCGGTCAAGGACCGCAGGCCCGCCACGATACCAATTCCAAACGTTAGCAAGAGCACGAGTCCAGTACTCATGAAGTTTTCTCCATCACAACGGTAGATTCAATTGCAGGGGCCGACCGAGAGATGGTGAAATGGATGACGGCCCTGCTGGAGAGATTCAAATTTAAACGTTCGACGGGAACTGCTGATGAAGTATGACAATTGTCTGTCCCCGCGAGAGCGGGAGATTCGCTGCCGCAGTCGCGATTCCATAGCTGGCAGCCGGGACCAGCGCAACACCGTCGCTTTCTGTACCCATCACTCGTGCTGCAAGAGCGCGCAACTCTTCGGAGCCTGCAAACCACTCCGCAGCGGACAAACTCCAAGGCGATGCGTTCGTGCGAACCGCACGAAGACCGGCCTCGGTGACACATCGCAACTGTGGCGCCATGCTGGCGCAGTTCAGATATGTGATGTCATCCGGGATCTCAAACAGGTCCTGGACCGCTTCGATTGGTGTGGGAATAGTTGGCTGAATCGGTGTCATGGAACTCGGTCCACATTGAGTTCACGGTTCAGCGAAAATGATTAGACGGAACGTCGCTATCCGGGACTGACCTTCCAGCGCAATTTCGATAGTCGGTCAGCTTCCGAGTAGGCCGTGACTCAGAGACAATCCCCAAGGGCGTCGACCTTGCCTGCGACGGTCAGAGAGACGCTTGACGAACAGCCCAGCGATTTGCACCACAAGGGCATCATGGCGAGGGATGCTTCGAATCTGCACCTGGCGTCAGCTTTTCCCGGAGCAGATCGTCAACATCCCCAATCTTGTCGGTCAGCAGATTCAGCTTGTGCGCCAAGCCTTGAATCTCGACCTCAGCGCGGCGATTCACGTCGTAGTCCAGCTCACCGCGCAGGCGGTCCTTCGTGTCCTGGCGATTCTGGCTCATCATGATGACCGTGCCTGAATGGCGGCCAGCATGGAGAGGAAAAGGTTCAGCAGAATAAACGGATAGGGGTCCCACGCCTTGCCCCTCAGGGCTATGTTCAGCCCTGAGTAGGTCATGATCGCAATGCCGAACAGGATGATGAACGTCCAGGATCCACCGAAGCGTGCGACCGAGTCGGCGATGCGCTCCCCCACCGTCGATTCCGCCTCAATTACTTGGTTGGCATTGCGGCTGGCCCGCACCCGCACCAATTGCTGGGAAGCATGGAACTGACGGCCCAGCACGGTCAACATATCCATGCCGGCCATGGGTTTGCGTTGCAGCAGAATGGCGATGTCGTCGCGGTCCACCTCGAGACATACCGTTTCTTCCATAGCAATGGCGTTGGTCTGGTGAGGCGTCTGCTCCAGCATGGAGGCGAAACCAAAAAAATCGCCGTGCCCCGGTTGATCGACCAGGACCTCCTGATGGTCCTCGTCCACGGTGGTGACGCGAACGCTTCCCTCCATCATGACGTAGGCCTGATTGCCAGGATCGCCTATCTTATAGATGCGCTGTCGCGGGACGAACCGCTTGAGCTCGACCTGTGCTGCCAAAACAGCCGCTTCCTCATCGTCAAGCAGCGCAAATAGTGGAACGTGTCTCAACTCTTTTGGGTCGCAGGCCATCAGCCACCTCGGTCATAGTTTATGGATCGCGCCCAGTCCATTTTGAGCGCCTGATCGATCTGCGAGAGACAATAACAGAGAGCAACGCAGCCCGGCACTTGGCTAAGATGATTTTTCTTGTTACAGCCACCTCGGTAAAGCCGGGTGCCCCGTCCTTTCGCCGGGTGCCCCATCCTTTCGCCTCTGTTGCGAAAGGGCGGGAACAGGAAACCGTGGACTGCCGTGATCTTGTTTGATCAGGATAGAAACTGGTCTTTGGTGCGTCGCTCCCACCCTTCGCGCCAAAACGCGCGCGAAGGATGGGGCACCCGGCGCTTCTTCCTTGTGCCGCTGGTGATGCTGGGCATAGGCGCAATCTTTGGCGGCATCGCAGCCGCCTTGCTGATGACGGCAACGCGCTTTCGATCACGACAGTTGGGCAGCGGGAAATCTCCGAATAGGCTGTGACTGTGGCCGAGCCAGTGTTAGACTCCGAAGCTGCGTGACGCGTACCCAGCCCGCATCCTTCCGCCAGCAGATCGAGAATCAATGATTTCTGGACAGGAAGCGAGCGGGCCAGGATGGGAGCCCGATCCGCACACGCCGAAAGGCAGCAGCAGGTTCTGAGGTGAGCGGAGAAAGATATGTCTCAATCAAGGCGCGAGTTCCTGGCAGCAGCGGCAGGAACGGCAGCAGCAATTGGGATGGCGCCAGTCGCCCTGCCCGCGACGGTCGGAGGAAAAGAGGGGACGTCTCCGCAAGCGATTTTGTCGCTCTTCAAGTCCTTGCCCGGAGATGTGGCCATCAAGATTCACGCGCCCGCGACCAACGGTAAGCCCGAGTTTCTGGTGGCATCGAACTCCTCTAAACAGATGTTTGTGGGGAGCGCCATCAAGACTTTTGTCCTGTGCGAAGCGCTACGACAAGCCGACCCACCCAAAGTGGCGCAAACCCTTGTGACGCAGCAACTGGCGCTCGATGCCAGCGTGTGGTCGCTGGATAGCGCCACGTTCAATCCACCCAATCTGATCGGCAAGGTCTCCGAGCGTACCGCGTTGGAAGCCATGATTCTGCACAGCGATAACACCGGGACAGATATGTGCTTAAAGCACGTTGGCCCGGACAAGGTGCGCGAGTTCATCGCTTCGGCAGGATTAAAGAGCGTCATGATCCCCGAAAGCACGCGCGTGTTCTTCGGCTATCTCTTGGGCGCAAAGGATTACAAGACCTTCACCTGGGAAGAAATAGGAGCGGCGGCCAACCTGCCAATTGTCAATTCGCCCATGAACAAAGTCGAATCGCTGGCGGCTTCGGCAGACGATTTCGTGTCCTACTATTTGCGCGCCTTGCAAGGCGAATTCTTCCAGAACAAGGAAACCCTGAATGCGTTCAGACGGATCCTGTCGATTGGCGACGCCATCTGGCTGGTGCCACTACCGTTGGGTGTGAGCGCGTTCGTGAAAGGCGGCAGCATCGACGTTCCCGGCTTTCATGCCTTGTGCGTCCCAGGAGGGATGCTGTTCGACGACCGCTGGGTCTATTTTTGCCTGACCATCAATTGGTACGCAGCGGCGGAGACGGACCCCAGTACGGTCGGCGCCTTTGCTGCCGCCTGCAGTCGCGCGCTCGCGATGGTGAAGGAGGCGCTCTCCGCCTAGCTACGGGCGCTCATGAATCTCGTTTCGATCGAGGCACCAACCGCGAGAGTGGCCGCGGGCCGAGAGGCGTCTGAACTCCTCGATGCTCCGCTCGGGATCGTCGCCATCGGCCAGCTTTTGCAGGTATTCGCGAATAAGCTGATTGAGACTCTTGGCGAGGGCGTCGGCCTTCTTTCGGGCGCGAGCCACAACCTGCTCATCAATAGAAAAAGTGACGTTCATCCATGCAGTATATGGGCACATGTATCGTGTGTCACCCTCGGGTAACCGTTCTTTGGGCAGCGCCCGCTTCCCCTGCTAAACTATCTTCCCGTGTGCGTAACCACCCACCCTTCGAACGTACGCCTCATTGGCTTCACTTGAAGCCCCTCCCTCTAATCGCGGGCCGATTTCCCATTCGAAATTAACCATCGAGAGCAGGAGATTTGTCATGAAGCTACGCGTTTTGTCGTCGCTGCTGCTGGCCTATATTGCGGTGTCGCTTGCAAGTGCGCAGTCCGCGCCAGAGAAGCCGAAGTTCAGTCAACCCGTACGCAAGTTTCGCTTCACGTATTCCTTCACCGTCAAAGACATTCCGCCGGGAACAAAAGTGGTGCACGTGTGGGTCCCGGTGGCGCACACCGATGAGCACCAATCCGTGCGTCTGGTGAACGTGAGAGCCCCGGTGAAGACGGAGATGACGCAGGAAGCGGAGTACGGCAACCGCATGATGTACGCCGAAGTCCGCAATCCGGCGCAGGGTACGGCCGAGTTCACACTGGAGTACGAAGTGACGCGCCGCGAGTACTCGCTCGGCGACTTTGCGCAACTCGAACGCAAGGACAGCAAGCCCGGTGTCGTATCGGCGTCAATGACCCGGTTCGTTAAGCCTGACAACCTCATCCCCATCGATGGCAAGATCAAAAGCCTGGCCCAAGAGGTGACAGGCCACCAGACTGGGACGGTCGCCAAAGCCAAGGCCGCCTACGACTACCTGTTCACGACCATGCGCTACGATAAAACTGGCACCGGCTGGGGCCGCGGAGATGCCCTGTGGGCCTGCGATGCCAAGCACGGCAATTGCACCGATTTTCATTCGCCGTTCATTGAAATGCTGCGCGCCGACGATGTACCCGCGAGGTTCGACATCGGATTTCCTTTGCCCGAGAACAAGGACAAGGGAGACATTGCCGGCTATCACTGCTGGGCGGAGTTCTATGCGTCAAAGATCGGCTGGATCCCGGTCGATATCTCCGAGGCGTGGAAAGCCAAACAGAAAAAAGACTATTTCTTTGGCAGCCTGGACGCCAACCGGGTCAAGTTCTCGACCGGCCGCGACATAACTCTTTCGCCCAAGCAGAACGGACCGCCGTTGAATTATTTCGTCTACCCCTACGTAGAATTGGACGGCAAGCCCTACGAGGCCGTCGAAAAGCAATTCAGCTTTGAAGAACTGTAGGCCGGCGAGCGAGAAAAGGCCGGGTCGCAAACCGCCGCAGGTCCGCCGGGCATGTAACCGGGCAACAAGGTCGGAGTTGGATGGCTACATCGTGAGGACCCCATGGAGTTATTCATATTCGCCCGTTTTCACGCCATCGCTGGCAATGAGAATGAGGTTGCGGAGGCGTTGGATGCCGTTCTCGGCCCTTCCCGCGAGGAGCCTGGCTGCCTCAGCGTTCACGCTTTTCGTTCGATCCGAGATCCGTGTCTGTTCTACATTCACTCGCGCTGGAGAGACGAAGATGCATTCGAGTATCACGCCAGTTTGCCGCACACGGTACGATTCATCGAATGGGTGACGCCACTGATCGATCATCCTCTCGACGTGACCCGAGGGGAGATGATTGGGTGAAATTGCGAGGAGCATCCCGAACCGTGAAGGATTCTCATCGGCGCTGAAAACGTCTGTCGTCCCTACGGGACTCGGTTGCCTTTTCAACCTTACCCAGCACTCCGCCTGCGGCTCCGTGCTGGGCTAAACTATTCCGCGCCTACGGCGCTGGATTCTTGCGCAATCGTTCCACCGAGCCAACTCAAAACGAGTTCTCACACACCCTCTAAAGCCGTCTCATTTCCGAATCTTAACTGCTCCGGTGAAGCGGTGCTCCACCTTATACACCAAGTGTGAAAATGTTCTAGCGCAGCCCCAGACAGCGCCTTTTTCCGTTTCATGGTGTTTCTGTATTGGTAAGCCCGCCAGGGAATACGATAAAGAATCCCAACTTTGCGGAACTTTCCGTTTCGGCTAGGCGAAATACTGACGGAAACCGGATCGGGTTCACTACTGAGGTGGAGTTGCTGACCGACCTAACTGACGAACAGTTGCTTGCGCAAGCGCTGGCCGGAGATGAAGACTCCTTCACTGCCCTCTATCGCAGACGGCAGGGGCCGGTCTTTCGCTTCGCCTTGCACATGAGCGGCTCGTGGCTGATCGCCGAGGAGGTAACCCAGGATGTTTTTATGGTCCTGATCCAGCGGGGCCGCGACTTCGATCCGTCCCGCGCCGCGTTGGGAGCTTACCTGTTCGGCGTGGCGCGCAATTACGTGCGGCGGGCGCTGGAGCGCAATTACGCGGAGACAGCGTTGAGCAGTCCGGTGGATGACGAAGCGCAGTCCCTGATGGTCAACAGCGATCCCGGAGAAGGAATCGCCCGGCAACAAGCTTCGACTGCGGTGTGGAAGGCTGTCCTCTCCCTGCCGGAACATTATCGCGAGGTGGTGGTGCTCTGCGATTTACAGGAGTTGAGTTATGCAGATGCGGCGGAAGCGCTTGGCTGTGCGCTGGGCACCATCCGTTCGCGGCTGCACCGGGCGCACGACATGCTCAGCCGGAAGCTGCAACATTCGGCAGCCGCTGCGCCCGGGATAGCGAGCGTTACGGCGAGGTGCTTGTCATGACATGCCGTGAATTCGAACAACGTGCTACCTCTCTGACTTTGTGGGAGCTGTCGCAGGCACAGGACCAGCAGATCCTGGGCCATGCGGGCGGGTGCCAGAAATGCGCAGCCTGGTTGCAACAGCAGCGAATGCTCGCGGCCACGATGCAAACGCTGCAAGCGCGAACCGCCGGCTGCGCGGCTGGCCCCGACGTGGAACGGGTGCTGCTCCGGGCATTCCGGCAAGGGCCCTCCGAGCTTGTGCGTCCGGAAATGGCGCAGCGTTTCATTCCAATTGCCATGCGGCTCAGCCGATTCTTCGAAGTCGGGGCCTATGTGGCGGTGGGGGCAGCCATCGCGGTGGGACTGTTCCTGGGTGTGCGGCTTTTGGAGCGGCGTTCCGTGAACTTGCCGGTCAACAGCCAATCGGCACAACCGAGTGCCAGTTCGCCGAGCGTCGCCGCCGAGACGAAACCGCAGCAGCAACTGCCCACAGTGTCGCGAAGCAGCGTTAACCGGTTACGACCACGGCACGTTCTTTCTGCAAGCCAGTCGCTTCCGGATACGGCTGAGCCATCGCAGACCAGCACGGACTCAGACTATGTTGCCTTGATGTTCTGCGACCCGCTGAGTTGCTCCAGCGATGCCCAGGTCGTACGGATGGAACTTCCGACCCCTGGAATGACAGGTTCTGGCGGCGAACCGGATGCTCAGAGGGGAATTGCCGATGTCGTCGTGGGCTACGACGGAGTGGTACGGGCGGTTCGGATTGTGAACTGAAGTGATGGCAACTAGAACTCATCGCATAAATCGTTTCGAGGCGTATCAGGCACGACCCTTCGGCTTCGCTCAGGGCAGGCTTTTTAGTTGTGCCGAACGAAGCACAGGAAAGGTCAGGACTTTAGAGCGTGTGTGAGAACCAAACTTGGTACTTGCCAGTGGAACTTGCTGGCGGAAAACGCAGCACCGTAGGCGCGGCTCAGTTTAGCCCAGCACGGAGCCGCAGGCGGAGTGCTGGGTAAAGTGGGAAGAATTAAGCAGTCCCTTCAGGGACGGCACAGTTCTCACACCCCCTCTTTAGCCCTTGCAAAAATAGGCTCCTCAGGGGCTGAAGCCCAAAGTCGTTGTTGATCCGTTGCGGCACGGCTGAAGCCGTGCCCTTTCAAACCAGATTTATGAGATAGCTTATAGCCAGTCAAATCGAAATCGAGGATAAAACCATGAGTATTATGAAATCCGTGATTTTTCCTAAGGCGGGTAACTGGCTGCTGCTCGGCCTGGTATTGGTTGGGCTGAGTGCATTCGCGGCAGCGCAAAGCGAGGCTCCGGCGCCGCCGCCACCACCTCCTCTGCCGCATGACATGAATATGGTGTACGGCCCAGGCCCCATGGGCGGAATGGGTCATGACGGAATTGGCGAAGGAAAAACGGTCAAGGGCGTGCCTATGAGCGGGGAGTTGATCGTCACCCGCGACCAGACGCTGGCTGACGGAAATAGTATTCACACCCAAAATCAGACCACGATCTACCGCGATTCCGAAGGCCGGGTCCGCCGTGAGATCGGATTTGAACTGAACACTCCGTCCACCGGCGCTGCCAAGCGAACCATGATCGCGATCATGGATCCGGTCTCGGGGAATCGCTACATGCTCAATCCGGAAAACAAGACGGCGCACCAGATGCCGCTTCATCCTAGCAAGCCTGGCCCCGGCGCTCCGGATGCCATGCATGGAAGGATGGGCGTAGGACCCAGCACTGCCGATGCCATGCGCGACATGCACCCAAAGATGGGGGCCGGGCCTGATGCCGCCAACCTGAAGACCGAGCAGTTGGGAACTAAGACCGTTAACGGACTGCAAGCGGTGGGCACGCGCATGACGCGCACCATTCCCGCCGGCGAGATCGGCAACCTGAATCCCATCGAGGTGGCAACCGAGCGCTGGTTTTCGCCGGACCTGCAACTGCCGCTGTTGACGATCCACCACGACCCGATGATGGGCACGATGAC
>Ga0208587_1002087_pt1 | contig 10322 bp, 6 predicted proteins | sample NGESurdeep092012_7_FD_184472 | JGI IMG/M metagenome (GOLD analysis project Ga0208587, IMG submission 184472) | Arctic peat soil microbial communities from Barrow, Alaska - NGEE Surface sample 210 deep-092012 (SPAdes) | ecosystem: Environmental > Terrestrial > Soil > Wetlands > Peat ...
TAGAGCGAGGCCGTCCTAAGGCCTGCGTCGGCGGTTCGAATCCGTCCGGGGGCGCCAGGATCCACGCACCTCCGGTGTGCGGCCGGCTCGGGCGACGGGTCCGTCCGGTGGGCGCCGGATCCTCCGCTGCACCGTCGCCGCCGCTCCGGCCTCACCGCGCCCGCCTCGTGCTGCATACTTCCCGCCGTGCTGACGGTACCGCGCCCGACTAGTGCCACGCGACCGTCGCCCAGGCGCGTTCCTCCTGGCGTCCCGTGACGTCTCGGCGCTGGCCGATCCTGGCCATCTTCATCCTGTCCGGCGCGGCCGGCCTCATGTACGAGGTGGTCTGGTCGCGCCAGCTCGTCCTCGTCTTCGGCAACACGACCCAGGCCGTCTCGACGATCCTCACCGGGTTCTTCGGAGGCATGGCGATCGGCTCGTGGGGCGGCGGACGTCTCGCCGACCGGGTCCGGCGGCCGCTCCTCCTCTACGGCTTCCTCGAGGCGATCCTTGTCGCCGTCGTCCTCCTCACGCCGCTGACATTCCGGCTCATCGGTGACGTCTACCACGGCGTGTTCACGCCCCTCGAGGCGTCGCCGCAGGTCCTCGCCCTCCTCCGGTTCGGGCTCGCGCTCCTCGCGCTCGCGCCGGCGACGATCCTCATGGGCGCGACGCTCCCGACGCTCACCCGCTATCTCTCCGGGGACGCGGCCCACCTGAGCTCGGCGTTCGGCCGGCTGTACGCGGCGAACACGATCGGGGCGATCATCGGCGCGGCGGCGGCGGGCCTGGTGCTGATCGAGATCCTCGGCCTCACGGAGACGCTGGCCGTGGCCGCGGGGTGCTCGGGCCTCGCGAGCCTGACGGCAATCATCCTCGACCGCCGGCGTCGAGCTTCGGCGTCCGATGCGGTCGCGCAGGTCGCCTCGCCGGCCCTCGAAGCGTCGGCCCTCCCGGACGAGCTTCCCGACGCGGAACCGCGGCCTCGGCTTGCGCTCGTCGTGGCATTCGTCTCCGGCCTGACCTCCCTCGCGTACCAGGTCCTCTGGACTCGGCTCCTTGCGTCGGGGACCGGCAACTACACGTATGTCTTCACGCTGATCCTGGTCGTCTTCCTCACCGGGATCGCGATCGGCGCGGTGCTGTTCACCCTGGTCCGGCGGTGGATCCGGCACCCGGTCGCCCTGCTCGCGCGCACCAACGTGGTGGTCGGCTTCCTAGCCCTCGCCGGCGTCGTCTTCGTCCTCTCCCGACCCGTCCAGTACACCGTCGAGGCGGGTCGCATCGACGGTGTGATCAGCGTCCTGTTCTGGCGGGCCCTGGTGGTGGTCCTCCCGGCCACGATCGTGATGGGCCTGAGCTTCCCAGCCTCGGCTGCGCTCGTCGCGGGCCGCAGGGGCAAAGTCGCCACGAGCGCCGGCCAGCTTCTTGCCGCGAACACCCTCGGGGCGATCGTCGGGACGTTCGTGGTCCCGTTCTTCGTCGTCCCGGCCATCGGATCGCCCGACGCGATCGGCGTCATCGCGCTCGTCAACGTCGCCCTGGGCCTTGTCCTCGCGCACGCGGCGCCCATCCGGTCCAACGTAGGGCGGGTGACCTCGTACGGCCTGGGTGCGGTGACGGCGGCCGTCCTCGTCATCGCGCTCGCGACGAACGGGATCCTCGTCGACCCGAGCGTGGCGAACATCGAAGGGCGGAACGGGGAGCTGTTCGCGAGCCACGAGGACGAGATCGCATCCGTCCAGGCTGGCAGCGTCAGCGGGTACAAGCAGTTGTGGGTGACCGGCGCGTCGATGACCGTTCTGACCGTCGATGCCAAGCTGATGCCGATCCTGGCGCTCGTGCTCCGGCCGGACGCGAAGAGTGCGCTGATCGTCGCGTTCGGGATGGGCTCCGCGTTCCGCTCGAGCGTCGTCGCGGGCCTCACGACGGACGCAGTCGAGTTGGTGCCGTCGGTGCCGACGATGTTCGGCTACTACTACCCCGACGCCGCCCAGATCCTCGCGAACCCGAACGGGCACGTGATCATCGCCGACGGCCGGAACCACATGGAGCTGACCGACAAGCGGTACGACATCATCGTGACCGACCCGCCGCCACCGATCGAGAGCTCGGGGGTCTCGGTCATCTCGTCGCTCGAGTATTACCGGGCCGGCCACGACCGCCTGACCCCCGGCGGGATCATGCTGCAGTGGGTACCGTACGGCCAGACGATCGACGAGTTTCGGGCGCACATCCGCACCATCGCCGACGTCTTCCCGGACGTGCTGGTGCTCCGCGGCCCGGGCAACAACGGGTTCTTCGTGCTTGGCTCCGACCGGCCCATGGCGTTCGAAGACCGGAGCGCGCGCGAGGTGCTGGCGCGGCCGGGCATCCTCGAGGACATCTCGGGGGCGTACGACTCTCCTGAGACGACCGTCGATGGGTGGACGGCGCTCATTCCGAGGCTGACTTGGCTGGAGGGTGCGCAGGTCGCTTCGTTTGCGGGCTCGGGTCCGCTCGTCACGGACGACCGGCCGCTGCCCGAGTATTTTCTCCTCCGCCGCACCTTCGGCGAGAAGTCGCCGCTCGTGAGCCCCCAGAGCCTGGCCGAGGCCGGGTTCCCGTTCCGATGAGGTCGGATGCCGCGTGCTCGAAGAACGGGCGAGCGGGCGGGGCCCACTCGATGGAGGCCGGGTCGCCCGAGCCTCCTACGCCTCGGCGATAACCCCGATCGAGATCCGAAAACCGGCGTGGCGCTGCAAAGGAGGCATCAGGGTACCTTGGCCAACCGGCGCGTCGCCGGGAAACCAGCGCACCCATTCGTCGTTGAAGATGTCGAACTCTGCCGGGTCGCGCAATGACCAGTTCGCCCAGACAACCTTGTCCAGCGAGCTCCCTGCAGCTTCAAGCCTCGCTTTCAGGTTGCGCAGGCATTGGCGCGTCTGTTCCTTGATCGCTCCGCTGACGACCTGACCGGTCTCAGGATCGACAGGCCCCATCGACGAGACATAGACCATGCCTCCGGCCACGACCGCCCGGCCGTAACCGACGGCGGGTCGGGATGTAGCGGACGGCTGAAGCGTCTCTCCGACGACCCATCTCCCCTTCCCTTGGCGGGCCGGACCTGGTCGCGTAGGGTCCTCGGGAGGGATGCCGAATTCCCCGGGCGGCAGTTGGATCCCGTTGGCCTTGAACTTCCCCATGAACGTCGGCCGGATCCCGGTCGGCTTGAGTATCCCCTCGATCTTTCCGTCTCGTACACCGGTCTGCTCGAAGACGAAGACGTCCTGGGTGAGGATTTCGTCGTCTTCGATCCCGTAGACCTCGGTGATGTTGACGACCTTGCGGGAGCCGTCCTTGAGGCGGGCTGTATGGACGATCAGGTCGACGGCGGAGGTGATCTGCTCGCGGATCGCCCGCAGCGGCAGCTCATAGCCGGTCATGAGTACCATCGTTTCGAGTCGGCGGAGCATGTCCGGCGGACTGTTGGCGTGCCCGGTGGACAGCGAGCCATCCTGGCCCGTCGTCATGGCCTGGAGCATGTCCAGGGCCTCACCGGAACGGCACTCACCCACGATGATCCGGTCGGGGCGCATATGCAGGGCGTTGCGCAGCAGATCACGGATCGTGATCTCGCCTTTGCCCTCGAGATTCTGCGGGCGCGCCTCGAGCGTGACGACGTGCCGCTGGCGGAGCTGCAGCTCGGCGGCGTCCTCGATCGTGATGATCCGTTCATCCTCGGGGATGAATGAGGAAAGGACGTTGAGCGTCGTCGTCTTGCCCGAACCGGTGCCGCCGGAGACGAAGATGTTGAGGCGAGCCTCGATGCAGGTCTTCAGGAAGTCGAACATCTCGGCCGTTGCCGTGCCGAAGCGGACGAGGTCGTCAACGGTGAAAGGCTTGGAAGCGAACTTGCGGACAGTGATCACCGGTCCCACGAGCGAGAGTGGTTTGATGATCGCATTCACGCGCGAGCCGTCGGGAAGGCGGGCGTCAACCCTCGGGCTCGACTCGTCGATCCGCCGTCCCATTGGGGTGATGATTCGGTCGATGATCCGGAGCACGTGCTCGTCGCTCAGAAAATGGCTATCGACGCGCTGGATCTTCCCGTTCCGCTCAATGTAGATGTGCCCCGGGCCGTTGACCATGACCTCGGTGATCGTCTCGTCGCGAAGAAGCGGCTCGAGCGGCCCGAAGCCCGTGAGGTCGTCGGCCACCTCCTCGATCAGGCGCAGACGTTCGTCCCGCGTGACGGCGAACCCGTGCACGTCGATGACCCGGTCGAAGATCCCCTCGACCTTGCTGCGGGCGTCAGCCGCCCCGGAGACCTCGCGCAGCGCGTCGAAGGCCCTGATGACCTCGTCCTGAAGGCGAACCCTGATCTCGCGCAGCAGCTCCTCCCGAGCTGGGCCCGGAGCCGGCTTCGGCGGCGCGCCAGGCCCGACGGGTACCAATGCGCCGGTATTCGGGATGTCGGCTCCGTGTTGCGCTCGCTCAACCCGTTGGAGCAGCGACATGACCTGCACCTCCCTCGGGTCCGCGTCGTGACTCCCGATGGATCTTGATCTAGGCCTGCGTGAGCGAACGGACCTCGTTCGCTGAGTCTCGGAAAGAGCATCTCCGCCCCGCTGGCGGAGGTCGGTCCGGACCGGCCCGTCTAGCCAGCCGCGGACGCGTTTCGTTGTCGTTGTCCGTCTATCATACGTACCGGACGAACGGATAGAGCCACCGGGACCTTTGGCGGTGCTCGGCGGCACCGACGCCTGCCGCGCGAGGAAGGGGAGTGCCGTCGGCACGACCTCAGCCGAAGCGCCCCAAGGGACCACCCGCATGGATACGTGTCCGCGCCCAAAGGACTGTTGCGGCATCGTGGCGCCGCGCCATCATGTGGGTGTTTGAGAGCGAGTCGCTCTTGGGTCGACTGATCGCCGCGGACTCAGGCGGACTTGACGCACATAGGTAACGGGCGAATGGGTAACGGCCGCCTGGGCGACCCTCGATCGCGATCTCGTCCACGGGAGGGCGTCGCGCATGGGGCTGTGCCCGGTGGTCGGGAACGCCGGGCGAAATCGACCCAGCAGCCGCGCGCCGATGGGCCCGCAGGCGGGCCGATGGTCAACGCCGCCGCAGGCGCCACGGAGATCGAGCGCCTCCTCTTCGACCACATCTCCGACGCTGTGTTCGCGACCGACGTGGCCAATCGCGTCACGCATTGGACGGCGTCGGCCGAACGCATGTTCGGCTACACGGCCGGCGAGGCGGTCGGCCGCTCGTTCGGCGATCTTCTGCCCTTTCGCATGGAGCGACCCAGCGACGAGCGCGAGTTCTTCACCGAGCTGGAGGCCGGCCGGACGTGGCGCGGAACGGGCACCGTTCGGCTCCGGGACGGCAGCGAGATGTGGCTCGAATCGTCGGTGCAGCCGATCCTGGCGGAGGGCCGGCCCGTCGGCCGCGTCTCGGTGGCCCGCGACATCAGCGCGACCGTCGAGGCGCAGAGGCGCCTCGCCGACCAGGAACGGTTCATCAACGCGGTCCTGGACGTCGCGGGGGCGCTCTGCTGGTCCTCGACACACAAGGACGGGTGGTGCGCTTCAACGGCGCCTGTGAGCGCCTGAGCGGCTACAGCTCTGAGGAGGTCGTCGGGCGAGAGATCTGGGACGTCGTGATCCCGCCCGCGGAGGTCGACGGGGTGCAGGAGACGGTCGCCAACCTCCAGGCCGGGGCCTTCCCCAACTCGTACGAGAACCACTGGGTGACCCGCGCGGGCGCCCCGCGGCTCATCAGCTGGGACAACACGCGCCTGATCGACGATCAGGGCGCCGTCACGCACGTGATCGCGACGGGGATCGACATCACCGAGGCCCGCCGGGGGGACGACGCCCTGCACGGGATCGAGACCGTCGGGCGCCTCCTCGCAGAGCAGGGACCCGTCCCGGGTGCACTCGACGCGGTCCTCGGCGAGTTGGAGGAACGGATGGGCTACCGCTTCCTGTCGCTGTACCTGGCCGAAGGGGCCGGCCTGCAGCTGGGCGCGCAGCGCGGGTATCGGGCCGTGCCGGAGCGCCTGGACGCCGGCAGGGGTGTCATCGGCCGCGTGTACCGAACCGGCCTTGCGGAGCTCGTACGTGACGTCCGGAGCGACCCCGACTACGTGCCCGGGGATGATGGGGTGGTGACCGAGATCGCCGCCCCGCTGCTCGGCGACCGGTGCGACGCTCGGCGTCCTCAACATTGAGGCGCTGCAGCCCGATGGTCTGACGCGGGACGACCTGCGCCTGGCGCGGGCCATCGCGGATCGCCTCGCCAGTGCCCTGCGGCGCAGCCAGGCGCAGGAGGCCCTGCGCGATCGCGTGCGCCTGTTCGGGGCGCTCGCGGAGTTCGCGGTCGCCCTGAACTCGATACGAGATCCCGAGCGCCTGGCGGTGGAACTGGTCGATGCCGTGGGCGCTGTCGTGCCGACGGATACGGTGGTCGTCACCATGCTGGATCGCGGCGATGGGCGATACCGCGTCAGCGCCGTCCGCGGACTCGCCCAAGGCGCCGTCGGCGCGATCATCGCGCCGGGCGACGGGACGGCGGGTCGCGCCATCAGCGAGCGCACCGTGGTCTACACGGACCGCCATCCGCGCGCCCAGTCCAACGCGGCATTGCGCGACTACATGCATTACGAATCGGTCCGGGCCGTGGGGGTGCCACTCATCAACGAGGGCACGGTGCTGGGTGTGATCTCCGTGGCCCGGGCCGACACTGACGCGACGTTCACGCAGGCCGAGCGCGAAGTGTTCGCCCTGCTCGGCTCACACGCGGCGCTTGCGCTTGCCAACGCTTATCTCGTCGAAGAGGTGTCGGCACTCGCCATCCACGATGGGCTTACCGGGCTCTACAACCGGCGGCATTTCGACGCCGAGCTCGACCACGCGATCGCCCGCTTCAAGCGCCGCGGACCGGCCGGGAACCTGGCCGCGATCATGCTCGATCTCGATCACTTCGGCCAGTTCAACCGCCTCCACGGGCACCTCGCCGGCGATGCCGTGCTCCGCCTGTTCGGCGGGGTCCTCCGGGAGCGACTGCGCTCGGTGGACCTCGTCGCGCGCTACGGCGGCGAGGAGTTCGTCGCGATCCTGGAAGACTGCAGCCTCACCGAGGCCGTCAGGGTGGCCGACGAGATCCGCCGGGAGTTGGAGGCGCGCCCGGTACCCGGCGCCGACGGACAGCTGCTTCGCGCCACCGTCAGCGCCGGGTGCGCTGTCATTGATCGCGCCGACCCCACGAAAGAGGCCCTGCTCGGCGAGGCCGACGCCAGGCTCTTCAAGGCCAAGAGGGCTGGTCGAAACCGGGTGGTCGCCGCGTAGCGAACGTGCCCGGCAACCTCAGCCGGTCATCCGCTTCGGGTTGGCGCCGGGCGGCGGGTCAACGAAGCATTGCGTCGATCAACGAACGTCGCCGTTGTCCCACGACGCATCGAACCTCCTGCCGGCTCGGGCCCAGGTCCGCGACCGTCCCGGGTCCGCTCGAGGCAGTGGTGGCCACCGTCGAGAGGTGGAGCTGGTCGTCGTGCCGACAGACGAAGGCATGCACCCTCCTCTCGGAGGCCGACCTCCACGACACGGCCGCGATCGTGCACCTCAGCTGCTGGCGGGCCATCATGAGGGCGTGCCGGTTTCACGCCGGATCGGGGAGGAGTACCAGAGAAGGGAAGGTCCCATGCCGTCGTCGGGTGTCGTACGTTGGGGGATCCTCGGTCCGGGTTCCATCGCCACGCGGTTCATGCGCCATGCTGGCGAGGCGGCCAACGCGGAGGTCGTCGCAGTCGGGAGTCGCACTCGCGAGCGCGCGGAGGAGTTCGCGGCGACGTTCGGCATTTCCACCGCCCACGCGTCGTACGAGGCGCTCCTCGACGATCCGGCGGTCGATGCCGTCTACATCGGCGTCCCGAACTCGCTCCACCATCCCTGGACGTTACGTGCGCTGGCGGCCGGCAAGCACGTGCTGTGCGAGAAGCCCTACTCGCGGCACCCGGCCCAGGTCACGGAGGCGTTCGACGCTGCGGCCGCGGCGGGCCGCGTCCTCATGGAGGCGTTCATGTGGCGCCACACGCCCCAGGCGCGGCGCTTCCTCGAGCTGCTCCCCGAGGTCGGCACGCTCCAGGCGATCCGTGCGACGTTAAGCTTCCGGATCGGCGACCCGGCCGACGTCCGCCTCCGGGCGGATCTCGACGGCGGCAGCCTGATGGACGTCGGGTGCTATGCGATCAGCGGCGCACGCCTGGTCGCCGGGTCGGAGCCGGCGCGCGTTCTCGGCGAGCAGACGCTCGCACCCTCGGGGGTCGACATGACGTTCGCGGGACTGCTGCGCTTCCCGGCGGGCGTCTTCGCCACGATCACCGCCGGCTTCACCTCCAACCATGCCTCGCTCGAGGCGATCGGAGATTCGGGCAGCCTCCTGCTGCGCAACCCGTGGCATGGCGAGACGCGCGCGCTCTTGCTCGGAGACCGCGAGGTCGCGGTCACGCCCGACGACCCCTACCGCCTGGAGCTCGAGAACATGAGCGCGGCGATCCTCGGTGAGGCCGCCCCTCTGCTCGGCCGAGAGGACGCACTGGGCCAGGCGCAGACGATCGCCGCGCTGTACGAGTCGGCGGCAACTGGCGCCGCGGTCTCCCTGGAGGCGTGATCGTCGCGAATCGGGCGGCGGCAACCCGGGTCGTCGCGACTCCCGCGCCGCACCTGTGTCGACAGTGCTTCCGAACGCGAGAATGGGCGGGAGTGCAGCGTCGAGTCCGAGTTTAACCCGCTCGGTCAGCCGGGTTCCTCGTCGCTCTTCGCGTCCTTCTTCCAGCCGAGGTGCTTGCGCAGCCAGCCGACCGAGGCGAGGTGGTACGTCGCCACATCGTCGTAGGTCGGGAGGGCCTCGATGTCCGACCGCGTGAGGCTCGTCCGCACCTCGTCCACGGACATGCTCGCGACATCGTCGCCCGAGACCATCACCTCGCGATGTCCTCCGCCGAGCGCGACCCGAAGGCCATGGAAGATGTCTTCGGCGTCAGACCCGAGCACCTCGTCGACCTTGCCCACGCGCTCTTCGTCGCTCGAGATGACCGGAGTGCCATACACGATCGAACGCCATGAGATGGGCTGGGTCTCGGACACGTGGATCTCCTCGAGCCGTCCTTTGGACGTGACAGCCGCAATGGTAGCGCGCGCGCTTGAGACGGCTCGCTGGCTCCTGGAGCTCGGGAAGCGACCGGAGCCGTACATCCCGGGGATCGGCAGGCAGCCCGACTGTCAACGTGCCGCCTGATGCACTACATCGATTGGCGAACCGGGCGCGCACCCGTGAACAAGCCGGTGAGGGCGAGCGCCGAAACCGCTCGAGCTCAGGAGGGCATCTGGAAGACGCGGTCGAGGAATCCGACGATCCACTGGCCCCACTCGGTGGGACACGTGTCGATGACCTTCCCGTGTGTCGCCCCCGGGCACATGTGCAGCTCGACCGGCACACCAGAATCCTGCGCCGCCCGGTAGTTGGCATCGACGCTCAGCGCGGGCAGGTCGTGCACGTCGGCGGCGCCGTGGATCAGGAGCAGGGGTCGCCGGCCGAGAGCCGGGATCGCCCCGATCGGATCGGCCTCCATGAGATCGAGCCCGGTGCGAACCCAGATCCCGGCCAGGATCGCCGGCGTGCCGGGCAGGGACGGATGGCCCGCGTCGACTTCCAGGCGCCGATCCAGGATGTTCGAGACGTGGGCGTGGGTGGAGTCGAGGATGAGCGCCTCGATCCTCGCGTCCCCGACGGCGGCGAGCGCCGCGGAGCCACCGCCCATGGAGTTGCCCATCACCGCGATGTGGGCTGGGTGCTTGGTCCGCTCGAGCCAGTCGATGATGGTCTCGACGTCGAGCTTCTCGCGCAGCCCGAACGTGCTCTCGGCTTGGCCGCTCCGTCCACCATCGCGCTCGTCGAACACGACGACGTTGAACGTCGCGTGGAGCGGAACGGCGTACTTCAGCGCTTCGCTCTTGTTCGCGTCCCACCCGTGCACGAGGACGACGGTCGGGCCGGTCGGGCCCGCGCCGTCTGCAGCCGGGACATACCAGCCCGCGATCGGGATCCCGTCCGCGGTGACGACCTCGCTGCCGGCGGTCGAACCCTGGCTGGCACAGTGCTCCATGTCCGCGTTCTGGCCCTGGAGGACGGCGTCGTCGGCGATGTCGTAGTTCACCGCCGCGTACGTCCAACCGTAGCGGACCAGCGGGGTCCGGCAGTCCGGATTCCCGGAAGGATGGATGAGCTGATCGGACCCGATGGCACCGACGTAGGCCGTGTAGCCGGTCAGGCCCACAAGGGTCACCGCGGCCAGG
>Ga0208587_1002089_pt1 | contig 10312 bp, 10 predicted proteins | sample NGESurdeep092012_7_FD_184472 | JGI IMG/M metagenome (GOLD analysis project Ga0208587, IMG submission 184472) | Arctic peat soil microbial communities from Barrow, Alaska - NGEE Surface sample 210 deep-092012 (SPAdes) | ecosystem: Environmental > Terrestrial > Soil > Wetlands > Peat ...
CGCCGAGCACGAGCCGGGTATTTTCTTCATGATCCCGTGCTGGGCGGCGCCTGGGTCCGTCTGTTTGAAAGGCACGCTGGTTCCATCGCTGGAAAGCGTTCCGCTGAAACTCTGGAAGCCGCCGGAATCGTCCTGCAGCTTCCAGATCACCGAACAATCCGATTTCGCCTCGTAGCTGCCCGTCACCGGGTTCCCCAGAAGTAATCCGCGGAAGGTGGCAGACGCCGTCCCGCTCAGACTGCCGCGTCCATCGAATTCGATCCGGCCGAGGCTGACAGTCGGTTTCGGCGTGCCGGAAATGTCCGTCGAGCCGGTTAACTGAAACGCGTACGGCCAACCAGATCCGCGGGGTTACAGACATCGGCGGCCTGCGCGGCCAAGTCCGGCCCGGCCCAAAGCGTGAGTTACCACACCTAACCTGGCACAGCCGCAACCAAACAGGCCGAACGCATCGAAAGTTGGAGCCTGTCGCAAAGTATCTTGGGAGACCCGTCGCCGGTAAAAAATCCTCTCTCGCAACCGAAAAGATCGGCCGGTTTGAGTTGGCGCATGGCGTGCAACAGATTTAATGGGCGAGATTTCGCCAGGGAGGTTGATGTGAAAGAGATTATAGGGCTATCGGTTCTGATTTGCGTGGCTGCTTTTGCGCAGGATAAGGGGCGCGGTGGGGAGCCACGCGGCGGCGGTCGCCCGGCGGCGGTTGGCGGTGGACACGTTCCAGCTCGCGGTCCTGCTCCGGCGCCGGCTTCCAGGCCTGCGCGCGATTCGACTCCTGCACGAGGGCAGCAACCCAATGCCGCGGCCGGGAACCGCATTGCCGTGGACCAGAGAGGTCATCCTGAGTTCCCGCACGTTCACGCCAGCAACGATCAATGGGTCGGACATAATAGTGGCGCCAACGATCGGAATTTCCGCCTCGATCAGCCGTGGGCACACGGACGCTTCACCGGTGGCTTTGGACCGCAGCATGTATTCGTGATGGCGGGAGGAAACCGGGAACGCTTCTGGTTTGGTAATTATTACTGGGACATCGCCCCGTACGATTACGCCATCGTCGAGGGCTGGAACTGGGGTGGCGATCAGGTCGTGATCTACGAGGACCCCGACCATCCCGGCTGGTATCTCGCGTACAACCCGCGGTTAGGCACGTACGCTCACGTCGAGTACCTGGGAAATTGACTCTCTGCCGGCCAACGGCGGGCACCTCCACCCGTCCACGGCCATGGCCTGAGCGCTGGTTCGCCGAACTGACGAATCAGCGCATGCGACGGGCTTAGTCCGCGGGGGCCTTTTCGACTCCGTGGCTCACGCAACGGTTCCGAACAGCGCCCCGACGCCCGCGGTCACCGCCATGGCCAGCGCACCCCAGAACGTGACGCGCATTGCGCCCGCTGTCATGCCTGCTCCGCCCGTGCGTGCAGCCAACCCGCCAAGAAACGCAAGGAACGCCAATGAAGTGCCGGAGACAAGGGGGATCAGACTCGCCTCCGGAGCTAACGCTGTGACCAGGAGCGGCATGGCTGCTCCAGCAGCGAAGCTGCCGGCCGACGCCAATGCAGCCTGAATTGGACGCGCAACGAGTGTCTTGGAGATGCCGAGTTCATCGCGGGCATGCGCGCCGAGCGCGTCATGGGCCATTAGTTGCTGGGCGACCTGTTTGGCGAGCGACGGATCGAGCCCGCGGGCGACGTAGATCGCCGCCAGTTCCTTGTGCTCACCCTTGTCGTCTGCTTTGAGCTCCGCGCGTTCCCGCTTGAGGTCGGCATGTTCGGTGTCCGCCTGTGAGTGCACGGACACGTACTCGCCGGCAGCCATCGACATCGTCCCGGCGACCAGACCGGCCACCCCAGCGACCAATACGTTACCGTGAGTCGCATGCGCGGTGGCGACACCGAGCACCAGACTGGCGGTGGAAAGGATGCCGTCGTTGGCGCCCAATACCGCAGCGCGTAGCCAGCCAATGCGTGCGATACGGTGTCGTTCCAGATGACGGATAGACACTCTTGAAGCCTCCCTGATACCAGCCGGACATCGCTACCGCGTCTCGCGCGGGGGAATGTCGGGTGCAGCGGCGATCATGAGACCAGGATATTGCACGCGCGAGGCCAAAGCACGTCGACTTAATTCTGGCGGAGGAAGAGGGATTCGAACCCCCGAACGAGTTTCCCCGTTAACGGTTTTCAAGACCGCCGGTATCAACCACTCACCCATTCCTCCGGCATCTTTATTATAAGCGTCAGGCCGGGCCGCGCGCCTGCGTCAGGGCATCGAGTTTGGTGCTGAGATCCTTCAGGGCGCGCATGACTTCGTCGTGGGCAAGTTTTTCGAGCGGCGGGTTGATTCCCTTGACGTCGAACGTGCCCCCCGGTTGGAGAATACAGCGCTCCACCTCTTCCACGAATTCGAAGCCCTGGCGGTGCAGAACCGTCATCAACTCGGCCGTGGTCAGCAACTCCTTCGCCAAGGCATCGTTCTTGACGCAGCCGTGCTCGACCAGTAGCGCCGGGTCGCCTTCCAGGATCTCGTCGAGACGGCGATGGCGGAACAGGAAGCGCACCACCAGATAGTTGATCGCCAGCAGGGCCAAGGCGCCGATCAGGCCGCCGGACAGCGAGTTGTCGTTGCCGATGATGGCATTCTGCACCGTGTTGGACAGGGACAGCAACACGACCAGGTCAAAAGGGTTGAGTTGTGCCAGTTCGCGCTTGCCGAAGACCCGCAGCGCGACTACCAGGAAAACGTACACCAGCGCCGGGCGCAGGATCTTTTCGGCGATCGGCACACCCACAACGAAAATATCGCCCCACATCTTCGGGGAAGCCAGCCATTCAGGCATTGCATGCCCTCCTCAAGTTAAGCTACCCCATAATTATCCAGGATTTGCTAAAACAGAATAGGGGCTTGGTGTTTTTGTGGAACGGGAGGGCACGGCGAGCGCCGCAAATGCTGTGGAAAAACTGATGACGACTGACGACGGCTGTGCAAACGGCATGCCATCTGCTGATTACAGGCGTGTTCTGCATCCACAGATATGTGCCGCGTTTGGCATTTTTAACATTGAGCCCTACTCGTCTCCCAGCTACGCTTAGTGATTCACGATGTCTACGCTACACGCCACTGAAAAAGGTCTACCCACGAATGTCGACGCCGAGCGCTTCGTGCTCGGTTCCATTCTGCTGGACGACAGTTTCTACATACAGGCGGCCGGCACGCTCGAAGGCAACGATTTCAGCCTGGAGAAGCACCGCCGCATTTTCAAGCGCATGGGCGACGTGTACGAGCGCGGCGAGAAGATCGACCGCATCACCGTCGCCAATGAGTTGATGAAGTTCGGCGAGTTGGACTCCTGCGACGGCCTGAGCTACCTGGTTTCCCTGGACGACGGCCTTCCACAGATTCCCAACGTCGACGCCTACATCCGGCTGGTGAAAGACAAGGCCATCCTGCGCAGCATCATCTTCGCTTCGCAGCACATGATGAACCGCTGCATGATGGCCGAGGAATCGCCGGACGAGATTCTGGCCGGGGCCGAGGAAACACTGCTCAAACTGGGCGACGCCCAGGTCAAGAGCGGATTGCTCAATCCCGACGAGATCTTGCAGGGCTACGAAGGCGGGATCAGCGCCTTCCTGGACCCCAGCAAGCGCGTCAAGGGCGTGAGCACGGGCTTTCTCAAGCTGGACGAATACACCGGCGGCATGCACGGCGGGGACCTGTTCATCATCGCCGGCCGCCCTTCCATGGGGAAGACCGCCTTGGCCTTGAACATCGCGCAACACGTGGCGCTCAAGAACAAGCAGACGGTGGCGGTATTTTCGCTCGAAATGTCGAAGGAGTCGCTGCTCACCCGCATGCTCTGCGCGGCGGCGCGGGTGGACAGCCAGCGATTCCGCACCGGTTACCTCTCACAGGAGGAACGCCGCAGGCTGAACCAGTCGCTGCAGGACCTGGTGGAGGCGCCGCTCTACATCGACGATACGGCGGGTTTGCACATCATGGATATGCATGCCAAGCTGCGGCGCTTGAAATCGGAGCGCAAGCAGTTGGGCCTGGTGATTGTGGATTACCTGCAATTGATGAGCGTGCGGGGGCGGAGTGAGAATCGCAATCAGGAAGTCAGCGCGCTGTCGCGCGGTCTCAAACTGCTGGCCAAGGAGCTCAACGTGCCGATGATGGTGCTTTCCCAGTTGAGCCGCGCGGTAGAGACGCGGCAGGGCGACCACCGGCCGCAGTTGAGCGACCTCCGCGAATCGGGTTCGATCGAGCAGGACGCCGACGTGGTGGGCTTTGTGTTTCGCGAAGAAGTGTACAATCGCGATCGCGAGGACCTCAAGGGACTAGCGGAGTTGATCATCGCCAAACAGCGTAACGGGCCCATCGGCACTGTGAACCTGGTATTCCTGCACGCGCAGACGAAGTTCGAGAATCGCGCCGAGGATACCGGAGAGTTGCCGGAGGAGTAGAACCAGGCGGAAAGACGTGGGGCAGGCGCTTTCGCCTGCCAACGCTTGATCGAGCCCGCGGTTGGCAGGCGAAAGCGCCTGCCCCACCGTTTTCATGTCTGTCCCTTGGCCCCTCGCTTCACGTAGAGTTCGGCTTGGGTGAACGCCAGGGTGCGGATCTGGTCGCTCAGAATCGTATAGCGGACCAATCCGCTGGCGGCACGGAGTTGCCCGAGTTCGGCGTGGGTGAACTCGCGGAGGTAACGGTCGGCGCGTTCGCGGTATGAGTATCCGGCGTAGGCCGGGGCGGCCCCAGAGATCACCTTCATCAGCGCATCCCAAAAACTCTCCCGCTGGAACAAACCCTTGCGCACTCCGGCTTCGCGCGCAATCTCGATGGGCTGGCGGCCGCCGCGCAGCGTGGCGCGCATGCAATTCGTGGCGGCGAACTGGCGCGAGGGGTCGGGATCCGGAAACGTGGCCAGGAGTTCGCGCAGGTTCTCCAGGCCGGCATCCCACCCCGTCCAACGGAATCGCGAAGCGCCGCTGACCAGGCTGCCGCGTAGCAGGAGTTCGCGGATGCGGGCTTCGTCCTTGCCGGTGACGCCCAGCATGTACTCCACCAGTTCGCGAACCGGCATTTCCCGCACCACCACGGGCGTGATGGAAATGGACTCGGCAGCTTCGGAACTGAGCTTCACCCGGACAATCGGCGGCAACGCCATCGTTTTTCACGCTAGCATAAGTCCGTGACCCCTCTGGAAAAAGTGCTGGCGGAAACGCGGCGCTACGAGCATGCGCTGCTGGACTTTTCGGCGCGCGAGCAGAACGGCGCGGTCGAACTGGCGATCGCACTCAAGGATCGCCGGCTGGGTCTGCACACCTACTACGCGCCCGTCCACGCCCGCGACATCGAACACCCGCAGTTTGCCTGGACCTTCCAGCGCTACCTATACGACTGCATGCACGATTATCTGGTGGAGATGTTCATCGAGACGCCGCAGAACCGGGAGCAGCGCCCATGACTCCGGCCGGCGAACTTCTGGCGGCGGAGATCCGGCGCAACGGTCCGATTCCATTCCGGCGCTTCATGGAAGTGGCCCTCTACCATCCGGAATACGGCTACTACCGGCGCGCGCGGGATCCGTTCGGCAAACACGGCGACTTTTTCACGGCGGAACAGATCCAGCCGGTCTTCGGCATTCTGATGGCGGCGCGGATTCGCCATCTCTACCGCCAGATGGGCTCTCCGCGCGAGTTTACGGTGGTCGAACTGGGAGCGGGACGGCGCGAGATGGCGGAGGCATTCGCCGAGTGGAACTACGTGCCGGTGGATATCGATTCGGGTGCCATGCCCGAAAACTTTGCCGGCGTTGTTTTCTCCAACGAGTTCTTCGACGCGCTTCCGGTGGATGCCGCGGTGTATCGGAACGGCGCTTTCCACGAACAACGCGTCGCGCTGGAGGACGGCGCGTTCCGCTGGCACACCGGCGAAGTGGTTGGAGCAGCCGCGGACCATTACCTGCGCCGCTACTACCTGCCTCCCGAGGAAGGCCGCTGGTACGAAGTGAACCTGGAGGCGTTGGCCTGGCTCCAGCGTATGGCGGCGGCGTTGACCAAAGGATACGTGCTCAGCGTCGATTACGGTTTCACGCGCGCCGAGAGCGTGCGATTTCCGGCGGGCACGCTGATGGGATACCGGCGGCACACGGCGCGCGAAGACGTGCTGGCCGAAGCCGGGCTGCGCGACATCACGTCACACGTGAATTTCACCGCGCTCCAAGAGAGCGGCGCCGCGTGTGGGCTCGAGAACGAGCGCTTCGAGACGCTGGCGCGGACGCTGCTGGCTGCCGGAGAGCCAGATCGGTTCGCGGTGGCGCTGGGCGCGGGCGGCGCAGCGGAGGACTTGCGCCGCCGCATGCAGCTCAAGACGCTGCTCTTCGGAATGGGAGAGACGTTCCAGGTTCTGTTGCAGAGGAAAACCGAAGGGGGAGACGGTGGAGAAAACCGGAAGGAAAAGCCCTGAACAATGAAAAAGGCCCCGGAAACCGGGGCCTTGGAGTCATAACCTGTTTGCAGCCCTTCTTCAGGGCGACGCCCAGACTACTTCTTTTTCTTCGGAGCAGCCTTTTTCTTCGGGGCGGCTTTCTTGGTTGCGGTCTTCATACGATTGATTCTCCCTAACATCAAATTTTGCGATTCGAAAATCGCAATGTGATTCATATATAAGGTGGTTCGGAAATAAAGTCAAGAAAAAAATGCATCGAGCGCCGGTTTCGATCTCTTTCGAGTTGCGCGCCTCGCGCGATGGCGCGAAGAAATCGCCGCGCGCGCCGAATCTTGATTGCGTCCGCGCTTCGTGAATACAATTGGACGCGCGACGAACACGCGCGCGGTGGTGCCGGCATGAACTGCAACGAACTGCGCGAACATTACGAACTCTACGTCATCGGCGTGGCCGAAGAACCGGAGCGCAGCGAGATCCGCGCGCACCTGAATCGCGGATGCCAGGTCTGTACGCTAGGAATTCAGCTAGCGCGGGATGTGGTCGCGCTGCGGGGAGGCACGGCGGCCCGTGCGCGGCTGTCGCAGCGCCGCTTCGGTTGGGCTCCCTTCCTGGCGGCGGCTTTGGCCATGGCGATCTTCGCGGCGGTGTACTTCAGCGGGCGCGAGCGCGACCTGGCCAACGAACTGGCGCGCGTCCGCGAGCAGAACCGCCAGCAGAACATCGAACTCACCAGGGTCAACCAGGCGTTCGCCATCCTCACCGGCGCGGACACCACGGTCACCACCTTTGGGGAAGGACAACCAAAGCTCAAGGGCAAGGTGTTCGTCAGCCCGTCGCAGGGCGTCCTGCTGATTGCCGGCAACCTACAGCCGGCGCCGTCGGGTAAAGCTTACGAGATGTGGATCGTCAAGGACGGCAAGGCGAAGGCGGCCGGCATGTTCCAATCGGCGCCGGATGGCAGCGCGATGCACATCCAGCGCGGCACGGTGGCGAATACCGATGCCGTGGCGGTGACGCTGGAGAATGAGGCGGGCGCCGACCAGCCCACATCCGCCCCCTTGTTCGCGGCGCCGATACGCGCGCTGGTCCAGTAGGTGGGACAGACCATCGCTTCTTGTGGTCTGTCACCTTCTCGCTATGGCAAGAATGCCGACAGACGACACAAACCGATCGTCGGTCCCACCCGGTCCATAATGGACTCATGCCTTCGGCCGCCCAGATTCCGCTGGCGATGCTCCTGGTTTTCGCAGCGGCGAAACTTCTGGCGGAAATCTTCGAGCGCCTCGGACAACCGGGCATCGTCGGAGAAATTCTCGCGGGCGTCCTGATTGGCCCGCAGGTGCTTGGCTGGTTGGCGCCCAGCGAATTCCTGCGCGCCCTCTCCGATCTCGGTGTGATGTTCCTGCTCTTCCGCGTCGGACTGGAAGTCAAGGCGTCGGAGTTGATGAAGGTCAGCGGCACGGCGCTGCTGGTAGCGGTGGCCGGAGTCATTGTGCCCTTCTTCGCCGGTTGGGGAATCTGCGCGCTCTGGGGCGAACCGCGGCTGGAAAGCATCTTCACGGGCGCGGCCATGGTCGCCACCAGCGTGGGGATTACCGCCCAGGTGCTGGCCTCGCGCGGCCTGCTGGACATGCGCGCGAGCCGCATCATCCTGACGGCGGCGGTGGTCGACGACGTGCTCGGTCTGATCGTGCTCGCGCTGGTCAGCGGTATGGCCAAGGGCGCGGTCAACTACCTGGGCATCGGGTTGACCGCCGGGCTAGCTCTCGGCTTTACGTTCTTTGTAGCGCGCTTCGGCACGCGTACCGTGCGCCACGTGATGCCACGCGTGCAGGCCCGATTGCGCCTGGCGGAGAGCGAGTTCGCTTTGGCCATGACGCTGCTGTTTGCGCTCTCCGTGCTTGCCGTCTATGCGGGGGTGGCGGCCATCGTCGGCGCCTTTCTGGCAGGCATGGCCTTATCGGAGACCGCCGAGGGGCGGGTCACCGAACTCACCAACGGAGTCGCCGAACTGCTGGTGCCGTTCTTTCTGGTTGGCATCGGGTTGCACTTCGACCTCTCGGCTTTCGCCGGCGCCGGCACGCTGGCGCTGGCGGGCGTGCTGTTGGTGGCCGCCGTGCTCTCCAAATTCGTAGCGTGCGGCCTGGGCGCCCTGCGCATGGGCCGTACGGATGCCATCCGGGTTGGAGTAGGCATGGTGCCGCGCGGCGAGGTCGGGATGGTGGTGGCACAGATCGGGCTCAACCTGGGTGTCATCGGTCACAACATCTACGGCACTATCGTCTTCATGTCGGTCGCCACCACGCTGATCGCGCCGCCGCTCTTGAAGCTGGCCTTCGGCGCGCCGACTGAGATGGAACGGGAAATCATCCGCCTGGGTTGATGCGCTCGTTGCCACGTATCGAGAAACCGCTTGCTGACGCGCGCGGCTCGGATGGGAGCAGCGACAAAAAGGTCGACAGGCGGAAGCGCCTGCCCCACCAAGCGGTTACAATATCGGAGACGTGACCAAATACATCCGCTACCAATCCGCTTCCGGCGTTTCCTACGGCACGCTGGAAGACGACACTGTCCGCCAGATCCAAGGGGGACTGTTTGACGGGCACACCGCCACGGGCGCCACGCACAAACTCTCCGATGTGAAGCTGCTGTACCCCTGCGAGCCGGGCAAGATCCTGGCCGTCGGGCTGAATTACCGGAGCCATCTGGGCACCCGCCCGCAACCCGCGCACCCGGAGATGTTCTACAAGCCGGTGAGCGCGCTGCAAAATCCGGAAGACCCCATCGTCATCCCGCGCGACGCCACCGATGTGCATTCGGAAGGCGAGATGGTGGTGGTAGTCGGCAAGCGCCTGCGCCATGGGTCCGCGGCGGAAGCCGGCGACGCCGTCTTCGGCGTCACCTGCGGCAACGATGTCAGCGACCGCGCGTGGCAGAGCGGCGCCCAGAAGGACTTGCAGTGGTGGCGCGCCAAGGGTTCGGACACGTTCGCGCCGCTCGGTCCGGCGATTGTCAGCGGAGTCGATTACGGCAAGCTGCTGCTAGAGACGCGCATGAACGGGGAGACGATTCAGAAGCAGTACACCAGCGATCTGATTTTCGATATCGCGGCGGTAGTGAGTTGGATCAGCGGGTGGGTGACTTTGCTGCCTGGAGACCTCGTCTATACAGGAACGCCGGGCAACACCCGAAGGATGTCGCCCGGCGATGTGATCGAGGTGGAGCTCGACCACGTGGGTGTACTGCGGAACCCCGTCAGCTAGAAGCTGATCTTCACGCCCAACTGCATACCGCGCCCGCCGCCGGCTCCGGTGATGTAACCGTAGTTGGCGTTAGAGACGTCGGTGGTCGGGTTGCTGAACTGTGCCGTATTGGTGACGCTGAACGACTCACCGCGGATCTCCATTTTCATCTTCTCCGTGAAGCTGAAGATCTTGAAGATGGAAAGGTCGGCGTTGAAGAAGCCCGGTCCGGAGAGGGTATTCCGTCCCGAACTTCCGAAGCGCACCCCGGTGGGCTGTACAAAGCTGGCCTGCGAGAACCAGGGGCTGCCACCCTTGCTCGGGGTATTGATGCCGTACAGTTTGGTGACAGGGGCCACCTGGTCGGCCGTCTGGGAGGCGCCCGGGGTGTTGAGCGCGCTGCCGTTGGCGCCGAAGGTGAAGGGGGTGCCAGTCATGAGCGTGAGGATGCTGTTGATCTGCCAGCCGCCGATGGTCTTGGCGGCCAGTCCGTGATTGAGCCACTTGCGCCCGATGCCGAACGGCAGATCGTAGACGTAGCTTTGCACGAACGTCTGATGGCGATCGAAATCGGTACGCGCGTAGCTGCGGCGAGGATTGATGTAGTTCCAGATGCCGCC
>Ga0208587_1002091_pt1 | contig 10311 bp, 10 predicted proteins | sample NGESurdeep092012_7_FD_184472 | JGI IMG/M metagenome (GOLD analysis project Ga0208587, IMG submission 184472) | Arctic peat soil microbial communities from Barrow, Alaska - NGEE Surface sample 210 deep-092012 (SPAdes) | ecosystem: Environmental > Terrestrial > Soil > Wetlands > Peat ...
CCGCGTTCCCGCTGATCCTTCACCTCCGAGCCGGCTTCAGCCGGCGGCACCTAGACTACACAAATAACTAAACCGCTCTAGCCCGAGAATCTCCTCCGCGGGATCCCCTACCTCCACCTCGATCTCAGGCGGGTACGCGAGATCCAGGCCGGGGGGAATCAGTTTACGCATGCTTTCCCGATCCTGTCGCTTCCACTCAATTAGGTACGAATCCGATACCGCCTTGCTTTGGATAACGTGAAGCATGGTCAACTCAGCCCGGTCCTGCTCGGCGAGCGACAGCGCGTAGGTCAGGGCCGCCACGGATCCGGAAGAAAAGTCAGTAGCATAGAGGATGTGGCCAAATCGATCCAAAGACAGCGGTCCAACGTGAGGTCCGACGCTAAGCACTGGACAAGTCGCGTGGCGAATTACCTTCTCCGCGATGGACCCCATGATGAGCATGTTGATTGCTCCGCGTCCATGTGTATCCATGACAACCAGATCGATGTCCTGGTCCGACACGACCTGTAAGATACTCTCCCACGTGTCACCGGACCGCAGGATCACTTCGTGGGGAAAGGATTTCAGGTCTTCTCGCTGCTCCAATTGCGCCATGCTGGCTTCCGCGTTGTGCTGCGCCATGCCCATGAGTGGAGGCCAGGTATCGCCGCCCACGGTGGAGACTTCCGCGGGAATCACGTAAGTAAGGAAGAGCTTTGACGCGTAACGCCGAGCCAGAGCAAGGGCACATTGCAGGGCATTCTGCGACTCAGGGGAGAAATCCGTTGCTAACAAGATTTTGCTAATGCCTATGCGTGAGAGTGTTGCTTGAAATGCCATAGCACACCTCCATAAAGCCAGATGAAATCGGTGGCCGCGACTACGTAGCGGCTTGGTTCACCTCCTCACGAGTGTTGCCTTGCTGAAACATGGTACTCGCCCCTCTCGTGCCAACGTGTGCCTGAGCGACACCGCTCAGGAGATTCCATCAAGCCGAAGGTGGTACGCCTGGCGCTGTCGCAAACGAATTGAACGCAGCCAAAATCGAGTCGAGTCTCAAGGCCGGACCCTGGATAGGCGGGGATTGACCACCGCCGCTCGGCTGGGGGTAGTTGACACTCGGCAAAGAGACCGGCTTGAGTGCTGAATCGCGCCCTCGACCAAAACTTGCAGTTCTTGCATTGCATCACTCACCTCCGCCTTCGATGTCTCGTCTGAGAAATCAGGACCAGCGGCCGTCACACATCTCCTGTCCGCTATCGGTCCGCAGTCTCAGTCCTCACTTCGCCCGAGACTTGGGCAGTCGCCAACCTTCCGAAGGAGCCTTTTCCCCATGGATAGCCAGGTTTCAGGCTGCTGGGGCAAACCGCGGTTGTGCTCCGATTCTTCCGCGAGAATTTCGAGCACTAGGCAGCGGCTTCAGTCCTGAACAAGAACGGAAGTAGCATGCTCAACCGACTGGGTGCAGATCGTTAAGCTGCTGCGCTCTTGCTCTTGAGCTGCAGCTCAGCTTCAGCAGCCAGCCAATCTTCTACCGCGTGCCCGTCCACCATTCCGCGCTGCTCGTAAAGCTCATACGCACGCTCGCGGATAGCCTCTTCGGTCACGGAGGCGGTCGCCGGCTCCGAAGCGGAAACTCCGGCTATTGGCTTCTTCTCAGACGTTTTCATAGCGAAGCTCCTTCAGGATTTGCCACGCATAGAAAGGAACGGGGTCGAAAAGTCTCTCGAAGGCGCGGCGCTCAGAGGCGCGGAGGGACACCGAATGACCTCGCCTGCGTCATTGGTTATTAATATTATGTCTCAGAGGTAGTCACCCACACAAGGCCTTACGATCACATTATGCTGGGTTGTTCCACTTTGACACGCGTCCCCGGGTCAGCAGTGGCCCACACCGTATGGGGCAAACATTCCACACTCTGTAACTTAGCAGTCGCGCTGAAGCGCATCGACGACAATAAGGTCGAGAGCACGATGAAGAAGGCTGGCACACCGGTGATGACCGTGGGGGCAACAGTCTCGCCTGACGGAAAGACGCGGGGCCAGGACGTAAATAACACCAGGGATGCAGTTTGAATTTCACAGGCCCTAGCGTGGCGCTCCGGATCTGTGGGAAACTGTCGGTATGTCAGAGAAACGAGCAAAATCCGATAAAGCACAGCGACAGGCCGATCAACTCGAAAAGAAGGCTTCCCGCCGTCCGGCACAGAATCAGAAAAAGAAACCGCCCCGCGCGCATGTCGATGCGGCGCTTTACGCGGTTGACAAGCGGATTTAGCAAGAAGCTGAAGAACCACGGCACGCGGTTGCGCTGCACTTTTTCCATTACAACTTCTGCCGCGTTCACAAGACGCTGCGAGTCACGCCCGCGAGGGAAGCGGGTGTGGCCGATCACATTTGGACACTGGAGGAACTGAGCAATCTCCTGCCAGCGTTGCCTTCGCCGTCACACCGCATAGACAAGAAACTGCTACTGAAAGCTCTGAGAGAATACGCTATTAGCATGACAAACGAAGAACGCAAAGAAGCCCTTCTGAAACTGGAACAGACCTACGACCGACTGTGTGCTCAAGCTAAAGACCTGGTTTACCAGATGTCGCGAGAACCTGCCGTAAGCGCTCGTAATCAGTTCCGAGAGAAGCTGATGTCTATCGATCAGCAAAGAACTAACCTATATGCAGAGATGGATGCCCTGTGGAAGTCAGAGTGACCCACTACCTGGAATCAAAGTAGCGCACTACCAGGAATTGACTCGAAAGGCCCCCTTTTTGGGTGCTCTCAGAGGCAATAACATCCCCGATAGAATGGCTAGGCACGAAGACAGTTTCCCAACCGAGGGCCTGATCGGCAGTATTGGTTGTGCCCACCAATACTCGATCCTCGCTGTACCGATTGCACTCAGCGCGGGACATCGATAGGCGGCTTGGGGAGTGCTGCCGCATGCAATTCTCCCCACGCCTTGACTACCCTCTCGCGGATCTCCGCCGTCATCGCGGAGTATTGTTCCTCAAGGATTGGACCCGGCTCCGGCGGTTCGACCGGATCGAGTATGCGGACGCGAAGCTTGGCAAATCGCCGGAATCTCTCGCCGCGCGGCCAAGCTTCGTGGAACCCCTCGATAGCGACCGGAACCACTGGGCAGCGTGTGTGGATTGCCAAGATTGCCGCGCCCTTGCGGAACGTTTTGGGAACTGCGTCGATGCTGCGCTCTCCTTCGGGGAAGAGCACCAGCACACGCCCGTGGCGCAGCCCGTACGCACCCGCGCGCATGGCGGGCACGAGGTTAGAGTCGGGGTCGATGGGAATCAGCCGGACCTTCTCGCCGATTCTCTGCATGAGCTTGCCACCGAAGATCTCGCTTGTACCGACATAGAAGATTTTCCGGAAAATGCGGTAGGGAAGGCTGGAGATCACTGCCGGTGCATCCAAGTAACTCTGGTGGTTGGGCGAGAGTATAAATGGGCCTTGCGTCGGGAGCTTCTCGAGTCCCTCGACTTTCATCTCGAACAGGTCGCGAAATACAAAGTGCAAAATGCGGCCGGTGAGAAACCACAGTGGGGCTGTAATCGGATGTTCGTGATCGATTGTCGCGCGTTCCGCCTCACTCGGAAGCGTAGCGATGATCTCTTCCCATCCTCCCGAGGCGCGTGCGTCCGCCCCGCCTGAATGCCCTAGCACCGCATCGACCAGGTCGCGGACAGTGTAAAGTTCTGCTGCAACGGCATCGGGCACGTTCGCGCCCATTTGCTGATCCAGGGACGCCAGCAGTTCAACCCGCTCCATCGAATCCACGCCGAGGTCGAGTTCCAGGTTGTCTGCCGGATGCAAGGTGTCCTTCTTCTGCTTTGTAGCTTCGCGAATGATCGCGACGGCTTGGTTCACATCGGGCCTCTGCAGCCATGCAGCATCTTCTGCGGTGAGCTTGCGTTCCGCGCCGGCCCCCGGCTGCGCGCCTGCGCCACGTCTTATGCGTTGCTCAACCTCGAAACGCTTGATCTTGCGAGTTGTGGTGCGGGGCAAGTCCTCCTGCCAGATCTCGTAGCTCAGGATTCGCTTGGTCGCAGGCAGCTTTGCCGACAAGCCCTCGATTTCGAATCGCAATGTGACCCCGACATTTGCGATCTTCTGGCGCCGCAGGTTGTCGAAATCCGGCACGATGACGGCATGCAGACGCTCGGAATACGGCTCGCCCGGTGCGCTCTGCAAGCCAATGACGCAGACCTCCTTGATGTTCGGCGATTGCGCGTAATGCGCCTCGATTTCTTCCGGGTATACGTTTTTCCCCGAGCTGAGCACGATGACGTCCTTCTTGCGGCCGGTGATGAAGTAGTTGCCGTGCGGATCGCAGTAGCCCAGGTCGCCCGTGTAGAGCCAGCCCTCGCGCAATACGGCTGCCGTCGCGTCCGGCCGTTTGTAGTAGCCCTCCATGACAATGCCGCCGCGGATCGCGATCTCCCCTACGCTGGCACCACCGTGCTCGGCCGAAGGCGCACCGCCTGCGATCCTGAATTCCACCCCGGGGAGGGGCATGCCCACCGAACCCATCACTACGTGGCCCGGCGAGGTGACGGACGCGCCTCCGCTGGTTTCCGTGAGGCCGTACGCCTGCAGCAGCGTGAATCCCATTGCCTCGAAGTCGCGCCCAATGGCCGCATCGAAGCGCGAGCCGCCGGTTATGAGGTATCGCATCCGCGAGCCAAGCATCTTGTGCACGCGGGAAAAGAAGACTTTGCCCAGATTGAGCCCACGCTTACGGGCGAACGCCGCTATCCACAGCATTGCTCGGAAGAGCGAACGAGTCAGTGCCCCGCGCTGCTGCACTTCTTTGTTGATCCGCTCGTGAATGAGGTAGAAGAACTGCGGCACGCAACAGAACGTCGTGATGTCACGCTCCTGCAGCGCTCGCAGCAGTTCACTGGTGTTGAGCGATTCGAGGAAGACCACCCGCATGCCGACCGCGAGCGGCAGCAGTAGGTTTGCCATCTGCGCCAGCGCGTGGAATAGCGGCAGGATTCCGAGGATTACGTCTCGCGGCCCAACGTCTATGACTGCGAAGATCGATTCGGCCTCAGCTTCGAGGTTGGCGTGCGACAGCATGACGCCTTTCGGATCGCTGGTCGTCCCCGACGTGTACAGAATGGCGCCGATTTCGTGCGCTTCAGGAGTAACTGGCTCAAAGTCCCCCGGCCCGGCCGCAAACATGTCCATGACGGACGGGAACAAGGCTTTTTCCGGAACGGGGTCGAGCAGAACAATCTGTGCCGAAGTTTCGGCCACAGCCTCGTGAGCTACAGGGAGATGAAGCGTGTCACAGAAGAGGAGCACGGAATCGCTGTCGAGCAGCAGCTTACGAACTTGTTCGGCGTGGAATGCCGTGTCGAGAGGAACAGCAGTATTGCCGGAGGCGAGAATCCCGAGATAGGCGGCGACCCATCGCGGATGATTGGCGGCCAACAAGGCGCACGGCGATCCGCGCTTCGTACCACGCTGCAGCAGCCATCGGCCAACCGACTCCGCCATTTGACGCAGGTCGGCGAAGGTATAACTTTCAACAGGCGACACTCCGGCCATGGCCGCCGAACCCTCATGTTGCAGTTCGACTGCAACCGCGTTCGGCCAGCGTTCTGCCGATTGCAGAAAGCGATAGTAGAACATCCCCGAGAGATCGTTCTGATCTGGAATGAATGCTGAATGGCTATCTTACGCCAAGCACTCCGCCACCCGCCGTGATGATGGGCCGATCTCGAATTTCTGCTCTTTGGCGTTATCGAATACCACCCGAACCGACTTAAACGACAGTTTATAAGATATGGGTCACGCTGCGCCAAAAGCCCGCCCTGAGAAAGTTCCTACCGCCGACGTCCGGGCCTATGACTTCTATCTGCGCGGCCGCCATTTCTTCCACCAGTTCCGGCGGAGGGGTCTTGATCTCGCAGGCGAAATGTTTGCCCACGCCATCGCCATCGATCCGCGTTATGCCCGCGCCTATGCCGGCATCGCCGATTGTTGCGCCTTCCTCTACGTGTACTGGTAATCTAGTCAGGCCAATCTCGAACAGGCTGACGAAGCCAGCCGGAAAGCCTTGGAACTCGATCCCGAATTGGCCGAAGCTCACGCCTCCAAAGGACTCTCCGCCTCAGGTCCACTACTCCTGGTAGCTCGCACCCATCACACAAGATTTTCCGGCCGGATCGGCAGCCGCCGGATGCGCTTCCCGGTCGCTGCAAAAATCGCGTTGCACACCGCCGGTGCAATCGGCGGCGTTCCGGGCTCTCCGATCCCGCTCGAAGGCTGATCGCTCGCCACGATGTGCACCTCGATCTTCGGCATCTCAGTCAGCCGGAGCATTTGGTAATCGTCGAAATTCCCTTGCTCCACGCGCCCCTTATTGATTGTGATTGCGCCTTTGAGCGCGGCCGTCAGCCCGAAAACGATTGCGCTCTGCATCTGCGCCTCAATCGTCAGCGGATTCACCGTCCTCCCGCAATCCACCGCGCAAACCACGCGATGCACCCGCACCTGGCCGCTCTTCTTGTCCACCGACACCTCGGCCACTTCCGCCACGTAGCTCCCAAACGAACTCAGCACTGCGATCCCGCGGTATCGCCCGGCCGGCAACGCCTCACCCCAGCCCGCTTTCGTCGCCGCCAGTTCGAGCACACCCAGATGCCGCGGCGCTTTCTGAAGCAGCCGCCGCCGGAATTCGTACGGATCTTTTCCGCTGGCCGCCGCCAGCTCATCCACGAAGCTCTCGCTGAAAAACGCGTTTTGCGAGTTTCCCACCGATCGCCAGAACCCCACCGGGATCCCTGTCTCCGTCAGTTGGTAGTCCACGAGAATATTCGGAATTGCATACGGCAATTCCGCCGCTCCCTCCACGCTCGATTCATCCAGCCCGTTCTTCACCGAACCGGGAAAAAACCGTGACATGATCGAAGGGCAGGCGATCCGGTTCGACCACGCCACCGGCCAACCTTCAGCATCCAGCCCGGCCTCGAACCGGCTGTACGACGCTGGCCGGTAGAAATCATGCTGCATGTCGTCCTCGCGCGACCACGTCACCTGCACCGGCACGCCCACGGCTTGCGAAATCTCCACTGCCTCGATCACAAAATCCTGCTCCGCTCTCCGCCCGAATCCTCCACCGAGATACGTCGTGTGAATATTCACCTGCTCGGGTTTCAGCCCGGCGATCTTCGCCGCCGTCATCTGGTTGACGGTTTGAAATTGCGTTGGCGCCCAGATATCGCACCCGTTCGCGCGCACGTGCGCCGCGCAGTTCATCGGCTCCATCGTCGCGTGCGCCAGGAACGGCGCTTCGTACACCGCCTCGATTTTCTTCGCCGCGCTTGCAAATCCCGCCGTCACGTCGCCTTCCTTCCGCGCCACGGCCCCGCCCGGCTTGCTCGCTCCCTCCTCGAGCATCTTGCTTATTGCCGCGCCTGTCAGCGAAGCGTTCGGTCCTTCCTCCCACTTGATTTCGAGCGCGTCCCGCCCCTGCATCGCCGACCGAGTATTGTCCGCCACGACGGCCACTCCGCTCGAAATCTGCACCGCGTGCTTCACCCCGCGCACGGCCTTCGCCTTGACCGCATTGAAGCTGGCCACTTTCCCGCCGATCACCGGACACCGCGCCACCACCGCGTGCAGCATTCCCGGCTGGCGCACGTCAATCCCAAACTCCGCGCGCCCGCAAGTTTTGTCCGCCGAATCCAGCCGCTTCATCTCCTTGCCAACGATCCGGAATTGCTTCGGGTCCTTGAGCTTTACGTCGCTCGGCACCGGCAGTTTTCCCGCCGCTTCCGCAAGGCTTCCGTAACTCAGGCGCTCCTTTGTCTGCGTGTGGATCACCTGGCTGTCTTCCGCGCGGCACACCGCCTTATCCACGCCCCACTTTTCCGCAGCGGCGGCGATCAACATCTCTCGCGCCTGCGCTCCGGCCTTCCGCAGCGGCGTCCACATCCCTCTCACGCTCGTGCTCCCGCCCGTTCCCTGCATTCCAAAGACCGGGTTCGCGTATTCCTTCGCCGCCGGCGCAAACACAGTGCGAATCTTCTTCCAGTCGCACTCCAGATCTTCGACGATCAGCATCGAAAGCGACGTCACTACTCCTTGCCCCATCTCCGATTTGTCAATCACCAGCGTGACCGTATCGTCCGTCCCGATCCGGATCCACGCGTTTGGTGCAAATGGCACGGCCTCAACCGCAGCCGCCGCGCGCGCCTCGAGCCGATTCGGCAGATAGAATCCAATCACCAGCCCGGTCGCTCCTGCCGCCGCACCCTTCAAAAATTCCCGGCGATCCACTTTCATCGTCGCGCTGCTCATTCCGCGCCTCCTGCAGCCGCGCCCACAGCGGCCGGCTCATCCGGTGTCATCGCTGCTGTCTCTCCCGGCTTTTTCGCCTTCTTCTCCGGCGACGCTTTCTGCCGCGTGGGCGCCGCATGCATCTGCGCCGCGCGGTGCATCGCTGCGCGAATCCTTTGATAAGTACCGCACCGGCAGATGTTCCCGCTCATTGCGTCGTCAACCTCCGCATCGGTGGGCTGCGGCTTTTTCGCCAGCAGCGCCGCCGCAGACATGATTTGCCCGGACTGGCAGTAGCCGCACTGCGGCACGTCCAGTTCGATCCACGCCTTCTGCACTGGATGGCTTAGATCGGCCGAGAGTCCCTCGATCGTGGTCACCTTCTTCCCGGCGACTTCTGAAACCGGTGTGATGCACGACCGCGTCGCCTCGCCGTCAATATGCACTGTGCACGCCCCGCACAGCGCCATCCCGCACCCAAATTTAGTTCCCGTCAGATTCAACGTGTCGCGCAACACCCACAGCAGGGGCATCTGCGGATCAACGTCCACGCTCTGCGCTTTCCCGTTCAACGTAAACTGGATTGCCATGCAGACCTCCTGCGAAATCTCTTCCCTCGCTACGGTATTATCTCTCTTTCTTTCTCGCGTAGAAAACCAATCTTGGGAGTAGCGCCGGCGTCTCGCCGGCTCCTTGGTCTTCGGTTTCACTTCAACATGCGGTAGTTCACAGTTGTGGGCACGGCCGACGCAATCGTTTGGACCCGCACAATTCGATTTTGGCTCTGCCTTTGACAGTCTCCAGCACCAATCGCTCCAATAGCCACGGTCGGGCTCGCATGGGTAGAATCGAGGACGCGTATGGCCAAACTTCAGTCAAAATTGCAACCCAAGTGGACAGATGTCAAAGCAAAACTCGCTGATTTTGACCGGGCAGACATTGCTGGGCTTGACTCAGTGTCTCTACGGCGGCGGAACGAATAGTAAAGGAAAATCGTCGGAGTCAGCTTTTCGAAATGCGGCCCAACACGAACACCGTTCAGTGATTGATGAAGAAGCTACTGTCTGCCGCGTAAGAGATGGTCGAAGGCGGCCGTTGGACGCTCAGGTAACAGCTTTTTTTCAGCGACATCCTCATTCTGATGCGCGATACGGGAATGCGGAACGAAAGAGAACTCTACCGCATGGGCATCGAGAACATAGATTGGAACAAGCAAGTCATCTTCGTGCCGGACAGCAAGACCCCCGAAGGAAGGAGAATGGTCCCGATGAGCGACAGGATCCTAACTCGTTTGAGGGAACGCTGCGGCTCGGTGGCGCGACGGGTGGGTTTTTCCATCCAAGCGCTCTCGATCCGGACATCTCACCACGATGGCGAAGCAGTTTCGTGAAGCTCGGGCGCTAGCTGGGCTTCCCGAAGAGTTTGGTCTTGTATTGTGGGCGGCACGACTATGGCACGCGGGTTCTGAAGAAAACCGGCAACCTGGCTGCCGTCATGAAGACGATAAGACACAAGGATACGAAGACCGCGATGCAGCACCAGCATCCCGAGCTGGAGATCGTCGCGCAGCACTGAACCAAGCAGAAACGGAACGGGAAACCCGTGGGTGAGTGACCGAAAAAAATTTACGGCACACTTTACGGCACACCCGAAAACGTGAACTCCGGTAAGTTGTTGAAAAAGGATGGTGAGCGCGGAAGGAATCGAACCTTCAACCTACTGATTAAGAGCCAGATTTCAGCACTTGTTGAATGTTGTTGTCAGAGGGTCGTTGCAATTGGTTTGCATTGAAGCGCTTGCACACCGCTGTTTGCTAATTGTAGATAGCTGAAGATCGCTAGTGCTTTCGACAGCTACATTTCCGTCTACAGCCGAGTGAGGTGACCCCCTTCCCTGAGACAATTTCCGTTTCGACACTCCGCAGGCATTGATTTTTCGAACCCTTCACGTAAGACAATCTGGTCTTCCAACACTCAACGACACTGCTGGATTCAAGGACTCATCTGGTTGATTCTCCAGCAGG
>Ga0208587_1002094_pt1 | contig 10303 bp, 10 predicted proteins | sample NGESurdeep092012_7_FD_184472 | JGI IMG/M metagenome (GOLD analysis project Ga0208587, IMG submission 184472) | Arctic peat soil microbial communities from Barrow, Alaska - NGEE Surface sample 210 deep-092012 (SPAdes) | ecosystem: Environmental > Terrestrial > Soil > Wetlands > Peat ...
TGCAATACGAAAGCCCCGCAGCTACGGGGCTTTCAGGAAGGATGAAAACAGCGTGGTTATTCGAATCACAATCCGCTTCGCTGCTGGTCAAACCGTAGAAATCACGGTTCAACCACCACCCTAAACCGTAATCGCTGAGTAAGTGCCCCGCTCCCTGCTTGAACAGGTTGCGGGGCAATCCAAAGCGCGGAGTAACCCACGCCCTAGACTCAAGGATATTGTGGCTGGTTTCTCCGCACAACGCAAGCGGAGAAATCAAATGACATGCAGACGTTGTAACCACACGGCCCGCAAGTTCGGTCGCTACGGAAAGCGCAACATTCAGCGGTATCGCTGCATCACCTGTAAGGTCACGTTCTCCGAGTACGAACCCAAGCTCGGAACCCACTACACCGACCCTGAGACCGCCTCCAAAGCCCTTGCAATGATGCTGGAAGGGATGAGCGTTCGCGCCATCTCCCGGCTCACTGGGCTGCACAAAGGCACGATTCTCTCGCTCATGCTGACGGCATCGCAGCGAGCCGGAGCGACGGCTGATTCGCTTGTTCGTAACGTGCGCGTCAGACGTGTTCAGGCAGACGAAATCTGGTGCTTCGTGGGCAAAAAACAAAGGCAGACTCGCGTTGGCGATTCCCCCGAGATGGGCGACCAGTGGGCGTTTATCGCGCTCGACGCGGAGACAAAGCTGATCGCGTCCTGCGTGATCGGTAAGAGAACCGCCCAAACAACGCACATTTTTCTTTCCGATCTCAAGAGCAGAATCGCCGATGCCAGGTTTCAACTCACGACGGATGGATTCCATTTTTACGAGCGCGGAGTTGAGAACGTGTTCGCGGGTGGCGCAGACTTCGCGCAATGTATCAAGCTGTACGGCGACTTCGGGCAGCACGACAACGATTCGAGGTACTCCCCACCAAGAATCATGGAGGTTATATCCAAGATTCGCGACGGACGGCCCGACCCGAAACACATTTCCACTAGCTACGTGGAGAGATCGAATTTGAGTTTGCGTATGCACTTGCGACGTTTTACCCGCTTAACGAATGCCTTTAGCAAAAAGCTGGACAATCTCAAGGCGGCTGTTAGGCTGTATGTCGCCTTCTACAACTTCTGCCGCGTCCATCAAACGCTGCGTGTCACTCCCGCAATGGAGACTCAGGGTTGACCGATCACGTTTGGAGCGTTACGGAGTTACTCTGCGGAGGTTCTAGTGTCTGAGCTTTGGTATGTTGCGCAGTGCCCAAAGTGCGGGTTGAGCACCTCTCTGCCTGAAACCACCCTTGTAGGAATAATTCGCAATCGACAACTGTCAACCACGGGCGAACCGCTCTTAATGCTCGTATGCCAGCAATGTATGTATTGCTTTCCCTACAACTATCACAATCGAAAAGCGATGGGACTTTTTGTCGAACCGCTTCAAACACCAAGCCTGCCTTTCTATATTCTCGTTGTTGCCGATTGCGACAACGGAAATTGCGCAGCTCAAGTAGAAATAATCGCAATCCGGCCACACGGCACCACCGAAGAGCAATTTCTTGCAGAGCGTCCCTTATGGGATCTTGGCGATGTTTACTGTGGCGGAGGCCATCCGATAATCGCTCCCCGCTAGAGCAGATGTAATCACCCGCGACCGGAGTACGCCCAAAATTTGTACTTTCCATGCCGTCTCCGAGTTACAATGGATTCGGCAGCAATGCCCCCAAAAGAAATAGACTTCAGGCCCAACTGACATTGGGCCTTTTTTCTTGAATCGCAGCCTAGAAGGCGACACGCGAGGTTCACGATGACGAATTCTGAAATCGGCGCTCGGCTTGGCGAGCTTTACGAAAGCCTAGTTGTATTGAAACAACAAGTTCGCGAGGTCGGACTGATCGCGCTCGCAACGAAAGACACGCTTGCAAATCTCCATCCTCGCGGCGACGAGATATACGAGAAGGCGTATAACGAGCACTTGCGAGCAACTGCTTCAACTCACAATCAAGTAATTGATGGATGGCAAGAGATTGCTGCTGAACTGAAAGCATTGAAATGAGTGGTAGCGGCGTCTTTCTCATGGAACTCCCGTAATAAAAAACCCGCCGTCTGGCGGGTTTGGTTTATCATTCGCGACTATGGCCGAAAATAAAATGCTGTGGGTAAATGTCGCAGCCGTTAAGATCGACGGGCATGAAGTCTTGGTTATGACGTTTACAGCGAAACGTCCAAAGAGGGCAAAGAAATCAGCAACACACAATTAGCCCACTACCGGAAATGAAATCTTGCCCGGCTCAGTCCTTTAGTGATGTACGATGACCCACGTCTCCCACTCATTCGCAAAAGCCGCGAATGAGTGGGGCACCCGGCGCGTTAGGCTTCGAAGCGAACGAGAAGGAGATTAGCCATGCGCACTTTTGCGCAAGGACCGAAGACAACTCAGCAGACATCGGTAAAGTCTACGACACTCGGTCGGGCACATTTTGGACAAAGTCGTGAGGTGACCTCGATCCTTCACTTACCGCGCACGATCGGAAATCAAGCGGTGCAGCGGATGTTGCAGACCGATGCTGAAGAACTCGAAGCCGAATTGGCGGGAACGGCGACACGTCGCTTTGGGCACGATTTTAGCGGGATTCCCATACATGCTTCTGCAGCAAAAGCGATACAGACGAAGCTCGCGATCAACAAGCCGGGAGACAGCTACGAACAAGAAGCCGACCGCGTCTCCGAGCAGATCATGCGCATGCCGGAGCCGCGCGTGCAGGGCAAGTGCGCCTGCGGCGGCATGCCGGGCCCCGCGGGGGAATGCGAGGAGTGCCGGAAGAAACCCCTCTCGCTGCAGCGCAAGAGCCTAAATGCCGCCGGTCCGGTTGCGGGCGGTTTTGCGCCGCGGATCGTGCACGACGTGCTGCGTTCGCCTGCCCGGTCGCTCGATCCCCAGACCCGCGCGTTCATGGAACCGCATTTCGGACACGACTTCAGCCGGGTACGCATTCATGCCGATCCCGGCGCGAGCCATGCGGCGAATGCCGTGCAGGCGCAAGCCTTCACATTTGGGAGCGATATCGTTTTCGGCAGCGGCAAATTTGCGCCCTCCACGCCGGCAGGGCGGAAGCTGCTGGCGCACGAACTGACGCACGTCGTGCAACAGGGAGCGGCCCCGGCGGCAGCGACGCACTCTCCGGCGGAGGCGGCGGGCGAGGGCGCGACGGAGGCGGGAAACCTCCGGACATCCCGCGTTTCCGAGCCGGGCCGGCTCCAGCGCAAACCGAAGAGCGGCAAGGACTCTCCAACAACGGAGGACTGCCCGCCCATGGAACGCGGCGAGAGAGAGGAGGCGGCCAAGGCGCAGCTTCGCTTGGTCGAAAGGATCCCGCAACAGGAGTGGCTGATCTATGGGTTCCCGATCGGCGGCAGCGAGATCTCAGGGGCTGAAGCGGGCGGATTCATTTCTCACATCGACAGGAGCCTGATGCAAGGCCACTCTGTCTACATGACGGGCCAGTATCCGCTGGAGGTGCTCGGCTTTTCGGATTGTTTCGCCGGGCCGCAGGTGGACAACCACGTCCCTCGCCAGATTAGAGCCGCTAATTTCTGCGCCGGGGTGAAGGATCACTATGTCTCCACGCCGAAGGCCTACCCTGCCTTGATCCGCTCCTGCGAACCGGCGCCGGCGGATCAATACGTCGGCTCGAACGCGACGCGGGCGGAGAGGGCGCAGAACCGGAGCATCTTGATCCGGCGAGTCGCCGCGAAGGTTCAGTTTCAAGGCTTTCCGTATGATCCGAAGTTCGGGCCGAGCGAGGCTCACTGCGCCGCCTACTCCACCGACCTAGCGCGCCACATCCTCGGGCCGGTCTACACGAACAATGCGCATTGTTCCTGCCTGGTGACCCCGGACGAGCCGCACAATAACTGCGTGCGGGACTGCCTGCAGGACAAGATGTGGACTCTGTTGGCGGCCGCAAGCCGCGGCCGCAAGCCCAACGACCCGCCGATGGACATCAACATCGCCTGTCCAATCATTTGGAAACATCACCGCGACTGCTATCACGACTGCGGCTGCGCCAGCGAATTCATCGACTACCTGGCGTTCGACGCGGTCTGCAACATCGCCCTGCCGTGCGCGGCTGACTCCGCTGCGATCAATCTGTTAAACCGGTGCATGCCCGCCACGAAGAACGACAAGTATCTTCCGGTGGATTGACGAACTGGCAGGCGCATTCATTGACGCAAAAGATTGCCGGCTCCACCCTCGCGGCGAGCGCCGCGATGGTGCTTTATTCGGAGGATGTTCTCTTCACGGTGTCTTCCTCCTGGCGTCGGCAGTCTGGACAAATTGTCACTGCCGTTGTTCGATTTCTTGGACGACACCGAGTCGGCCCACGGAACCGGTGAGCAGTGGATGGCTCGAGGACGCTCACGATGCGCTTATCCATCCGCCACACCGCCACACGAATTCCTCGTCACTGCGGCGTTAATGGAGTTCCCTGTATTCGTCCTCGATCTTCAGTGTCGAGGTATGGCGCTGCATCCACAACAGACTGGCGCGTAGTATCCGACTTTTCCGATCACGAGGCGGCTAGAGCAGTTCCTTAGAAGCTATATCCGAAAGTGAGGGGAGGCAGTAGGCCCAACTGCCAACTGCCAACTGCCAACTGCTAACTGCTAACTGCTAACTGCTAACTGCCTTTCCTCAATCTGCGCCCGTCGCCAGCGCTTGCTAGAATGAAGCTGCATGTCCGACGTCAAGACAACGCGCCTCACGGAGATGGTGAAAGCCGCGGGTTGAGCCAGCAAGCTAAGTCCGGCGGTGCTGGACTCGGTGCTTGGGAAATTAGCCCGGCAACACGATCCCAATGTGCTCATCGGCTTCGAAACAGCCGACGACGCCGGCGTGTATCAACTCACGCCCGAGCTGGCGCTCGTTCAAACCGTCGATTTCTTTACCCCCATCGTTGACGATCCTTACGTCTTCGGACAGATCGCCGCCACCAACGCGCTTAGCGACGTTTACGCCATGGGCGGACGGCCGATCAGCGCGCTGGCGATGGTCTGCTTCCCCGACAGCGGCGACCTCAAAGTGCTGGAAGAGATGCTGGCCGGTGGACTCTCGAAGATGGTCGAGGCCCACTGTACCGTGATCGGTGGGCACAGCATCCGCGACGAAGAGATCAAGCTCGGCTACGCCGTGACCGGCACGATCCATCCGCGACAGATATTGGCGAACAGTGGAGCGAAGGCCGGCGACCGGCTCGTCTTCACCAAAGCGATCGGAACGGGCGTGATCTCGACAGCGATTAAGCGCGGCAAAGCCGAGGCCGCATGGATTCGCGACGCAGTGCGCTCCATGACCACGCTGAACAAAGCCGCGGCCGAGATCGTGACTTCATCGCCCCGCTTCGAGGTGCACGGCATGACGGACGTCACCGGCTTCGGACTGATCGGCCACGCGCGAGAGATGGCCATCGGCTCGGGCGTTAGCCTGCGCATCCATGCCTCGCGTGTGCCCTTGCTGGAAGGCGCCCTCGAATGCGTTCGCGCCGGATACGTTCCCGGCGGCCTGAAGGCGAACCGCAACTTCGCTGAGAGTTGCGTCGAGTATGCCGACGCCGTGCCGGAAGAGATTCGCACGCTGCTCTTCGATCCGCAGACGGCAGGAGGATTGCTCATCTCGGTCGCGGAAAAAGATGCTGAGCGATTGGTTGCAGCCTTGCGCAACTCAGCAATCGACGCCGTCGAAATCGGCGAGGTCGTTGCCAAACAGAAGCCGCCCATCACGGTGGTATCCTAACCAGCGAAGCGAACTTATCAGCCTTTAGCAACGGATAACGGAGCCTTGCCTACCGCAGCCGGGCGTACTCGGCTTTGGCTTGCTTATAGATGGGAATGTCGGGATCGGCGTCTTTCCAGAGGGTGAGGAAATTCTGATACGACTTGCGCCGGCGGAGTTGTCTCCCATCAACGCCCCGATTGGATTGTGTCCTCTGGTTCCGGACGGACCTTCGGCGCCTTTCGTAGAAATTCCATAAGCCTTTGTCCGGTGGCTTTTCCGGCGCGCTCCTGGAAGAACTCCGCGGCAGTTTCCACAACTCCAACCTTCTCCGCCACCGCGACAGCGATCCACTGGTTCAGAGACACTCCGTCCTCCTTGGCCAGGCGCTGAGCGGCCTTCTTGATCGACAGAGGAAGTTTCAAAGGATAGGTTGCTTTGCTCATCGTTTTACCTTCTTCAACAGTTCGACCGGACTGAGAACTGAGATGCCAAATCGCTCGCCAGCCGACGCAAAATCTCGAACATTGTAAGTGACCAGGGCATCTGCCTGGCCGTTGATGGCAGCTTCCAGCACCATTTCGTCATTCGGGTCCCTCACTTGTGGCCGCCAGCGAAAATGTAATTCGACGGGCTCCACCAAGGCCGCAAGTTCTGCCAGAAACTCGTCTACCTCTTCCGGAGCCAGCCCATGCGCCAGCCGTTGCTCTGGACGCTTCAGCACCTCTTCGTATTCCAGGAACAGCGGCGGAGTCGCCAAGGGTACCAACCGCCGATTCGCTACCAACTGCAGGACAGCATTGCCGGCTCCCAACCGCGTGCGGAGACCGGCAACTACAACCGACGTGTCGAGAACGATCCTGCGGATCATGTAACATCCCATACGATGTCACATTTCATAGGATATTTCAATGCAGCCTGGCGTACTCGGCCTTGGCTTGCTTGAGGATGGGGATGTCGGAATCGGCGTCTTTCCAGAGGGTGAGGAAATCCTGATACGACTTGCGGGCGGCTGCCGAAGACACACAACAAACTTGTGCTCGTCGTCATACCGCCGGGCCGACTGTGGCAGGTGCGCAGGTAACGCCTGGATGTGATAAGCCTATATACCTGGTACAGCCCAACAAACACGTATGCCTGAGCTGAATGAGTGGACATTTGCGGCGGATATTTGCAAGACGATTCAGGGTATCTTGCTTTCGAATCCCGAGCTCCCTTTCTCTGAAGCCCGGGTTGAGGAGGGTGCAGGCATTGGCCGCAAACGACGAGATCTCACGCTCTACGGGCGAGAGAATCGAGCCGTCCTGTCCGGAGAGATTAAGCTTCCTGACCGCCCAGATGGTCAAAGCCCATACTCAGATCCGCTAATGACCGGAGCCTTCGACAAGGCAAACGCTAAAGGTTTGGAATACTTCTTCACTTGGAATGTGAACAAGTTTGTTTTGTGGAGGACGTTTGAGCCAGGGAAGCCGCTCGCCGAGCGGACTCTGGAGCACTTCAATGTCACTTCAATCGCTCGATCTGAGGAAATCTTCAGCTCCGGGGTTCAGACCGAAATCCGAGGTTTCCTCACACAGTTCCTCGGCCGGTTCGCCCGCATCCTGCAAGGCACCGAACCTATCCGCTCCCGGCCTCTGGACGAGAAATTCATCCGAGTTTTGGAATCGGCCTTGGAGCTCCCCATCCTGCAAACTCGCAACGCGGTCGAGCGGCAGTATGCCGCCGAGCGTCGGTTCGCGCGTGACCTCGACGTGTGGATGCGCGATGGGCAAGGTTGGCTGCTATCAAAGGAGCCGGAAATCCTCCGCGAGCACCTGGAGCGCGCAGCGAAGTTGAGTTGCTACGTCCTGGTGAACAAGATTGTCTTCTACCAAGCTCTTCGGCGCCGGTTTGCCACTCTGCGTAAGATTCGGATCCCAGAGAGCATTAAGACAGCCGAAAAACTGCGCGAGCTTTTGGCGGCTTCCTTCGAGGAAGCCAAGCGGATCTCGCGGGATTACGAGACGGTTTTCGATGAACACTTTGGCGACACCCTACCCTTCCTCGAAGACGCGACCGTTGGGAGTTGGCGGGAATTCCTCCGCGAGATAGAGGGATTTGATTTCAGCAAACTCGAATATGACATCATCGGCCATATCTTCGAGCGCCTGATCAGCCCTGAGGAGCGTCACCGCTACGGCCAACATTACACTCGCAGCGAAATTGTTGACCTGATCAACGCTTTCAGCATACGCGAAGCCGAAGCCACAGTCCTGGATCCTGCTTGCGGCGGCGGGACATTTCTGGTGCGCGCTTACACCCTCAAGCGCACCCTAGCTGGCGGGAAACTTTTGCACGAGGACCTGTTGCAACAAATCAGGGGTATTGATACGTCTGGGTACGCGGCTCATTTGTCCACCATCAACCTAGCCACGCGAGACCTTATTGACGAGCGAAATTATCCCTTGGTCGCTCGGAGCGATTTCTTCGAGGTGCGACGGGACAAGCCGATCTTTCACATTCCCCTCTCCGTGCATGGTCGCGGCAAGCAGATGACTACGCTCGACATTGGGGAAGTGGACGCAATTGTGGGCAACCCTCCTTATGTTCGCCAAGAGCTTCTCTCGAAGGAGTACAAGAAGACTCTGAGCGACCTTGTCAGAAGCGAATTCTCTGATGCGAACCTGTCGGGGCGCTCTGACCTGCATTGCTATTTTTGGCCGCACGCAACGAGCTTCCTGAAAGAGGGCGGCTACTACGGCTTCTTGACTTCCAGCGCATGGCTTGATGTCGAGTACGGTTTCCATCTGCAAGATTGGCTACTACGTCACTTCGCCATTCTTGCTCTCTTTGAATCAAACTGCGAGCCGTGGTTTACAGGGGCAAGAGTTACTACGGTGGCGACGCTGATGCGTCGGGAAGCCGATCCAGTAAAACGGGCCCGCAACACAGTGCGGTTCGTCCAACTTCGCAAACCCTTAAGTGAGGTCCTTGAAAGCTTCAATTCGGACCCGCTTACAGCGGCCGGCCTTCTGCGGGATTTCGTGGAAAGTCAGTCCGAGAATCTTTCGGACGACCGCTGGCGCATCCGACTGGCCAATCAGCATGATCTCTGGGAAGCAGGATGCCGGGGCGGAGTGGCAGGAATCCCTGATCAAAACGCAGGATTAACTGCATCTGCGCAAATCGGAACTGGTACCCCTTCATTCTTCCAAGGTGAGTACACGGGTGGTAAGTGGGGGATCTACCTGCGGGCGCCGGATGTTTTCTTCCAACTGCTCGACCGCTGCGGCTCCCATCTGGTTCCCTTGGGCCGACTCGCGGAAATCCGTTATGGCGTGAAATCGGGGGCGGATGATTTCTTCTTTGTCCGTGACGTAACGGACGAAGAGATTGCCAGATCAAGTACCGGTGTTGCACCGGGAAGCCGCGACGTCGAGCGCCGTTTTCATGAGAAGTGGGGCATCCGCTTGACAGAGGCACGTCATGTTCGGGTGGTGGAAGCGGGAGACCAGTCCCGCCACTTGGTTGAAGCCAAATACTTAGAACCTTATGTGCATGGGTTTATGGAAATCTCCCGGGCTGTGATCCAGCCCGAACTTCTTGAGCATCGGATTCTCCTCGTTAGCGAGTCGCCAGAGAACCTCAAGGGAAGTCATGTTCTGCGATACATCCGTTGGGGGGAGCGGCAGGGCTACAAACGAACGAGTGACCGTCAAGGCCAGATCGAGAAATCGCTTCTGGTACGACCTCGTTCCGGAGAGGCGCGGCCAAATCATCTGGCCAAAGCTTCAACAATACAAGCATGTCGTCGCTCTGAATCCGAAGGACGCCATAGTCAACTGCAACCTGTACGATCTCTTCTGCTATGAAGGTGTGAAACCGGACATCCTTGGGGCAGTGCTTAACTCCTCAATCGTGGCTCTCTCTCGTCATCAGTTCGGCAGCTTCATGGGGAGAGAGGGGAATCAAGTTACCGAGGTGGTTGATGCCAAGATGGTGCTTGTACCAGATCCCAGGCTCTTCTCAAGACAAGCCGAAGTCGAGATCTGCCGTGCATTTGACGGGATGTGTAAGAGACAGAGCCGCGCTCTGCCGGATGAATTCGAACTCGAAGATCGCATCGCTTTGGACGAAGCTATTCTCAGTGGCCTAGGGTATTCGCAAGATTCCGAGCGCTCGAGGATGCGGCGAGAGCTGTACGGGGAAATCGCGCGCACTTATCGGGAGATACGTGGGGCCGAAGTCGAGATGCAGAAGTTTCGACGAGCCACGCTGCGCCGCGACAAGGCTAGCCCAAGAACTATTGCGGAAGAAATCTGGGTAGATTTCGATCATTCTGAAGTCCGGGCCTTTCCGCTTGACTTCATTTCCCCCAGGGAGAGTGTGCAATCGTTCGATTTGCCCAGTGGCGTACCGCGAGTCTTGCATGACCTCTTTGAGCAGGGAGCCCTTCAAGTCAACGGCAACGTGATACGGCTAGAGCGGTTTAGTTATTTGTGTAGTCTAGGTGCCGCCGGCTGAAGCCGGCTCGGAGGTGAAGGATCAGCGGGAACGCGGCGCTGAAGCGCCGCT
>Ga0208587_1002096_pt1 | contig 10297 bp, 6 predicted proteins | sample NGESurdeep092012_7_FD_184472 | JGI IMG/M metagenome (GOLD analysis project Ga0208587, IMG submission 184472) | Arctic peat soil microbial communities from Barrow, Alaska - NGEE Surface sample 210 deep-092012 (SPAdes) | ecosystem: Environmental > Terrestrial > Soil > Wetlands > Peat ...
CCCAGGACCATCTCGACTACCACCTGTCGATGGCGGCCTACTTCCAGGCCAAGATGAGACTCTTCAATGAGCGGCTCAAAACGGATGGCGTGGCTGTCATCAATATCCGCGACGCGTCGGGTATTCAGATCGCATCGGCAATGAGGTCGAGAAGTACTCGCGTCATCTCCTATGGCGAAACAGGCAGCGGCGCTGACCTTGTGGTGCTCAAGCGAATCCCGCATGCGCAGGGGCAAACGCTGAAGTTATCGGTCTTCGGAGCCTCCTATGAAGTGGAGGCGCCGGTGGCAGGTGCGTTTCAAGCGGAGAACATTCTATGCGCGCTCGGTTTAGCCGTAGGCACAGGCGTGCCAGTCGACCGTGCGATTGACGGCATCGGCCGCCTGTCGCCCGTCCCAGGGCGGCTTGAACTCGCCGCCGTTCTTACCAATGGGGCGGCAGTCTACGTGGACTACGCGCATACTCCCGATGCTCTGAACAACGTTCTTCGCAGTGTGCGCCCACACGTCGGCGCGAAAGATAAGCTCCACGTGCTCTTCGGATGCGGAGGCGACCGCGATCGGGGCAAGCGACCCATCATGGGCCGCATTGCTGCAGAACACAGCGATTGCGTTTGGGTGACGGATGACAATCCACGTACCGAAGACCCGGACACCATCCGAAGACAAGTTCTCTCGGGTGCCACTGGCGCATCGCGCGCAACGAACGCCGGCCCGCGTCGTGAAGCGTTGCAACTCGCGCTTTCCGCATTGCGGTCGGGAGATGTCCTTGTCGTCGCCGGCAAGGGCCATGAAGACTATCAGATCGTACTTGAACGAGACTCCGGGGGACTACCCTTGCATGATTCCCGGGGACGCCCAGTGACCAAGAAGATTCCGTTCTCCGACGCCAAAGTCATTCGTGAGATCATAGCGTCGATGTAGCAGAGGTCCGCCGGGAAGCGAACATGGCCGCATTCTATGATGCCCGTGGCAATACCTATTTTGTAGCCTCGCCGGAGGAGATTGGCGGCTTCGCCGATCTTCCGCGAACTGCTGCTGAAGCTGCCAGGACACGCGAGCGTTGGGCACGACGCGCCATCGAACGCATTTGTGGCCGCCTGAACGTTTCCGAAGGGATCGAAACGGGCGGCGCCAAGAGGTACCGGTCGGACGGGTTGTTAGTGGGACCGTTCCTGGACGAACACGCTTTCGCGTTGTTGATCGTAAACACCGATGGGACGCTTGCGGAGCGCAGCGGGAACGGCCTGACGATCTTCTCGCAGTGCCTCATCGACACCGGACGGGCCAATCGCTCGGATGCATTCTTTTTGCGCGTCTATCACGACACGCCTGAGTCGCCCTTTGTCGAGGCTCGGATAGAAGCAGGTGAACGAGAGGGGCATAAGGGGTTTTGGATCGACATGGGCGTCCCAACATACGGACTTTCAGCAGTTGGGGCAGCGCCCGAACACGTCGGGGTTTCTGAGTTTGACGGTCGCATCGTTGCTCGTGTTTTCGATCTCGAGAAGATCGAGGCATCGTGGGCATGCAGCCAGTTTGTCAATGTTGGGAATCCGCATTGTGTGACCTTCCTGAAAAGCCCAGACCTGTTGCCTTCGATGGAGCAACTCGGATCCGAGAAGTGGATGCCCAGGCTAAGCGCAATTGCGAACAGCACCGGGAGCGATGGCGTGCGCGGCGCGGGGCGTCCATGCAGGAACGGAATTAATCTGCAGTGGGCCTCCGTCATTGGTCCGGATAGTATCGAGGCGCGAGTTTTCGAGCGCGGCGAAGGGCCGACCTTGTCTTCCGGGTCAAGCGCAACGGCCGTCGCGAGCGCAGCACGGAAGCTGGGGCTTCTCGATGCGAAGACCGTAAATGTTAAAATGCCGGGAGGCGTTGCACCGGTGCGATTCGATGAACGCAATGGGAGCCTGGAGCGAGTGATGTTGTTTGGCGAAGCGCAGCAAGCGAATCCACCAGTTTAGGGGTTTTAGTAATCGATCATGACCTACATTAATGAGCATTATCTCAAGTTAACCGCCGGTTACCTGTTTCCTGAAATTGGCCGGCGGGTCCAGGCATTCTGCGACGCAAACCCTTCCGCGAACGTCATTCGGCTGGGCATCGGCGACGTCACCGAACCTCTTGCCCCCGCCGTGATTCAGGCGATGCATACGGCCGTCGATGAGTTGGCCGGGCGATCGTCGTTCCGCGGCTATGGGCCTGAGCAGGGCTACGATTTCCTGCGCGAAGCCATTGCCAAACACGATTATCAAGCACGCGGAGCCGAGGTCGACGCGGATGAGATCTTCGTCTCGGACGGTTCGAAGTGTGATTCGGGGAATATCCTGGATGTCTTCGGAGAAGATAACGTCATTGCGGTGCTGGATCCTGTCTATCCGGTGTACGTGGATACCAACGTCATGGCCGGACACACGGGTCCGGCAGATGCCAGTGGCCGCTATGCCGGCTTGGTCTATCTTCCGGTTACCGCCGGCAACGATTTCGTTCCTGAACTTCCCAGGCAGCGGGTCGACCTGATTTACTTGTGCTATCCCAATAACCCGACTGGCGTGGTTGCCACCAAGGAGATGCTGAAGCGTTGGGTCGAGTACGCGCAGCAGAACGGTTCGGTAATTTTATATGACGCCGCCTATGAAGCGTACATCACCGACCCGGCCATTCCGCACTCAATCTATGAGATTGACGGAGCCAGGGAAGTCGCGATCGAGTTCCGCAGTTTCAGCAAGACGGCCGGCTTCACCGGTGTGCGGTGTGCCTTCACGGTGATTCCGAAGGGCCTCAAGGGAAAGACGCGAGATGGCCGCGAAGTCCCGATTCATCCGCTCTGGAATCGACGGCACTGCACCAAATTCAATGGCGTCTCGTATCCCGTGCAACGAGGCGCCGCTGCGATTTACTCGCCAGAAGGCAAGCAGCAGGTGCGGGAAACCATTGAGTTTTACCTCGCCAACGCCAAGCTGGTGCGTGAAGCGCTGACGAAACTGGGGATACAGGTGTACGGCGGGGTGAACGCACCTTACGTGTGGCTGAAGACTCCCGGCAATTTGAGCAGTTGGGATTTTTTCGACAAGCTGCTGCAGGAAGCCCATTTGGTGGGAACGCCAGGCAGCGGTTTTGGAGCCTGTGGGGAGGGCTATTTCCGTCTGAGTGCCTTCAACAGCCGAGCCAACGTCAAAGAAGCCGTACAGCGCTTCGCGAAAATCCTGTAGGGCGTCTGGCGTGAATGGCGATGCCGAAACGCACACAATCGCGGCGAGGCGTAAACGGAGCTAGCGTTTCGCTTCCAACTGTTCCCAGCGCGACAAGGCCGACGCCAGTTCCGCCTCGATCGCGGCGAAGCGCTGGTTCAGCTGTTTCACCTGCTCCGGCTGATCCCGGTACAGCGCCGCATTCGCGAGCGAAGCGGTGATTTGGCTTTGCTCCTTTTCCAGCGCGTCGATTTTCGCCGGCAGTTCGGCGAGTTCACGCTCTTCCTTGTAGCTGAGTCCGGCGTTGGCCGGTGCCGGCCCGGTCGGGGTCCGCTTCGCGCGGCCGTCGGTTTTTTGCCCGCGCCGCGCAGCCGCTGCCTCGGAACTGGCTGAAGACTTCACGCGCTGCCAGTCGCTGTAGCCGCCGGCGTATTCCTTCCATACGCCCTCGCCCTCGCTGGCGATGGTCTGCGTGACGACGTTGTCGAGAAACGCCCGGTCGTGGCTCACCAGAAACAGCGTGCCGGCATAGTCCTGCAGCAGTTCCTCCAGCAGTTCCAGCGTCTCGATGTCCAGATCGTTGGTCGGCTCGTCCAGCACCAGCACATTGGCCGGCCGGCTGAACAGGCGCGCCAGCAGCAGGCGGTTGCGCTCGCCGCCGGAAAGCGATTTGACCGGCGCGCGCGCGCGTTCCGGCGGGAACAGAAAATCGCCGAGATAGCTGATAACGTGCTTGCGCGCGCCGTTGATTTCGACGAAATCGCCGCCCACGCTGATGGTGTCGGCAAGCGTTGCCTCTTCGTCCAGCACCGCGCGGAACTGGTCAAAATAGGCGAAATCGAGCTTGGTGCCGAGCCGCACCTGGCCCTCATCGGGCTGCAGTTCGCCCAGAATCAATTTCAACAAAGTGGTCTTGCCGCTGCCGTTGGGACCGATCAGGCCCACTTTGTCGCCGCGCAGGATACGGCAGGAAAAATCCTGCACCACGGGCTTGCCGCCGTACTGCTTGCCGACCTTGCGCAGTTCCACCACCAGCTTGCCCGAACGCTCGCCCTCTTCCACCGCCAGGGCGACCTTGCCGACGCGCGCTCGCCGCGCACTGCGCTCCAGGCGCAGCGCCTCCAGACGCCGCACCCTGCCTTCGTTGCGGGTGCGGCGCGCTTCGATGCCCTTGCGGATCCAGACCTCCTCCTGCGCCAGGAACTTGTCGAACTTGCGGCTATGCACGGCTTCGGTTTCCAGTGCCGCCGCTTTCTCCTGCTGATAGGCGCTGAAATTGCCCTCGTAACTGCTCAAGTGGCCGCGATCGAGCTCGATGATCCGCGTGGCCACATTATTGAGAAAGCGCCGGTCGTGGGTGACAAACAGCACGCTGCCGGAAAACGACAGCAGCATCTGTTCCAGCCATTCGATCGCCGCCACGTCCAGATGATTGGTCGGCTCATCCAGGAGCAGGAGGTCGGGCGCGAGCACCAGCGCCCGCGCCAGGGCGACGCGCTTCTTCAGCCCGCCGGACAGATCCGATACCAGCCGATCAGCGTCGAGTTGCAGGCGCGAGAGCGTGGTTTCGACCTTGTGCTCCAGGCTCCAGCCATCGCTCGCATCGAGCGCCTCCTGCAACTGGTGCAGCCGTTCCATCAGAGCGGGATCGGCGGGTAAGCCGGCGTCGTGCGCTTCGGTGAGGGCGTGCGCGGCGGCGTGATAGTCGACGAGCAGTTGGGTGCCTTTGCCCAGCCCTTCAGCCACCGCTTCGAACACGCTCAAGCCGGACTGGAATACGGGTTCCTGCGACACGCTCGCCAGCTTCAGCTCCGGCGCGCGCCAGATTTTGCCGTCATCTGCGGCGGCAACCCCGTCGATGAGCTTCAGCAGGCTCGATTTGCCGGTGCCGTTGCGGCCGATCAGGCCGATGCGCTCGCCCGGCTCGATCACCAGATCGACATGATCGAGCAAAGGCACGTGGCCGTAAGCCAGTGAAACCTGGGAAAGCTGGATGAGGGGCATCGAGAGGCGGAGGCGCAGACAAGAATCTACCCCAAGGATAACCCATCGCGGCGCCTTTCTCCGCTTTGCCGCGGTTAAATCGCGTACTTTACCGAGCGTATTTCGGTAATCGGCAGCATGGCGATATCGCGCAGCTTCTCGTAGCGCTCGCAGCTCAAGTCGACCATCGAGCCAAGCTGCGAGTAGGATGAAGCGACAAAATGCTCCTGGCCGTCTTCGCCCTTGCGCGTAATGCCGAAATCCACGGTGGCGCGTTTTTGATGCGCCAGTTTGCTCAACAGGTTCTTGGTGGCCCAGATAGTGCCGAAACGCGCGAATTCGCTCAGGCGGGAAGCATGGTTGATGGTGTCCCCCAGCACGGCGAATTCCACGCTGGTTGCGGTCTGAAACGCGCCGAGCCACTCCTGGCCCTCGTGCAGCCCCGTGTTCAAGTACAGCTCGTTGAGCCAGTTCTTGCGCAGTTGCCACTTCTTGCTGATTTTCCTGACTTCCGATTTCAGTTCCTGCGCGCACGCAAGCGCATTGAAAATGTAGTCGCTGTCGGGTTGCGGCAAAAAATAGTAGACCATGCCGTCGCCGACATGCTTGCCGTAGGTCCCGTAGTACTTCCTGAATATCGGCCCCATCGTGGTCCAGATCTCGTTGATCAGTTCGAAGTACTCCTCCGGTGGCAGCTCCGAGCAGATCTTGACCGAGTTTTGCAAATCCGCCACCAGCACCGCCAGCGGGGTGAGGACCGGCAGGCGTTTTCGCATCAGGTCGCGAATCACCACGTCCCTCTGGCACAGAAAATCGAGCAGCGAGGCGTTATATTGCTGCGCCGGAATATAGACGACAAATATCCCTTCCCTGAAAAACGAGGCGAACACCCGCCAGTTTTCCGCGGCGCCGGCCAGGTCAGTCAGTTCGACCGAGAAATCGAGGATGGGTTTTCGCTCCAAGGTGACGACCGACTCGTCGTAGAGCCGGTCCGCAAGAGCCAGCGTCTCCCGGTCCAGACCGTGCAGCAGCGCGAGTACGCTGCCTTTGGCCAGGCGGTTCTTGGCGAGCGCGAGATGGACGCGCAGCAACTCGGAGCGGAAATAACCCGGTTTTTCAGACTCGGGCTGAAACAGCAGGAGAAACAGGTTGCGTGCTTCGCTGTGCGCCGGCAGGGTATCGAGGCCCGAGAGAATGCGCTTGCGCGCCGCGTCGTTGTACCAAGTCAACTCGAAGTTGTAATTCACCATGTAAGCAGGATGGGAAATGTCCTCGAGCGTGAGTCGCGGGGCGCGCCGATTTTCCGGCGCAGCCTCTTGTGTTTCCGGGCCGGCCACGGTCGCGCCATCTGCGGCCGCAGGAACCTGATCGGCCGCAGGGAACTCCCTCCCCGCTTGGACAATTCCTATGCGCGCCGCTACCTCCGCCATGGTCAACCCCTCCTTTTTCAATCGCTGGACATCTTCTATCCGGCCTATCGTTTCGTCAGGAAAGTACCCCATCAGCTTGGCATCACCTTCCTCCGGCTGCGGTTGCCTGAGCACTGGCTTAGACAGTACCCCTAACTTAATGTAATTATTTAGAGTTGCTCTAGAAATGCCTGTTTTTTCGATTATCTCTTTGCTTGATTTCATTTTTATCGAAGCGCATACCGAGTAAATGATATGCGTTTTCTCCCGTTATTTATACTGTATAAATCATAACTTAGACAACTGTATAAGTTTTGTCAAGTACTATTTAGACAGTCTAACCTGGGCAGTCAACGCGTCATCGGGCCAAAAGCGGCAAAGCGGGGTATTCCGCCGTTGTCTCTCGGCCAGGGCCGCTCGACAATCGATTCAGAACGCGCTGCGGTCTGGAGCCGCTCGATGCCACAGTTCGGCGGGCGGTTGTGATGGATGTCAAATTCGCAGGTGGTGCTCCGCGGTAGTGTATATCGCGCAATTTTCATAGAACGTCCTGCCATGTCGAGCCAAGCCGAATTCCGCTGTCTGCCGCCGAGTTCGAAGTTGACAGACCCGATCCATACCGACGCGCCGCCCCGTGACACCGGTGCGGCGAGCGTGTCCGCATGAGCCTGCCTGCACCCCTGCCGGTCGAAGAACTCGCGCACCGTTGCGATGCCCGGCAATTCAACTTTGCCACCACCGATGAACTCGAGGACATCGGCGTCATCCCCGGCCAGGAACGTGCCACCGACGCGATCGAACTGGCAGTCGGCATCGAGCGCGACGGCTACAACCTGTTCGTCATGGGCCCTGCGGGCTGCGGCCGGCACACGCTGGTGCGCCAGAAGATCGAGGCTCGGGCCAAGGGCGCGCCGCGGCCGTCCGACTGGGTCTACGTCAACAACTTCGTCCATCCGCATCGCCCCATCGCCATCGAGCTGCCGCCCGGCCGCGGCGCCGGGCTGCGCACGGACATGGCGCGGCTGGTGGAGGAGTTGCGCAGCAACATCCCGGCGGTATTCGAGGGCGACGAGTACCGCTCCAAGGCCGACAGCATCGACGCCGAATTCAAGGAACGCCACGAAAAGGCGTTTTCCGCACTGGGCGACGAAGCTATCGCCCAGGGGGTCGCCTTGCTGCGCACGCCGGCCGGGTTCTCCTTCGCGCCGGTCAAGGACGGTGAAGTGATGGGCGCGGACGAGTTCGCGAAGCTGCCCGAAGCGGAGCAGCAACGCATCAAGGGCGCAATCGAGGCGCTGCAGACGAAGCTCGAGCGGCTCATCCGCGACACCATGCGCTGGCGCAAGGAGCGCCTGGAGCGCGTGCAGGGGCTGAACCGCGAGATGACGCTGTACGCCGTCGGGCACCTGGTGGATGAGCTGAAGCAGCGCTACGCCGGCTGGCCGCGCGTAGTGGAATATCTGGATGCGGTGCAGCGGGATGTGATCGAAAACGCCGACGATTTCCGCAAACTGGACGAAGAGCCTTCGCCGATCGCGCGCCTCATGCAGCAGGAGGAACCCTCGCTGCGGCGCTACCAGGTCAACGTGCTGGTGGACAACGGCGCGCCCGACGGCTCGCCGGTAGTGTACGCGGACCACCCGACCCTCCAGAACCTGGTCGGCCGCATCGACCATATCTCACGCCTGGGAACGCTGGTCACCGACTTCGCCATGATCAAGCCCGGTGCGCTGCACCGCGCCAACGGCGGCTACCTGCTCGTGGACGCGATCAGACTGCTGACCCAGCCGTTCGCCTGGGAAGGATTGAAGCGCGCGCTGTTGCGCCATCAAATCCGCATCGAATCCGTGGGCGAGGTGTACGGCCTGGTGAGCACGCTGTCGCTGGAACCCGAGCCGATTCCGCTCAAACTGAAGGTGGTTCTCGTCGGTGAGCGGCTGCTGTTTTATCTGCTGCAGGCCTACGACCCGGATTTCGGCCAACTGTTTCGGGTGGCTGCCGACTTCGAGGAGCACCTGGAACGCACTCCGGACGCGAGCCTGCTGTTCGCCCGCTTCATCGCCACCCGTGCGCGCGGCGACGGCCTGTTGCCGGTCGAGCGCGACGCGGTTGCGCGCGTGCTCGATTTCGGCTCCCGTGCCGCCGGCGACACGCGCAAGATCACGGCCAACGTCCAGCGCCTGGTCACGCTGCTGCACGAAGCCGATTACCGCGCGCGCCAGACAGGCAGCGCCGCCATCGGCGTCGCCGCCATTCAAGGGGCGATCGATGCCCAGCGCCACCGCGCCGGCCGCCTGCGCGCCGAGGTCCAGGAAGCGATCCTGCGCGGCAAGGTGCTGATCGACACCGCCGGCGCGGCCGTCGGGCAGGTGAACGGCTTGTCCGTATTCGATCTCGGCGACTTCGCCTTTGCCGAACCAGTGCGCATCACCGCCACCACCCGCCTGGGCGAAGGCCAGGTGATCGACATCCAGCGGGAAATCGAGCTCGGCGGCGCAATCCACTCCAAGGGAGTGATGATCCTGTCTGCGTTTCTTGCAGCACGCTTCTCCAGCAACCTGCCGCATGCGCTCGCGGCTAGCCTCGTGTTCGAACAGACCTACGGCCATGTAGACGGCGACAGTGCCTCGCTCGCCGAGTTGTGCGCCCTGCTCTCGTCGCTGGCCGACGTACCGATCCGGCAGGGCTTCGCGGTCACCGGCTCGATCAACCAGTTAGGGGAGGTGCAACCGATCGGTGCCGTGAACGAAAAAATAGAAGGATTTTTCGACATCTGCCAGGCGCGCGGGTTGAGCGGCGAACACGGCGTGCTGATCCCCGCCGCCAACGTGGACCAGTTGATGCTGCGAGATGAAGTGGTGGCCGCTGCAGCGGAAGGAAAATTCCGCGTCTTTGCAGTGCGCACCGTGGACGAAGCCATCGAACTGCTCACCGGCATTCCTGCGGGCCTGCCGCAGGACGCCGGTATCGGTGCGCAATTCACCTTGAACGGGCGCGTGGCGGCGCGCCTGCGCGAACTGGCTGCGCTGCATCGCGAGCAGCCGCGCCCCGGCCAGATAAAACGGATTGCACGCGCACGCGGAAAGCGCAATGCCCACTGAGGCAACCAAGGTCCGCCGCATCGTCATGGCGCTCGACACGGCCTCTTCGGTCCTGCCTGCGATCGAGGCCGCAGCCGGGCTGGCGCTCGGGCTGCACGCCGAGTTGGCCGGCCTGTTCATCGAGGATGAACGGCTGCTGCGCTTTGCCGGATTGCCGTTTGCGCGGGAATTCGGCTTCGCCTCGGCGCGCGCCCGCCCTCTGGCCCCTGCTGCCGTCGAACGCGCGCTGCGGGCGGCACAGCATCTCGCCGGCCGCCCGAGCGCAAGTTACCTGGACCTGCCCGGGAGCGAGCGCGGGATCATTCTGCAGGCGGCGCGCAGCCGCAACCTCGGTGTCCTGCTGTGGCCGGGATGCATCGAGGATCTCACCCCGGCGCAATTGTCCGAATTGCCCTGCCCAGTGGTGTTTTTTTAATTAGAGAAAAAATTCCGAGTAGACAAGCCGGCCAAATTTCCGGATACTGTATAAATATACAGTTTTTGGAGATGCCATGCCCAGCCTCGCGGCTGAACTCGATCAGCATCCCGGCATCTGGCGCGGCAGCGAGCTCGCGCGCACCGGCTGCCCGGGCATTGCCACCGGTTTTGCGGCGCTGGATGCCGAACTT
>Ga0208587_1002097_pt1 | contig 10292 bp, 9 predicted proteins | sample NGESurdeep092012_7_FD_184472 | JGI IMG/M metagenome (GOLD analysis project Ga0208587, IMG submission 184472) | Arctic peat soil microbial communities from Barrow, Alaska - NGEE Surface sample 210 deep-092012 (SPAdes) | ecosystem: Environmental > Terrestrial > Soil > Wetlands > Peat ...
GCCAGGCGCTCGCCGTCGGCCAGGTTGCTCCCGCCAGACACCTGGATCAGGCGTCAGTGACGACGTCGACCAACTTGCGGCCTTTTCGGCTGGCGAACTGTACGGTACCGGCAGAGAGGGCGAACAAGGTGTCGTCGCCGCCCTTGCCGACGTTGAGGCCGGGATGAAACTTGGTTCCACGTTGACGGAGGATGATCGACCCAGCCTGCACCGCGGTGCCGCCAAAGGTCTTCACACCCAGTCGTTGTGCGTTCGAATCACGCCCGTTGCGGGTTGAACCGCCACCCTTGGTCTTGGACACGCCGAAAACTCCTTCTTGCTCTGCTATGTACTGGTGAGGCTGCGTACTGGTGAGGCTGAGCCCTAGCCCGCTGCCGTAATACCTGTGATCTTGATCGTCGAGTAGCGCTGACGGTGGCCCCAACGGGTGTGTTGGTTCGACTTGTTCTTGTAGGTGAACCCCCGGATTTTCGGCCCGAGCTCTTCCCCGACCACCCGAGCGGTCACCGAAGCGCTGGCCAGGGCGGCCGGCGTAGCCAGCACGGTGTCACCGTCCACGACCAGCACCGGCGTGAATGCGACCTCTGACCCGGGGTCTTCCCCAAGCAATTCGACTCGGAGCTGCTGGCCTTCGGCCACCCGCTCTTGTTTTCCTCCGGTTTGGATCACGGCATACATAAGGGGATAACTCTACAGGTCTGAGTCGCTGAATACGATTCCGCGCCCCTCACACACCTCGCACATGGTCGAGAGCGACTCGATCAGGCCCTCGGATACCCGTTTCCGGGTCATTTCCACCAGACCCAGCTCGGAGATGTCAAAGACCTGGGTTCGGGTCTTATCCCTGGCCAGGGCGGCCCGAAGAGCGCTTGAGACCTTGTCCCGGTTCTCCCGGATCTCCATGTCGATGAAGTCGATCACGATGATCCCGCCGATATCACGAAGTCGCAGTTGGCGGGCTACTTCCTCCGCCGCCTCAAGATTGTTCCGGTACACCGTCTCCTCGAGGTTGGTGGTACCGACGTTTTTCCCCGTGTTGACATCGATCACCGTCAGCGCCTCGGTCCTGTCGATCACCAAGGAGCCGCCCGAGGGAAGGTAGACCTTCGGGCCCAATGCCTTGTGGAGCTGTTCGTAAACGTGAAACCGCTCAAATACCGGCAACGCCTCCTCGACGGGGTCGAAATACTCGACCCGGTCAGCCAACTCAGGGTTAACTGCCCCGACGTAGTCGCGCACCTGCTCAAAGAGGGCCAGGTCGTCGATGACCACTGCCCGGTATTCGCGGTTCAACTCCTCCCGAATCACCCTGACGGCAGTCACTGGCTCCCGGTAGAGAAGGGCGGCTCCCTGGCCTTTGGCGGCGGCGGCGGAAATGCCTTCCCACTGGGTGACCAGCCGGGCCACGTCGTTGCGCAACTCATCGGCACTGGCACCGGCGGCGGCGGTGCGGACAATGAGCCCGTGGCCCTTCGGTCGAACGGCATCGACAATCTTCCTGAGCCGCTTGCGCTCACTGTCGTCTAGGCGCTTGGAGATACCGAAGGCCGTGCTGTCGGGGACGAGAACAACGAAGCGACCCGGAATTGAGACTTCCTGGGTCAGGCGGGCACCTTTGGCTCCGATGGGATTCTTGGTGACCTGACACAAGATGGTCTGGCCGGGACGGAGCACCTCTTCAATGCGGGGCTGGGTGGCCGATGCACCTGATTCGATGTCATCTTTGTCGTAGCGAACATCTCCCCGGTAGAGGACGGCGTTCTTGGGCGTGCCGATGTCGATGAACGCCGCTTCCATGCCGGGCAGCACATTCTGCACTCGGCCCCGGTAGATATTGCCGTCGATCTGCGAGGCGTCGTCCGACGCCCGGGACACGTAGTGCTCCACCAACGTACGTCCTTCGAGCAGGGCGATCTGAGTGGTCTCGGGCTGGACGTGGACACACATCATGTAACGACCCACCGCCTTGCCACGGCGCTCCCGTCCACCCCGCCGATTACTGGTGCTCACTTCGCCGGTGCTGCCGACAGGGGAAATGGACTCGACGATGGCCGCATTCTCGCTGCGCAGGGTTTCGTCACCGCCCGATCCACCACCACCGCTTGAACGGCCACCGCCACCGCCCGATCGGCCACTAGCACCGCTTGAACGGCCACCGCCACCGCCCGATCGGTTCCCGTTTCCGGAGCCGTTCTTCGATTTCTGCGCCGGAGCCGAGGGCTTGGCGGCGGTTTCGACCGATTCTGGCCGTGCGGGCCGGGTATCGCCGATCTTTGGGCGTGCCGCCGGAGTCGGAGGCATCGACGGAACCGCGCTGGGGGCAGTCGGGGTTCGGGTGGCGGTGATCGCCTCGGACATATCGAGAATTTCGGTGCCACCGGTGCCATCAGCACCATCTCCGATGTCCGCAGCTTCGGACTCGTCATTGCCGGTCACCGATCCGGGAACGGATGCCTTGGATCGTCCACGCCCACGCGACCCGCGGCGGCGACGATTCTGCCCAGTCCTCGGCGCTGTGGAGCGCGGGCTGCCGTCCTCAGCAGCACCGTCTACTGGGGTCGGGTCTGCACCATCGGCTGGGGTCGGGTCAATGCCCCGGGGCGTATCTCCTTCTCCGCCCACTATTGCCTGTTCCGATCGGGGCATTCCGCCCCTCTTGTCCGCTTCAGCGGCGACGACGTCTCCTGTGGGCGCAGTCGAAAGCACCGGTACACTCACCGGTTTCTCGACCGGCGGCCCGGTCATTGCTTCTGACATCGAATTCCCTTCTAAAACTGCTCACGATGCACGCTCGTAGGCGTACATGGCGCGGTCAGCCGCCGCCGGGTCTCCTCGGAAAACCAAAGGTTCCCAGCGGCTGCCATCGCGCTCGATCCATTGTTGAGTTCTGCATATCCGGTTCCGCACCGGGATCCGACTTGATTCGCTTCCACTGGAACCCTCCACGGGCGCCACGGTGATCAGACCCCGGACAAGCTCGACCGGGTGCACTGCGTACGGCTGGGTTGCCAGCTCCGCCATAAGGACAACGTTGACTGCGGGGTTGCCCTCGTCTCCGCTGCCATCGACGACTGCCCGATCTACTACCGATGGGTAGCGATCGATACCTTCAGGTACTACCCCTACAACCAGGGCCCGGGGTGAAAATGCCACGGTATGGGCCCAGACACATCCGGCCCGGAACAACTGCCGCCGCACCATTCCCAGTGTGGAGGAGCGGAAGTCAATACGCACGTCAGCCCCTCCCATGTCCGGCCGCCGCGGCGGCAAATACTTCCAACCCAGAGGTTGGAGTGGCGCCGGATGGCGCCGTGACCATCAATCGTACCGGCCCTCGTGGCCCTGGCCAAACAATGCCAGAAGTTCGAGGGCTCGACCGTTTACTCCCAGATCGGTCGGGTGATCTTCCCTGGATGGCTGAAGGCGCGTCCTCGGCAATACCCTGGACACGGCCCTACATGGAGGCTCGGCACCGACAGTTCGGGCCGGTGCGAAGGTCCCGGTCAACGTGGGCTCGGTCGGTGGCCAGGGCGTCGCCACCGCCTTGTCCAGCCTGGGGTCGTCATCAGTCCCCCTGACACCGGATCGCACCTGATGCATCAGGTCGACGTCCCGGCCCCGGGCGCTGCGGTGGTGGTCGTCGCCGTGATCAGGGGAACCGGCGTGGTCGACTGGATCACCTGATTGCCCGGGGGAATGGCCGCCGGTCCGACCGGGTGGGCGGCCAGATAGTCGAAGATGGTTCTCACCACCGGAGCCGACGCCGCCGCGCCGTAGCCGGCCTGGTCGATGACGCACACCACCACGTACTGGGGAGTGGTGGTGAATCCCACGAACCAAGCAGTGGGCTCCTTGCCCTGTACGGTGTCGGCGGTACCGGTCTTGCCGGCCAGATCGATGCTAGGAAACAACGATCCTTGGAACGCTCCGCTAGCCGTGCCGTTGGGTGACTGCACCACCCCTTCGAACCCGGCCAGTAACGGCTGGTAGGTGGTGGCCGGCAGGCTCACATGGCCGGTCACCTGGGGAGCGATCTTCTTGACCACCGCACCGGACGGCGAGACCACGGCGGCGGCGACCTGCGGGGCGTACCGGGTACCCTCGTTGATGAACGTCGAGTAGGCCACCGCCTGCTCAATGGGAGTGATGACGGTGGCGCCCTGCCCGAACGCCATCTGCACGTTGTCCCCGGTGTACCACTGGGTATTGGGAAAGGCGGCCGGAGCCTCTGCGTGGAGCTTCTGGCGCTCGGCCTGGCTGTCCACCCGCCCGACGCTCTCGTTGGGGAGATCGATGCCGGTGAGTTGGCCCAGGCTGTACTGGGCGGCTTGACTCTGAATCGGGGTCTGGCCGTAGGCGGCCGACTGGTCGAAGAACAGCGCCCCCAGGTTGTAGAAGAAGGCATCGCTCGACACCGTGAGGGCCTGAGAGATGTTGAGGATCCCGCCGCTGTCGCCGATAGCGTCGTGGAGGATGCACCCGGTGGCACCGGAGTTGGCCTTGCAGCCGGGGACGATGAAGGTGTTGGTGTCGTTGTAGGTCTCCGTGGCATTCCACAGCCCGGAGTTGAGGGCGGCGGTGGCGGTCGACAGTTTGAAAGTCGAGCCGGGGGTGTACACGCCGCCGATAGCCCGATCGATCTGGGGCAAATTGTTGGCCGGGTCTTTCAGGGCGTTGTAGGCGGCATTGGAGATGCCGCCTACCCAGATCGACGGGTTGTAGGAGGGGAACGATGATGACGCCAGCACCGCCCCGGTCCTCGGATCCATGACGATCACCGCTCCACCGGTCGCGGCTGGATAGCAACCGGTCTTGTTGTTGCAGTTCGGATCGATGTGGTTGCGCAGCGTGCCGATCTGGCTGGCCAGTGCGTTGTCCGCAACTTCCTGCAAGCCGGTGTCGATGTTGGTGACAATGTTGTCGCCCGGTGTGGCCGGGACAGACTTCAAGGTGCCCACCACGTGGCCTGTCGAGTCCACCTCGAGTTGCTGCTGGCCCGGGATCCCATGGAGGTCCGATTCGTACTGGTACTCCAGACCCGACTGCCCGAACGGGTCGCCGGTCTGGTAGCCCAGGGGGGTGCGCGACTTGAGCTCCGCGGCGTTGATATTCCCCACGTAGCCGAGGACTTGGGAGGCCGGGTAACCGTCTTGGGCCGGTCCGGGGTATTCGAGTTGGGGGTAGTTGCGCTCGGAGATCTGCGCCGAGGCCACGCCCGGGAACTCGCCGGGATGTTCCTTGATGTAGAGGACATCGGCCACTGGGGCGTTGGCCATGATGGGCACCGGTTTATACAGGCTGAACCGGGTGTCGGCCACCGCCGCGTTGACCTGGGCCGACGTTTCACCGATCAACGCCGCCAGCCGGCCTACCACGTCGGGGTTCTGGGTCGCGGCGTTTCTCGACAGGGTGATCTCGGTGGTGGACACGTTGTTCACCAACGGGTTCCCATACCGGTCGAGGATCAATCCCCGGGAGGGGGTGACTGACACGGCCCGGATCTGATTGGCGGTGACCGCGTTGACTGCGGCGGGGGCCTGCAGTACCTGAAGCGTCCAGAGGCGCAGTCCCAGGACCACGAACAGCCCGAGGACGACCAGCCCGGTGACCCGGAGTCGCAGAGCGGGTCGGGATGCCGTCGAGTCGGGTGCATCGAGTACCGCCTCCACCGAGAATCGGCTCTGGTGGAGCTTGGGCTGCCGTGGGGCCTTGCGGTGGACGGCCCGCTGGTGGTCGGGACGCATATATCGCCGGGGTCCGCGAAGAGGATGTCGGGGAGTGCGTTTCACCGGGCACCATCCTGCCAACAGAATGAGCCGAATTGGTCGCGAGCCCGGTTTTGGGCAGCCCGCCTCAACGGAGACTGCCGACCGTCGAGGTCGGCATCCCTTCCTTCGATACCTTCGGCAATGCCCATCCCACCATCCGGACCGCCGGCACCGCCAGCACCGCGTTGCACACCGCCACCAGCAACGCGGTGCGGGTCACACCGACGTGGAGCATCTGAGGTTGGCCCAGAATGGAACCGAGAAGGGCGTAGAACACCTCGTACAACACGCTGGCCACCAGAGCGGCCACGGTGGGAAGCCACCACGAGGACCTGTCCAGGGCCACCGTGGCCAGTCCCACCCCGAATCCGATCAACGTGCCGATGAAGGCGGAGAGACCGAAAGGGGTGGGAAGGAGGCAGTCGGCCACCAATCCACTCCCGAAGCCCATGGTTGCCCCCCGCCCGGGTCCACCCACCAATCCGGCGGCCATCGGCAACAACACCATGATGTCCGGATGGACCCCGCCGATGCGGATGTCGAGCATCAGGGTCTGCTGTACGACGATGAAGGCAAAGACCACCAGGGTCACCCGGGCAGTATCTCGGGCGGTCACGGACGGCCTCCCACAGGATGTGCACTCATGGTGACGCCGGGTCCCACAGGACGACCGACACGTAGCGGAGATTGGTCAGATCGGCGAGTGGTTGCAGGGTCACCGACTCCTCCGTCGCCGAGACCCCGGTTTTCGAACCGGTGACCCGGGCCACCGGAATATTGGGGGGGAAGATGGCGCCGTTCAGCCCGCTGGTAACGAACAGCTCGCCGACCGAAAGCGGGGTGTTGATCGGGACCAGGCCGGCGGAGAGTGGTTTGCCCGATCCCTCACCTGTCACCGCGGCGTAGGCGCCCGGTGTCCCATAGAGCACATCTACCAACGAGGCCCCGTCGCTAATCAGTCGGACCGTGGCGGTGTGGTGGTTGGCCTGAACCACCCGACCCACCAGTCCCCCGCTCGCCACTACCGGCATGTTGTACTGCACCCCATCGTCCCGACCCACACTGATGCCGATGGTGGCGGCGAAGTTGCTCGATTCGTAGTCGATGACCTCGGCCGGCACTGTCTGGAGGTTTCCGATGTATGGCAGGTGGAGGACGGCACTCAGCTGTTGCAAGGACTGTTCGGTCTGGGCTGATCGGGCCCGCTGTTGTTGGAGTTGGCGGATCTGTTGTTGGAGTTTTTGATTCTGTTGGCGTACGGCACCGTAGTGAACGGACCCGGCCAGAAAGCTCCCCATCGGCTCGACGATGTCATTGACGCCCGAGCGGATAGGGGCAAAAGAGTCAGCGGCTACCGATTTCACCCCGGAGGTGATCCGGCCGAAACCGCCCCGGGCGTCGAGCGTAATGATGGTGATCGACGCCAACAGCAGAATCAGCAGTGTGGTGCGAGGCCGGCGGGACCGCCGCAACTTCGCCACAGAAAAGCTCCCTTATTTCAGCGAGCAGATGACGTGATGAGAACCTGCTTCAGTGCTTCGAACTCCTCAAGGCACTGCCCGCTGCCGATGGCAACGCAGTTGAGCGGGTCTCTGGCCACCACGATCGGCATGCCCGTCTCCTGGGTCAGGCGGCTGTCCAGGCCATGCAACAACGCGCCCCCGCCTGTGAGCACGATGCCTTGTTCCATGATGTCGGCGGCGAGCTCCGGCGGTGTCCGATCGAGGGTGACCTTCACCGCGTCCACAATGGCAGCCACCGGCTCATCGATTGCCTTGCGGATCTCCTGAGTGGAGATGACCACTGTCTTCGGAAGGCCGGAGACCAGGTCGCGGCCCCGGATCTCCGCATGGAGCTCTTCCTCGAGATCGAAGGCGGAGCCAAGGGCGATCTTGATCTCCTCGGCAGTTCGCTCGCCCAATGCCAGGCTGTACTCCTTCTTGATGAAGGACACGATGGCCTCGTCCAACTCGTCGCCGCCGATGCGGATCGACTGACTGGTCACGATGCCCCCCAGGGAGATGACCGCCACCTCGGTGGTGCCGCCACCGATGTCGACGACCATGTTGCCGGTTGGCTCATGCACCGGCAGCCCGGCACCGATGGCCGCGGCCATCGGCTCCTCGATGATGAATGCCTTGCGGGCCCCGGCGTACTCTGCCGCTTCCATCACCGCTCGTTGCTCTACTCCGGTGATACCCGAAGGAACGCAGATGACCATGCGGGGCTTGGCAAAGCGGCGCTGGTGGACCCGGTGAATGAAATACCGGAGCATTTTTTCGCAGATCTCGAAATCGGCGATGACCCCGTCCTTGAGCGGCCGGATGGCCTGGATGTGACTCGGGGTACGACCGATCATTCGCTTGGCTTCGGTGCCGACCGCCAATGGTCGACCATCCTTGACGTTGACGGCGACCACCGAGGGCTCGTTCAGGACGATTCCTCGACCACGCACGTACACCAGGGTGTTGGCGGTACCAAGGTCGACGGCCATATCTCGGCCTAACAGGGAAAAACGGTTATCGCGCATCAGAGATGCAACCCTCCGTGGGGGATCGGGTGGGACAGCGTGCCTGCGCGGAACCACACATGCATTCCGCTGTATTCGCAGAGCAGTCTACGCGGGATCTGTCGCCAACGCTACGGGAACCATCGCATCGGCACAAGGACGACCTGACCCCCGGGCTCCGTCGGGTAAAGGACCAGGTCAGGAGGGCTTAATCTCGGGGAAGAAGATCTCGATCTCCCGCGCCGCCGACTCGGTCGAATCCGAGCCGTGCACTAGGTTCTCTCCCGTCTCGAGGGCCAGATCCCCTCGGATCGTGCCCGGAGCGGCGTCCACCGGGTTGGTGGCGCCTATCAGGGTGCGCACCACCTTGAAGGCATCCCCGGGGCCCTCGGCCACCATGACCAGGGCCGGGGACCGGGTGATGAAGGCCACCAGTTCACCGTAGAACGGCTTGCCGTCATGCTCGGCATAGTGACGACCCGCCTCCTCGGTCGTAATGAGCCGGAGCTCGGCCGCGACCAACCGGAGGCCCTTGCGCTCGATGCGCCCAATGATCTCTCCCGAGAGACCCCGTTCGACAGCATCGGGCTTGCAGATAACCAGAGTTCGTCCCACGAGCGGGGCAGGCTAGCCGAAGCCCGACCGGGTGTCAGAACCGGATTTCTGACCCGAGCGTCAGACCTGGTTGGGAATGAGGAGCCGGCGGGCATCGGCCACCACATACAGCGAGCCACACACCACTACCCGGCCGTCATCACCGGCGTGATCAATGGCCACCGTCACCGCTTCAGACGGGGTATCTGCCACCGTCACCTCCATGCCCAGTGCAACTGCGGCTTCGCTCACCACGTCAACGGGCATGGCCCGAGGGGAATCGGGGGCGCAGACCACTACCGAACGGATGCCGGCGGATACCAGAGCGTCAAGCATGGCGGACGGATCACGCCCGGACAGCATTCCCACCACTGCTACCGCGTCGCCGTCGACGGTGAACTCCTCCACCAGTGAGCGGGCCAGGGTGATCATCCCGGCCACGTTGTGTGCTCCGTCCACCACGACCAGTGGATGACGCTTCACAATCTCGAGACGACCGGGCACCCGAACCCGGGCGAATGCGTCCTCCACCACATCCTCGTGCAGGGGTGCACCGAAGAACGCCTCGACCGCCGCCAGGGCGCACGCAGCATTGTCACCCTGGTGGGCCCCGTGCAATGGCACCAGAATCTCGCCGTAGGCGGCACCGGGGGTCCGAACGTCGATCAGACGGCCACCCACCGCCACCCGGTTGGCGGTACATCCGAACTCCTCCCCACGGAACCAGACCTCGAGGGCACCAGCCTGGATGGCCCTGTCGCGCAAGAGCGCCACCAGGTGGGGATCGGTCTCACCGATGATGACCCGGCTCCCCTCCTTGAAGATGCCGGACTTGTCACCGGCGATGTCCTCCAGTGTCGGTCCCAGAACCTCGGTGTGGTCAAAGCTCACATTGGTAACCACCGCCACGTTGCCGTCGACCACATTGGTGCAGTCCCACCGACCGCCCAGGCCGACCTCGACGACGGCGACATCGACCGCCTCGTCGGCAAACCACATCAGCGCGGCGGCGGTCAGTAATTCGAAACGGGTGAGCCGATCCTCCACCAACGGCTCGACCCGGGACAATGTTTCGAGCACCTCTCGAAACGCCTCGTCATCGATGGGCTCCCCGTTCCGGGCAATGCGCTCGTTGACCCGACTCAGATTTGGGCTCGTGTAGGTGCCCACCGACAAGCCCTGGGCCACCATGAGGGCGGTGGCCATCGCCGCGGTCGATCCCTTGCCGTTGGTGCCGGTCAGGTGGATCGAGGGATAGGCCATGTTCGGGTCGCCGAGGACGCGCATGAGATCGCGCATCCGATCGAGAGTCGGCACGGACTGCCGGGTCGGCATGTTCAACTCGAAATTGATGTGCGAGTCGAGCCACTCCAGGGCTTCGGGAAGATCGTCGAAGCGGGCTGTCGCCGGAGTGGCCGGAG
>Ga0208587_1002110_pt1 | contig 10256 bp, 9 predicted proteins | sample NGESurdeep092012_7_FD_184472 | JGI IMG/M metagenome (GOLD analysis project Ga0208587, IMG submission 184472) | Arctic peat soil microbial communities from Barrow, Alaska - NGEE Surface sample 210 deep-092012 (SPAdes) | ecosystem: Environmental > Terrestrial > Soil > Wetlands > Peat ...
ATCGTCCAGCGTGAAGCCATCCGCCTGTCACGCCTCGACGCCGTTCGAACCGGCCAGGCGCTGCGGGAGCTTCGGCTGGGGCTCGGCGTGCCGCAGGCCGCGGTTGCTCGGGTGGTCGGCGTGAGCAGGTCGGTCATCTGCGAGCTGGAGGCGGGAGACCCGACCGTGGGACTCGAGATCCGCCGGCGAGCGGCGGTCGCCGTTGGCGCCGACCTGCGAGTCAACGTCTATCCGGGCGCGACGCCGCTGCTTCACGACGTGGCGCACGCTCGTCTGATCGAGCGCTTGCTCGGCGGGCGCCACCCTCGCTGGCGGGCCCGTGCCGAGGCCCCCGTGCCGGGCCCCGGCCGATGGTCGACCGATGTCCGGCTCGAGGCGTTCGGGGCGGTCGTCGCGATCGAGGTGGAGACGCACATCCGGGCATGGGATGCGGTCGTCAGGCGATGCCACGAGAAGCGGGAACGGATCCGCGAAGCGGTCGGCGACCGGGCCATGGTCCATGCCGTCCTGTGCCTGCCGCCCACCCGGCACCACCGTGAGCTGGTCGCAAGCCTCGGCGAGACCGCGCGGTCGACGTTCCCGGTCCCATCGGAGCAGCTCCGGCGCGCGCTCGAGGACGGGACCGCCTGGCCGGGGGACGGGATCCTGTGGATGGCCGGCGGACCCGATTCGGCGCAGGGTCGGGCCCAATCGCGACATGCCGCCCGGGCCGCCGATGTCGCCCGGGCCGCCGGTGTCGCCCACGGCGAACAGAGTGCCTGAGTGGAGGTCAGGCCGAGGCTCGGACCAGGCGTGTGCCGCCACGATGTCCGCCGGAAACGAACGAACCTGTCGCGAGCCAAGGCCGTCCGGCAATCGACCGATCGGTTCGCGCCGTCTGGTCGCGTGTGGCGACCTGAGCCGCCTGGGTCAGGCCGACGCGAACGTCCCGCTCAACCGGTCAGCCCTGGCGGCCGAACTCCCGGCGGAGCGCGGACCGGGCCGCCCAGACGCCGCACATCCCATGGACGCCGCCGCCGGGCGGCGTCGACGAGGAGCACAGGTAGATGCCGCGGGTCGGCGTCGAGTACGGGTCGAGGCGCGCGACGGGCCGGGTGAAGAGCTGGCGCAGGTCCTCGATCCCGCCGTTGATGTCGCCGCCGACGTCGTTCGGGTTGTCGGCCTCGAGATCGGCCGGCAGGCGGACCGAGCGCGCGAGGATCGTCTCCCGGAAGCCGGGTGCGAACCGCTCGACCTGGGCCTCGATCCGCGCGGTCATGTCGACCGTCGAGCCGTTCGGGACGTGGCAGTACGCCCAGCCGGTCTGCCGGCCCACGGGTGCGCGGCTGGAGTCGAAGCGGCTCTGCTGGACGACCAGCACGAAGGGCCGCTCCGGGTGCCCGCCGCGGGAGACCTCTGCCTCGGCGGCCCGGATCTCGTCCATCGACCCCCCGACGTGGACGGTGCCGGCCCGGCCGGCCGCTTCCGCCTGCCACGGGATCGGGTCGCTGAGCGCCCAGTCGACCTTCACGATCCCCGGGCCGTAGCGGAACCCCTCCAGGCGGCGCCGATACCCGCCGGGAAGTCGATCTCCCGCGATCGCCGCGAGCGCCCGGGGTGCCGTGTCGAAGAGCACCGCCCTCGCGGGTGGCAGCTCGGCGAGCGACGCGATGCGATGGCCGGTCACGATCTCCCCACCGAGCGACCGGAGCTCCGCGGCAAGGGCGTCCGCCAGCTGCTGGGTCCCGCCACGAACCACCGGCCAGCCGTACGCGTGGGCGGTGATCGCGAGGACCAGCCCGAACGACGCGGTGAGCGGCCGGTCCAGCCGCAGCATCGAGTGGGCGCTGAGGCCGGTCAGGAGGGCCCGGGCATCCTCTCCGCTGAACCTGCCCCGGGCGAGCCCGACCGCCGAGCGGAGCGCCGGCAACCCGAATCGGGCCGCCGCCAGCGGGTGGCGCGGGACGCGGAAGATCGGGCCCAGCACGAGGTCCATCACCGCGTCGGCGTCGCGCTCGAGGGGCCCCATGAGCCGCCGATACGCCGCGCGGTCCACCCCGAGCCCGGCAGCCGTCTCGGCGACCGACCGCTCGAGCAGCGCGACGCGACCGCCGTCGAGCGGGTGGGCGAGCGGCGCCGGCGGCTCGACGAGCTCCAGCCCGAACCGCCCCAGGTCGAGGCTGCGGAAGAACGGCGAGGCCGTCGTCATCCCCTGGACGGCCGAGCAGACGTCGTGGACAAACCCTGGAAGGGTCAGCGCCGCGCTGCGCATCCCCCCGCCCACCGTGTCGCGCGCCTCGTGGACGACGACTGACCGCCCGGCGCGGGCGAGCGTGATCGCCGCGGCCAGCCCGTTCGGTCCTGACCCCACCACGATCGCGTCGGGCGCGTCAGCCTTCACCCATGCATCGTGCGCCATGTGCGTCGGGCGCGTCGCGGCCGGCGACGCCAATCGGCCGACTCGCGCTTGACCCGCGCCGTACTCTCGCGTGCGTGAGTGCCGCCACGCGCCTCGACGATCCCAGGGCCGCCGAATTCGCGGATGCCGCCGCCGACGCGGTCGCGGCGGGGACCCCGGCCACGGGCCTGACCGAGGCGGACGCAGCATCCCGGCGGGCAGCCGGTCACGGGAACACCGCTCCGCTCGTCACCAGCCGGACCTACGGCCAGGTTGTCCGGGAGAACGTCTTCACGTTCATCAACAACGTGATCTTCGTGCTGGGCGTCCTCCTGGTGCTCGTGGGGCGTCCGCTCGACGCCCTGGTCTCGCTTGCCGTGATCGGCGTGAACATCGCGGTCAGCGTGGTCCAGGAGGTGCGCGCGAAGCGGATGCTGGATCGGATCGCCCTCCTCACGCGCCCGACGGCCGCGCTGGTCCGCGACGGGGTCGAGCGCGCCGCGGGCCCCGAGGAGCTCGTCGTCGGGGACCTCCTGCGGGTGGGCGCGGGCGACCAGGTTGTCCTCGACGGCCTGCTCGCAGAGGGCCGCCTGGAGGCCGACGAGTCGCAGCTGACGGGCGAGTCGGACCTCATCCTGAAGCGCCCGGGTGATGCCCTCTACTCCGGGAGCTTCGTGGTCAACGGGGGCGGACGGCTCGTGGTGACGGCGGTCGGCACGGACAGCCTGGCCAACCGGATCACGGCCGGCGCGCGGACCTTCCGGCGGGTCCTCACGCCGCTCCAGGCCGAGATCAACCTGGTGATCCGGATCGCCCTCGCGGTGGTCGTCTACCTCGAGATCGTGCTGGTCCTCAACAACGCGCTGAGGCTGGTCGCGGCCGGCCGGACCGTGGGCGAGGCGGCGCTCCTGGTCGGCCTCGTGCCGAACGGGCTGTTCGTCTCGATCGCGATCGCCTATGCGCTGGGGGCGGTCCGGATCGTCCGTTTCGGGGCCCTGGTCCAACAGGCGAACGCGATCGAATCGCTCAGCCACGTGGACGTCCTCTGCCTGGACAAGACCGGCACGCTGACCTCGAACCGGCTGTCCGTCGAGGCGGTGATCCCGCTGGACGGCACGGAGGCGGGCCTTCGTGCGCTCCTCGGTGACGTGGTGGCGAGCGCGGCGGTCCGGAACAAGACCGCCGAGGCGATCGCCGCGGCCTGCCCGGGCACGGCCCTGCCGCTGGCGCGCGACGTGCCCTTCTCCTCCGCCCGCAAGTGGAGCGCGGTTGCCTTCGGCCCGGCCGCCGGACCCGAGCGGACCGGCGTCGTGGCCATGGGTGCCGCGGAGTCCCTCCGGCCCACCCTCGAGGGTGGCCTCGGTGACGCGGCGGCGTGGGCTGCGCTGCGATCCCGGATCGAGCCCTTCACGGGTCGCGGGCTGCGAGTGCTGGTCGTGGCCGCGCATCCCGACCCCGGCGGCCTGGCGGGCGAGGACGACGCCCCGACGCTCCCGGCGGGGATGCGGCCGCTGGGGCTGGTGGTCCTGAACGATGAGCTGCGGCCGGACGCCCAGGCGACACTTGCCAGGTTCGTCGCCGCTGGCGTCACGCCGAAGGTCATCTCCGGCGACGACCCGGAGACCGTGGTGGCCCTGGCCCGGCAGGCGGGCTTTGGATCGGACCTTCGCTCGATCGCCGGGCCGGAGCTCGACGGGATGGACGACGAGCAGCTGGCGGCCGTCGCGCTCGCCACGACAGTGTTCGGGCGGATCACGCCGGCCCAGAAGGAGCGCCTGGTGGACGCGCTCCGGTCGCGCGGCCGCTACGTGGCGATGATCGGCGACGGCGTGAACGACGTCCTCTCGCTGAAGAAGGCGAACCTGGGGATCGCGATGCAGAGCGGCAGCCAGGCGGCGCGCGGCGTGGCCGACATCGTGCTCACCAACGACTCGTTTGCTTCGCTTGCGCCGGCCGTCGAGGAGGGCCAGCGGATCCGCAACGGGATGCAGGACATCCTGCGCCTGTTCCTGAGCCGGATCACGACGGTGGGCCTCCTGGTCGTGACGTCGCTCGTCCTCGGGATCTTCCCGATCGAGCTGCGGAACAGCTCGGTGCTCACGCTGTTCACGGTGGGCATCCCGACGGCGCTCCTGGCCGTCTGGGCGCAGCCGGGCGCCCGGGCCCACGAATCCCTGGGCCGTACGCTTGCCCGCTTCGTCGTGCCCGCGGCAGTGCTCTCGAGCCTTGCCGGGTTGGGAGTCCTCTTCGGCGTCATCGTCTTCCAGCTGGGGGGCATCGACGAGCTCGCCGGACGAGGCACGATGGACGTCGCCGCCCTCGACGCGGCGATCCTGGTCGGCCAGTCGGCCCTGACCTCGTTCCTGGTCTTCGCCGGGCTGGTGCTCGTGGTGTTCGTGGAGCCGCCCGTCGCGTGGCTTGCCGTCATCGAGCCCCGGTCTCCCGATTGGCGGCCGACGATCCTGGCAGCCCTGCTCGCGGTGCTCTACCTTGCGCTCCTGGCGGTGCCGGCGGGGCGCACCCTCTTCGCCCTCCGGCCTCCCGGTGCCCCCGAGCTCGCGATCGTCGCGGTGGCGGTCGTGGCCTGGGCGGCGGCGCTCCGCGCGGTGTGGCGCTACCGGGTCGTGGAGCGGTTCCTCGGGATCTGAACGGGGAGAGGGGCGGGGCGACGCTGGTGGCGTCGAGGCCGAGGTCGTGTCTCTCGCCGCCGCCGTCGTGGGCAGGTTTCCTCGTCAATGCTTCGCCCGCAATCACTATCCCGGACAAGGCGGCCAGGCATGCCCATCCGAGACGACGCGACGACTCTGGCAGGGGGCCACTTCCTCCGTTACGCGGTCGTGGCCTCCGCATTGAAGAGGATTTCGGAGGCTCGAGCCGGTCTTCGGCTGCGTAGAGGCGTTCCGGACCGGCTTCATCTCGGATAGTGATGCGGGGGACCGCGTTGGCGAGGATTTCGGGCTCGGACCCGTGGCCGACCGCGAGGCGCCGCGCCGCGGGTCCCGGTCAGGCCGGCTCGACCGGTTGCCGGATCAGCGTCCGGAGGCGTTCGGGCGCGGACCGCCGCGGGTCCCCGAGGTACAGCTCGTGGTGCCGGCCGCGCGGCCGAAGGCCGGCGGCGGCGATCGCGGCGTGGAGCCGTTCGATCGTCGGCCGCTCCTCGGCGTACGGGCCGACGTGGAGCACCTGGGCGACGGGGCCCTCGTCGAACGTGGCGATCCGCAGGTCGGGCGCGTATTCGGCGGCGAGCCTCGCGCGGCCGCCGGAAAGCGCCGTCGCGAGCTCGTCGTCGGCCGCCTCGAGCGGGAGCGAGATCAGGAGCGTCCAGCGCCACGTCCCCCGGTCGGGCCCGAGGATCGCGTCGAGGTCCGTCGACCCGTCGACCGTCCAGTAGAGGCCTTCGAGCATCCCGACGCGGCGCTCGACGCCACGCCGCTTGAGCACGAAATGGAGCCCGTAGGCCGTCGCGTAGAGGCCGGGCATCCGGGCCGCGAAGTTCGTCTCGCCCACCGGGCCTTCGCCGTCGATCATCACGGCGGTGATCGGCGGGATCTCAAGGAACCGGACCTCGCCAGGTCGGCCCCGGAGTTCGGCGTCGCGATCGGCAGGGCGCTCGAAGACGACGGCCGGCGGCATGGGTCGGGCTCAGCGGCCCAGCCGAAGCGCCGGCAGGACCTCGGCGCCGTAGGCCTCGATGAACTCGGCCTGATTGCGCCCGACGTTGTGGACGTGGATCTCGTCGAAGCCCATCTCCGCATAGTGCTGGAGGCTCGCGGCGTGGACCCGCAGGTCCGCGGAGATCAGGACGCGGTTGCGGAAGTCCTCCGGCCGGACGAGCTTCGCCATGGCCGCGAAGTCCTCCGGGTTCCGGATGTCCTGCTTGGGGAAGGGCATCCCGCCGTTCGGCCACTCGCGCATCGCGTTGTCGAGGGCCTCCCCGTCCGTGCGCGCCCAGCTGACGTGGACCTGGAGGAGCTTCGGCATCGAGGCGGGGTCCTTGCCGGCCTCGCGGGCGCCCTCGTCGAACTTGCCCCAGAGCATCCCGATCTTCTCGTCGGCCGCGCCCACCGTGATCATCCCGTTCGCGAACCGCCCCGTCTTCCTGGCGTTGAGCGGGCCGGCCGTCGCGACGTAGACCGGGACGGGCGCCTCCGGGCGCGTGTAGAGCCGCAGCGACTCCAGCCTGAAGTGCTCCCCGTGATGCCGCACGACCTCGCCGGCGAAGAGCCGGTTGATCACCTCGATCGCCTCGAACATCATCGCGCTGCGGACGCCGATCTCCGGCCATGCCCCGCCCAGGATGTGCTCGTTGAGCGCCTCGCCGGCGCCCAGGCCCAGCCAGAAGCGGCCCGGGTACATGGCCCCCAGGGTGGCCGCCGCGTGGGCGATCACCGCCGGGTGGTAGCGGAAGCCGGGGCAGGTCACGGCGGTCCCGAACCGCAGGCTGGTGCGCTGGCCCAGCGCTCCCATGAAGCTCCAGGCGAAGGCGGCCTGCCCCTGCTGCGGCGTCCACGGCTGGATGTGCTCGGAGACCATGAAGCCGGCCGAGAAGCCGGCCCGCTCCGCCGCCTCGCACCACTCCAGCAGGTCCGTGGGATGGAACTGCTCCAGCATCGCCGCGTAGCCGATCTTCGTCATCCGCCCCGTCTCCAGCTGCCGGGCGGCCGGCCGCCGCCCGTCGCCGTCACTCTCCCACAATCCGCCCTCGCGGGCGTCCCGCCCCCGGGTGGTCAGGCCAGGCCGCCGCCGTCGACCACGAGCGTGGTCCCGGTCACCCATGCGGCGGCATCCGAGACCAGGTAGAGCACGCCCCGGGCGATGTCGGCCGGCGTCCCGATCCGGGCGAGCGGGCGGTCGGCGGAGGCCGCCAGGAAGGCCTCCTCGGGCTGGCCCAGCTGGCGCGCCTCCTCCCGGAGCATCGGGGTGTCCGTGTCGCCCGGGCAGATGCAGTTCACGCGGATCCCCTGGGGCCCGTGGTCGATGGCCATCGCGCGCGTGAGGTTGACCACCGCGCCCTTCGACGCGCAGTAGCTCGATGCGCGCTCGCCGCCCCTGAGGCCCCAACCGGAGCCCGCGTTGACGATCGCGCCGCCCCCGGCCCGCGCCAAGACCGGGATCGCGTGCTTCGACATCAGGAAGACCGACGTCACGTTGACGGCCATCACGTGCGCCCACTCTTCCTCGGTGGTCTCGACCACGTCGGCGCGGCAGATGATCCCGGCGTTGTTGAAGAGGATGTCGAGGCCCCCGAACGACCCGACCGCCGCCTCCACCGCCCGACGGCAGTCCGCCGACCGCGTGACGTCGCACTCGACTGCCATGGCCCGTCCGCCGGCCCGGGTGATGGCCTCCGCGAGGAACGTCGCGGCCGCCACGTTCACGTCCGCGATCACGACGGCGGCGCCCTCCGCGGCGAACAGCTCGACCGCGGCGCGACCGATGCCGGAGGCCCCGCCGGTGACGATCGCGCGCTTGCCTGCGAGTGCTCCCATCCATTCCTCCTGGCGAGCGCGCCGTGCCAGCCGTCACGCAGGCTTCAGGACGTGCTGCCGAAGTCGACGTCCCTGGTCGCGACCGTCCCGGCTGTCCGCCCCGGCGCCGTCTCGTATGTCCAGTACAGGTTCGTGTGCGCGATGACCTGGGCCGGCGGCGGCGCCCCCCATGCCGTCTGGTCCTCGGTGGTATGGGCGTCGCTGACAAGGGTCGCGTCGTACCCCCTGACGAACGCACCGTGGAGCGTGGACCGGATGCACGCATCGGTCTGTGCGCCGACGACGAAGAGTCGCCCGATTCCGAGGCCCGACAGCACGGTCTCGAGGGTGGTGCCCTCGAAGGAGTCGCCGTAGTTCTTCTCGACAAGCGGCTCGGCGTCGCCCGGCGTCAGCTCGGGGACGATCCGCCAGTCGTCGCTCCCCCTCGCAAGCTGCTCGTCGGAGTGCTGGACCCAGACAACGGGGACCCGTTCCCGACGGGCCTTCTCGACAAGGCTGCCGACGTTCGCGACGACCGCGTCGCGCTCGTGAGCCCCCACGACGACGCTGTTCTGCACGTCGATGACGAGGAGTGCCGTGTTCGGCCGGTTCTCGAGTGTGGTCATGGTCTCCCCTACCCTACGTCAACCACCCGACTGTCGCCAACGTCCCGGGCCGCCGGCCCGTATGACCCGCCGATGACGGAGCGTCATGACGGCGCGCTGCTGGGGCGCCACAGTGGGAGAGCGGAGGGATATCGCCAGGTCGGACGAAAGGGATGCCGAGATCGCGAACCAGGACGAGAGCGGCCGGGACAGGAACGAACGGCAGGAGCATGACCGCAAGACGCGGGCATACGAGGAGACGACGGGCAACCCGTATCACCTCTCGAAGGGTGCGCGGATGCTCGGCGGCCTCCTGGCGCTGGTCGTGGTCGTCGCGCTGACAGGGCTCTTCGTCAGCGGCTTCATCCGTTGGTAGGCCGGGCCCCGGGTCGCGGTCGCCCGTGGCCGGTCGTGCGAGATGGCTGCCCTGGAAAGGAGGAACCGCGATGACGGGTCCCCATGCCACCGGTGTCTGGATCTCTGCCGACTTCGCCTCCGTGGTGCGCTGGAGCAGCGATCTCGCCGTGCGCCACCGCATCGAGTCCACCGTTCCGGGCCGGCACCGCTCGACCGGACGGCCACCCACCGAGAGCCACCCGGCCGGCGAGGGCCATCGCGACGAGCACATGCGCACCTTCTTCGCCCAGGTTGCCCACGTGCTGCCGGCAGACGACGACCTGCTGCTGATCGGTGACGGTGAGGTGGTCGAGCATTTCGCCGAGCAAGTCCGCGCCGATGACCAGGGCCACGGCCGCACGCGACGGGTCGAGGTCGAGAAGGCCGGCTCGCTCACCGAACGCCAGCTCCTCGCCCGGACGCGCACGTTCGCCGGGTCTCCGGCCAGGCGCCGACTGCCCCGCTGACCGGCTGAGTCTTCGAGTGATGTGCTGTGGGGATTACGCTCGTCTCGAACGGGATCTTCAACGAGGCTCGCGATCGGGCGAGATCTCGATCGAGATCATCATCACTGGGGGGTTGGAGCGAAGGGGTGTCGCCGCCGAGCGCCAATGAAGACCAGTCGCCAACAAACGTCGGCGCGGCATCGCCTGGAGCGCTGGAGGGAAGATGATCGGAAGCGTCCTTCGAATCCTGGAGTTTGAGACGCCGCTTGCCGACGTCGAGATCGACGCGCTCCTCCGGGACCAGATCGCCCCAAACCCGGCCGGCATCACCGGTCTGTCGCGGACGCTTGTCGGTCGACGCCTGACGAACAGCTCGCGCCGTTACCTGGTCGCGACGGTGTGGGACAACCGCGACGCGATGGAAGCCGCCGTCCTCAACGGGGAGGTCGCTGTCTACCAAACACCATTCGCACGCTACCTTGGAAACGCAACGCTGGTGGCGGTCGACCTGGCTGCCGGTTGGTGGTCATCTGAGCTGGACCGGCTGTCCACGATCCGACTGTTCCGCGATGCGGATCTCGCGATCGGCGGCACGAGTCCGACGGGCGTGGGCAACCCGGGTGCGTCGTCGGGCGACGATCCCGGACCGAATGCGTGCTTCATCTTCTCGTCAAACGTCACGGCCGAGCGCGTGATGCTCGCCGGTTGGCCTCGTGTGGGGCAGGATCCGATGGGGTCTCCCATGCCCACTGAGGCACTCGAGCTGCTCGATCGCATCGAGGCGATGATCGAGGCCGGACTAGGGACCGAATACGAGGTCGTCGGTGATCGTGCCACGCGCCTGTCCGGATGACGGGAGCGTGTGTCGTGCCTGTCCAACGCCATTCAGACGGAGCCGCGCCTCGCTGACTGCGGCCCGCAGGCTGTCGGCGAATCGAGAGACATCCCCTTTCGCACCGTCAGG
>Ga0208587_1002115_pt1 | contig 10247 bp, 11 predicted proteins | sample NGESurdeep092012_7_FD_184472 | JGI IMG/M metagenome (GOLD analysis project Ga0208587, IMG submission 184472) | Arctic peat soil microbial communities from Barrow, Alaska - NGEE Surface sample 210 deep-092012 (SPAdes) | ecosystem: Environmental > Terrestrial > Soil > Wetlands > Peat ...
CAGCGTGCCCAGCAGCCCCAGCAACAACAGCAGCAGCGTGCGCAGCAGCCCCAACAACAGCAGCAGCAGCGTGCCCAGCAGCCCCAGCAGCAGCGTGCCCAGCAACAGCAGCCCCAGCGCACGCAGCAGCAGGCGCGAGCGTGGCAGCAACAGCGGGGATGGCAACAACAGGGCGGCGCTTGGCAGGCGCACACTACCTGGCAGCAAGGCCGCGCCCAACAGTGGTCCTCCCAACATCGCACCTGGGCGCAGCGTGGAGGCTACGGCGGTTACTACGTCCCGCAGGCTAGCTTCAATCTGTATTTCGGCAGCCAGCACTTCTTCCGCATCGGCGCGCGCCCGGTTATGTACATGGGATATCCGCGTTTTGAGTACGGCGGGTATTCGTTCATGCTGCTGGATCCATGGCCGGAATACTGGTCCGACAACTGGTATTCGTCCGATGACGTTTACGTCGACTACGACGATGGATACTACCTTTACAACCGCAGGTATCCTGACGTCAGGCTGGCGATCATGATTGTGATGTAGTTAAAGATCCTTGCGAGAGATGCCGAGCTTTCGCATCATGGCGTTCAGGGTGGTCCGGTGCAGTCCGAGACGGGTGGCGGCCGTGGTCACCACCCCGCCGCTCTCCCGCAGCACTCGGACGATATGGTCGCGCTCGACTTGCTCGAGCGTGGCGCTGGCGGCCGGTTCCAGGGCATCGTGCCGTATTTCGCCTATTGGAGCACGCAGGCTGGGTCCTCTGGAAAGAATGACCGACCGTTCAATGAAGTTTTCGAGCTCCCGTACGTTCCCCGGCCAATGCCAGCTCACCAGAGCGCGCATCGTCTCCGACGGAATCTTGTCAATCTGCCTGCCCATTATCCCGGCGTATTTCTTGGTGAAGTGCCGGGCGAGCATGGGTATGTCCTCGGGGTGATCGCGCAACGGAGGCGTCGTGATCGGGAACACTCTCAGCCGGTAATAGAGATCGCTTCGGAAGAGTTTATCCCCCATCATCTGGGTGAGATTCCGGTTGGTCGCCGCCACCAGGCGAACGTCAATGGGGATGGTCTTGGTGCCGCCCAACCTCTCGAACGCCTTCTCCTGCAAAGCCCGGAGTAACTTTGGTTGCAGATCCAACGGGATATCTCCCACCTCATCCAGAAACAGAGTGCCCCGGTGAGCCATCTCAAAACGGCCGATTTTCTGCGACAAGGCGCCGGTAAAGGCCCCTCTCTCGTAGCCAAACAACTCGCTTTCGAGAAGGCCGGTCGGAATGGCGGCACAGTTCAACGTGACGAACGGAAGGTTCTTGCGAGGACTCATCCGGTGGATGGCGCGCGCGACCAACTCCTTCCCGGTGCCGGTTTCCCCGAGGATCAAAACGTTGGCATCGGTAGGGGCAACCACTTCCACCTGCCGCTGAACCCGCCGCAGAGCCGCGCTGCTGCCTACAATCTCCCCGAAGTCTTCTTTGACCGCGACCTCGTCGTCCTCAATACTCTCCAGCCGGTCGCGTTCGCGGAGGTCCTGCACGAACGTGATCCATCGAAAGGGAGAGAGCTTCAACACCGCCGTGGCAACCAGAACCGGAACCCGCGTCCCATCCTTTCGAATCAACTCCTTTTCAAAAGGTGTGCAGGCTCCGAACCGCAAGCCTTCTTCATGCGCCAGCTCATCCAGTGGGGCATATTCCGGCGGAGTGAGATCGGGCCAGTGCAGCCGGCCTGCCAGCAAATCTTCGCGGTTGTATCCGACCAGTTCGAGAAACGCATCATTCACCTCGGGAACACGGTCAAACTCACCGGAAGCGACGCCGGCGATGGTCGATTGCGATGGGATTGGCCGGATGCGCGCGCGACTGCGGCGCAACTTCTCGTCCCTCTGGTGACGATCGCTAAAGTCGCGGACGACTCGCGCAAAGCCCTGCAACGTACCGTTTTCCTGCCGCAGGGCCATGGTAATGTCATTGGCCCAAAATCGCGCCCCGCCTTTTCTGAGGTGCCAGGCTTCGTTTCCCAAATGGCCTTCGGCGGCGGCCCGTTTCAATTTTTCTTCAAAATTTACGCGGGCAACCTCTTCGCTGGGATAGAGGAAGGACACATGTTGGCCAACGGCTTCATCGCTTTTGTAGCCGTAAATGCGTTCCGCGCCCGAATACCAGGTGACAATCCGTCCGTCCACATCCAACAAGAAAAGCGCATAATCCCGCACCCATGACGGAATCTGTTGCTGGTCCGCATGGACCACACCCGCGGTTTGTGCCGGTGGTGTCTTATCATGCAGAAGCAGGAGATGACGCACCGGCAACACGTTCCCTTTGGCCGTGTACTCGACGTCGCGCAGGCTTCCATCCGGACCGACCAGCCCGAGCGTACCGGCCTGTTCCCCCTGCTCCTGCAAGGCTCTCCAAAGCTGCGAAATCTGAGGCTTGAAGCCGGGCTGTGCAAAGTCATCGACCGGGCGGCCGATGATCTTCTCCCGCGGAATTCCCAAGAGCTTGCCCACGCCGGTGCTGGCATCCCTGGAATTGCCATCGTCGTCGGTGATGAGGATGGGTACGGAAGGGTGATAGACAATCGCCCGGAAGAGAAGCTCAAGTTCTCTTGGGCCGTTCTCCACCAGCCAGAGGGCGGCTGGTGACTGTAAGCCGGCGGGACACATTGCAATTACACCTTCCTGGCGTCGATTCGGGCAGCGCGGGGCCGCCGGAGCGATGAACTCGGTTCCTGCCGAAAGGATCTCGCGAACCGTTGGAAGCCGAGATCGGCACCCAGACAACATTTTACCCCGCACAAGAGTCCCGCCGCTATAGCTTTGACCGGATTTGGTCACTGAACAGGGCCGCATCGCACAGTCTGGCCGACCAATTGCTGGTGTTGGCTGTGGAGAGTGAGGTGAACTACGATGGCGGTGGAAGAATCAGTACAACCGGCGCATCCAGCTCCGAAGCGGCCGGTGAGGAACACCATCATGGTGGCCGGTATTTTAGTAATCGTCGCATTTTTGGCTGGTTTTCTTCCCTCCTATGTCAAGGGAAAGCGTCTGGAGAACGATCTGCGACAGGCTGGAGAGCAGAACCGCATGGCCCAGCTCCGCGACTTGGCTGGCTTGGCTTACTTCGAAGCCAGCCAGAAGAACTATGGACTCGCGGCCGGCACCGCAGCCCGCTTTTTCGAACGTACCCGGGAGGCAGCCGATCAGACGCCGCACTCCGGCGGCAGATCGGCACTGGAAGACCTCTTGAGCGCGCGGGATAAGATCGCATCGGAATTGGCCAAGGGCGACCCGGGAGTTCTGAACGATCTACAGACTTTATATGTAAAGACTCGCCAGGCCACGGGAATCTCCTCCGGCGCATCGCAACCCCAGTAAGGGGATGTGCGAATTGACCGGCCAATCGAGAGAATCCTAGCGTAGGAGAAATTCAGGCAGAGCCGCGACCGTGAGGGAGCGTTAGAATCGGGGTGAGCGGCAAACGCTCCGGACCCAGAGGGTACCCCGGTCGCGGCTCTGATTGGGGTCCACTTCGGTGTTGCACGACCCCCCGGCCAGTAGGGAAGCAGGCCACCCGGGTAATCCCTTCCGGCACGGGCGCGGAGGGCTCGCCGGGCGGCCGTAATCGCAGTTCGCTCCGCGGCTGAGCCACGCGCCGGCGCAAGTCCGATTGACCGCATCCGGTCATCTGACGCGCCGGTGGCATAGCCGGCCCGTGCTCACAGTTCCAAAACTTTGCAGTGCAAGCCGTCCGGGCGCCTCGGGATTGGGCAACCGATTGCTCCTCCCCGATTCGAGGAGCACCAGAAAATGCCTTTGCTGAATCTTGTCGTCGTGTTGATCGTCGTTGGGGTGGCGTTGTACCTGATCAACAGATATATCCCCATGGCCTCCAGCATCAAAACGATCTTGAACATCGTCGTGGTGGTTGCGGTTTGCGTTTGGTTACTGCAGGCGGTCGGATTATGGGCGGATGTAACTAACTTCCGGCTTACGCGGTGACCACATCCGGTCACCTGACACCGCACGGTCAGTTCCCGGCCCGATCGCTCCGGCCCCGTGCGGCCGCGGGGCATGGATATATATGGCCTAACGTGGATTCGATCACGGTGGCCGCCGGAATGCCTCTGTTAAAGAACGCGGGACATGCCCGCCGATATCTGCTTCACGCCGAACCGAAGCGAACCGCAAACTACAAAATCTGGAACATAAGGAAGGAAACAAAGATATGAAACTATTCAAAGCAGCAGCGACGGTGTGTTGTGTGGCGCTGACGGTCGTGGTACTCGCACCAAGTGCCAAGGCTGACGATTGGAACAGGAAGACCACGATGACATTTAGCGGTCCCGTGGAGATCCCCGGGGTTCACCTCACGGGGTTTGGCGTGTTGCCCGCCGGCACCTACGTGTTCAAGATCCTGGATTCGCAGTCCGACCGCCACATCGTCCAGATCTTCAACCAGGACGAAACCATGATCTACGCCACCATTCTGGCTATCCCGAACTATCGCCTCAAAGCCACCGACAAAACCGTGGTCACATTTACAGAACGGCCGGCCGGCGAGCCGGAAGCGCTCCGCGCCTGGTTCTATCCCGGCAGAAATTGGGGCGAGGAATTCGTCTATCCGAAGGCCAGAGCGATGGTGCTAGCCAAGGCCAGCAACATGCCCGTCCTGTATACCCCGGTCGAACTTCCTCTCGAAGTCGCCGAGCCGATCAAATCGGCGGACGCGCCGATAGTCGTGCAGTTGAGAAGCGCGCCGATCATGGCGGTCAAGCCGACCGGAGAAGACATGCAGCTCGCCGAGGCGGTTACTCCGCCCCCGGCCGAGACGGAAGTAGCGGCGGCTCCGATGATGGCAGAGGAGAAGACGCTGCCAGCCACCGCGAGTCTGTTGCCCCTGATGGCGTTGTTCGGGCTTCTGGCCCTCGGTGGCGCCTTGGCCCTGCGCGTAGCCGAAAAGCGCTTCCAGTAAGCGTTTCTTGAGATGTCACGCGGCGCGCGCCCCCGCGCGCGCCGCGTCAGGCTGCTCGGAATAGAAGAAGGTAACAGCATGCGACAGAGAGTTATGCCACTAGCCGGGCCGGCGCAGAACTACCGGCGCGACGCCGACTTCTGCCATGAGACCAAGGCTCGCGGGCTGGCCGTGCTCAATTCACCGCTGTTGAACAAGGGGACCGCCTTCACAGCGCACGAACGAAAAGATTTAGGCCTCACAGGACTGCTCCCTCCGGACATCAGCACGTTGGCGGCTCAGGTCAAGCGCGCCTACATCCAGTACGAGCGCCTGCCCGACGTGTTGAGCAAGAACGTTTACCTTACCGCCCTACACGATCGCAACGAGGTGCTGTTCTACCGGCTGCTCTCCGAGCACTTGCGCGAAATGATCCCCATCGTCAACGATCTGACGGTCGGCATAGCGATAGAGCAGTACCATCATGAGTGCCGGCGCCCGCGGGGTCTGTACCTGTCGATCGATCATGCCGAGGCGATCGAAGAGGCGTTCGCCAGCCTCAGCGCCAGTCCCGGCGATATCGACCTGATCCTTGCCACGGACGCCGAGCAGATCCGGGGAATCGGCGATTGGGGTGTAGGTGGCATCGAAGTGTCGATCGGCAAGCTGGCGATTTACACGGCGGCGGGTGGCATCGACCCCACGCGCGTCATTCCGGTGATGCTCGATGTCGGCACCAACCGGGAAAGTCTGCTGGACGACCCGATGTACGTCGGCAACCGGCACGCCCGAATTCGCGGGGAGCGGTACGACGCCTTCATCGACGCCTACGTCAAAGCCGCGACCAAGCTGTTTCCCAAAGCGCTGCTGTTGTGGGAAGACTTTGCAGCGGGCAATGGACGGCGCATCCTGGATACTTACCGCGACCGCTGCTGCACCTTCAATGACGATATACAGGGCACCGGTGCGATTACGCTGGCAGCGGCGATCTCCGCGGTTCGCGTCTGCGGAATGCCGCTGCGCAATCAGCGAGTGGTCATATTTGGAGCCGGTACGGCAGGTGTTGGAATCGCCGACCAGATTCGCGATGCCATGGTGCGTGAGGGTTTATCCAAAGAAGATGCGGCGAGCCGCTTCTGGTGCGTGGACCGGCAGGGATTACTCACCAGGGGCATGGCCGTTCCACTGCGCGACTATCAGGTGGATTACGCCCGGCCCGCCGCTGCCAGCAAGGGCTGGCAGCACGACGGGAATGGATACGGCGTAAGCCTGGCCGAGGTAGTGCGCCGGGTGAAACCGACCGTGCTGATCGGCGCGTCGACAGCTTCCGGCAGTTTCACCGAAGCCATCGTCAAGGAAATGGCGGCGCATACCGGCCGGCCGATCATCTTCGCACTTTCCAATCCGCCGGCGCGAGCCGAGGCGAACCCGGCCGATCTGATTGCCTGGACTGACGGGCGGGCGCTGATCGCCACCGGCAGCGCGTTCGCCCCGGTTACTTATAAGGGGATGACATACGTCATTGCCCAGGTGAATAATGCCATGCTGTATCCGGGTCTGGCCCTCGGCGCTATCGTCTCGCGAGCCAGCAGGATCAGTGACGGTATGTTCGGGGCGGCGGCGAGTGCCGTGTCCAGCTTGGTGACTGTGCGCCAGCCCGGCGCGTCACTCCTCCCGCATATTGACGACTTACGCAGCGTGTCGTTGACGGTGGCCGTGGCCGTCGCCGAGGCGGCGGATGCGGAGGGCTTGGCCGGAGTCAAACTCGGCGACATCGTTCAACAGGTGGAAGACGCGATGTGGCAGCCGGAGTATCGCCGGCTCCAGGCATCTTGAAGAGGCCGGGAATGGATCGCCATTACGTGAACGCGCTGGCTCTCCCGTTGCTGCTCCTGATCGGTCTGGTGGGCGGCGCCGAACCTCAGGCGCCGGCGCCGGCCGAAGCCCAGGGTCCGCCTCCTTACCAAATTTCCGTGAACGTCGATTTCGTGGTGTTGAACGCTACGGTGCGCGACGGAAAAGGCCGGTTTGCTAGCGATCTGAGCGAGCAGGATTTTCAGGTTTACGAAGACGGCGCCCGGCAAACCATCCGCTTGTTCCGCCACGAAGACATTCCGGTTACCGTGGGACTGGTTGTGGACCACAGCGGGAGCATGCGGCCAAAGCTTGCGGATGTGATCGCGGCGGCCCGGACGTTCGTCCAGTCCAGCAGCCCGGACGACCAGATGTTCGTGGTCAACTTCAACGAGAAGGTGGCCCTGGGCCTGCCCGACAACCTCCCTTTCAGCAATCGCCCCGAGGACCTCGGAAGCGCCATCGCCAACGCACCTACCACGGGCAGGACGGCGCTTTACGACGCCGTCTTCGAGGCGCGAGAGCATCTGCAAACCGGAAGCCGGGAAAAGAAAGTGCTGATTGTGATTAGCGACGGCGGCGACAACGCTAGCCGGCACAGCCAGGCCGAGGTCCTGAAGATGGCCGAACAATCCACCACCCTGGTGTACACCATCGGCATCTTCGACGAATCGGATCCCGACCGGAATCCGGACGTGCTCCGCCGTCTCGCCGGGGTAACTGGCGGCGAAGCCTTCTTCCCCAGCGAGTACGGTGAGGTCGTAGCGATCTGCGAACGCATTGCGCGCGACATTCGCAACCAATACACTATCGGATATCTTTCCACCAGTGCGGCGCGGCCCGGCGCCTTCCTGAGCATTCGCGTGGCCGCCGGGGCGGCTGGACACGGCAAGCTCTCCGTGCGCGCCCGGTCCGGCTACCGCGCCGGTGGTGAATCGCGGACGGTCAAGGACCCCGCTGCTAAATGAGGCTTGTAGTTGCCAAAAAGCCGTGGAGGCGGATTCTGCGGCGGACTCAGCGCGTACTCTTTGCCGGCGGCGTCTTGCTGCTGGCCTATTGCGCGTTCGTTCTGGTGGACGCCCGGATTTTCCAGCAAGGAGAGCGCCGCCAACTCGAGCGGCTGCTGACGGCGAGCCAAGAGGCGAACCGCGGAGTACGTCAAACCGCGCCCCCCACTTCATCGAAAAATCCGCCGCTGGCCGTGACCGGCGGCCTGATTGGCCGCATGGAAATTCCGCGTCTCGGCCTATCGGCGATCGTCATGGAGGGAATCAGTGCAAAAACCCTCCGGCGCGCGGTCGGCCATATTCCCGGTACGGCACTACCGGGACAGCCGGGGAACGTGGCCATTTCCGGGCACCGCGACACCTTCTTCCGGCCCTTGCGAAACATCCGCCAGAACGACATCATTACGCTCACCACGTTGCTCGGCGAGTACCGTTATCGCGTCGTGTCCACCAGAGTCGTGCATCCAGACAATGTCGCGGTGTTGGATCCCAGCAATAGTGAGGTCCTGACGCTGGTCACCTGTTATCCGTTTTACTTCGTCGGTCCCGCCCCCAACAGGTTTATCGTTCGGGCCGAAAGGGTTGGAACCGCGTCATGAAAAGGCGCAGACGATAGGAGGACTCCAGATGGCCCTGACCAAGGATTTCCGCGAAACAATCCGCGACCGCGCGCAGCGCGAACCCGCCTTCCGTAAGGCCCTGCTTCGTGAAGCAATTGAACTCATGCTTTCCGGCGATGAAAGAACCGGCCGCGCGATCCTGCGCAACTATATAAATGCCACCCTCGGCTTCCCCCGGCTCGAACAGGCGACTACGATCCCGGCCACCAGCCTCATGCGCATGTTCGGGCCCAACGGTAACCCCTCGGCCAAGAACCTGTTCCGCGTTCTCGCCCATCTTCAGTCCCAGGAAGGCGTGAATTTCGAGATCCGCCCCCGCCGCACCTAGCTTGGCTTCGGGGGCCGTGGCCCTTCACTCGTTATAGCGTTTCGTATATACAACCTGATACGATGTTTTTGTGGTTGTTTCCGGCTTTGAATGGGATGATGACAACATCTTCCATATCGAGAGGCACGAGTTCACCCCGGAAGAGGTGGAGGAAGTCTTCGCCGGTGACCACAAGGTCAGGCGAACCCGCCAGAAGCGATACATCGCGTTGGGCGAGACGCTGGACGGCCGCCTGGCATTCGTCGTCTTTCGGCGGTTGCCCGGAGGTCTGGTGAGAGTGATCACGGCCCGGGACATGGACGTAAATGAACGGCGGCTATTTCGCCGCAAGTAGGTGGAGCAAATGAAAAAGGAACTTTCTCCTGCAAAGCCGCCACTCCCGAAGTTTCAATCCGACCAAGAGGCCGCGGAGTATTTCGAGAGCCACTCTGTCGCCGGTTTGTGGGATCAGTTGCCCGAGGCTGCGCAAGCGAAAGCTCTGCCCGGCCTGGAAAGGAAGATCCGCGATCGCCACGCCCGCGCAAAATCGCCGATCTCGCTTCGCCTGGCCCCCGAACAGATCGCCGCGGCGAAGCACATTGCGGCGGCGAAGTCGGTAGGCTACCAGACCCAACTCCGGATGTGGATTGCCGAAGGGATCCGCCGCGAAGCGAAGCGCGCCTAGTCTCCCGCTCAAGGATAAGGTACAGTTTGACGATACGGCTATATAGTCGAGAGCCTGTCCCTGGCAACTACCGTGACCGGCGTGTCGCGGGAGTGATCCAGTTGTTGGACGCAAGGCACGCCACAGGCGCGCGTATTTCTCCCGGAACCGACGGAAGAAGATAGCTTTGGGATGTTTCGGTTGGAGTATCCTGTAAGGGCGCATCGGAGCCCCACCGGGCTTATGGCCGGGAGTGCAGGAGCTACGGCCATCGTGTACCGGTTGGTGATGGCGAAAGCATGCCTCCAGGCCACCCAGGGAATCAACTTTGAGAACAAGATCGTCCTCTCGATCGCGATCCGAATTGCCGCCGAGCAATTCATGGTAAAGAAGATTAACGACGCGACGTTTGTGGATGGCATCGCCTCCAATCAAACACCAAAACTGCTGGCAAGATTCAAGGCATTATTCAGCGGTGGGGCTGACGCGATAAATACCATTCTGCGTGTGGTGCTCATGACACCGGAGAACATTCACTTGAATTCGTTCATGTACGAGCCGATCTTAGATATGTCCGACGAGCACCTGAGGAAGCTTTATGCAGAGGTCTTAGCTCTTTGAAGGCGGCGGGGCTGAACGTGCTCGGCAGTTGGCCCTACAACTTCTGGCGCGACGTCAGTGTTTTTGTCGAGACGATCCTTGCGCTATGAACTTGCTGCACGCACACCCCATAGCTGCTGGGGCCGATCAATTGGCATTTGCGCCTCATGACCGAACAGGTGTCGAGCCGGCCTCCAATGTCTAGGAGTCGGCGAGCTGTGTCGGGAAGTCAGTTGGCCGCATCACGCCCTGAACC
>Ga0208587_1002117_pt1 | contig 10244 bp, 5 predicted proteins | sample NGESurdeep092012_7_FD_184472 | JGI IMG/M metagenome (GOLD analysis project Ga0208587, IMG submission 184472) | Arctic peat soil microbial communities from Barrow, Alaska - NGEE Surface sample 210 deep-092012 (SPAdes) | ecosystem: Environmental > Terrestrial > Soil > Wetlands > Peat ...
TCGGGGAGCGATCCGTTGACGCCGGCACCCGCACCGCCGCCTTGCAGGCGGCTGCCCGGTCGGCGGTCGCTGAGCTGCGCGCCGGCCGGACCCGCCCCGAGCTGGCGATGGGCTGGTGGAGCGGGCCGTGGCTGTTCGCCAAGCTGACCGCCGGCGCTTTCCTACCCCCGCGCTGGTACCCCTTCTTCCGGCTCTTCGGCAGCGTCATGGTGGGCATGTCGGTGGTCACCTGCCTTGGTCACGGCCAGCCCGTCGCTGCCGGACTGGGTGTGTGTCTGCTCGCCGACCTGGCCCTGGACTACCTCGGCCGCCGCCGGGCGGGCGCTGCCGCGCGGCGTCGCACGGTGCCCTCCCTCGCCTGCGCCTGAGAGACACCGTGGCAAGAGCAGCTTGACTTCGACGGGCAGTCGAGTACCGGATCGGCGGGACGCCCCGTAAGGGCCGCCCGGGCGGTAACTTCGAAAGGATCAACGATGAACACGACTGTGATCTATGGATTCATGCTCACGCTTGCCCTGGGGCTTGCGTCGGCGTTCACCTCCGGTGACGTCCGTACCGCGCTGATGGTCGCGGCTGGGTGCTCCACGGTGGCCCTGGTCCTGACCGTGGCCATCGAGATGACGGGGAACAACGCGGAGCGAAAGGCCAGAGGCTCGTCGGCCACATAGTGGCTGGTGGTTGGAGTCGTTCATGTCTGGCCAGCACTGAGTAGTCTGCGGACATCGCATGGGTGCGCAGGCAGGCGATGCCGTCGTAGGAGACAGGGGTGTGTGCTGGTGGCCAGAACGATCGAGGGCCTGCTCGACAAGATCTACTTCACGTCGGGCTCCGAGGCAGAGAAGGGGTCCCGGTTCGAGAAGCTGATCGTGGCCTATCTGCAAACCGCCGGGCAGTATGCCGGCCGGTTCAGTGACGTCCGTTTGTGGCAGGACTGGGAGGGTCGCCAGGGCAAGGTGGATACCGGTATCGACATCGTGGCCACGGACAAGCTCACCGGCGAGCTGTGGGCCATCCAGTGCAAGTTCTATTCGCCTCACCACTACCTGGACAAGGCGCACATCGACTCGTTCTTCACCGCCTCGGGCAAGGCGGGTTTCGCCCAGCGACTGATCGTCTCGACGACGGACCGGTGGAGCAGCAACGCCGAGGCGGCACTGGTCGGCCAGCAGATCCCGGTGACCCGGATCGGTCTGGCCGATCTGCTCGATTCGGACATCGACTGGGAGGCCGTCGATTTCGAGCGACCCTCGATCCTGCCGACGACGACCAAGAAACGCCTGCGACCCCACCAAAAACAAGCGCTGGCAGACGTATTCGAGGGTTTCCAAACCTACGACCGTGGCAAGCTGATCATGGCCTGCGGCACCGGGAAGACGTTCACGGCACTGAAGATCGCCGAGCAAATAGCCACAGAGCAGAAGGCCAAGCCGATATCGGTGCTGTTCTTGGTGCCGTCCATCTCCTTGCTCAACCAGGCCCTGCGCGAGTGGACCAACGAGGCCGAGGTGCCGTTCCGGGCCTTCGCGGTCTGCTCGGACACCAAGGTGGGCAAGCGCGCCAACACCGAAGATATTTCAGCTCATGACCTGATCTATCCGGCGACCACCGACACCGCCGTCCTGGTCAAGCAGATGGCCCTCATGGCGGCCCACCGGCAGTTCACCGTGGTCTTTTCCACCTACCAGTCCATTGAGACGGTTGCCGCGGCCCAGGCCGGCGGGATGGCTGATTTCGACCTGATCGTCTGTGACGAGGCCCACCGCACCACCGGTGTCACGATCAAGGGTGAGGACGACTCGGCCTTCGTCAGGGTTCACGATCAGTCATTTATCCGCGGGGACAAGCGCCTGTACATGACGGCCACCCCGCGGCTGTTCGACGACTCGGTCAAGAAGGCTGCCGCCGACGCCGACGCGGTGCTGTGTTCGATGGACGACGAGGCCCTGTTCGGCCCGGAGCTGCACCGGCTCGGATTTGGTCAGGCTGTCGCGGCGGACCTGCTCTCCGATTACAAGGTGATGGTCCTGGCCGTGGACGAGCAGTACGTCTCGGACACATTTCAGAGGGAGATCGCCAGCAACGGCGAGATCCAGCTCGGCGACGCCGTCAAGATCGTCGGCTGCTGGAACGGGCTGGCTAAGCGCTTCCTCAAGACCTCCGTCGACGTGACCGGCGAGACAGACGCAGTCTCGCCAGAGGCCCGCCCTGCCCCGATGCGTCGCGCGGTCGCATTTGCCAGGGACATCAAGGCATCCAAGGCAATCGCGGCCGCCTTCCCTGACATCACCGACGCGCACATCGCGGCCGGCAGGGAGCAGGACGGGTTGCGAACCGAGATCGAGCACGTGGACGGCACCTACAACGCCCTGCGGCGGGCGCAGCTGCTGGACTGGCTCAAGGCAGGCGCACCAGAGTCGGACAACGTATGCCGGATCCTCACCAACGCCAAGTGTCTCTCGGAGGGCGTGGACGTACCCGCCCTGGACGCGGTCATGTTCCTGACCCCGCGCAGCTCCGTGGTCGACGTGGTGCAGTCCGTGGGCCGGGTCATGCGCAAGGCCCCCGGCAAGGACGTCGGCTACATCATCTTGCCGATCGGCATCCCCGCCGGGATGGCACCGGAAGAGGCGCTGAAGAACAACGAGAAGTACAAGGTCGTCTGGCAGGTGCTCCAGGCGCTGCGCGCCCACGACGACCGCTTCAACGCCACCATCAACCGGATTGAGCTGAACAAGGCTCGCCCCGACCAGATCCAGGTCATCGGCGTCCCTGGCTGGGACGGCCCAGATGGCGGCGAACCCAAGAGTGAAGGCGATAAGAAGGCGCAGCAGCTGGCGCTGAACTTCGACGTCGACCTATGGCGCGACGCCATCTACGCCCGGATCGTGGCCAAGTGCGGCGATCGCCGCTACTGGGAGACCTGGGCCGGCGACATCGCCGACATCGCGGGCGCCCACATCACCCGGATCACCTCGCTGTTGGCCAACCCGAATTCCGTTGCCGCTGGGCGCTTCGACACCTTCCTTGCTGGTCTGCGTGGCAACCTCAACGACGGCATCACCCGCAGTGACGCCATAGAGATGCTCGCCCAGCACCTGATCACACGCCCCGTCTTCGACGCACTCTTCGAGGGGTACGAGTTCGGCACGCACAACCCGGTCGCCCAGACCATGCAGGCGATGCTCGACATCCTGGACGAGCACACCCTCGACGCTGAGAACGCCACTCTCGAGCAGTTCTACGCATCAGTTCGCCAGCGCGCCAAAGGGGTGGACAACGCCGAGGGCAGACAACGCATCATCGTCGAGCTCTACGACAAGTTCTTCGCCACCGCGTTCAAGAAGACAGTCGACAAGCTCGGCATCGTCTACACCCCCGTGGAGATTGTCGACTTCATCCTGCACTCCTCCGACTGGGCACTCCGACAGGAGTTTGGCCAAGGTCTGACCGACGAAGGCGTGCACATCCTGGATGGGTTCACTGGCACCGGCACCTTCATCGTCCGCCTGCTTCAGTCTGGGCTGATCACCCCACACGACCTCGCTCGTAAGTACGCCAACGAGCTGCACGCCAACGAAATCCTGCTGCTGGCCTACTACATCGCCGCCGTCAACATCGAGACCGCCTACCAGGACCTCGCAGCCGAACAGCTCGGCCAGGACACCTACCTGCCGTTCGAGGGCCTCGTACTGGCCGACACCTTCCAGATGCACGAAGACGGCGACATCGACGACTTGCAGGTCTTCCCCGAGAACAACGAACGCCTCACTAAACAACGCGACCTCGACATCCGGGTCATCGTCGGCAACCCGCCCTACTCCGCCGGGCAGGGCAGCGCCAACGACAACAACGCGAACGAGAAGTACCCGCACCTGGACGCCTCCATCCGGGACACGTATGCCGCCCGGTCCACTGCCACCCTGAAGAACAGCCTGTACGACTCATACATCCGCGCCATCCGGTGGGCGACGTTGCGAATCAAGGACCGAGGCGTCATCGCCTTCGTCACCAATGGCGGCTTTCTGGACTCCAACACCGCCGACGGCCTACGCAAGACCCTGGCTGACGAGTTCAGTCAGATCTACGTCTACAACCTGCGCGGCAACCAGCGCACAGCTGGCGAGCAGTCACGACGTGAGGGCGGCAAGGTCTTCGACGCAGGCAGTCGAGCCACCGTGGCCATCACCATCCTGGTCAAGAACCCGACAGCCACCAGGCCCACTCGGGTCCACTACCGCGACATCGGCGACTACCTCACACGCAATGAGAAGCTGCGCATCATCCGGGACACGGGCGGCTTCGAGCACCTCGACCTGACGATGATCGCCCCGAATTCAGCCGGCGACTGGCTCAACCAGCGCAACGTTGAGTTCGCGTCGTTCGTGGCGATGGGGGCCAAGGAAGCTGAGGAGGCGACGCTGTTTGCTGCCTACTCGGGGGGTTTGAAGAGCAACCGTGATGCCTGGGTTTACAACTTCTCGCGCCTTGCGGTCGACACGAACATGCGAAGCACAATCGACTTCTACAACAGTCAGGTCGACGGATACGGGTTGTTCTGCCACGCAAACAAGATCACTGATCGCAAGTCACATGTGGGCGACTTTCTCGACCTAGACCCCACGAAGATCAGCTGGGACAGAACTCCGCGCGCAGATGTTGGGCGAGGCGTGAAGTACATCTTTCGACCGAGCGGGATTGTGCTCGGGAGCTATCGGCCGTTCATGAAGCAGTGGGTCTACTTCGACCGAAAGATGAACAACACGGTCTATAAGTTGCCGCAGATGTTTCCGACGAGCGATCACCCCAACATCGGCTTCTACGTGGTCAACCCGGGCGCCGAGAAGCCCTTCAGTGCCCTCATGACGGACCAGATCCCTGACCTCGCGTTCTGGGGGTCAAACGCAGGTCAGTTCTTTTCGCGGTACACCTACGAACCGCTAGAGGACGACGGTGCGCTCTTCGACGCCGCCGAGGGGGAGGTTGTCGACGGGTACCGCCGCATTGACAACATCACCGACAAGGCGCTGGCACGGTTCCACAAGGCATACGGTCCGGGCATCACCAAGGACGACGTCTTCTTCTACGTCTACGGACTGCTCCACGGCCCGGACTACCGCAACCAGTTCGAGGCCGACCTGAAGAAGATGCTGCCGCGCATTCCCATGGTGACCGACCCCCATCCGTTCATTGATGCGGGCCGTGCGCTATCCGAGCTGCACCTGGGTTACGAGTCCGTGAAGCCCTATCCGCTCGACGGACTACCCGACGGGTCCGTGGACTCCAACGATGAGGCGGCATACCAACACTTCCGGATCGAGAAGATGCGCTTCGGTAAGCCCACTGCGGAGCAGAAGCGGGCCGGGCTGCGCGATGACCGGAGCACCATCGTCTACAACGACCACTTCACGCTGCGTGGGGTTCCAGAGGAGGCATACCGCTACATGCTCGGGTCTCGGTCGGCGATCGAGTGGATCACGGAGCGCTACCAGGTGAAGGTCGACAAGGCCAGCCAGATCCGCAACGACCCCAACGACTGGTCCCGTGAGGTCGATAACCCGCGCTACATCCTCGACTTGCTCGCCCGCATTGTCACCGTGAGCGTGGAGACCATGACCATCGTCGACGCGTTGCCGCCCCTGGACATCCCTACGCCAGAGGGAATCGTCTGAGTCGGTGAGCGGCCTGGCCGTTGATGGAGGGAAGTTCAATCCCTGTCTGTGGTGCGTTTCTTGGCCGGACGCTACGGATTGCGTCTATCCTCAGCATTCCAATGGCGTTGGGGGGCTGGTACGTGACTAACAACAAGAACTTCTTTGAGTCCCCGCAAGCTGCAGCGAAGTACAAGCACAAACTCATCAAGGGCTACATCCCGGCTTGGGCAGGGAAAGTTGGCTCAACCTCGCTGGCCAAGCGTGTGGTCGTCTATGACGCCTACTCGGGCCCCGGTCGTTACGAGGACAACGAACCTGGGTCACCCGAACTTCTGGTCGACACCGCCGTCGCAATGGCTAAACTTCGCTCGGTCCACTCTGTGTTCAGCGAGAAAGACAAGGGATATTGCGAGCGTCTAGGCGCGATGCTCAAAGAGAAGGAGGTTGATCCTGCGACGTATGACGTGCTGGTCGGCCCCGTGGAGGACCACGTGGATGCGGTGATCGCTCGGGCCGGCGACCTACCGCTGTTCGTGTTCCTTGACCCATATGGGGTGAACATTCCATTCGAGCGAGTGGTTCATGTGCTCAAGTCGAGAGACAAGCCCGGCCTCTCCCGGCTCTTGCAGCCCAAGACCGAACTGCTCATGAACTTCTCGTATGAGGCCGTGCGACGCATCTCCGGAGCGGTGCGGAGCGAGAAGGAGTATGCGGCCAAGAGCGGGCAGATCAACACGCTCGATACGGCATTAGGTGGCGGCTGGTGGCACGATATGGCCCGCGACGAGTCCGAGGGGTGGGTTCAGAAAGTGCTGGAAGGCTACGCATCCCGGGTGGCCCAGGCAGTCGGCGAATGCGGCTACATCACTGCTGATGTCGCGGACTCTTTGGAGGCTTCGCCGGTCTACGAACTCATCTTGTTCACACGCCATAGGGACGGGTTCTGGGAAATGGCCCGCTCTATGTCGATGGCCCGCAAGGAGTGGCGTGATTGGCTTGTGGAGCGACGCGAGGAGTCGACCGGAGGCCAAGCAGAGTTCCGTGGGCTCGACTTCGCTGACGACCAGATTGCATGGATCGATGAGATCGCAACCAACATCGAGAGACTCCTTGGCGCCGAGCAAAGCTTCATCATCGGAGACAAACTCGGCGATGTTCTCGGGCGCACGCTGGGACTAGCCCGCGAGACTCATATCAAGAAGGCTCTCGATGCACTCTTCGCCAAGGACGTCATTCGAGAGGCTCCTAAAGGACCGAAACAGCGGGCTTGCGTGCGCCGAGCGTGATCTCTGGCATCTCGCTCCAAGTCTCGCCATCAAGCTCCCGGCCTTCCACTCTTCGCGCGTATCCCACCCCACTGCTTGAAGAAGAAGGGCGTCCGAGACTCCACGCAATGGTCCCGCAGGTCCCGGATCCACTCCGGGTCCGCGTGACGCGCATTTGGCCCACTCTCCCCACCCGCGATCACCCAGTCGATCCCTACGAGCGGTAAGCCGGGCAGAGGTCCGAGCAGCGGCTCACAGGAAAGGAAACGGACCGCCGCTGGCACAGTGGCGAGGTCCCGCACGCGGTCGTAGTGATCTGCTGACTCAACACTGACACCCATCCAGACGTTGGGTGGCCAGTCGAGGTGTGGCGAGGTGCGGGTCAGGCGACGGCTTCGCTTGGTCAGAATCTGATAGGTGTGCTGCGGCGTTTCGCGCATCACGTCGAAGACATCCCTGATGAAGGCAGTCGGAACACGTGCGTGGAACAGGTCGCTCATTGAGTTGACGAACACCAGCCGTGGTCGCCGCCATGCGTACGGAGTGGACAACGCTTCCGGATGGACGGCAACCCCGAATCCCGGACCACTGGTGCGCGGATCGCCATCCGTTTCATACTTGGCGACGCCCATGGCCTTGAGCCGCTTCGAGAGGGTGAGCGCGTAGCAGTTGTCGCACCCCGCCGAGATTCGGTCACAACCGGTCGTCGGATTCCAGGTGGCCTCGGTCCATTCGATGGCGCTCTTGCCCGACATGGGCACACAGTAGTCGTTCGCACACCTGTTCGATCCGATAAATGCAGGCGTGTCGCCATTGCCCGGGTGCCCGGCGTGACATCGACAGGCGGCATCAGACGGTCGCCCTCGTTTCGAAAACGGCCGTTTTCGAGACGAGGGCGACCGTCTGACGCCTTCACGCTCAGGCCCACTGTTCAAAACCTCTGTACGAAACCTGGTGTCGGTCTTCCCGGGTCGCGTGTGCACGATGTCCGAGGTCGGCTGCACGCGTCACCCATTCGGGCACATGCCTGGGGTAGGAGTGAGAGCTCGCGCGCCTTGGTGCTGCGGAGCGTTCGCGCCGCTGCATAATGACCGCCATGGTTCCGCCCAGTCGCCTCCGTGCCTAAGAGGTCCTGCTGGACTGGCGCGGCAAGATGTCGGCGTGACCAACACTGATTCCCCAGGCGACCTCTTGACACTCGCTCGCAGCCAACCGGAGGCTGTCGACGTGGCGGTTGGTTGGGGCCCAACTCGAATACCCGCCGTAAGGAAGCGATCCTGATGAACTTACGACAGGACTGATCAAGAATGGTCATGCCACCGCCTCCCCGGCTCAAGGCGGGGCAGGGCCTCCGTGGTCTCGATCCGGAGACCTTGGAGCGGATTGCACGCCATCCGCTCCAACGCGCGAACATCGCGCGGATCAACGAGCTTCTCGGATGGTTCGACGCATGCGTGTCGCCAGAAGACCTCTGCGAGTTCCAACGGCATTTGTTTGCGTCGGTCTTCGAGATCGAAACGCGCCGCGGAGCCTGCACGCGAGCGGTCAAGCGGCTGCGACATGGTGACAGCGTCCAGGCCGAGGTTCCCGATCTCCCCGAAGGATCCGACGCGACTGCGCTTACAACGTGGGAGTTCGAAGTGCTGATGTGTGAGCGGCTCGCCCGTCAGTTGCGCTGCGTCGGTGACGGCTTGGCCTGGAAAGCATTCCGGTATGACCGGCGCTTCCTGATGGTGCTCTCGCGGAACGACCTGCCAGGGCCTCTGGTGAACAAGGAGGGGCTGAGGAACGAGCAGGAGAAGGTCGATGAGCTGTGGGAGACCAAGAAGCATTTCGGGCTCCTCAACGATCTGACTACCTGCATCCGGATCACCGACGTCACCGAGTTCACCTCTGACGGCGGGGCCCTTCTGCACGAGGTGAAAAAGGCTCGGAAGATCCCGGCCGCGCAGAAGGCGCGAGCACAGGCCGCCGTGAGCGCAATCATGGAGGGCGGGGCTCTGGCGGGAGCCGCATCAGATACCCGGCTCGTGGTCCTCTCGACCAGGTTCCGTGCGGACATGGGTCCGCTCAGGGACGCGATCGGGCTGGCCCGCGCGCGGGGGGTGCAAGGGATCACTCTGTCCGAGGGCAGGATGCTCTTCGTTGCTTCGCTGCTGGGCTCGGCTGCCCATGCCCGCGACACCCCCGAACAGATCACCGACCTTTTCGCAGGGGCGAAAGGGGCGGCCATCCGCAGAGCGAAGATTGGCCGTGCCACTCATCATCTGGTTGGCAACAGCGGCGACACGGTCGGCCGCTCTCCCGTCGTCGCGCCCCTGTCGATCTTTCCACTGGACCCCGCAAACCGTGCCGAACTCATCTGCGATCTACTAACCTTCGAAACGACTCTGTCCGTCGATGTGCTCGCCGAGATGCTCAACAGTCGAGGCCTCCGTGTAGAGGTCCTGTACCCCAATCGCAACCAGCAGGTACCCTACGACGCCGATGTGCTTCGAGTTCAGCTCGGGAACCGCGGCATGACGATCCACGCCCCGGCGATGAACTCCCTGATGTTCGAGCTCCTCCGCCCGAGCGCCTGGTGCGATGCCGTGGCAGAGTCGCTGAGCCTTGACGAACCACCAACCCACCCCGAGGTGGTTCTGCGTGACGAGGCATCCACATGGCGTTGATCGTGTGGTGGCGGGCCGTGCACCAACTCTTCGGACCGCTAACGAACATTCAGATAGACCAGACACCAAGGAAGAGCGTCCCGTGAACGAAGCATGGATCAGCCTCCATGGCGAAACCTCTGCGGCCCGCCTGATGTTCAAGAGCCTTACCGCTCGCCGCGCTGTGGGTCTTGGTCAGCTCTGTCTCACCGTTGAGGCAGCGAGCCGTAAGGAGACCAACCTTGATGCACGCCCCTCCGAAACGCACTCACATAACAAGCCTGTCCGATAGTTCCCGCCCCCCGATGACGAAACCGGCCACGGGACGACTCGGGGCCGGTTCGACCACCTGCCGCAAGTGGTCGTCCGTAGTGTCACAGGCGGATCGTCCTACGGGCACCCAGGCTTGGCTCCGCTGCGTCCGGTCATCGTTCGGTTCGTGACACTGCTCACCCAGGGACGCCCGACCTGACGGGCGCACCGGGGACAATGAATCACATGACAGGCGATCAGCCTCAGCTGCGCACTCCGGACTGGCTCGAGCACTTCGCCCATGCCGGGTACCCGGACGTGACGCCACTGGCCGCCGGTGCGGAAGGATCCGTCTACCGACTCGGGAACGAAACCGTGGCCAAGGTGTGGCGCCGACGCCAGGTCAGCGAGCTGGTCAGGCTGCA
>Ga0208587_1002121_pt1 | contig 10237 bp, 11 predicted proteins | sample NGESurdeep092012_7_FD_184472 | JGI IMG/M metagenome (GOLD analysis project Ga0208587, IMG submission 184472) | Arctic peat soil microbial communities from Barrow, Alaska - NGEE Surface sample 210 deep-092012 (SPAdes) | ecosystem: Environmental > Terrestrial > Soil > Wetlands > Peat ...
TTAGTGATGGCAAGCCAACCTCAAGATGCGCCGTCTGCGTATCCTTGCTGCAACCTCGCTCCACAATCCGGGAGGACCCCTTGGCATCACCCACACCAGGACCGCCGGCGGCCCCGGTCACCATCACGGCTGGCTCCGTACCAGAAGGCAAGATCGCCGATTTTCTGACAGGACGACATTTTCCGGATACCGCGGAGGAGTACGTCCGGCAGAACGTGGCGAAGGCTCTTGTACGCCAATACAGGTATGAGCCCCTTGACTGTGAGCCAGAATTTCCTATCAAGGTCGGCTCGTCTCGCAAACGAGTCGATATTGCCGTCTTCAAACACGGATCCGATCACAAGCCGGAAAACGCATACATCATTGTCGAGTGCAAGAAGCCAAAGTCCAGTCCGAGTGGCAAGAAGGACGGGATAGCCCAGTTGCAGAGCTATATGGCAGCGTGCTTGAACGCTGAGTACGGCATGTGGACAAACGGCGATGACCGATATTGCTTCGCCAAGCGGGCCGTCGGCGGCGGCTTTTCATTCGAGGAAATAATCGAGATCCCCGGGTATGGTCAGACAGAGCAAGATGCTCAGCGCCCCAAGCGCAAGGATCTCAAACCCGCAACTGCCGACAACCTACTGTTTGCATTTCGCAGGTGTCACAACTATATCGCTGGAACTGAGGGAATGCAGAAGCCCGAAGCATTCTGGGAGCTTCTGAAACTAATTTTCTGCAAGATCGAAGACGAACGTTCAGGAACGGTTGGCTTTTATGTGACTCCTTCAGAGCGAACTAATGCGACGAGTGCAGGTTCTGCCAAATCACGAATTCAAAAGCTCTTTAGCGACAAAGTTGTAAAGAAGTATCCTGCCATCTTCTCTGCGGACGCATCCACCATCGAGCTAAGGGCGAACGTCCTTGCATATGTGGTGAGTCAATTGCAGGGCTTCTCTCTCTTGGCTTCTCCCGTCGACGTGAAGGGTGTCGCTTACGAGGAAGTAGTCGGATCCAATTTAAGAGGAGATCGGGGTGAGTTCTTCACCCCACGGAATGCTTGCCGCATGGCGGTCACGATGCTTAATCCACAGCCACATGACAAACTGATTGATCCCGCATGTGGAACCGGTGGATTCCTAATTACTGCCATGAATCACGCCCTAGAACATATTGAGTGGGCCGAACGATCGAATTGGATTGACCCATCAAACGGCACAGAAGAAGAGCGCCAGGAACTCTACCGACAACGTAATGAGTACATGAGTTATCGGGTATGTGGTGCCGATCTCAATCCAGGCCTCGTTCGCGCTGCCAAGATGAACATGGTGATGAATAACGACGGCTCTGGCGGCCTATTTCAAGCAAATAGCTTGGCCAACCCGCATACTTGGAGTGACGAGATGAACTCGTCTGTTCAATTGGGAAGCATGTCAGTAGTGGTTACCAATCCTCCCTTTGGGGCAAATATTGTTATCGACGAGGAGAATGTTCTAGGCCAATACGAGTTGGCCGCTATGTGGGATGAGCAGGAGGATGGCTCGTGGCAAATGCGCCTAGACATCCACGGACAGAAGGTGCTTCAGAAGTCATTGCCACCAGAGATACTCTTCATTGAGCGATGCTTGCAATTCCTCGTCGAAGGTTCGGGGAGGCTGGCAATGGTCATTCCGAACGGGATTCTGAATAATCCCGCGCTCGGATACGTACGACAGTGGATTCTTCGAAACGCACAAGTCTTGGCAGTAGTTGATATGGCGCGTGAGCTATTCCAGCCGAAGAACGATACGCAGACATCGATGCTTCTGCTCCGCCGATTCTCCGACGTCGAAAGAGTGGCCATGGCCGCAGGCAAGCTTGACTATGAGATTTTCATGGCGGTCGCCGAGAGGGTGGGCCACGACAAGCGCGGCAATACGCTTTGGAGACGCACTGAAACAGGCGAGGACGTCGTCGCAATTCGAACGGAAACGGTGATGGAGATCGATCCTGCTTCAGGCAGTGAGATCCTTGCATCAGTGGAGGTAAGAGACAGACTGGTAGACGATGAGCTACCTGATGTCGCCACGGCGTACCTACGTTGGCTGAGTGATCGAAAGTGATCTTCCGCACAACTCGGTCCGGTTTCTTGAGGGCAGTTCAGCGACTGGATGCTGGTTACATCTGCTCTCCTGGAACCCAGGCGCAAGAGAGAATTGTGGTTGCGCAAGCTCGTGGGCTAAATGTGCTCACTCTTGGCGGATCTAACGGAATAGCAGATATATGGGCGCCCAATCGGTTCACGCGAGCATACGCATCCTCCTCCGAGCCCTCAGTTCCTTACCTGCGTCCCTATGACGTGTTTGAATACTTGCCGCAGGCTGCTGATTACCTTTCGGTGGAACGGACCAAGCAGTTGGATAGGTATCGACTGGAGGCGGGCATGATTCTTCAAAGTTGTTCAGGCCGGAACTTGGGACCTGCTGTCATGGTAGATCAATACCTGAAGGACTTCGTCCTGAGTCACGATATGATCCGAATAGATATTCGTGACCCGGAGATGGCCTTTTACGTTCTCGGGTATCTCAACACACCGACAGCTCAGGCCCTGCTTCGTCGCGACAAGACCGGTTCAGTAATTGATCATATTTCTCCGTCGCACGTCCAGACGCTCGTGGTCCCTCTCCTTGAGGCTATCCAGTTATCCGAGGTCGCAGCGAAAATGGAGCGTGCAGTATCAATTAGAAGCCAGGCTCGATGCGAGATTGCAGATTGCATTATTGAGTATGGGGCCAGTCTTCCAGCTGTAAGTCGATCGTTTCAGCTACATGAGGGTTGGACTCAATCGGTGTCGACCGTCGGAAGCCGACTGGATGTTGCCCCTTATGATCCACAAGTATTAGACATGCGGAACTCGCTGTTGGTCAATGGTGGGCGACGACTGGGGGACTTGGCCCAGGCTCGGATACCCGGCCGTTACGTGCGCTACTACGTAAGCGAAGAGTTTGGAACTCCAATTCTGTCGGGCCGGCAGTTGTTGCAGGTGCGTCCGGTAAATCTTCGCTACATCAGTGAGCGGTCATTCCGAGACTCATCTAAATATGAATTGCGTTCAGACTGGCTCGCCATGCAGGGTGAGGGGCGTGCAGAAGAACGAATAGGATTCCCAGTAATCGTTACGCCCAACCGCGACGGTTGGCTGGCCAATAATCATATCCTACGCATTGTTCCACGTTATGAAGACCAAGCCGGCGCTTTATTTCTGGCTATGGCGTCGGCACAGGCTCAGATTCAGGTGAAGGCGTTAGCCACAGGGTCAGTTGTCGATGCAGTCAATCCGAGAGATTTTGAGAATGTCGTGGTTCCGCCTCTCGATGCGGAACTCGGGACCAAGGTGCTTGATGCATGGCACCAGCTTGCCTCTGCTGACGCAATCGAGAACGAGGTCGTCGCACTTATAGAGAGCGGTTTGTCAGAGATAGCGGGCGAAAGCCAGATTGCGTCGTAGCAAACTGAAGCGTCGTCGATCAGTTTCGACACAACCTGATCCATGCAAAGGGCACCGTCACGAGAGGTGCCATTCGAATCGTCATCGGGAAGCTCGCCGCCAACTCGCGGCTTCACCCCGAGTGCCGACAGGCGGCGCTACTTCCCGAGCGACCAAGAACCGATCCCGAGGCACTTCTCGCATCACAGGCAATCGCTGTCGTGTGGGCGTCGGGGAAAGGCGGCTTCGACGACAACGCCAGCGGAGCGTTCTCCTGACAATTCCACGATCTTAGAGAGAAGACACAAAACACTAGATAAACACTATGTGTTCTGATAGTCTGTCTTTACACGAGAAAGGTGAAGATAGTGACTACAGAGCTAGTGACCACGACAGTGAATGTGCCAGCGGAGCGTCTCGGGGAGTTCTACGAGATGTTCGGAAAGTGGCTAAACGGTGTAGATCGGCCGGAACCAGAGGGTTGGCGGGACGGCCGTGCCTGGGGTGAGAGCGATTTTGCGCAGGCGGAGACCTTCTATCGGAGTGTCAGCGCCAACGCCCGCCTCGTGCTCGACTTTTGGGCAGCGAACCCCGGGCGATGGGTGAGCGGCGACGAGACCGCCCGTGAGGTCGGAGTCAATGGACCCAAGGGCGTTGCCGGCACTCTCTCCTCAGTGGGCAAGACCGCCGACAAGATGAAGCGGCAGCTGCCGTTCGAACATCGAGACGGGCAATCCGGCGAGTCAGGAATGTATCGAATGTCCCACGAGATCAGCAGCCTCTTCGTGGCTGCGAAGAGGAGTGTCCGGTGATGGCCCGCCCAACGACGATCCCTTGCGAGAAGTGCTTCTTCACGCAGGATGTGACACAGGAAGTGAACTACCTGACAGGCATGTGGGACTACGCCTGTTCCAACCCGGTGCATGGTGAAACGCCGTACATCTGGTCAGTGATACCGCCATCCAATGCCGAGACTTCGGCGTCGAGGGACAGCTTCCTGGATGGGTTGGGTATCTACGACGACCTGCTTCTCTGTATCCATGCTGGAGATCCCTGGTTGGAATATGGAGTAATCGAGGATCGGTACCGGAGGGACAATCCTGATGAGTATGCGCAGCTGATTGAGAAGTACTCGCACTCGGCACGCAACTCGACTCGGGGAGGTCCTGACGTCCAGCCGAGCAGGAGCAGGAAGACCTCGTCCAGACTCTCCGGTGCACTCAGTGTCCTGGCGAAAGCTGGCCTGATCGACAGGGCATTCGGTCCGGCATCCGGTTACTGGTCCTACAACCCAAGGATCTCTCGATGGGCACCTCTGCCGTCCCCCGCCAAGGAAGACCTTCTGACTTGGTCAGAGTACGCAGCGGGCGAGGGACTCGACCCCACCCGGTGGGAGCTCCCGTAGAACCTGTCCGACTTGCGGCCACGTCGGGCGGTCCTGGGTACCTGGCCCCCCCACTCAGGTGTACCGCATCGTCGCTTCTACACTTCTGTCATGGCATCAAACGGGTCGACAATTGACCTTGCGGAGATCTGCTGCCTGATTGACGAAGCTGCTGCCTGGAACGGCGGCTGGCTCAACGGCTCGGCCGCCGGCGTCGGGATCACGTTGACCAAGGCATCCGACATGCTTTTTGTCGAGACCGATTTACGGCCGGCCGTGGTGATCGCCCAGCTAAATGAGCGGGCGGCAAGGGTGCACGCCAAGGAACCTTGGGCGGTGAGTGAGGGCTACTGGGCCGAGGCGTTCCAGAATGCGCGCAAGGCTCGGAATAGGGCGGGGGATTGACGGTGTCGACTTTGGTGGCAGTTGTTGGGCAGTTCGTGCGAGGATGCCGGAGTCACCATGAAGAAAAGCCCAGGTAATCGCAGTGCACGGAGGGGTATTTACACGACCTTGCACGCCTGGTTTGTTTCTGACAAGCAGCAGGTCGCAGGTTCGAGTCCCTCAGCGCCCGCCCCTGACCAGGACTTTTGTGCCTTGGTTAACGGCAGCTCCGAGATCCTGGTGGCAGTCTGGTGGCGGTTGGCCTCCACCCGGTCGACTCAGGTGGACTCGGGTGAACGGGGGTTCTGGGGATTGGTGCATTCGCAGCCCTCATACCCGTCATGGAAGACAACATGGCAACTCTGCGGCTGATTGCCGGTGGCGAACTCGCTACCGAGATCACCGCCCGAACCGCCGAACTACAGCGCCGGTGCGCCGAACTCAATGACGAGATTGGTGCCCTCTCCGCGCTTGTAGCGCAACAGGCTTCGACGCCCGCTCCGACAGCGGTGCTGACCGTTGAGGAGTGTGCCCACGAGCTGCGGGTGTCTCGCAGCACCGTGTTTGCGCTGCTGCGGTCCGGCAGCCTCCGCAGTTTTTGCGAGGGCCGGCGGCGACTTGTTGCTCGGGCCGATTTGGATGCCCATATCCGGACTGCGGTTGAGGGGAGCTGATGGACGCCGGGCCGACCGACAGCATCGTCTCCTTCAGCTCCCCAGCCGTCGAATTTGCCCCTCGGATGGCTGGGTGGCACTCGCCCGAATTCGCTCCAGCGCATCGCGTGTCGGGTCGGCATCGTCGGGGAGCAGGTGCCCATAGGTGCCGTAGGTGACGGCGATTGAGCTGTGGCCCGCCCACCGAGCCAGCTTCAACGGCTCGGTTACACCTGCTGCAATCCATAGGGCCACGGCGGTGTGCCGGAGAGCATGCGGGGTCGGCAATGGGTCGGCCAACTCAGCCTCTCGCACAGCCGGCCGCCAGACTCGTGCCCGCCAGACCGCTGGGTCCATCGGGGCGCCGCGTTTGCCGCTGAACAGCCAGTCCTCCGGCCGTAGCTCCCGCTCACCAATCATCGCTGCCACCTGCTCGCCCGTGGTCCGGGTCAGGGTTGGCACGACTCGCCGTCCGGCTGCCGTCTTTGGCTCGTGGAGCTGGCGATGTGCCGGTGCCCCGCTGACCGATTTGGTGACGTTGGAGACTGTCCGTACCACCCGCACCCGTCCCCGGAGTACATCGACATCTTCCACCCGGAGGCCAGCCAACTCGCCCAGCCGCAGCCCGGTATCGGCCAAGAACGGCACCACCACGCCCCACCACCGTTCCGTTGCTGCCTCCAGCCGGACCAGCTCGTCCGGCTGGAGAAACCGGGCTTCGACGTGGGGGACGGCGGGCGCCTTCACCCCGGCCGCCGGGTTGGTATCGAGTAGCCCTTCGACTACCGCGGCCCGGAGTAGCGAGGCCAGTGCAGACCGGTGTTCCCGGACGGTCCGGGGAGCAAGTCCTGCCGCGGTGAGCCGGGCAAGCCAGGTGGTCACATCGGAGGGGCGAAGGTCACAGAGCCGTCGGTCACCCAGGTCGGGGAGAAGCCAGGTCCGAGCGTAGGCAATATCGCGGGCTCGGGTACTGGGTCGGATTTGCCGCCCCGCCATCCAGCGCGTCCACCACTCGACCAGGGTTATCTGGCCGCCGGTCGGGTCGCCGGAGCCTCCCCGCCGCCGGGCTCGTAGCCGGTCCTGACGGTAGGCATCGGCCTCGGCGGCGGTGTCAAAACTGGCGCTGTGCCGGCGGCCAGCGGCGTCGTACCACCGGGCTTGGTAGAAGTTCCCCCGCCGCACGACCCCCACGGGCAACCGGGCCATCAGGCCACGCGCCGGGGCCGGCCCTGGCGCTTCGGCTCGACTCGGTCTCTGGTCTCGGCGTCGAGCCACGCCGCCACGTCCTCTGGTCTGAATCGAACGGTTTTACCAACGCGGACGCTGCGGATTCGGCGCTCCGAGGTGAGCCGGTAGACATAGCGAGTGCCGGTGCCGAGGTACTGGGCAAGCTCCTGAACCGTCCAGAGCAGAGGGAGGGCGGGGGAATCTTCCATGACGCCCCTATGCAGGGTGTCCACGACCGGGTGCCATTCTTGCCCGGTCATGGGCACCAGATGGGCACAAACTCTGCCCCGGCCTGCGTGCTCTCACTCCGGGACATTTGATTGTCCCAGGTCAGAGCCTATTTTTTGGTCGGGCTGCCCGGATTTGAACCGGGGACCTCTGCGTCCCGAACGCAGCGCGCTAACCAAGCTGCGCCACAGCCCGTTGACCGGAGCCGGCGTATCAGCCGGTCCAGAACAGGGAAATGCTAGCCGACGGTGGTGCGCTCGCTCCCCGTCCCACCAGCCGCCTCGTCGTCCCTGGGATCAGGGTCGTCCACGGTGCTCCGCTTGGCCACCACTTTGGCTATCCGTCGCTTGTCCATCTCGGCCACCCGGAGCTCCCATCCGTCGACGGCGAGCACCTCGCCTTCAGCCGGGATATGCCCGAAGCCGTCAAAGAGGAATCCCCCCAACGTCACGTACTCACCCTCGGGGAGATCGATCCCCAGGCGGTCGCGGACATCGTCGACGCTCATCCGCCCGCCCACCAGCCAGCGACTTCCGTCCACCCTCACCACATCAGGCTCGTCGTCAGGGTCGAACTCGTCGGGAAGATGACCCACGAGCGCTCCCAACACGTCCTTCATTGTCAAGACGCCCTCGACGCCACCGTGCTCGTCCACCACCACCGCGAACGACCGTCGTTGGCGACGCATTTCGGCCAGGACGTCGAACACCAGACGGGACTCGGGGACCAAAAAGGGCTGGCGGAGGCGGCGGGAGATATCCACCGGATCGGGAATTGCCTGGTTGGCGGGGTCGGTCGGCATCACCCCTGCAGGGATGGAACTCCGGGCCCCGACATCGTCGATCCGTTGGTCTTCGGGTCTCCCACTCTGCACCTTCCACCCGGCCCGGAACAGATCGTTGACGAACAACACCCCGATCAGGTCGTCCAGATTGTCGTCGTAGACCGGGAAGCAACTGTGGCCCGATTCACGCACGGCCCGGGTGACATCGTCGGCCGTGACCGGGATGGACAAAGCCACCACGTCCACCCGCGGGGTCATGATCTCGCCGACGACTGTGTCGTGTAGATCGTCGAGCGCCTCCACGATGAACTGTTCCTGGGCATCACCCCCGCGGGTAACCCCGATCCCGGGAGCGCCATTGCGGTCACTGACCGCTACCGCGGCCCGTCCCCTACCCAGGAGGTTGCGGCGCTTCTGAATTGGTTGCACATGCCGATCGTGGTGTCGTCGGAACACGGACCCTGCCTTCGTTGGGTCGGTGAAGACCTTCAGGCGCCGGTCGCGGGGACGACCGACAGTGGTTGGTAGGACTCGTCATAGTACGTACCACCGTCGAGCAATGACGTGACGGCCCGACGAAGACGGATGGGGCCGAGCGGCTTGACCACCCACCCCTCGGCACCTGAACGGCGGGCGAGGAACACATCGGGACGACGGTCGAGCAGCATCAGCACCGGCACATGTTCGAGACTGCCGTACGACTCCTCGAGACGCAGCTCGAGGCAGACGGCCATCCCACCCATGTTTCCCATCTGGAGGTCGACCACTACCAGGTCCGGACGGCTCTCGGCCACCTCCTCGAGCACCGCCGGCCCGGAACCGGCCTCACGGATGGCGATGTCCGGGCGTCCTGCGATGGCGGCGATTTCAGCCCTCACCGACGGCGCGTCGCTGGCCACAAGAATTGAGCGCACGGACATGAGGTTAGCCCGCCTATTGAGACGGTTCGGCAGGCGCCTCAGCCGAAAGCGGGGCTCCCCGCCCATCGCCGAGAAACAGAAGATCGGCGATGACCTTGAGCCCCTCGAGATCGTGGACATCGGTGTTGAGAAGCGGAACCCGGGAGACCGGGGCGGGAGCGATCCGGGCCACCAGGTCGCCGTAGGTCCGCTCATCCCGATCCGACGCCGCCGTATAACCGGCCAGGTTGTTGATGAGATCCTGCAGAGCCCCGCCTTGCGTCGTTGCTTGACCGGCGATGGCCGTCAGTTGCTCCAGTCGGCTGTCGTCAATGAAGCGCGGTTGTACCCGGTTGACGATGAGGGCGGTCACCGACATATTCGACTCGGCCAGCTTGCCGGCGAAGTGCACAGCCTCATCGACGGAGTCGGGCTGGGGTGCGGCCACCAGAACGAATGCCGTGCTGGGCAGGGTGAGGAGTTCACGAACCCGGTTCGCCCGGGTTCGGAATCCCTCCTCCATCCCTTCGAATGCCTGGAAGAACGTCACGGCATCACGGACCACGTCGGCTCCGGCGACCTTGGAGATGGTGCGCAGCAGGGCATGGGCGGCCATTCCCACGAATTTGAGCGATACCCGGGTAGGCATCATCAGCACCTGAAAGAACCGGTTGTTCAAGAGGCTGGTGAGCCGACGGGGGGCGTCGAGGAAGTCGAGAGCGTGCCGGGTGGGAGGGGTATCGACTACCACCACGTCGAAGCCTCCTTCTTCTGCCAGCTCATGCAGCTTCTCCATGGCCATGTACTCCTGAGTGCCCGAAAGCGCCCCGGTGAGGTTCCGGTACATCCGATTGCCCAGGATGCCCTCCGCCTGATCGGGGGTGTCGGCATACCGGCGGACCAGGTCGTCGAAGGTGCCTTTCGGGTCGAGCATCAGCGCGTAGAGCTCGCCCGGCCAGTCACCTTCGATCTGCGACGGCCGGTTGGAGAGAGCATCGAGCCCCAGCGAGTTGGCCAGCCGCCGAGCCGGGTCGATGGTCACCACGCATGCTTTTCGACCCAGACGGGCGGCGTGCAGAGCAAACGCCGCCGCGGTGGTGGTCTTTCCCACCCCACCCGAACCGCAGCAGACAACTATAGCCCGGTCCTGGGCAATGTCGGTGAGGGTGACGCCCCCGCTCATGGGACAGCCGCTTCAGTATCGGGGAGCGCAGTATCGGGGAGCGCAGT
>Ga0208587_1002123_pt1 | contig 10234 bp, 7 predicted proteins | sample NGESurdeep092012_7_FD_184472 | JGI IMG/M metagenome (GOLD analysis project Ga0208587, IMG submission 184472) | Arctic peat soil microbial communities from Barrow, Alaska - NGEE Surface sample 210 deep-092012 (SPAdes) | ecosystem: Environmental > Terrestrial > Soil > Wetlands > Peat ...
AAGCCGGCTCGGAGGTGAAGGATCAGCGGGAACGCGGCGCTGAAGCGCCGCTCTACCCGTGCTCGCTCGACTACAGTAATTCTTAAACTGCTCTAGGCATCGGATTGAGCGCCCTCCAAGATGTATCCTCAGTTCTGCGCTTTATCCGTGTAAATCCGTGGTTACGATTTCATCTTCCTTCTCCACCCGCGCACCAACGACCAACAACAGCGCGACCCACGCCGTAACCAAGATCGCGTAAGCCACAAAAAATCGCAGCCCCATGCTCCATGCCTGTTTGCGAAGATCCTCCACTGCGGGAATCCACCAGACCAGCCTGTACGGAACATACACCCCGATCAGCATCAGCGCGCAGAACCATAACCAATACCCGGGCCGTCGCAAGACGCGCAGGGAGCGCGCCATGCGCTTCAGTCTGAATCCGGTGGCCGCCACGGTGGTGGCGATGGGCAGCCACACGGCAGGCGCCAGCACCCACAGCAGGAACCACAGCAGCCAGTCGGCCGCATGGAAGACCTGCCGCGGGCTGCCGAATCGCAGGAATGACGGCGCCTTCTGCCAGAACCACACCCCGAACTGCGGCGCATACTTGCGAAGGGAGTTGAGCCCCAACGCTATTGCCGCCAGCAAAATGCCCCACACTGCCAGCGCGACTATATGCCGCAAAGCGTGGCGGAAGGCACGCCACACGGTTGCATTATCTCGAAACTCTGCAACCCTGAAGTAGGCGAACGTCCCGGTGCGCAGCCACACTCCAAAAAACACCACCACAATCGCGATCACTCCGGAGCCGGCGACCTGCCAGCCATGCGCATCCGGCATCAGCAGCCAGAAATAGACGGCGCTAAGCAACGCGGCATTGCCGGCCAGGTTCAGCAGCCACAACTTCGCCACGCCACTATGTTTCGCGGTCATTTCACTGTCACCGTCAGCGCGTCGCTAGTCGAGAGATATTCGGGCTGATACATCGGCTCCACGCTAGTCGGGCTCACGCGGAAGACCCCGGGATTCACCACCTTCAGCAGGTACACATATTCATGCTGCCCTTGCGGGAAGTACATGTTGAAGAACGTGGTGCGATCGTCGCGCAGCTCGCGATTGCTGTACCAACGCCCCCACCAACCGGGACGCTCATCCAGTTCATACAGGTCGTCACGCGCGATCGACTCGGTCCCCGATGGAATCGGATCTTCTATCATCAGGTACCTCCAGTTGTTACCGCCGACGGTAAGGCGCACCGCCAGAGTGTCGCCGACCTGCACCGGTCCCGTGAGGTTATCGAGGTGATACACCACGCGGCCGTCCTTCTGCTGCTGCGACAGCCGGTAATACTGGCGCGCCACGCTCAGCTTGAAGCTGCCGCTGTTCACCACCTTCGATTCGCTGGAGTAATACTCTCTCCGCACCGACCAGTACAGCCGGCCGTCCCCCGACTTCGCGATGCGAATCTGGTTCGTTCCCAGCGCCAGTTGCGACTCGTTCAGCACAACCGTAGTCGCGGGAGCCAGCGCGTCGGCAGCGGTGAACTTCTTGGTCGCTACCGTCTTGCCATTCACTTGCACCTCGACGCTGTAGTTCGGCTGCAACTCTTTGGTGCGTTCCAGGTAATCGGTGAGTCCGTAGATCACCATTGCCGTTTGCTCGGTTGACTCCCAGTAGTAGCCCTGGTCGCGATGGTTCACCAAGTAGAGCGCAGCCTTTGGCAGCAGCGGGTTTGAGTCATCCGTGTGGTTTAATAATTTCAGGGCATACGCCGTTGTCTCGGGGGCCGTGTCGCCGTAGAGATCCAGCAGATAGTTGTTGTCGCTCGGCCACCATGCTTGCGAGTCGTCCTGTTTCGCCTCCGCTTCAATTTGCTTGCTCAGCTCGCTGGCCCGGCCATCGTTCATCTCCAGCATGGCCAAGCCGAGCAGCGCCTGGCCGTAGGCAGTTAACGTCGAGCGCTGGTTCCACACTGAGTCGAGTACCGCCGCCTCACGAGTTCCGCTCAACACCAGAGCGTAGGCCATGTAGGCGCGCAAATCGGTCTTCACTCTTTCCGAGCGATCAAACTGCGGGCGCAACCAGCCGAGTCCGCGATCAATCGCGTCCTGCTTGACGTCAAATCCCGCCGCCTTCGCCTGGCTTAGGCCGGCGAGCACGTACGCAGTCATGAATGCCTGGCTGTCGTCAGTCTGCCACCAGCCCCAGCCGCCGTCGGGATGTTGATAGTTGTAGAGCCGGTCGAGACCCGCCTGCACCTGCTTGTTCAGCATCTGCGGATCGATGTTCGATTTCACTCCCAGCTTCTTCAGCGAGTTTGCCACCAGCACATCGGGCAGGAAGCTCGACATGGTTTGTTCGGTACAGCCGTAGGGATACGAGGTTAGGAAGTCAAGTGCGGCGAAGACCGTACCTGCAATGGAGGGCGTCACGCCGATCGTGAGTTTGCGAGTTCCCACCTCGGCGCCCGCAGGGAAGGTCAACGGCAGCAGCGTGTCGCTCTTGCCCGAGACCGCGACCGATCCCGACTTCGCCACCGCCAGCTTCACGCCGAAGGGGACGACCGGCAGCGTCAACTCCATCGCGTCGCTCTCGACGTCGGTAAGCGCTTTGCCCAGCACGCGCGCCGAATCCACATCGAGTACGCGCACCCGGTAATCCACTTTCATCAATCCTCGGCTGGGGACGTTGACATCCTTCTGGCCGCCATCGAGCACCTGGAGGCCCTCAAGGTCCATCGAGACCTGCGCAACTTTGGCTGTGGGCAGATAGTTTTGCACGATGGTCGAGATCGTTATCTCATCCCCCCGGCGGAAGAAGCGCGGCACTACCAGACGCACCATCAGGTTCTTGCGCACGATGGTATTCACCACCGTGCTGCCGACTTTGGTGTCTTGCGTGACACCTCGCGTGGTGGCGCGCCACGACGTTATGGCGTCGGGATAATCGAAGCGCACAGTGGCTTGGCCGTTGCTGCCGGTGCGCACGTCCGCCATCCAGTACGCGGTGTCGGGAAATGCTTTGCGGATCTTGGGCTGCACCAGGCGCTCGGGCTTCAGTTGTGCCATGGCTTTCGACGAGCGCACGCTGGCCAACTGCATCGCGCGTTTCCCCGCCTGCCCGCTGAAGTAATACGTCAGCGAGGTCTCAGTACTCACCCTCGAATAGACGCGGCCGTAGAAGGCGTTCACGATGCTGCCCACCGTTTCCGGTTTGATCGCGTAGATGGCCTCGTCCACGACGCCCAAACTGAACTCTGCCGCCACCGGCTGGCCGCTGGTATCGGTTGCCTTGATGGTGTAGCTCGCAGCTTCGCCCGGTTGGTACTGCGGTTTGGAAGGCAGCAGTTGCACATTCAGTTCGTGCTGTATGGGCGGCACGGTAAGACTCTTGGATCCCTGGTACAACTTGTTGCCGCGAATGAAAACTGCCGCCACGTAGAAGTTCGGGGCGTATTCCGGCTTGATCGGAACATCCACCGTGATGCTGCCACCGCTGCTCTTGATCACCTGACCGGAGTAGAGTCCATTGCCTTCAACCGTCACCAGGACCGAAGTCGGCTCCTTGCCGGTGACGATCAGCACGTGCGCGGTGTCGCCGGGCTGATACGTCTTTTTGTCTGGGACGATCTGCACACGCTCCTGTGCGGGACCGCTCCACCATGGACTCGCACCCGGAGCCCACAGGAATGCGGTGGTCTCAACCGTGCGATTCTCCGGAGTGGTTGCGGTCACGCGGACGCGAAACTCGCCGGCATCGGGGATGGTGAGTTTGACCTGTGCTTTGCCGCTCGCGTCGGTTTGTCCCTGCGTGGTCGTGACCGATTGCCCGGCGCCTTTTCGCCAGTCCCAGCGATTCATTTCCACTCGGAACAACGTCTGTACCGGCTTCTTGTCATAGTCCTGCGCCGTGATGGTGACGGTCGCGGTGCTGCCCTTGGTGTAAACATACGAGTCTGGCTCGGCAGTTAAGAAGAAGCTGCCGTAAGTCGCCAGCGCAAAACCGTGTCCCGCAATTTCGCGGTTACCGGCATCCGTCACGCGTGCCTCGATGCGATAGGTCACGTCTTGTTTCTTGCTATCGACCTTCGTCGGAATCGTAATCTGCAGCTTGCCGTCGGCGTCGAGCGTGCCGCTCTTCTCGCTCTCTTGTTCGCCGCCGTAAGTGTCATTGCCCTCCGGATTGTCAGCTTCGGGATTATCGCCCTCCTGAGATTCGTCGGCCTCGTCGTCGCCGCCGCCGCGTCCCATCGGCCAGTAAGCGGAAGTGTGCACCATCCATGTCACCTTCGCGTTTGCGACGGGCTCGCCAAAGTAATAGCGTGCGTCGATCGTCGCTTTGATCGGCTGCCCCTGTAGCACGCGCGGGGTCTGCGCCATCACCTTCACCTGGTACTCAGGTTTCTTGTAGTCCTCCACCGAAAAGCTGGTGCCCTCGACGTAGCGCTCGCCCATCTGCATTGAGAGGTAATAGAACCCGAGGTTGGCTTCGGCGGGGATGACGTAATTCCACTCCGCCGTGCCGATGTCGGAAAGCTTCACCGTCTGCTGCCAGATGGTCCTGTAGTCCCGTGGATCGCGCATCTCAAGGTTCAGTTCACGATTTTGCGGAATGATGTAACCGTTCACCGTCTGCGCACGAATGATGGATTTGAAATGTACCGTGTCGCCGGGCCGATATACCGGCCGGTCGGTGTAGGTGTAAGCGCGCAAGCTGCTGTCAGGGTCATCGCCCAGGTTCCATGCCCCGGGAGTGTTAATTGCGAACTGGTTTGCGCTGGTCGCCAGGACCGCAACGTTTTCGGGCTTCGCCTCGGTCAGCGTCGTATCCAACAGGCCCTGCTGGTCGGTCGTTTTGGCGGCAACTTCTTTCTGGTCGACCCACACGCGCACCATGATTCCCGCGATCGGATCGCCACTGCGCCGGTTGACTACGAAGCTCATCAGCCGGCCCGGCGCACCTTTCGTAATCACCGCAATTTCGGTGACCACGATGATGGTGTAAGCGCGAAGCGTGCCATTGGTGGCCTCGACCAGGTACACGCCCTTGTCGCTTACCGGGACCGTGACGTTCTGGCTTTCCCATCGCTCGTGCGATGGCACCGTCCAGTTCCAAACCGAAACCACCTGCTGTTGATTGAGCACCGGCACTTGCGCGTAGCTTTCAACCTTGGTTCCCGATTTCTTCTCGCCGCCGCTCATCTCCCACAGCCGAATCTGGTGGCGCGATTCGGGCGAAAACTGTGCGCGAATGAAGTCGCGGACCCACGCCCACAGGCGGTGCTTCCAGGCGTGAAACTTTTCCAACCAGGTGCGCGCCTGCTTCGGCATGCTGGGCGCGCGACCGCCGAAGTTATGCAATTCCTGCATCTGGCTGAAGAACTTCACCGGATCGTTCACGCGATAGACCCGGAACTCCAGTGCGTTCACGTTGTGGGAATAGACCGAGACCTCCGGCTTTTCCCCAGGCAGGTAGGTGCGTTGGCTGGTCAGCGAAAACGAGGGCCCGGTGTCTGCATCCTCCTGGGCGAAAAGCGGCAGCACCAATGCGTAACACAGAAGAACTGCAACGATGGCGGATTTCAGGCGCATTAGTCCGCACCCCGCAAGATGTTCCAGCGATACACACCCAAAAAGCCTGGGTTAGCGGATATCGGCCGCCAGCGTGCGTCGGGATAATTCAAGAGCTGCGGCAGCGCGACTCGGCGAATTTCGCCCGGAGACCGGCCACTTGGACCGGTGTGATAGACGACGTACTGTTCGTAGCCAAGCTCGATCTGGCTTTGCCCGAGGAAGATCATCGCGTGGAACGGCATCCTCTGGCCATCCTGGCGAAAGAACAGCAGGTCGCCTGGTCGAGCGCGCAATAAGTCACGTCCGACAAAATGCGTGTTATGCCGCCAGAGCGTTTCCACATCCGCAAATTGCGCGAAGGCGCCGTCGCGAAGATCGCTGGCTTGAAAGCTTCCACCACGCACCCGGAAGAGCGTCGCCGCAAGCGGAGTGTAGGGATATTGATATTGCTGGATGTCGCTTGCCGAGGCCGGAGCCGGCAACGCCATTTCGCGCGCCCAAACGGCGTCGTGCGGGCGCAAGGCCTCGCGGTAAGCGAAGCGCAAGAGCGCGGCGCAATCGTCAATCTCGGCCGGCAGCGCACGTCCGCGGAAATACTGCGCTTCCGCCAGGAAGGTAAACCACCGGCGGAAGGAAGTGCGATCGGCAGGATCGTGCAGGCGCAGGAAGTCTGGAGTGCCGTCTCCGATCGTGTCACTGCCGTCGAGCGTCGTGCTTAACGTGATCTCCTGTGCCGCGAAGCCGGGAGCCGCGATCCGCACCTTGGTCTCGCCCGGCAACACACCGGCGCGCAATGACGCAGTTGTCGCACCGCCTTCAACTGTCACCGACTCCACGGCCGCGCGATGCGGATTGTCCACCGCGACCTGCAAGCCGCGCAGTTGGCGGCCATTGGATGGCGAGATTCTTAGTTCCGTGGAAGTGAAACCGTCGGCGGGAATTTCCCTTGGGGGGAGTTGCAACACAAAGGTTGCGGGCGCCATCGCGCGTCGAACGGTGAAGGCACACACCACCGCCAACGTCGCGACCACAGCCAACACTGCCACCCAGCGAGGCACGCCGCGCATGAATCGTCACCCTCCGCGGGAGCAGGGATTATAACCCAGAGCGGACGGTTCCTTGAATTAGTGTGGCTGTAGGATTTTCATCACTGCTACTTTCGCTTAGCGCTTGGTGCGAACGTCGATCTCATACAACTCGGACGTGGGTATGTCGTCATCTGACGAGAGGTAAGTAACATTGACCTCCGCCTCGTAGAGGACAAGAATTTCCCCTAGGGTTTCTGGGCGCTGGGGGGCAGCAGATTGTTCAGCCGCAGATATATTGCGGCGGCGCTGTAATGGTCCGCCCAACCTGAAGCGAGACGAATGAGCGTTGCGGCTCGAGTGCTAGTGTGTCCTCCGGCGAGCGCCACCGGCTGGCCCAGAGTCGTATCGTCCGCTTTGGCGAGGACCTGTTCGCAATAGGCGAATGAATCTTTCACCGCCTTGGTCAGCACTTCTTTGGAATCGGTTTCGCTCAGCTTCAGTTCGTGCTCCGGTTCGCCGGCGATGAGCGCGCACAGGAGATTGTTAGCCTCGGCCACGTGCATGACTAAGTGCGCGAAGGTCATCTGCGGCGGCGTCGGACGGTAGCTGTACTTGTCGGCAGGCATTTCGGCGGCGGCGGCGATCAGGTTCTTCGACTGCCGCTCTTCCTGTTGCCGTATCGCGCTAACCACCGGGTTGCTTGCGACTGAAGTCGGGGTCTTTGACTGCGCGATCACGGCAGGCGCGACTGACAACAACAGAGCTGCAATAGCGTTTCGTAGCATGGTTTCCCCCAAGGAAAAATGTTGGGAAGAGCATACCGCATTTACGGGCTTGGCCTGGGGAAATGTTGCGCTGTGGATCGGTCAGTCGAGCGGGCGGTGCCGCATCAACCGCAATAACTCGAGCCCCGACTGCTCGGCATCCCCGAGTTTGAAGTCCTTTTGCAACCGAACGGTGGATGCCTTGGGCGCCAGGGATTTCAGCGAAGCTGCCACGCTGTCCGCGGGCAGCGAAGAGCTGTCGGGACCGAGGACGATGTAGTCAACTTTCGCGGCGCTCAAAAGAGTCTTGGCGTCATGCATCCTGCACGTGGATAACACCTCGTATCCATGATGCTGGAGCAAGGTCCTCACAAACGCACAAAGGTCAGGCGATTGGTCCACGAAGAGAACCAGCGGACCGGCATGGGCGCCACACTGGTGGTGGAAACAGCCGGCTCCTTGAGAAACGAGACGATCGCTTCCTCTTCCGAATCGTAGATGCGGAAGATGGTAGTGAGCTTGGTCAGTCGCAGGAGGTCATTGAAGAAGGGCGGAGGGGCAGCCAGACGCAGGTCGCCGCCGCGGTTTCGGGTATGCGAAAGGAACCGCACCAGCAAGCCCATGCCAGTGCTGTCCACGCGGGTTACCTCGCTGGCCTGGACTACGATCCGCGTGGACTCGCGCAGGCCGCGGTTGATGCAGGCTTCGAGGATGGTTATTTCTTCGCCGGTGACGATTCGACCGACGCCCCTGATCACAAATACTCTGCCGCAGTAGCGTGAATCCAGAGACAGTGACATGCGTATTCCCTCACCGGGAGTGGTCTTTCTTGCCTTGGTACCAAATTCGTACTTCGAGCACGAAGAAAGACTGTGACAAGACACTTTAGCACCGGCGTCAAAGCGTGGCAGGAGGGTTGCCGCACTAGAAGCCGTCCCATAAATGTCGGAGGGGCCCAAAACGAAGTCCCTCGTCACCCGCGATTAGCCCGCGGTCTTGCTTGCCGGCCCGTCTTCAGAAGTGAGCCGGATTTTGCGAGCCTGCGACGGATAGCGGTTCCTCGCCGGCTGGCTACGCGCTAGCGCTTGGCGGTAAGAGACGTCCGAAGATCGATCGATGGTGTGCCATCGAGAGTGATGCCGGCGGTTGGCATCGCGTTCAAGTCAGCGGATGTCGGAGCCACAAGAGACCAAACCAGCAGCACCTTGTGGTGAAGGGTAGCGTAAATAACTTGCGACCAGCGCTGGGCCAACTCGTCATTGGACGCCTCTGAAGCAACGGTTCCGTGGAACACCATAAACAGACGATCGGAAACCGAAACCAATTCATCCGATGCAATCTCGCCAAATTCGGAGAGCACTTCCAAGCTGGCAGAGATGTTGTCCACGGCATTCTTGTCGGTGAGGGAAGACGGAATTCGCATCACCAGGCAGGATGGGTCGAGTGCCCGCAAGATGATCATGGGCCTTGCCGCTTGATGCGGGGCGTCAGTGGGGCCATGTTGCGCGATTCGCAGCAGGGTCTGCGAGCAGGCGTGCAGGAATTCATGTTCGCGCAATGCGATTGCGTCGCGCGGCGGATCGTCGGTGGCTTCGGCCGGAAAAACGCTCCAAGCCTTGGGAATCTCGTACTGTAAGCCCAGGTCGGGATTGCGGTACACTCCACCGCTTACCGCACCGAGGGGTATATTCTCCAGGGCCGGCTTGGCTTTGATGGCTTCATCGGCGAGCGATGTAGGAACCGTGGGACCCATGTAGAGGTCGCCTTCCGGCTTTACCGGTTTGCCGTTGGCGGTTGTGAGCGTGCCGTCGTCCTGGGTGCAATAGAAGCGTGCCGCCGCCAGGGTCTGTTTGGCCTTTCGCAGAAAGTCCTGATCGTTGGAAGCTACCAGAATCCTGATGTTGTAGTTATTGATCCGCGTCGAATATAGCGCAGCGTAATTTTCGCCCTTATGACGCACCGAAAAATAGAAACGGCCGGTGGTGTGTAGCATGTAATCCGGAATGGGATAACGAAGGGTTCGGCCCTGCGGGCTCCCGGCAGTCGCCCAGTTGATGAATTCTTGCTGTTGCTGCTGCGGTGTCGGCGCCTCCATCCCAGGTCGTGGCTCGATCGCCGTGATGGTGATTGTTCCGGAATGCCTTGCATTCTCGAACCCAAGAGCCAGCAGAGCATGCTGTCTCGATGGCATGAGAGGCAACATGATGAGGTGGCCCTGCGCGGCAATGGGGAGATCGAAAGCAAAGCCGAAGTAGTCGCTAGTGTAAGTCGTGTTCGAAAGGTGGCCGTTTTCCGGCAGCAATTCCTCGCTGGCTGCATGAGGGCTTGGAGGCTTGGGCGGAGCGTCGGGATCGATTGCCGGCAGTGTGCATTGCGCCTGCATCGTGGCCGCGAAACAGAGCAGCAAGGCAATGCCGAACACGAACCGGTTGAGCTCGCGGTTTGTGCCAAGCGCTGCTGGGACAAGGATGGACATTGCCACGACCCTCCGTCCACGGAATACTCCGCGGGCAAGGGGAATTGCGTCATCATGGCAGCATTGAACCGCTTGTGCAAGTCAGAATCAGCGATTCTTCCCCGTCATCGGCAAGGTCTTGCGCGCCCATACGGGAACGCGTCCGCAGCGCGCCTTGCCGGAACACGAGAAAAGCGCGGGGCCACCGCTTGTTTCGCTTGTTCCCCACGCTTGTGACAGATGATTCCAGCCCGGCTCGCGACGCGATTACCGGGTGCAGCTTGGGCTGACCATCGTCAATTGTGCCACTTTTAGATCGAAGTACTTATTCCCAGTCTTTTCCAATACAAGATGAGCCTGAAGGAGAAGGCAGTTTCCAATACAAGATGAGCCTGGAGCGGATGGCATGCTGAGGATTGACACCCAGCGTGC
>Ga0208587_1002124_pt1 | contig 10229 bp, 5 predicted proteins | sample NGESurdeep092012_7_FD_184472 | JGI IMG/M metagenome (GOLD analysis project Ga0208587, IMG submission 184472) | Arctic peat soil microbial communities from Barrow, Alaska - NGEE Surface sample 210 deep-092012 (SPAdes) | ecosystem: Environmental > Terrestrial > Soil > Wetlands > Peat ...
CCCGCCGCAAGGCCGTCGATCCCGTCGATTAAGTTGAACGCGTTGGTCGCCGTGATCAGCCAGAAAATCGTGAGCGCGATGTTGAGCGAGTGGTAGGGAAGGAGGTCGAGCTGGGGCCCCCACCCGCCGAGGATACAGATCGCCGCCAGTTCCAATATCAGTTTATGCCGCGGCCGCAGATCAACGATGTCGTCGAGCAATCCAACCAGGCACATCGCGACCGCAAACCCCGCGAGCCAGGGGAGACTGTGGTACGGCAGTCCTGACAAGATGCCGACGAATCCGATCGCGGCTATTAAGCCCGCCATCACGGCCAAGCCTCCCAGCAACGCCGTCGGCTTGGCATGCGGGCGGTCGCTCGAAGGACGTGCAACGATTCCGAAGCGGACGCCCGCCGCTTTTGCCAACGGCATCGTCGCCGCCGCAACAATAAACGCGGACAACGGCGTGAGCGCTATTTCAAAACCGGTGGTCAATTTTGCACTCGCCGGCCTCCGGCCACCGTTTTAGGGCGCGCTCCGTCACGGCGAGCTTCTCCGGATACCAGACGTCGTCGCAGTCGCTGAAAAAAATAATGTCGCCCGCGCACGCGCTTACCCCACGTTCAAAGTTCTTGTTGATGCCGAGATTGTGGTCATTGACATACCGCCGAACCGCAAACGGAGCGCGCGCAGCGAACTCCTGACGATCTCGACGCTGCAGTCAGTAGAAGCGTCGTCGCTTACCACCAACTCATCAGGAAGTCGCGTCTGGCGCACGAAGCTATCAAGCTGCTCCTGGATAAACCCGCTCGCCGTTGTATACGGCCATCGCTATCGAAATTCTTGTGGCTTTGTTCACTATCAGGGTCAGGAGTATCTCGTGGTTCCCTACCGCACGAACAGCCGGTCCTTCACTGCAGTTTTGTCTGCCCTCAACAGCTGCAATCTGTCACGGCATTTTGTCGGCGCTGCCCGCCCCAAGCGCCGGCGCAACACTCTCCGCGCCGTCCGAACGCCCGGCAGCCAGCTTCTTCTGGAAGGCTGCGTAGCTCTCACGCACCTCGATGTCGTTCGGGGCAAGCGCCCGCGCGCGAAGATAGTCGCGGTCGGCGGCGACGTATTGGTAGGCGCCGTCTTCCGCGCCTGCCAGCTCAACCCACGCCCGGGGGTTCGTCGGATCGACTTCCGTGGCGCGGCGGAAGGTCTGAGATGCTCGTTCATAGTCGCGCGCCCCCAAGTAGAAAGAACCCAGGCGCAGCAGGTTGTCGTAGGTCGGCTCGTACTCGACCATCTTCACCAAAGCCGCGCGCGCCTTGTCGGGTTGGCCCGAGGCCTGCGCCACTTGCGCGAACGCTGCAAACAGAGGAACCGGGTCGACGCCGGCATCCAGCCCTTCCTTCAGGACGATCTCGGCGTCAGGGGCGTCCTTCTGCGCGACAAACACCCCGGTTAAGAGCGCGGTGTATGGCTCCGGATCTTCCGGGCGCTGGGCGCGGGCCCCCTCAAAGCAGCGGCGCGCCCGGTCAAGTTTTCCCGCGCTCGCATAGGTCTGCCCCGCGGTCATCAGAAGTTGCGCACGACTACGGGGATCCTGCTCGAGGGCCACACCGCGCTCGTAGACCTGCGCGGCATCCAGAGTGCGCCCGGTATCCACATAGAATGTGCCGAGGCTGCCGATCGCTCCAGGGTATTCGCGCGCCACCGCTTCGACCAGACCCTTTTCGATCGCCTGGCGATCGGGTGGCGCCAAGTAGGGCATTATCCGGGGGCTGAGGTAGATGTGGTCACTAGAGCTGGGCGCCCGCATCACTGAGATCGTAATCTGATTCAGCGACTGGGCGATGCGCCCACTGTCGGCCAGGCCGCGAGCGTAGAGGTCGCGCGCGAACGGATTGCGCGGATCGATCCATACCGCCCGCGCAACCTCCGCGAGCCCCATCGGCGAGTTCCCGTACCACGACGCCAGGGCGAGGTGCAGGCTGGCGTTGGCCGGATGCAGCAACACCATCGTGCGCGCAGCATCAAATGTTTTGGGTGGCGGATAGTAGGGATAAATCACACTTGCCTGGACGGTGGAGGCAATCGCGAAAATTCCCGCCGCCGCAGCGGCATACGGACCGGCACCTCGAACAACCCCGCGGGCGCGGCTCGTGGACTCAGTTTCCGGCGCGCCGGCGACCGCGATCCTCACGATCAATGCCGCGTAGATCGTGAACAGGAACCCGATCGCCGGGATGGTAAGGCTGAAATCAAACAGCTCGTGGAATGCTTCGACCGACATTCCGGCCACCAAAGCGGCCAGCGTCAGTTGCGCGCGCGGGGACACGCGGTCCCATCGCTTCCATATGACCCGCGCGATTCGCCATCCAATCATCGCGAATGCGGCAACGCCCAGGATTCCAAGCTCCGCGGCAGTTTCGACATAGTCGTTGTGGGCGTTGCGCAAAAACATAGGAGGCCACGGACCTGTCTGATAGTGAGGGAACACCTCAGCCCATGACCCGAAGCCGACCCCCAGCAACGGATAGTCCCGGAACATTCTAAGCGTGTCGCGCCAGATTTGCGCGCGGAACCAAAAACCGAGCCCGCCGGCGGCGCTCTGGCCGATCCGGGTGTCGACCTGCCCCCTGCCCGCGGAACCGATGAGCGCGATCGACAGCGCGGCGACGGCAAACGCCGCAAGCGCCAGCCTGGGCACCCAGGCGCGCGCGCCATCGGCGCGTGCGCGGAACACCGTGGGTATTCTTATTCGACTCGTCAGCAACGCAAACAGGACGCAGGACACCACTGTCCCAACCCAGATTGCGCGCGATTCACTCAGAAGTATCGCGCACACCAGAACGACCAGCGCCGCGCTGCACAGAATCGGCACCGTCTCATCGCGTTTCCGCCCGCCGTCGGCTGCTAGCGCGCCCCAGGCGCGCGAGACGAACAGCGGCACGGTCATCGCGAGATAGGCCGCAAAATGGTCGGGATCGATGAAAGGGCCCATCATGCGCGGCCGGCCCAGGTTTGGCGCACCCCAATCGAGCGGGATAAAGAACCACAGCACCTTGCCGTTCCACGTGACCTGCTGCACCAATCCGATGGCCGCCACGGCAAATCCGCTGATGAGGATCACCGCCACGAGCAACCGGGTAAGCGGATCCTCGCCGCGCGGGGTCGCCTCGGACGCGATCGGGTAGAGCGCCACAATCACAAAGAGCCCGAACGCGGCAAAGAGTTGCAGCGCGCTTGCAATCCCGAGCGGGGGCGCAAGCGACAACGACCGCCGCACAGTTCCATACCAGCCCGGGTCCGCAGGAGAGCGCCCCACCACCGGCGGCGAAGCCGCCTCACCGCTCCCGCGCTTCGAGGTGAATGGAACCGGCGCGCCGCTCCTTACGTCGCTCTCCGTCGGCAGTACCACTAGTCCGGTCTCGGAGGTCGCAGACTGCACCGGCCCGGCTTTCGGCCGGGGATAGTCAACCGTTTTCGGCCATCCGTCCAGCGCGCGCTGATAAAAGTCATATGCTCGCGGCGACAGGACGTGCAAAAGCGACGGCGGCAGGGGTGCCAGCTGGAAACCGATGAGCAGCGCCAGTACCGCAGCGGGTGCCGCGATGCTCAGCACCGCCGCCGCACCCTTGATCGCTGGCTGCGCCGCGCGCATCCGCAAGAGCGCCGCGGCAAGCATGGCGAAGACCACGGTCTCGGCGATGTGATACGCCCAGGGATGAACCGTCCCGAAGCACAGGGGCGTGACAAGGATCAGAAGGACCAGTCCCCCCATCACTGCACGGTCGGTCAAATCAATCAGCTGGGTACGCACGCAGTTGTAAACCTAGGCGGACGCGCATCGCTAGAGGGATCGTAGTCGAGCGCAGCGGCGACGGGCCAGCCTAGGAGCCGTCGCTCGCGCGCTTGGGACCGTCGGCCGCTGGAGAAGCATCCTCGAACGATGTTTCCTCGGCACCTACGTTATCGAAACCCTGGTAGTATCCTTGGTAGGCCTTCGAGTAATAGTGCGGGAACTCCGCCTTGTGCAGCCGCACCTTGTTGAGTACGACGCCTAGGATCTTGGCGTTCGCGTACTCCAGACGCCCCAGCGCCGCGGCGACCTGATGGCGGGGTGTGTGTCCCCCCGCCGTAACCAGCACCACCCCGTCAACTACTTGAGCAAGCTCAAGCGGGTCGCTCACCAACATCACCGGCGATGAATCGATGATGATGTAATCATAGGTTTCAGAAAGTTCCCGCAGAAATTCCTTCATCCGCGGTGAACCGAGCAGCTCACTTGGGTTCGGAGGGATCTTCCCGCAACTCAGAAAAAAGAGATTTTCGACCGGGGTCGGCTGCACCAGTTCCGTTCCGCCCGCCCCGGTGAGCGCCTCGCTCAGACCTGGGCGGTTGTGCAAACCAAGTAAACGATGGGCTCGCGGGCGCCGCATGTCCGCGTCGATTACCAGCACTTTCGAGCCGGTATGCGCGAACACTGAGGCGGTGTTGACGGTAACCGTGGTCTTTCCTTCGCCGGGAACGGCACTGGTGAACATGGTCACCTTGGGTGGCGCCCCCGCCCGCGACAGCCGCAGCACGGTGCGAAGCTGGCGAAAGGACTCGCCCAGTAGGGAGTATTTGCCGTAGGTCGCGACCAGGTCACGTCCGTGCGCGTCATTGGCGGGCAGCTCGGCTACCGCGCGCTTTGGCAGGTATCCCGCGCCGTAGCGCGAGCCCAGCGAGATGGCGCTGCTGAAGTCAGGTATCATCGCCAGACCCGGAAGCTTCAGATAGCGTTCCAGCTCCTCGGGGGTGTTAAGGGTGTTGTCGAGTCGTTCGGTGAACAGCGCGGCGCAAAGCCCCATCAGCAATCCCAGCGCGGCCGCGGCTACCAGGTCGCGCTTGGTGCGTGGGCTCGACGGGGCAAGCGGCGGTTGCGCCGCGTCCACGACCGAAACGTTGGACGCATGTGCGTCGACGGTCAGGTTCTTCATCCGCTTGAGCACGGCGTCGTAAAGCTCGCGGTTGGTTTCGGCCTCGCGCTCAAGCATGACGTATTTGATCGCGGTGTCGTTGAGCCCGAGCGCAAAGCTCTTCTGCTTGTCGAGCTCGGCGCCGATCGCTTCTTCGCTCTTGAGCGCGGCCTGATATTGCTCGTTCACGCTCGCGACCGCGGTCTTGAGCTCGCGATCCAGAACCATGCGCGTCCCGTCGATCTTTTCGCGGAGCTCTCGCATTTCCGGATAGTCATCGGTGTACTCGCCGCGCATACTGGCATAGCGCGATTCGAGGTGGTCAAGGTCACCTTTCAAGCCCTGGATCACCTTGTTGTCCATCACTTGGGGCAGGGCATCAGTCTGGCCGGCCTTCACGAGCTCGAGCTGGGTGCCCAAGGTGATGGTCTTGAGGTGCGCGTCCTGAAGGTTCTGGTTGAGTTTGTTGAGCTGCTCGACCACCACATCCTGGTGGCCGTTGAGCGAGATCAGTCCTGGGACGATATCCTTGTCGCGCCGGTAGTTGTTGAGCGCCAACTCCGATTGCTCGACGCGCTGCTTGAGTTCGTCGAGCTTACCGGCCAAGAATCGCTGAGCCTCGTCGGTCGCCTGGGCGTTGAGCTCGATTCCCTGTTGAATAAATGCGCGCGCGTGGGCATTCGCCATTCGCGCCGACAACTTGGGATCCGAGGTCGTGAACTCGACCTCCACCAATTGTGTGTCTTCGATGGGCTTGACCTGCAGCGCGCCCAAATACCATTGGACCACGGAACGGGGAACGCTGTCCGTCAGTGGATCGTCCAACGTCGGAGTAGCGTGCTTCTCGGCCAGGCTGGGAAACCAACCCGCAAGCGCGGACCGCAAGACGTCCCACCCGGGCAACCACGACCCGGAAGCGTCCGAGGACCGGGCCCCTAGCCTCATTAGTCCTTGGTCGAGAATCACCCGGTTTGCGAGGCTGCTTGACTTGAGCAACTCGTGCTGCGTGTCATCATACGGTTCCCGAGACGAGTCCTGCGTCGAGGAAAGGTTTTCGTCCTCGAATACCCGCGACGGGGCGTATCGTACGAGTAGCGTGGTGCTGGCCGTGTAGCTCGGCTCTGTCATCGAATCACGCACCAGCGTGAGACCCACACAGACCGCCGCGATCACAAGCACCAGGCGCAGGTGCTTGCGCACGATTCGACGGTATTCGTGAAACTCAACCCACGCCTCGTGACCCGCATTGAGCGGCGGGCGGCGCACGAGATGCGCTTCCACCAACTGCGGATGACTCTCTTCGAGCCGATCTATCCGGCGGTCCATGCGGTCGCCCACGGCTTTGACATCTTCGCGCGCCTGCGCCCCCATCGACATTAGATGGTGGAGCGCGCCGTCAATGTCCCGGCGATTCTGTTCCATGATTTCCTTGCTGCCTTTCCCACTCATCATCCGCAATAGCCACGCTAATGCGCTGCCGATAACCGCAGCGCACGCCATGAGCAGCCGCCAGAAGGCCTCCCAGCTTACGGAGTTAGTTTCCGGCATAGGCATAATAGCCCCTAATACTGGATCGCGGGTGAGTTGCTGTACGTGAACTGGCTGTTGATGACACGGTTGCCGTTCGACTTGTAGATGGTGGTATAACTGCCCTCAAGACGCGAACCCAGCAGGTTCCCTCGTCACCCGGTTCCAACATTGTGATTTGTCGCATCAGAGTCCACCCATGAGCGCCGCGGACGGGAGAGCCTGAACTAGCCCCAGCGCCGCGTAGTACACGGCGTATCCCGGAATTTTCGCCGCCGAATATTCAACGTCCACAACGTCGTTCGCCTGCAGGGCGACGTCCGGTGCCTCGCCCTTCTGAACTGCTGCCAGATTCACCTGGATTACTTTGGTCTGGTCACCGGCTGCGCGCCGCATGATCTTCACCGTGGTCGGATCCGCCGCGAACATCATACCTCCAGCCGCGGAAACAGCACCCAGAGCCGTCAAACCGTGAGTCACCGGAAGCACGCTAGGCTTATAGACCCAGCCGATCACCGAAGCCTGGCCTGCCAGCGGCACATACAGAGTATCGCCAGGCCGTACCTGGAGATTGACATATTTCCGGTAGGGCGAGTCACCATCCAAAGGGATCACGTACGCGGAGCCGGCATCGAATTCGCTCTCGGAGGGTGGCCGCACCCACGGGGTATAATCGCCTTTCAGTGCGGCATTGGTGAATGCACCTGAAGGTTGCGCGGTGCCGACAGCGCCGAGCGCAGCGGTCGGGTCCTCAGGCGCCTTGGATTTCGCTGCTCCGTCGGCGGCCTGCTGCGCAAGCATCGATTCATCGTTCGAGCCTGCCCGCGCCGGGCTGAGCAGCACCTCACGCGCGGCGTTATCGCTGAGCCCTCCGGACCGTGCGATCAGATCACGAACGGTGTCACTGGGCCCGTTGAGTACATAAAGCCCGGGGGCGCGTACCGCTCCCATCACCCCCACCACCCTGCTGGAATAGGTCTTCACTAGCAGATTGACTTCCGGATGGTATGCATACTTGTGGAGCACGTTGGCCAGTTGGTCGATGACCTCCGGTTCCGTAAGTCCCGCAACGTGGAGCGATCCCACCAGCGGAAGCGCGATGTCGCCCTTTCCGTCGACGCGCACGGTACGGTCTTTGAGTTCCCTTACGTTCGGCACCGAAATGCCCAGCACGTCGCCGGGTCCGATGGTTAAATCCTTCTGTTCGGTCACGCGTTGCTGCCAGAGCTTGTCAAGCGCAGCATCCGATTGTGCGGGGGGAAGTTGAGCTGCTGGAAGCTGAGCTGCTGAAGGTGAGCCCTCGCTGCCTGGTGCCGGTGGAGCCTGCGATGCGCACCCGGAGAGCGCCGCGGCAAGCACGGCAAGGAGCGCCACCTGAAACCTGGGGACGCCGCCGCGGTTAGGTGCTCTTGCACTCCGAGTCAAACTGAGCGGAGCCGTTGTTGATCGTTTTTTCTCAGCGCTGCGCATGGATCGAGCCTCTTTGTAAATCACACTGATCCCGCGACACTCAAGCAAGTCACCTGAGGCCCTGTTGCCAATGGATTACGATACTGACTCAACATTCAAGGAAGTTGTCAGGGTGCTTCGACACGAAATCAGAGACCGTGCAATTTATCCATCGGTTATCGAGTGAAGCTCATGTCGCGTCCGCGCCCGCCGATCGACGGACCCACCCTGCCAGAAACGAGGACTGCCGACATCGCCAAGCCTCGCTCACCGGAAAACTCTCCCGCTACGACAAGACCGCTTAAGGGTGCCGCCCTGCTATGACCGTGCTGGAAAGGAGCCCGCGATGGCACCGCCGGCCGCCGCGCTCACGGGCGTACAGGTTCCGGCTTTCGCGCCTGCGCGGCCAGTCGCGAGAGCGCTGGCGCTTTGCGAGACCATCCAGCGAATGCAAAGCCCCTCCGGCGGCACGCCGGTCTCGACCGTCTGGCCCTGGTACTTGGTCCCGGGCAAGGTCAGGGAGACGCTGTATTGGCCGGTCGCAATCCCTCCGATCGAGTAGTTTCCGTTAGTGTCGGCATCCGCCTTGCCAACGACGTTGCCCACCTGGTCCTTGACGCTGACATGCGCCGAGGTTACCGGATGGTTCTGAGTGTCGGTGACTGAGCCGGCGATTTCGGCCGACCGGGCCTGCGCCGCGAACATAAGCAACCCCAGCGCAAAAAAGCCCGTCGTCAAAACACCCTTCTTTTTCATCCTCTTTTTCGTTCACTATCCCGTTCAAAACAGCGCGCGTCAATTCGGTCCCTTTTATCTCTCATCATAACAGGCGGGGGGCCGAGCGCTTCGCCCGAGATGTCAGTACAGAAAGCGACCGGCGCACGGTGATTCAAAACATAAGCGTCCGCCATGCCTTTGCGTCTTGGAACGGCGGCTTTTCTTTGATCGTGGACGCCCAACCACGACAAATGTTGCGCTTCAACCACCTCACCGCCTTCAGTTCGCTTTGCCGAGCAGAGCCTAGCAATAGAGCGCGAAAGGATGCTCTTTTCGCGGAATTCTTTAAAGTCTGTAGCTAGTCTCGTCAAGCCGCCAGAGTTTACTTACAAAAAGTCAGGCGGCCATCCAAAAAAAGAGGTCAACTCCAGCGGGGAATTGGACCGAACTCGCGCTTCCAACACCAACTTTTGGCGCAGGGTTTTGGCCAAATATGCCGTCAGGTTCTTGGGAGATGCCTCGGCTTCTGTTGAGTTTGTAATTTGAGCAGACAGCAGACCACTGATCGATTGCGAACGAAAGCATTTTCGAGGCCCGACCGGACCGCGATTCAGCGGAGAGGACATGTCGCCGGGCCCGCGCAAGTCAACGCTCGCGCTCTGTTCGCATCAAGGCCATTGCCGCCGATAATCGTAGGATTGATCCCGCAAAAGGCAGAACAGTGGCTGGGCGTTGCCGCCACCAGAGATCTTCCGGCGTTCACGATGTTCGCGCCTCTTGTGGCGTTGGCCGGCTAGGGTCGCCAGCGGATGAATTAATGCGAGCCACTGACTGCCGGGCTTGGACCACCCCCGCCCCCGCAAATGACACCGACTCCGCAGAGTCCACCCAGGACGCCGCCACTGGTAACGGCCAAAGCCGTAGCTGCCACTCCCGCGTCCCACCATCCCAGCCCCCCGCAAGTCGCAGCAGCCGGGGAGGCAACGCCCGGTGTCGATGTGGCGACGGCCGGTTTGTCCTTGGCGCCCGTCCAGTCCACCGTCAGGCCTTCGAGCTGCAGATTTACTACCCCGCTGCCCGACTGTACCGCCGCGCCATTTGGATCGAGCATTAACGTGTATGTGCCAGGATCAACTGCCGGGATACAGTATCTTCCGTAGAGGTCAGTTCTGCCGTCCCTAACCACCTTGCCGCTCGAATCGGTCATGCTGACGTGACAACCGTTCAAGGGATTTCCTTGAGCATCGTTCACAACTCCCAGGATATTGCTGCAGAAGCCGTACGAAGGGAGCAGAACGAAGGACAAGACAATCGCCGTCAAAAGATACTTCCTCATGACTATCACCGTCTATACCGGATTTGGGCACGCGTCCGCCCCGCCATGTTTTTTGGCCTACTGAGAAACATCGCGGATCAAAAGGCGTTTAAGCCCAGTCATAAGCGACACGAATCGCCAAAACACCGAGGCGCGCAGAGTGGCGCGAACGGATACGGTCGTGGCGCGAACGGATACAGTCGCGGTACGCTATACTTGGAACATGCAGGATAGCTTGCCAGTTCACGACAAACAACCGGACAGTTCACGACGAAAGGGTTGACAATT
>Ga0208587_1002127_pt1 | contig 10227 bp, 10 predicted proteins | sample NGESurdeep092012_7_FD_184472 | JGI IMG/M metagenome (GOLD analysis project Ga0208587, IMG submission 184472) | Arctic peat soil microbial communities from Barrow, Alaska - NGEE Surface sample 210 deep-092012 (SPAdes) | ecosystem: Environmental > Terrestrial > Soil > Wetlands > Peat ...
CTGGCACGACGCGAAGAACTCGGCATCAAGGCGCAGACGCGGGTTGAAAATGTAGAAACTCCAGGGCCGAGCTGCGCTCGGCTTGGCAGGCTGAAACCTGCCCCACCACATGCACAAGGCGGAGCCTTATGCCACCTACTGTAGTCTGCGTCGCACACTATGATACGGGAGCCACGGGGCGGAGCGGCGCGAGACACGGATTTTCAGCGGTTTAGAAATTGGCGGTCGAGCTGCATCGTATCGCAACATGTACGCATCGCCCGCCCGATCCACACTGTTATCCGGCGCGCTGCACGCCGCCGCAATCGCCCTGATTCTGCTCACCACCGGTGTCAAAACTTCGCCGGTGAAAAACACCGGCCACACCACCCTGATCACGCCGTTCGATCTTCTGAAATACGAGGTCACCGTGCCCCAACGGGAGGATGCGGGCGGCGGAGGCGGAATGCACGCCAAGACGGAGGCCAGCATCGGCAACCTCCCCAGGCGGGCGCTCAAGCAGTTCCTGGCGCCGATGGTGAAATCCGAAAACCCCAACCCGATTCTGATGATCGAGCCCACCATCATCGCCAACCCGGAGATCGCCCTCCCGCAACTCAATCTGGCGCAGTTCGGCGACCCGCACGGCGCGACGGGACCGCCCTCTGCCGGACCCGGTGATGGCGGCGGCATCGGGAAAGGCCATGGCACCGGCGTCGGACCGGGCGAAGGTCCCGGCGCCGGACCAGGCCGCGACGGTGGAATCGCCTCCGCGCAAAGCGGCTTCCAGGGATCGCTGACCGACCCGGTTCTGCTCTGGAAGGCCGAGCCCGAGTACAGTGACGAAGCGCGCAAAGCGAAGCTTCAGGGCTCGGTGATCATGCGGGTGGAAATCGACGCGCGCGGCCAGGTGCAGAACATCGCCGTATCGCAAGGCTTGGGGCTGGGGCTGGACGACCGCGCCATCGAGGCGGTGCGCAAGTGGAAGTTCCGCGCGGGCACGCGCAACGGCAAGCCGGTGCCCACGAACGCGCTGATTCAGGTGACGTTCCGCTTGCTCTGAGGGCGCACCGCCACGAGGGATTTGGTCCAGCCGCAGACGCGCTCGCGAATCAGGCGAGCGCCGGGGAACAGGGCGGCGAACTCGGCGGCGCTCAACAGGCGCACGTCGTCCAGATAATGGGCCAGATAAAACGCGCGCCGGTCGACCGACGGGCGCACGAGCGCGCCCCAGACGGTAAAGCGCGGGACGATCCAGCGCTGGCAGTGCTTGGGCAGCCAATGCACGAGCGGGGTCAGCAGATGTTGTTCGACGGGAAACCAGCGGTTCGGCGTCTGCACCCAGTAGGCCCGGCCGACGCGCGCCACTTCGCGGGCAAACGCCCTCTGGCTATCGGCATCGCCCACGTGCTCGATGACGGAATTGCTGAACACCACGTCGAACGCGGCATCGCGGAAGGGCAGCGCGCGGCCGTCGCCCGCCACCCACCGTGAGGCGCCCGCCAACTCCGTTTTGGTGCGCGGGGTATTGAGCAGGGTGACGCGGGGGCGGACAGGCAGCATGTCCCAGGTTTCGGGCGTGCCGCCCACGTCGAGGACGCGCGTCTCCGGGGTGATCCGCAACTCGCGCGCGAAGCGCCGCATGCGCCGTTTTCGGAACCACGTGTTCCAGCCCACGGAAGAATGGTAGCGTAATCCCCGCGGCAACCGCCCCTTTACCTGGAAAACACTTTGGGCCGCCGATGAACGCGGATAAACGCGGATAAGCATTCTCTGTTCTTATCTGCGTTTATCGGCGTTCATCGGCGGCCCAGTGTCTTTTCTGGGGCGAAGAGCTTCGATCAGTAGGCGAATCTCGCGCGACAGGCCGTCTCATTCCACCACCTCCAGCGCGATGCCCATCAATTCCGCCACCTTCGCTACCGCGGCCCGTCGATGCCCCACGCCGAGCGCGAAGTGATGGGTGGGGGCGTGGCTGCACCAGCGGTTGATGAATTCGCCGGGCGGGAGGGCAAAGCGCACCCGCGAATTGGTGTTGCCGATCTTGAGAAGCGGGCCCGCAATCGACTCGCCCTCCGCCGCCAGCAGTTTCAGCCTGCCCTCGGCGGTCTGCGTCACGGCCAGCAGCGTGACCGGTCCGGTTTTCACGCGGCACTCCACGCTGACGCCGCTGCCACGCTTGCCGTGATAGAGGCCGAGCCCGCGCAGCACCGGCCGGCCGTCGGCGATGGCGAGATGCATCGGCCCATCGTGGCCCATCAAGACAAACTGCTGGCGGAAATCCATGGCGTAAAACTCGGTGTACGACCCGCCCGCGCCCAGGCGGTCGAGCATGGTCATGGCGACGCAGGTTTTCAGATCGCCCTCGCCAGAGGCCGCCACGCCGCGCGCGGTGAGCAGCGAATTGCCCAGAATCAGCCCCGCGCTGAGGCGCTCGTAGCGGTTGCCGGCGAGCCCGCGATAGTAATACGTCAGGCCGTTCAGGCGGAAGCGATCCACCAGCCGGTCCAGCCCGGCGGCCACTTGCGCGGCCCATGCCAGATCGCCGGCAGGGACGTCCTCCATATCGAAGATACGGCGCGCCCCGGCGATCTTCTCTTCGACTTCGCCGGCGGAGGCTTGCTCCACGCACTCGTCCAGGTCGCACATTTCGAGCACTTCGACGTGGATTCCGGCCTGCGCCGACACACTGGTGAAATCGCTGTACATGTCGAGCATCCCCGGATAGGTGTGTCCCAGAAAGCCGATGCGGCTGCCGCGCACGGCGCGCGCGACGCCAGAGGCGCGGCACCAATCGGCGATCTCGCCCCACGCCGCCGCGTCCTCGTGCAACATGCCCGAGACCACGCGGAAGCGCACGCCCGCGCGCGCAAACGCGTTGGCGATCTCCGGCGCGCAGCACACCGAACAGTTGGCCAGCCACTCGCCGGTACCGGTATGTTCGTAATCGAGCGCCGCGCAGGGTTGCAGATTCAGCACGAGCACGGGAACGTTGGCGCGCTGCACCACGGGCAGCACCTGCGACGATGTGGCGTAGGTGCCGATGTAGCAGAGAATCAGATCGAGGCCGGCGCGGGCGAAGAGGTCGCCCGCATCGACCGCCGCCGGAGCGGTGTCTACCAGGCCGGCGGATATCACTTCCACACCGAAGCCCGCGGCCTGTGATTCCACGAAGCGCTGATAGCCTTCGAGGCGTGGCTTGAGTCCTGGGAACTGCTCCCAGTATGCGGCGAGTCCGATGCCGAAGACTCCCACGCGCCCTTGATTGGCGGTTTCACTCATCTCGACAGAAGTATCGCACGCGGCGGAAGAATGCCCCCACGAATGGGGGCATGGCAGCCTCAAAGGCCGCTCTACGGGTGAACCAACCGCGGCGGCACTTTGAGGAACTCGTTGGGCGGGAGCGCGCGATTGGTCATGCGCGCCGCGAGCACCGCGCCTTTGAAATAGTCGCGACGGTTGATCCGTGTGCCGACCGAAGTCTGGCCTGTGCCTTGCGGCGCCAGATGCACTTCCGCCGCCCCTTCCAACACGCCGTCGACATAGTTGCGGTATTCGCGCCCGTCATACACCGCCGCCGCGTGATGCCACACGCCCAGCGGGTGCAGCTTTTCGCGATCCATCAGCGCCTTCGATTCCGTGCCCGAAAGCGCGAAGCTGTCCAGGCACCAGGAGCCCGCGATCACGCGGATCTCAAAGAGCATCCGCGTATCCGCGTCGTTCTGCTGGAAGTGGAAGAAGCGCTGCTCCGCCGCGCCGCCCACATCCGGCCGGAAGATCACCTCCCAGGTGAACGTCTCCGCGCCCGCCAGCGGATGCAGGTTGAGAAACAGCGCGTCCTCCACGCCGCCGAACTCCACCGCTTTACCGGCCGGCGTCTCGATCACCCGCGGGTGTCCCTCCGCCGTCACCGCATGCCCGCCGATCCGCGTAATACTGTCGAACTTCCACACGTCGCTCCTCCTGTCCGCGCACCACAGCAGAGCCGCCGCGGCGATCCCAAGCACGGCCGCCCGTCTCATCGGTAGCTCTTGTCATCCAGGTGACTCAGGTCCGCGCCGTCCTTCAACACGCCCAGCGTCACGACGGCGAACGTGAAGACGTTGGTCCCGGGCTCCAGATGCCCGCCGAACGCCTTGTCCGGAGTGGCCAGCGCGATGTGCGGGTGGACGATGCCGTTGGCGATGAAGCCGCTCATGCCCAATATGTCGGCCGGCTCGGTCGGATTCTTCACGAACAAGTTCTTCGAGGGGAAGGTGCGATTGCTGACCTGGTGCACCTGGTAACCGCGCACCGAACCCATGCCGGACAGGATGATGGCGTTAGAGATCTTCTGCTGCTTCACCATCTTTTCGAGGCCGGCCAGCAGGTCGGTATCGAACTTGAAACGCAGCACGACCACGCGATCGAACTGGGTGGGGATGGCGTACACGTCCGGCACCTTGTCGCTCAAGCCCTTGGTATCGTCCGCCGGATTGGCGGCCGGGTTGGTGATCTCGCGGCGGCTTTCTTGGGCTACGATCTGGGCGGCGAGCGCCAGCCCACAGACCAAAATTAACAGTAGTTGCTTCATTCTTTCCTCCCGATTTCAACACCTTTAGTGGATACGGCATACTTGGCCAGCATGTAAGGAGTCTCCCACGCCGGCAGTGACTTTGGCGAGGTCACGTAGTCGAAGAAGCGGTTGGTGACCTGCCCGAAATGCGCCTCGTGGCCCACGCGGAACTTCTCCGGGACCACCATCCGGATCTCCGGCCCGCTCGGCGCCGCGGCCAACCCCGGCCAGCGCGATTGCAGGGCGGCCACGCGCTTCTCCACCGCCGCCGCCACGCCCGCATTCGCGCCGGCGATGTAGACTTCGGGGACGAAGCGCTCGGAGGGGCCCTGGCGGATCTCGACGCGCGATTTCGTGCCGCGGAAACTCGCCTCGTACAGGTCGCCGCCTTCGACCGCCTCCCAGTTCCAGAGAATCTCCAGTTCCACGTGGACGCCGCGCAACGTGTACGCCACCGAGTTATTGCAGTAGTAGTCCAGCGTGCCGCCGTGTACGTGACCCGCCAGCGCCGGCGGAAAATCGGCGTCGCCGGTGACGCGCGTGAACTGCTCCTTCGTCATCTGGAGCGCCCAGCGCCGCCCGGCGAGCACTGCGATGTCCTGGCGGAAATCCAACGCCTGGTCGGGAAACGCCGTCCACTGCACCAGGTCCACCACGTGAGTGCCGACGTCGGCCAGACCCTCGCCGTATTCGTCGATATCGAAGAACCACGGCGGACGGCGCAGCGGGGTCCCGGCGACCACCTTCATGACGTGATGGATGCTGCGCGCGCGCACCGCCGGTTCGGGCGCGCTGCCCTTTTCGAGCGTGCCGAACACCTCGCGGTCGTTGACGAACTCGCGCTGCAACTCGCTGGTCACCTCGTAGCGCTCGGTCATGATGTCGTAGGCCGCCAGGTTCTTCTGTTGCGCCAGCGCCAGCGCCTCTTCGAGCTTGGGCAGATCGGCCGACGCGATGATCCACGGCTTGTCGGCGAGCACGTTGAGGCCCGCCTTCAGAGCGGCCAGAATGCGATCGATCTTGCCGCGATTCCTGCCGGTGAACACCACGATGTTGCCGGCATGCCCGCGCAGCATCTCCGCCATCGGGTCGCTGCCGGTGTGAATGTCGAGCGCCCATTGGGTGGGGTTGCCGGGCCGCGAGTTGAACAGCGAGATGCGGTTGAGATAGTCCAGCAGGTCGGGTCCCAACGGCGCATACACGGTCACGCGCGGATCCACCCACGGATACATGTCCTTCTGTAGAAGCGTGGCGTGAAAATGCCCCGGATCGACGATGATCAGCTTGGATTGCATATGTTTGGTTTGGGCGGTGAGTGCCGCCGCCAGCAACAGCGCCAGCGTTACGGAAGCCCGTACAATATAGCGGCCAACCGCTCCCGGCCCCAGGGGGGTACCCCGGTCGCGGCTCTGATTGGGATGCCGAGCGGTCGTCTCGCAAACAGTAATCAGTTCCTCTTTATTTTTCGGGTTCATCGTAGTGACGCAGGCGCCGTATCCAGATATTCCGGTAGCGCACCGGATTGTGATGGTCCTGCAGCGCCAGCGGCTCTTCCGCCCCGTGCGCCGCGTAAGTTGCCACCTTGCGGTACACCATGGCGCCCATCATCTCCTTGCGATTGTGCAGGAGCACGTTGTTCATGAACACCGTGACGAAGGCCGGCTGCACCAGCTTTTCCCCGTCGAACCTGGGCGCTTCGAACACGATGTCGTAGGCCTGCCACTGGCCCGGAGGACGGCTCGGGTTGGCCAGCGGCGGCCACTGCCCGTAGATCGCCCCCGCCTGCCCGTCGGCGTAGGTGGGGTTCTGGAACGCGTCCAGCACCTGGATTTCGTAGCGGCTCATGATGAGGATGCCGCTATTGCCGCGCCCCTGGCTGGTTCCCTTGACATCCGCCGGCTCGCTCCATTCGACGTGCAGTTGGACATTGCCGAACTTCTCGCGCGTCATCAGGTCGCCGTTGCCGGAGCATTCGAAGTATCCGTCCTTGACCGGCCAAGTCGGATCGATCAGCTTGCCCGCGTTGGCGCCCCTGCCCAGTTGCGCCCACTTCGAGAGATCCTTGCCGTCGAACAGCACGGTGGCGTCGGAGGGCGGTGCCAAGGGCGTGGCCCCCGGTGTGACCACCGGCGGGTGCGGCCGGTCGGGATCGTGTACATGCCATTTCATGCCGGGCAGAATCGGCGTGTCGGTGAAGCCCAGGTCGCCGGGTTTCGATGGTTGCTGTTGTGCCGCCGCGGTCCAAAGCAACAGAGCGCCGGCAGCGATTCCAAGTGAGAGGGGAATTCCAGTTCGTAAGATCATGGCCTGACGGTTACCAGCATAATGGGACGCGCTTCTCGCCGCAATGGCGGTATCGTAAAGCTTATGTCCCATACCCGCACCCTGGGCCTGTCGCTGGTCGCGCTGAGCGCCTTCCTGCCGATCCCGCTGGCCGCGCAATCCGCGCCACAGGCGGTGCGCCCCCAACCCAAACGCGTGCTCGCGTGGGGCGACACCCTGACCGCGTTCCAGCACGATTCCATCTCCCACGCCCTGGCCACGATGGAGCGCCTGGGGCACGAGTCCGGCGCTTACGAGATGTACCTCCGCACGGATTCGCAGTGGATCACCAAACAGCCCGTTCCGGCCCCCGCGCGCAACACGCGAAACCTGAATTACTTCGACGCCATCTTCTATTTCGGCACCGGCGACAACCTGAATGCGCAGCAGAAGAAGGACCTCCTGTCCTTCATCAAGGAGGACGGCAAAGGCTTCATCGGCGCGCACACCGGCGACGACGCCTTTTTCGAATGGCCGGAGTTCCTGGAGATGATCGGCGGCTATTTCGACGGCCACCCATGGAGTTCGTTCGACGCCCCGATCGTCATCGAAGACCCCACTTTCCCCGCCATGAAGCATTTTCCGGTCCGCTTCACGATCAAGGACGAAATCTACCAGCACAAGGATTTCTCGCGGGCCAAGGTCCGGGTGCTGGCCAGCCTGGATTCCAGCAAGCTGGATTACACCAAGCCGAATATCCACCGCGAAGACAAGGATTTTGCGGTCGCCTGGGCCAAGATGTATGGCAAAGGACGCGTCTTTTATTCGACTTTCGGCCACGCCCCGGAGACATGGGACGACCCGCAAATTCAGAAGATGTACTTCGAAGCCACGCGGTGGGCCCTCCGCCTGACCGGCGACGACGTCACCCCCGGCACTGCCACGCCGGGTAAGTAGGTTTCTACGCGGCGAAATGATGCCGCCTACATCTTGACCAGTTCCACCCGACGATTCTGGATGGCACACTTCTTCGGCGCCACAATGGGACTGCCCCGCCGCTTACTTCGCCCAAGCCCAGCGAATGATCTCGGAGAGCTTGGGCGGCTGGCCCTGCATCAAAATGCCGACCCGGAAGATGCGCGCGGCGACCCAAGTTCCACCAACGGTCCACAGCAGGATGCCCACCAGCCCTACCCAGGGCTGCCACGCCGGAATTCCCACCGGCATGGACTGGCGCAGCAGCATCAGCACCGGGGTGAACGGCGGGATCAGGCTCATCACGGTGGCCATGGCACTGTTGGGAGCCGTCATCACCGGCATCATGACGAAGAACGGAATCATGACCGGCGCCACCAGCACCAACGCCAGATTCTGCGCGTCCTGCGGGCTGTTGCAGGCGGCGCCCAGCGCGGCGGCGAAACTGCTCAGCATAATCACGTCAGCCACCAGGTAGACGAAGAACCAGGGCAGCAACTGGAGCGGCACCGCGCCCATCATGGCCATCCCCTGGAGCACCAGCACGGCGCCAAAGATGTAAAACGCCGAACTGGTGAGCGAACGGCCGAGCGCCGCGAGCACGCGCGCCGCCATCAGTTCCATCGGCGTGGCGAGGCCCAGCAGCATTTCGAAGATGCGCTGGTTCTTGTCCTCGGTGACCGCGGAGAGCATGGGCGCGGTGCCCACCATGACGATCATGGTCAGCAGCATCACCATCCCGAACGGTGCGGCGAACTCGGCAATGTCGTCCTTCTTTTTCGCCTGTTGCAGCGCGCCGGTCCGGGGATCGCGCGCCAGCAGGCTCAGCGAATCGATGGCCACCGGAGCCAGCAGGTCCTCGAAATGGCTGCCCTCCACGCCCAGTTGTGCCAGTTGAACGCTGCGCACGGCACGGTTGAGCGGTTCGCGCAGCCAGTTGCGCGTGGCATCGATGCCGCCCGCATTGGTATAGTAGCCCACGGTCCGCGGCGCGGGCTTGGTCTCCTGGCCGGGGTGGAGCGCTCGCGGCCAGATCTCCAGGAAGGCGAAAAGTTCGCGGCTGCGCACGCGGTTGGAGAGGGCCAGCCGCTGCTCTTCCGCGTCGCCAGGCGACGGCGCCACCGCCTCGAGCACGTAGAGCGCCTCGATCTGTGCATGCGTGACCTTATCGTAGGCATCCTTGGCGTTCTTCTCCGCCACCGCCCGCAACAGAGGCGGCGCCACCAGCCCCGTGCGGTCGAGCACGGCGATGCGTTTGTCGCGCAGGTCGGGCTTCTTCTTCAGGATGGCAATCCCGAGGAAGCCTCCGCCGAAAAGTAGCGGCGCCACCACCAGCCCGATGATGAAGGCTTTGGTGCGCACGCTCTCGATGTAATCGCGCTTGGCGAGCAGCAGAATCTTACGCAAGTTCCACCTCCTCCGCCGCCGGACCGGCGATGCGTACGAAAATGTCGTGCAGGGAAGGCTTGGCGACCGAGAAACTGGTCACCCGGGTGCGTTCCACCAGCGCGCGCAACACCTCGTGCGGGTCGCAGCCCAGCGCCATGCGCAACTCCTGCACCTGGCCGAGATCGCGCACCTTTTCCACGCCGGGCAGATCGTCCAGCACAGCCATCCCTCCGCCCACGGCCACGCGAATCGTGTCGTTGGAGTACTGGTCCTGAATCGAAGCCAAGGTGCCATCCAGCACCTTCTTGCCGCGGAAGATCATGCAGATGTGATCGCACATGGTTTCCGCCACCGTCATATCGTGGGTGCTGAGGATGACCGTGGCGCCAGAGCGCCGCAGATCGAGGATGGCCTCGCGCAGCGTATCGGCACTGACCGGATCGAGCCCGGTGAAGGGTTCGTCGAGGATCAGGAGTTTGGGCTCGGGGACCACCGCGGCGATGAACTGCACCCGCTGGCTCATGCCTTTGCTCAGCGTATCGACGCGGCGATCGGCGCAGTGCGCCAGGTCGAGCCGCGCAAGCCAGGCAGCGACTTCCTGGCCCACCTTGCGCCCGCCGCGCAGTTCGCCGAAGAACTCCAGCAGGGCGCGCACCCGCATCTTGCGGTAAAGGCCGCGTTCCTCGGGGAGGTATCCAATCAGATGATTTCGCGCGCCGGACATCTCGTGGCCCAGCACGCGGATCTGCCCCCGGTCGGGATAGAAGATATTGACGATCATGCGTATCGTCGTCGTCTTCCCGCTGCCATTGGGACCGATGAAACCGAAGACGCTGCCTTCGGGAACGCTGAGGGAGAGGTCATCCACGGCGGTGACCTCGCCGAAAGTCTTGGTGACGCTTGAAATTTCTACCGCCGGCATAAGCATGGTCGGCACAGTATTCCAGAGTGGCATAAGTCTCGGCCTTGTGCAGCAGCGCGCTCCGAAAAAGCCGTCCGAGCTTCGCTCGGATCTGGAGTTTCTACATTTTCAACCCGCGTCTGCGCCTTGATGCCGAGTTCTTCGC
>Ga0208587_1002128_pt1 | contig 10222 bp, 9 predicted proteins | sample NGESurdeep092012_7_FD_184472 | JGI IMG/M metagenome (GOLD analysis project Ga0208587, IMG submission 184472) | Arctic peat soil microbial communities from Barrow, Alaska - NGEE Surface sample 210 deep-092012 (SPAdes) | ecosystem: Environmental > Terrestrial > Soil > Wetlands > Peat ...
GGGCATTAATCCCAATCAGCTCATCATGCTGACTTTCGTGATTGCTTCGGCGCTCGCGGGCATGGGCGGTGCCTTGCTCGGGCCGGTGCTAGTACTGACGCCGTTCGCCGGCACTTCGGTGATCGTCAAAGCCTTTGCCATCGTCATTATCGGGGGCTTCGGCAATGTCGAAGGGACGATCATCGCTGGATTACTCGTCGGTCTTATCGAGAGCTATACGACGCAGTTTCTTGACCCAGGCCTGATCGATATTGTCGTCTTTGCGCTTCTTCTGCTGACACTCGCCATACGCCCGACAGGGCTCATCGCTGAGAAACGCGAAGAAAATGTCTAGCCCCGAAATTGCTCATCAGCAGGCCACAGTGATGAGGGCCGTTCTGAATTCGCGCCTCTTCTGGCTCGTAGTAGCAGCGATCGCGATTGGCCTAATGCCAATGATTTTCACGGATTCATACTGGCGAACAAACCTCATAGTATGTGCTATCAACGTGATGTTGGCGATCGGCCTTGATTTTATTCTTGGCTATGCGGGTCAGTTGAACCTCGGTCAGTCTGCGTTCTACGGCATTGGCGCCTATGTCTCGACGTTGCTGATCATGAAGCTTGGCGTGCCGTTTTGGATCGCCTTTGGTTGCGGCGTGCTGCTTTCAGGAATCGCCGGTATGCTGCTGTCGCTTTTCGCGGTGCGCTTGCGCGGTCATTATCTCGCTATTGCCTCACTCGGATTTGCCGTCATCACATATCAGATCCTTGTGAATTGGATCAGCCTCACCCAGGGGCCGCTTGGCATCTACGCGATTCCGCCACCTCCCGCCTTGCAGTTGCCGGGATTGCCGATAATTGATTTCAAAAACTTGGACAATCTTTTTTATCTTACGGCAGGCTTTGCCTTCCTGGCCTATCTGCTTCTTGACCAGCTCGTTCGCTCTCCGATCGGAGAGACTTTGACCGCTATACGCGAAGATGAGGTGTCCGCGGCTTCGCTCGGCATCAACTGCCAAGCCTGGAAGGTGTTCGCTTTTGCAGTAGGCTCGTCGATCGCCGGCGCTGCGGGCTGCTTTTATGCGAGCTTCGTCGGCACGCTAGTGCCGGATGCGGTTTTTATCACCGAATCATTCACCATTCTGGCGATGGTCATTGTCGGAGGCATGGGCACGCTCATTGGCCCCGTCTGGGGAGCTATTTTGCTCACGGTTCTGCCGGAACTTCTGCGCGGCGTCGGCGACATGCGACTCATCATCTATGGTGTGGCGGTGACTCTGGTTGTGCTGTTCATGCCGGGTGGGATTGTGCAGGCGGCTCGTTTCATCGCAGCGTATTTTCGGAGCCTGCTGCCCGGTCGCGGAGCCAGGGCATGACGGCAGCGGCTCCTACGGTGTCCGGCGGAACCCAATCTTCGCGCGACGGAGCTGTACTTTTCCGCGCGCAGGGGCTGCACAAAAGCTTCGGCGGCGTGCGGGCTGTCCGCGATATCTCGCTTGCCATCCCTATGGGCTCGGTGTTTGCGATTATCGGACCGAACGGAGCGGGAAAATCGACGATGCTCAATTTGATGAGCGGGATCTATCAGCCTGATTCCGGAAAGATGGTGTTCGACGAAATAGACATGATCGGCTTACCGGCACACCGGCGGGTGCGCTGCGGACTTGCCAGGACGTTCCAGAAGATCCGCTTGTTCAAGCAACTGTCAGTTCTCGACAATGTGATCGCTGGGTTTCATACCCACCACGATATTTCCGCTTGGCAATACGTTCTGCATGGCGCCGCTTTCCGGCGCGACCACGCCCGCTGCCGGAATGAAGCTGCGAGTCTGCTGGCCTTTGTCGGGCTGGAAAAGCGCGCGCAGGTGCTCGCCGGCTCGCTCTCCTATGGCGAGCAACGCATGCTCGAGATCGCCCGCGCGCTGGCGACGGGACCACGTCTGCTGATGGTCGACGAGCCGGCCGCCGGTTTAAATGCCGCCGAGGTGGATACGCTGCTCGACCGCATCAGCGTGCTGCGGCAGCGCGGCGTTACGGTCGTCGTGGTCGAGCACAATATGGATCTGGTCATGAAGGTGGCCGATCGCATTCTTGTCATGGACTATGGCCAATATCTCTTCGAGGGCATCCCGACGGAGGTTCAGGCCAATCCCACCGTGATTGCGGCCTATCTCGGGGTGGATTTCCAGTGACCGAGCTGCTTATCGCCGAGGGACTCGAACTGTCTTATGGCGAGGTTCCAGCCTGCCGCGGCATCGCGTTCCATGTCGATCAAGGCGAAATCGTCACCTTGATCGGAGCGAATGGCGCCGGCAAATCAACGACGCTTCGGGCGATTGCCGGAGCGCTAATTCCGCGCGCTGGCGTGATTCGTTTTCGCGGGCAGGACATTACGCGCCTGCCATCGTACGAACGTGCGCGGCTTGGCATTGCGTTGGTTCCGGAAGGCCGTCGCGTTTTCCCCTTTTTGACCGCGCGCGAAAACCTCGAACTTGGAGCTTTCAAGTATCGCAATGACAAACCGAAGGTCAGCACGTTGCTTGACAAGATCTTCGCCATGTTTCCGCGACTGAGCGAGCGGTCCTCGCAGAATGCCGGCACGCTCAGTGGTGGCGAGCAGCAAATGCTGGCTCTCGGCCGCGCAATGATGTCGGAACCATATCTGTTGTGTCTCGACGAACCATCGTTGGGACTTGCGCCGATGGTCGTCCAGGATATTTTCCGCACGATACGATCGATCAACGCCGCGGGAACGACCGTGCTATTGGTCGAACAGAACGCGCGCTATGCGTTTGAAACCGCAAGCCGGGGCTACGTCTTGCAGACGGGTTCGATCATCGCCAGCGGGCCATGTGCGAAGCTCAAAGACGATGAACGCGTGCGGGAAGCTTATCTCGGCGGAGGCGCCAAAAAGCTGTTTGTCTCGTAACCCAGGGGACCGCGATGGTTACAGCATCACTTGCAGGCAAAACCGCGGTCGTAACTGGCGCCGGCAGCGGGATCGGCCGCTCCATCGCCACCACGTTCGCAGCAGCTGGCGCAGCAGTCGCTTGTCTCGACCTCAACAAAATATCCGTGGACGCAACCGTGCAAGCAATCGCTGGCACCGGCGGCCGGGCGCTGGCGTTGTCTTGCGATGTCAGCCGTGAAACCGACACCCGCGCCGCAGTCGAAGCGGCGCAGTCTCCTTTTGGCCCGATCCATATCCTGGTGAATGGGGCAGCGACCGACGACCCGAACGGTACGGTGCTGGACCTCGCTTTGGCCGACTGGGAACGGGTGTTTGCCGTTAACGTGACCGGTGCCTACCTGATGAGCCGGGCGGTCTTGCCCGGCATGATCGCAGCAGGGGGCGGCAGCATTATCCACATTGCCTCGCAACTCGGCCGCGTCGGTGCGCCCGGCCGACCGGCCTATTGCGCGTCGAAAGGCGCCCTCATCCAGCTTGCGAAAGCTATGGCCGTCGACCATGCCGCGCAGAATGTCCGGGTCAACACGCTGTCGCCCGGCGCGATCGAAACGCGTCGTCTCGTACTGCGCTATGGCGATATGGCGGAGGCAAGGCGGATCGCTGGACCGAAACACTTGCTCGGGCGCCTCGGCCAGCCGGAGGAGATTGCGCAAGCCGCGCTTTTCCTTGCCAGCGATGCTGCAAGTTTCATGACGGGCGCCGATATGCTGGTGGACGGCGGCTACACGACAACTTAGTCCAACACGTCTTGGTGATCCGTTACGGCCCGTGACGACCGCGCCAGAATCACCGCCCAAGGATTGATGTCAGCATGGCGCGCGGATCGCGCTTCGGCCAGGCGCCGACGTCGACGGCGTGGAAGAAATCGGCAAGATGCTGGTTGAAGGCGGCCGGCTCCTCGAGATTGATCGTATGCCCCGCATTGGGCATCACGACCAGCCCTGCGGTAGGGATCGTCCGCTTCATCAGAAGTGCGGGTTCGAGACAAGGCCAATCCTCATCGCCGGTCATGATCAGCGTCGGCGCCGTGATTGTCTTCATCTTGTCGACGAGGTCGAACAGCGATGGGCGGCGCTTTTGCACGCCGCGCATGGTGAAGGCTGCGCCTTCCGTCGAGTGCTCCCGCAGCTGATCGACGAATTCTTTCCAACCGCGCGGGTCTTTGTTCTGAAACTGCACGCGCGTCGGACCCAGTGCATAGGCCTCCGCCGCCTTGGCCATGCCTTGCGTCTCGAATCCTTTGGCGGCGGCTTCGGCCTCCTCGGCAAATTGTGCTCGCTTATCTGGCGCCGCCCCGTATCCGCACCCGGCGATTGTGAGAGAGCGCGCCTGGTTTGGATAAGTGAAGCCGAAATGCAACGTTGCGAACCCGCCCATCGACAATCCTACGATATGGGCCTTGTCGATCTTCAGTGCATCGAGCACAGCGCGAATGTCGTCGCGTGCCCGCTCCTGCGAATATCGTTCGCCATCCTTCGGCACATCCGACGGCGGGTAACCCCGCGCGTTGAAGCTGATGCAACGATAGTGCTGTCCAAAGTATCGGACTTGCGACTCATAGGAGCGGAAATCGCCGGCGAATTCATGGACGAAGACGATTGGGATTCCGCGCCCCACTTCCTCGTAATAGAGCTTGACCCCGTCGTCGGTTGTCAGATGCGGCATGGTTTTTTCCTTGGGATTGAAATTCAGAAGGCCCGGGCGCTGGCTGACAACCCGGCATCGATAATTAAGACGGAACCACTCGTATACCCGGAATTTCCGGATGCCAAGAACGCAATTGCTGCTCCGATTTCATCCGGTGTGGACGCACGGCCGAAAGGCAGCGACTTCATCAGATCGCGCCAATTTTCAGCGCTGCCGGTTTGCTCCTGCGCCTTCTTGCGCATCAGACCCACAACGCGATCGGTCGATACCGGACCGGGACTTACCGCGACGACGCGGACGCCGTCGCGCGCGCTGACGCTGCCAAGCGATTGGCTGAATGCGGTTAGCGCCGCATTGCCAGCAACCCCACAGATATATGCGGGATCATGCGCTTGTGCCGCATTGCCGACGACGTTGATGATCACCCCGGAGCCCCGTGCCTTCATCAACGCATAAAAAGCGCGACACATATTAATATAGCCGAAGACCTTGAGGTTCCAAGCATTACGCCACGTCGCTTCGTCCACATTAAGAAGTTCACCGGCCGGTACCGCGCCTGCGTTGTTCACCAAGATGTCGATCCCAGGGAAGTCATTGGCTAGCTGGGTGATATTCTTGCTGTCAGAAAGGTCGGTAGCGACTGTGTCGACTGCCACATCCGCCTTGCGAGTGATCGCTATTTTGACCGCATCGAGATCGGTGGATGTGCGTGCCACCAAAATCAGATTGCAACCCTCGCTAGCGAGAATGTCAGCCGTCGCGCGACCAATGCCTTTGGAGGCACCGGTGATCAACGCCGTCTTGCCTGCAAGTTTCAGATCCATAAACAATACTCTTAGCGAAGTGGACAGAACGGCCCACGTGAGTCAGCAGAATGATGTCCGCGGTGAGGTAGAACCTCACCTTTAAACTATGACGGGACGCCCAAAACGGCACAAGTGCGTTTGTCGCTGCTCAGACCGCGGTCATGGTTCGTGCGACCAGCATCCGGCGAATACCCTCGCGATGATCGATTTTGGGAGAGAATCCAAAGTCGCGTTGGGCTGGGGTAATGTCCAGTGGACCGCGCGCCAATGGCGGATTCGTGCTGTCGATTTCAAGCCGGACAGGACGGCCTGCCAACGATGTTGCCTTCGCCAGATCCGCGAGCGAGACCTGTTCCGGATAGGCGATGAAATAGGTTAATTGCTTGCGGTGTTTGCTGAAGCATGCGGCAACGGCCGAATCGGCGGCATCGTCGATATAAATAAAAGGCCAGTCCGTCGCTGCCGGAACGTGAACCGGATGTCCTTTGACGGCGGCGTTGACAACGTCGTCAATCACGAATTGGGTCCGACGGCCGGGGCCATAGATTCCGGTGAAACGCAGCGAACATAAATCGAGTGTCACGCGGCGCCATAGCCCCCGTAGCACCATGTCGACGGCCGCTTTGGAGGCCCCGTAGGTGTTCGTCGGTCGTAACGGGTAGTCATCGCCAATCGGCGTATCCTCGTAATATTCCCCAACCGCGGATACCGATGAACAATATACGAATGCCTTCACGCCGGTGATGATTGCGGCCTGCAATAGGTTCAGGCTTCCCATCACGTTGATCGCGATTAGCTGTTCGGGGCGGTCGGCCAATACCATCGGGCCGGACACGCCTCCGGTGTGAATGATGTGCGTGAACCGCTCGGCAGTAAGGAGTTCCCGTAGACGGTCAGCGTCAGAAAGATCGTCATTGATATGACGGATCGTCGTGACGTGCGGTGGTGCGGGGTCAAGTCCGACGACGTCATATCCAAGCGCCAGGAGGCGTTCGACCACGGCGCAACCGAGAAATCCGCTCGCTCCCGTCACCAGCACGGCGCCTGTCATTCATTGTCCTCATCGTTTGTGGCGGGCATGGTGGAGACCAAGAAACCGCCGCCCTGCGCTCACACCACCTTGGCTTTCCGTAATCGGGCGATGTCGTTGTCATCATAGCCGATCCCGCGAAGGATCAGGGTAGTGTGCTCGCCGGGCTCCGGCAGCGGTGTAGCGATGCTTGCTGGTGTTCGTGACAACACAATAGGCTGCCCGACAAGATGGATGTCGCCGCGAACCGGATCGTGCATCGGGATCGCGATGCCGAGGTGTTTTACTTGTTCGTCGGCGAATACCTCATCCATTTTATAAATCGGGCCGGCAGGGACACCGGCGGCTTCGAGGCGCTGCAGCCAATCGACGCAAGTGCGAGTTTTGAAGATATCATCGAGCACCAGCTTAAGCTTGGACCGATTGCGAAAACGACTGTCCTGCGTCGCGTAGTCGGGATCGTTCGCAAGCTCCGGCCGCTGAATTGCCTTGCATAGAGCGCGCCATTGTCCGTCGCCGCCGACCCCGATGTTGATAAAACTGTCGGCGGTGTCCATCACTCCCATCGGAGTGGAGTAGGGGTGATCGTTGCCGGCTTGCCCGGAGACCTCGCCGTCGACAAGATAGCGCGCCGCTTGGAAGTCCATCATCGCGATTTGTGCCTCGAGAAGGGAAGTTTGGACCCACTGTCCAAGCCCGGTGCGTTCGCGTTCGGTTAGTGCAATGAGGATACCAGTCGCGGCATAGATTCCGGCGGCGGAATCCGCGACGGCGATGCCGGCACGCACGGGCCCTTGATTGGGTAATCCGGTCACCCACATCAAGCCTCCCATGCCCTGCGCAATCTGGTCGAATCCGGCCCGCGTGCGATACGGCCCGGTCTGACCAAATCCCGAGATCGAAGCAAGGATGACGCGCGCGTTGACCGCGCAGAGCGCGTCATAACCGATTCCAAGACGTTCCTTCACGTCAGGGCGGAAATTCTCGACCACAATATCCGCGGTCTCGACCAGCCGCATAAAGATCTTGAGACCTTCGGGTTGCTTGAGGTTAAGCGTGAGTGAGCGCTTGTTGCGGTGAAGATTGAGCATGTCGTAGCCATGCCGCGGTCCACTCATGGCTTCGTTTGGGTCAATCCCGAGAGGCGCCTCAACCTTGATAACATCGGCACCGAAGTCGGCGAGGATGCGGCAGCAGGTGGGGCCGGCGCGCGCCCGAGTCAAATCCAGGATCCGCAGATGCGAGAGCGCCGGCGATACAATCGGCTGGGTCATGCGGTGAGCCCTCCCATGTCGGCGACGAGGTCAGCCACACCCGTCGGTACCCGAGAATGCCAATCAGTCTTTGCCTGAACCGCTACAGCAAGCGAAAGCAAGCTGCGATCGCTGCCTGGACGCCCGACAATCTGCATTGCGACGGGCAATCCGCGATCATCGAAGCCAACCGGGATCGCGACGGCGGGGAAGCCCAACATGTTTACGAAGCGTGTAAAACGACTGAGATCATAGAGTGTGCGGGCGCGGAACGCCGGTGAAGCCGGATCGGTTTCGACCGCAGGCGGCGTGCGGATAGCCATGACCGGCAGTAGCGCAGCATCGGCATTGGCGAGTATCGTGTTTTCGAATTCAATAGCGAGTGATGACCGTGCCGCCTGGCTCGCTGCGAGTGTCGCGTCATCGATTGCAAGTCCCTTGCTCAGTCTTCTTCTTAGAGTCGCATCGAGCGTAGAATCATCAAGGCGGGAAAAATGGACCCGCGCGGCTTCCGCTTGCATCACAATGAGCGAATGCACATCGATCGCTTCGATTACAGAGAGTGCTTCGACGCGATCGAGCTTCACCCCGCAAAGCTCCATGGCGTCTATACCCTGGCCGCAGGCGCGACGGACCGAAGGTTCGGCTGCCGCGAGAACATCATTAAGCACAACGGCGCTGTTGATGGACGCCCGCACCGACGGCAGTTGATCGCCAACAAGAACATCAAATACGGGCAGCATATCGTTTGCGCTTCGTGTGAGCAGGCCGACCACGTCAAGGGTCGGCGCAAGCGGCAATGCGCCCGACACTGAGACGATACCGAAGGTGGGCTTCCATGCGGTTACGCCACAGCAGTGCGCAGGAATTCGCAGCGAGCCGCCGGTATCGGAACCGAGCGCGGCCACCACGGTTCCGCTGGCGGTCGCTGCTGCCGATCCGGACGACGACCCTCCCGTAACAAAATCGAGGTTCCAGGGATTGCGCGTGCGACCACGGACGCTGTTGTGACCGGACGGCTCATAGGCAAGCTCTGTCATCGCGGTAAAGCCGATGCGGCAGGCTCCGGCGAGGTCAAGGCAGCGCAGCACCTCGGCGTGGTCCTTGAGTGCAAAATCGGTGCCACTTGCGAGTCCACCGGTGGGCAAGCGCGACGGCGTAATGAATAGATCCTTGGCAGCATAAGGAAGATCGGCGAGCGGCCCTCGCCGAGGTGGCGGGGCAAGATCATCCTCTATTGTCACGAAGGCATTGAGCCGCGGTTCGAGCCGTTGTGCTCTGTCAATCGCAGTCGCGGCGACGACGTGCTGTGTGCATTTATCGAGCGCTGCCCAGTTCGAAAATCGTGCACTATCTGTCATGAATGGACGATTTCCAGCTCAAGAAACTAAACTACTATTGTATGTTGGGAAGTCGGGCTTAGTTCTTGCGTGAAACCAGTTTTTTGCCACGAAATTGATGCATATGCGATTGCGCTTCTGGATCGGATAACACTCATGCCTCGGACAAGGAATTATAGACCATCTGTCGCTACCAAAGACTCTGATCGGTGCTTGGTTCTGATTCAACCGAGCAAATCCCCCCGGTCCGCCCCCCATCGGGTCCGGCCGATTTTCGCCAGCGTGTCGCCACAGCGCGCAGGCTTGTGGCGCGATCTTCGGGCAGAGCGCGACCGCTTGCTGTGCAGATCCAGCGCAGAGCGCGCCACTCGGCCGTTTCCGCGCCAGAGCACAGGGCCAGACGGACAAAAAGGCGCGGGGCATAGGCCCTTTCGAGCAGCAGCGAGCATGGCTTACGCTCGGGGGGCAATAATGCCCGTGAAACCGGGTAGTTTTCGCCCTTCCGCGGGCACCGGAAGACGGGGGCGGGACGCGCCGAAGGCCCCCCGAATAGAGACCTTGGCCAAAAAAACCGGAATGAGCCTGAAAAGATCAGTCATCAGGCCACGAGTTTAGCCCGTCTGCTTTCTGCGTCCATCCCGAATCTAATTTTCGGTACACACAGGCGTCGCGTCCAGTGGCTCCCATCAAGAGCCGGAACTGATCTTTTCCAGCACCGGGATGATGTATTTGCGAAACTGCCGAGGATTCTCGGACATCGGGAAGTGGCCGACTTCCTTCATGATCGTCACCTCAGCGCCCTCGATCTTCTGCGCGGTGCGTTTGGTATCGTCCGCGGTACAGGAGAAGTCGTACTCGCCGGTCAGCAGATAGAGCGGGCAAATTGAAGTGTCGATATTGCCGACGGTCTGCCGGAGATCGCCGTCGACGCGATAAAAATAAAGATCGCCCTTGAACACCCCAGGACCACTCTGTTTGTACATCCAGAGCGTCTCGTAACGCGTGCAGTCGAGACTTTGCGGCGCAACCAGTCCAGAGACCAAAGCAGCGCAAATTTCGCCCCCATGGACATCGGGTCGGTTGAGCCACATGGTGTCATACCAAGGTGTTTGATAGTCGGCCGCTTCCAAACCGATCAGCGCGCGGAAGAGCGCGGCCGCACGGGCAATTTTACAGGGCTTTTTGAGCAGAACG
>Ga0208587_1002129_pt1 | contig 10221 bp, 5 predicted proteins | sample NGESurdeep092012_7_FD_184472 | JGI IMG/M metagenome (GOLD analysis project Ga0208587, IMG submission 184472) | Arctic peat soil microbial communities from Barrow, Alaska - NGEE Surface sample 210 deep-092012 (SPAdes) | ecosystem: Environmental > Terrestrial > Soil > Wetlands > Peat ...
TCGGCCCGCGAAAGCTCATGAAAAACTGCCATGGTGACTTCATCGCCACCCACGAGCGCCCCCGGGACTGACAAGACTGGCATGGATTTCCGGCGCATAGGGGACTGACAAGCCTGACATGAATTTCCGGCGCTCTTTGCCGGAATTTCGCTGTCAGGCCTGTCTGTCCCCGGTCTACCCTCGCTGCCAGTCCTGTCTGTCCCCGGGTTCGGAGCCCACTCCCCGCGGTGGTTTTTCGCCCCTGTCAAGCAGCGCGCATTCGCGAGGCATGACAGACCACGAATGACGATGGTCTGTCCCACCTGTTCCCGAGTGCTATCGTGAGGCCATGGTCTCGGCTCCCGGGCGCGTCAATCTGATCGGCGAACACATCGACTATCACGGCCTGCCCGTGCTTCCCATAGCGTTGCGGCGCTCCATTCGCGTCCACTTTCAAGCGCGCGCCGATTGCCGGATCTGTGTCACGAGCGGCGCCTACGGACACCGCGAATTTGCCTGGAAGAGCGGCCTCACGCCCGTCGCGCGCGGCGATTGGGAGAACTACCTGCGCGCCGCCGCTCAGGCCATCGCCGGCAAGTGGGGAGTCATGAACGGTATCGACGCCACCATCGATTCCGACCTGCCGCCGGCGGCGGGACTCTCCTCGTCGTCCGCGCTGATTGTCGCCATCACCCTGGCGCTGCTGCGCGCTAACCAACGCGAGGCCACGTTCGAAGAGCTGATGGAGATTCTCCCCGATGGCGAGCAGTTCGTCGGTACGCGGGGCGGCGGCATGGACCACGCCGCTTCGCTGGCTTCGCGCGAGGGCTGCGCCTCGCTGATCGAGTTCGTGCCGCTGGCCGTGCACCACATTCCGATTCCCGCCGGCTGGGCCTTTCTAGTGGCCAACAGCCTGCAAACCGCCGAGAAATCGGGGGGGGTACGAGACCGCTACAACGCCGTCCGCACCGCCGGCGCCCTGGCGCTGCGCGAGACGGGTTTCGCCTCCTATGCCGAGGCGATCCAGGGCCGGACAGAGAAGGAGCTTGGCGCGCTGGCGGCGGCCAAACATCTTCCGCCGGCCTTCCTGCACGTCGTCACCGAGGCCTTCCGCGTGCGCCACGCCGTCGAGGCGATGCATGACGATGACTCCGCCACCTTCGGCCGCCTCCTGCTCGCGTCCCACGCCAGCCTGCGCGATCGCCTCGAAGTCAGTTGCCCGGCCCTGGACCGCCTGGTGGAAGCCGCGATGGATTCTGGCGCTCTGGGCGCGCGCCTCACCGGCGGCGGTTTCGGCGGCTGTGCGGTGGTCTTGTGCCGCCGCGCCGACCTCTCCAAGGTCCACGCGGGACTGGTGGAGCGCTTCTATTCCGGCAGCCCCGCTCACATTCTTTACGCCGAACCCGGTCCCGGCGCTGTAAACTCATAGTTCCTATGCAGCTTCACACTCTCGACTGGATCATCGCGTTCCTGTCGGTCGCCATCTGTTTTGTGCCCGCGCTCTTCTTCGGAAAACGCTCCGGAAAAAGTACCGCGGAGTTCTTCGCCTCGGGCCGCTCGGTCCCCTGGTGGCTGGCCGGCATCTCCATGGTGGCCACCACGTTCTCCAGCGATACGCCGAACCTGGTTGCCAACTTCGTCCGCACCCAGGGAGTCGCCGGCAACTGGCAGTGGTGGGCTTTCACTCTCACCGGGGTGTCCACGGTGTTTTTCTACGCGCGCCTGTGGCGGCGTTCCGGCGTGCTCACCGATCTCGAATTCTACGAAATGCGCTACTCCGGCAAGGCGGCCAGCGCGGTCCGCGGCTTCCGCGCCGTCTACCTGGGCCTCTTCTTCAACTGCATCATCATGGCCACCGTCAACCTGGCTGCCTGCAAGATCGCAGCCATCCTGTTCGGCCTGGAGCGCTGGCAGACGCTGCTGGCGGTCGGGTTGCTCAACGTAATCTTCGCCACCTACTCGGGACTCTGGGGAGTGCTGGTCATCGACATGATCCAGTTCTTCATCAAGATGTCGGCAGTCGTCGCGGCGGCTTACTTTGCGGTCAACCTGCCCGAAGTCGGCGGCATGAGCGGCCTGGTGGCCAAGCTCTCGGTGGTGAAAGGTCCGGGCGGCCTGAACTATCTCAGCATGCTGCCCGATTTCACCAACAATTGGGATCTCGCGGTCGCCGTCTTCATCATTCCCATCACGGTGCAATGGTGGGCCACCTGGTATCCGGGCGCGGAACCCGGCGGCGGCAGCTACATCGCGCAACGAATGTTGGCCTCGAAATCCGAAAAGGATTCGCTCGGCGGCACGCTGTTCTTCAACGTCGCCCACTACGTCCTGCGCCCGTGGCCGTGGATTCTGGTCGGCCTGGCATCGCTGATTATTTACCCCACGCTGAGCGACATCCAGAAGGCCTTCCCCAACCTGGATCCGTCCCTGCTAGGCCACGATATCGCTTACCCCGCGATGCTGCGCTTCCTTCCCGTCGGCTGGGTCGGGCTCATGCTGGGCGGCCTGATCGCCGCCAACTCCTCCACCATTCTCACCCACCTCAATTGGGGCGCATCCTACCTGGTGCACGATTTCTACCGCCGCTTCGTGTATCCCGAGGCCACCGAGAAGCACTACGTCAGGGCCGGACGTTGCGCCACCGTGCTGCTGTTCGTCGGGTCGTCGGCCATGGTCTTCCTGCTCTCCACCGCCAAGGACAGCTTCAACCTGCTGCTCCAGGTGGGCGCCGGAACCGGCCTGCTGTATCTGCTGCGCTGGTTCTGGTGGCGCATCACGGCGTGGTGCGAGATTGTGGCCATGATCAGTTCCTTCGGCGCGGCCATCGTCTTCCTGATTCTCAAGAAAAACGGCGTGGAATTCGGCTTCTCCGAACAACTCCTCATCGGCATCGCGATCACCACCGTCTCCTGGATCGCCGCCGCCTTCCTCGGCCCCCAGACTGACACCGCGGTGCTGCTCAAGTTCTACGAAAAGGCCCGCCCCTTCGGCCCCGGCTGGCGGCACATCAAGGCGCAGGCCAGCGCCGCCGAAGTGGAAGGCGACAATATCCCGCTGGCGCTCACCGGCTGGACGATGGGATGTACCATGATCTGGTCGGCGCTGTTTACGGTCGGCAATGTCCTGTATGGGCGAACCACTTATGCGCTGATTTTGGGCGGCATCTTCGCCATCAGCGGGTTCATCGTCATTCAGGTAGTGAGAAAGCTTTGGAAGTAGGAGTCCGGTAATTCGCGACTCGGAAAAGTGGGGCGGACGCCCTCGTCCGCGCGCGACCCCCTGGTCGCGCTCATTGTCAACTATTACGCGGGATAGTACAGTAGGAGCCATTGCAATGGACAATTCTTCACGGCGTGACTTATTGAAACTGGCGGGGCTGGCGTCGCTCGGCGCCTCCCTTTCGCGCTCCCAGACCCCTGGCGGCAAGAGCGTGGCGGATATGCCGTTCAAACCCCAGGAGACAATCCGGCTCGGCGTCATCGGAACCGGCGGGCGCGGCAATTCGCTGGTGGATAACTTCTCCGCGGTTCCCGGCGTGCGCATCACGGCGCTGTGCGACACGGTCAAGGACAAAGTGCTCAAGACGCAGGCCAGGTTGGACAAGGCGGGCAAGGCCTCGCAGCCGATCGCACTGTTTCACTCCGACGACCACGCCTTCGAAGGCTTGCTGAAGCGCGACGATATCGACCTGGTGGTGATCGCCACGCCCTGGATCTGGCATGTTCCCATGGCGGTGGCCGGCATGAAGCAGGGCAAGCACGTCGCCATCGAAGTGCCCGCGGCGCGCACCATGGCAGAGTGCTGGGACATGGTGAACACCAGCGAGGCCACCCAGCGGCATTGCATCCAACTCGAGAACTGCTGCTACGACTACAACGAAATGATGGTGCTCAACATGGTGCGCGCCGGCCTGTTCGGCGAACTCACGCACGGCGGCGCCGCCTACAACCACGATCTGCGGAGCATTCTCTTTTCCAACGAGGGCGAAGGACTTTGGCGCCGCGCCGAGCACCTCAACCGCGACGGCAACCTCTACCCCACCCACGGCCTCGGTCCGGTGGCGCACTACATGGACGTCAACCGCGGCGACCGCTTCGACACCCTGGTCTCGATGAGTTCCATTTCGGCCGGGCTGCAAGAGTACCGCAAGCAGAAGCTCGACGCCAGCGACCCGCGCCGGAAGGAAGTCTACAAGGAAGGCGATTTCAACGTCAGCCTGATCCGCACCGTGAAGGGCCGCGTGATCGAGCTGGAGCACAACGTCAGCAGCCCGCAACCCTACGACCGCATCAACCTGATCGCCGGCACCAAGGGCATCTTCCGCGATTATCCGCCGCGCGTCTACATCGATGGGGCGCGGCGCGAAGCCTTCGAATCGCTCGACCTGTATAAGGAGAAATACGAGCCCGCGCTGTGGAAGAGAATCGGCGAGATGGCGAAGGAAATCGGCGGCCATGGCGGCATGGATTACGTGATGGCGTACCGCCTCGCCGAGTGCATGAAGCTGGGACTGGCGCCCGATATCGATGTCTACGACGCCGCCGCCTGGAGCGCTCCCATCCCGCTCAGTGAGGCGAGTGTCGCCAACGGCGGCGCACCGCAGAAGTTCCCGGATTTCACCCGCGGCAAGTGGCAGACGCGCCAGCCGGTGTAGGACAGGCCTCCTGGCCTGTCCACATGCTCTTGTCACACAAAGACAGGCCAGGAGGCCTGTCCTACTCGATGCCGTATCTCTCCGCCAGCCCATCGGCGTCCACCGTGGCTTCGATTTCTTTGGTGCGTAACTCGGCGGCCGCCCGCCGCATGGCGCGCACCATCTCGCTGGCCTTGCGGCGCCCGGCTTCGTCGAGTCCCGCGGCGGTGTCCTGCACTTCCTGTATGCGGTCCCGCTCGAACTGGTCCACGGCGGCGTTGAGCTTGGCGCGTTCTTCGATAGCAGCCTGGCCTTTCGCGGCGAAAAACGCGCGGTTCAGGAGCAGCATCGCGGTCAGATCGGCGTGGACCTTTGCGACCACGACGCGCCATCCATCCTGCGGCGGAGTTACCCCGGGGCGCGGCGCGGTAGTCGGCTTGGCCGATGCGGGCGAATCGTAGATCGCATTGAAGAAGAATTTGTACGTGCCGTGGGATTGCCCGCGCCACTGCGGGCGGAATCCAAATAGGTACACCCGGCCCTCGCCGTAGAAGACCTCGAGCGCCGCCGCCTTGCCTTGAATGCGTTCCGGGTGCAGCAGGTAGCCGCTCTCCAGCGGATTGCGGTCGCGCGGGTAGCTTGCCAGCACTGTGCCGCGAAATCCGGACTTCGTCTCAAACGCCGGCCCGCGTTCGAACATCACGATGGGCTCGCGTGGCAGGCCCTGCACGGCGGCGTGCGCCGTATCGCGGAGTTCCACGCGCAAGAGCGATCCGGAGCAGTAGAACTGCTCGGGGGTGAGGCCGGCCAGAAGGTTGGTCACCGGAAGATGGAACTGTTCGATGGCGAACAGGGTGGCGTTGTTGAACGCGATCAGCGTCCCGCCCTCGCGCACGAAGTTGCGCAGCGCCTCCGCGCCGGGCTCGCCGATGCCGCCCGCATACTCGCCGGGAATGGTGCCGGCGGCGTAGCCTTCCATGATCGAGCGCTGGCTTGCATCGGCGATCAGGATGCTGTCGAAGCGTTCGCGCAGATGCCCGGCCTGCACATCGCCGTTGCGCAGCGTGACCGGGGTGAAGCCGTACTCTTCGAGGATCCAGCGGGTCCAGCCTTCATCGATAGAGGGCGTCCAGGGGCGGTACAATCCGAGCCGCGGCTTCTTGGTGGAAGAGGCATCGGCGGGAGCTTTGGCCACCGCCTGCATGGTCACTGCGTGTTTGCGCGCCAGAGCGGCGGCGCGCGTGGCGTCCAGGCCCCAGAGCACGATGTCGCCTTTGGAAAAGCTCGCCTGCCCGCCCGCGGCCAGGGCTTCGTTGAGCGCTTTGAAACTCGCGTTGCTGTTGCGGCTGAGCGTGAAGACGGCGCCGGTTCCCTGCACCGCGCCCGCCGGAGGGGTGGCGGTGGCTTCACTAATGGGCCGCAGCAGGGCGCGCTGCTGTGCGGTCACCGGCTTCAGCACGCTCGCCACTTCCACCCCCATTTGCATGGGCAGGGTCCAGCCCGCCACGTCGTAAGGGCGAACGGGCGGGCCGTTCGGCGTGGCCCGTAGGTCGGGCCACTGCTGGGCTTCGAAGAGTTCCTTGACCAGCGGGGAAAACGGTTGATCCATCAGCACCACCCAGGCGTTCGCATACTCGCGGCCATTGGCGGCGAAGGGCTGCACCGCCTGGTGGACTTCAATGCCGTTGATGAGGAGCTTGTCGATTAATATGGCGGCCGTCGGAGGGTCGCGCTGCTCCCGCGGAATCACGTAGGCGTACGGCGGCTCCTGGCGGAAGCGCTCCATGTTGTCGCGCGCCGCCTGGTAGCGATTGTAGAGCAGCGTCTCGCGGTATTTCGCGGCCGTATCCAGCACGGACATCGAGGCCCCCAGCATGTAGCGCACGGCGTCGCCCAGCCGCCACCATCCGCCCTTCCACGGGCTTGCATAGAAGATGTCGCTGCGCAGCCCCTGCCGGTCGCGCGGAAAATCGTTGACCGTGTAAAAGTGCGGCGTGGCATAGGAGTAGAGCGCGGTCTCGGTGAAGAACGCGATCGAATTGCGGAAGATGTGGGTGAAATCGAGGAAGCCCGGATACCAGTTGTCGAAGCCCACGCGGTGCACCGCGCCCGGCATGCCGTGCTCGTCCAGATAGGCGGCCATATCGATGCCGAGCACGTTGAGCCAGCGCGCCATCAGCGGGTGTATGTTGCTGGAGATCGGTTCGGTGAATGGCGGGATGAAGATGCGCGTGGGGAACGGGGCCGTCTGGTGATGGCAGTAGAAAATCACCGGATCCCATTCCAGCTCCGTGCGCGTCACGTTGCGCGATTCCAACATGTTGTTCATGTAGCCGTCGCGGTTGTTGTCGTGGCCCACGTACTCCTGGTAGAGATCGGGCAGCGGCGAGACTTCGAAAGGCGTACCCAGATTCTTGCGATACCAGGAAACCACTTCTTCCTGCCCGTCGGGGTTGAGCGTGGGCCAGAGCATGAGGATCACGTTGTCCAGAATGGCGTCGATATCGGGATCGCCCTGGGTCGAGACCAGTTTGTAGGCCAGTAAAATGGATTGCTGCGCGCCGGCAACTTCGGTGGCGTGCATCCCGCCATCGATGTGTACGATGGCTTTGCCCTCCCGCGCCAGGGCGTGCGCCGCCGCGTCGTCCAGGCCGCGGCCGCGAGCCAGGCGTTGCGAGATCTGCTTGTTGCGGTCCAGTGCCGCCAGGTTCGCGGGCGAGGAAATGATGGCGATTTCCCAGTCGAGCCCGCGCGTAGTTTTGCCCACCGTGATCAGCTTGATGCGATCGCTGGCGGCGGCGAGGCGGCGAAAGTAGTCGCGCGATTCCTGGTAATTCGCCAGGTAGAAATCGTCACCGGGCTTGTGTCCCAGCACCGATTCCGGGCTAGGCACCGTTTGCGCGGGGCAGCGCGGAAGCAATGCCGCGGCGAGCAGAAGCAATTGAAAACGCATTTTCCCGATGGTATCGCGGAAGAGGCGTTGGCCGCAGCCTGGCAAATTGCGGGAAAAGCATTGTTGGCCGCCGATAAACGCCGATAAACGCCGATAAGCAAACACCTTGACTGTTTTGTTTTATCCGCGTTCATCGGCGTTCATCGGCGGCCATATGGTTCTCTTGCCATCTTCCGGAAACTCCACGATGCGCCGCAATCGGCAGAGCACCCACCTGAAAGTGGGTGCCAGCAAGAGATAAATGGATATAGAATACTTCTAGCTGCATACGGATTAGTTTAGGAGTTCCGCCCATGTCCGCCACCCTCGCCGCCAAGTACCCGCTGCTCGATCAAGAGGCACGCACCGCCCTGCGCGCCGCCGAACCCAACCGCTTCCACTATCAAGCTCAGGGAGGCGCCTACCTCAACCTGCGCGGCCTGGCGCTTGCACCGCTGCCCGAAATCGATGAGGCGCGCATCGCCAACCTGTGCCGCGTGGTGCGCGGACTGCTCTTCGCCGCGGTGGATGGCGCCCAATCCGGCCACCCCGGCGGATCGTCGTCCAAAGCCGAACAGGTGGTCACCCTGCTGGCCTCTGGCGCTCTCGGTTTCGACGCCTGGAATCCCAAGGCCGCCGGCCGCGACCGCGTGGTCTGGTCGGCCGGTCACTGCAGTCCGCTGTTTCACGCCCTGCTGGCGCTCATCTACCAGACGCTGCGCCGCAATGGCGATTCCCTAACTGGCGACGACGCCCGCATGGCGGTCTATCCCGAGGATCTCGCCCGCTTCCGCAAATGGGGCGGACCGAGCGGCCACGTGGAGAGCCACTACGCCCTCGCCGATACTTCTACCGGTTCCTCCGGCCACGGCATCTCCGCCGGCCTGGGCTTCGCCGCCTTGCACCGCTCTAGCGGGCTCGCCACCCGCGCGTTCGTCATCGCGGGCGATGCCGAAACCGAGGAAGGCATGACTTACGAAGCGCGCAATCTCGCCTCCAATCTCGGCATGGAGAACCTCGTCGTCACCCTGGACTACAACGGCTTCGGCATCGACGGCCCCATCTTCGAAGTCATGCCCGCGCCTTACATCAACCACTGGTTTGCCTTCGGCTGGAACGTCATCGAAGCCGACGGTCACAACCCGCGTGAGCTGGCCTACGCCTACCGCCTGGCCACCGAAGGTTTTGGCCCCGGCCGGCCCACCGTGGTCATCGCGCACACCCGTAAGGGCACGGGATACGGCCGGCTCGAAGGCACGGGCGATTCCCACGGCACCCCGCTGCCCCACGCGGAATATGTCGACGCCATGCGCCAACTCGGCTTCCCCATTCCCGGCGTCAAAGGCGAAGTGGCCAACGATATCGCCGTGGTGACCGAAGCGCTGGGCGAAAGCGATATCGCGTATCTCACCACCCGTCTGCGCGCCGCCGCGGCTCTCGTGGTTCCGGAAGAGGATCTGGTGGAGCGCATGCGGACCGCCCTAGCCGGCCGCCCCATCCGCGACTATACAGCCATCCAGCGCCCCGACGCACTCCCGGCCGAACTCGTCTTCCCGGAGGGCGAAGTGGTCGCCACCCGCAAGGCCAGCGAGGCCTGGTTTGCCTGGGCGATGAAGAATACCGCCTTCTTCTATGTGGGCGCCGGCGACCTGATGAAGAGCATCCTCACCGGCAAGGCGGAGAACGTCTACGGCATCCTCAGCCGCACCAACGAACTGGGCCGCGGGATTCGCTTCGGCATCGCCGAGCAGAACATGGCGATGATGTCCTGTGCCATCGCGCAGGATACCCTCCCCGGCGGATTCCGTCCCATGACGGCCTTCGCGTCTTACGGCGTCTTTACCTGCATGATGGCCAACTCCATCCGCATGACGCTGATCGACAACTCCGTCAATCCGAAAGCCAACGCCTTCTTCATCGTGCTGGCGGCGCACGATGGGCCGGAAACCGGCGAGGATGGTCCCACGCATCACGGCCTTTTTTGGATGTCGCTGTTCATCGCCTACCCCGGCATCAAGGTCTACAAACCGCTCGACGCCAACGAAGCCGTGGAGATGCTGTTCCATGCGGTGAGCCGCCGCCAGCCCGTGGTCTTCAGCGTGGTGCGTCCCGGCGTCCCCGTCTTGCGCCGCGGCGAGGGTGTGCCGCCGGCGCGCGAAGCGGTCAACGGGGCTTACGTGTTCCGCGCGTTCCGCGACAACGGCAAGCCGAAACTCGTGCTGGCGATCTCCGGCGGTCAGGTGATGGCCAACACGCTGGAGATCTTGGGGGACATCGAAGCCAGCCACGATGTGAAGATCCTCGCCGTGACCTCCCCGCAGTTGTTCGAAGAGCTGCGGCGCGACAATCCGGCCAAGGCCGCCGCGATTTTCCCCGACGAGGAGCGTCAATTCGTGGTCGCGCTGCACAACGGCTGGCGCGGCTTCCTGTATCCTTTCCTACTCCCCGGCGATCATGCCGAACGCTGCTTCGGTATGGACGATTTCTCGCGCTCTGGCAGCCCGAAGGAAATCTACCATCACGCCGCGTTCGACCCGGCAGGGATAAGGGAAAAGATTCTGTCGGCATGTGGGGCAGGCGCTTTCGCGGGTGCCCCAAAGGGGCTGATTACCAGTGAGGGAAGGACCCACTCGAATAATTGATGTTTAGCTGCGACATCTGGCGAGCGGTGAGTCCG
>Ga0208587_1002134_pt1 | contig 10205 bp, 11 predicted proteins | sample NGESurdeep092012_7_FD_184472 | JGI IMG/M metagenome (GOLD analysis project Ga0208587, IMG submission 184472) | Arctic peat soil microbial communities from Barrow, Alaska - NGEE Surface sample 210 deep-092012 (SPAdes) | ecosystem: Environmental > Terrestrial > Soil > Wetlands > Peat ...
CACATTGAGGCCGCAGGGGCGTGCCGGGTTCACCTTCTTGGGGTTTCCGGGTGCGGTCGCCCACTGCGTGCCGGCGTTGAAGTAGCTCACCATGTTGACCTGCGTCTTGCGGGCGTTGTTGATGGTGAAGCTCGAGACGCCGATGTCGTACTTGCCGCTGTCGACACCGGCGATGATCGTGTCGAAGCCGGCCGGCTGGTACACGACCTTGACACCCAGCTTCTGGGCCACGGCGTTGAACAGGTCGACGTCCATGCCCTCGACGGTCTTGCCGTCAGCGTTCAGGAACTCGTTGGGGGCATAGGTCGCGTCGGTGCCCACCACGATCTTGCCGGCGGACTTGACCTTGGCCGGCAGCTTGGCGGCGAGGGCGGCGTCCACGCTCTGGGATGCCGCCGGGGTGCTGCCGGAGGTGGTGGGGGTGGACAGAGAGCTGGAACCACAGGCGCTGAGAGCCAGGCCCACGATTGCGGCGCCGGTAGTGAGTGTGACCACGGTGGGGAGACGTCTGGTCATCGGGAGTATTCCTTCCACAGAAGCTGGACTGGCTTGATCTGGGCATCTTGCCACCACGAGGGGGCCAAAGCGATGAGCCTGGCACTGGTGGTGCCGCTAGTGTCACCATTTCGTAACAATGCCTGACGCGCGCGCCGGGGCTACTCAAGGGCGCACGGATGTGACACACTGCGTACGTCTGCGGGCCACCCCCCGCGACGTAGGTATAGCCGACACCCTGGCTTCCACTAGTGCATGTCGTAGTGCATGTTGATGTTGCCGCCTCCAGGTGTGCCCGCTCTCGTCGAACAGGTGATCTTGACCATGACTGCCAACCCGTCATTCCCCGACTCCTTCGGCTTTGACCCGCAGGACCCCGCCTTCCGTGCGCACGAGGGCGGCAAGATCGAGGTCGTGCCCACCAAGGCGCTGCGCGACCGGGCCGACCTGGCCCTGCTGTACACCCCTGGAGTTGCCGATGTCTGTCGGGCGATTGCCGCGGACCCGTCGCTGGCCGTGCGCTACACCGCGCGCGGCAACACGGTCGCGGTGGTCACCGACGGCACGGCGGTGCTGGGCCTGGGCAACATCGGCCCGCTGGCTGCGTTGCCGGTGATGGAGGGCAAGGCGGTGCTGTTCAAGCACTTCGCCGGGGTGGATGCGGTGCCGGTGTGCCTGGAGACCGGGACGGTCGAGGAGCTGGTCGAGGCGATCGTGCGTCTGGCACCGACCTATGGCGCGATCAACCTGGAGGACATCTCGGCGCCGCGGTGCTTTGAGATCGAGCGCCAGCTGCGCGAGCGGCTGGACATCCCGGTGTTCCACGACGACCAGCACGGGACCGCCATCGTGGTGCTGGCGGCACTGATCAACGCAGCCCGGGTGGTGGGCAAGGACCTTGCCACGTTGCGCGTGGTGGTCCAGGGTGCCGGGGCGGCCGGCGTGGCGGTGGCCAAGATCATGGCCCGTGCGGGGATCCCCGACGTGGTGGTGTGTGACTCGCGCGGGATCATCTCCCCCAGGCGCACGGACCTGGTCGAGCACAAGCATCGCCTTGCGGCCACGACCAACCCCCGTGGCCTGTCCGGTTCGCTGGGGGTTGCCCTGCGTGATGCGGACGTGTTCGTCGGGGTCTCAGGTGGGCAGGTGGCTGAGCACGACATTGCCGCCATGGCCTGCCGCGCGATCATCTTCGCCCTGGCCAACCCCGATCCTGAGGTTCACCCGCTGGTGGCCGCCCGGCATGCCGAGGTCGTCGCCACCGGCCGGTCGGACTTCCCGAACCAGATCAACAACGTGCTGGCATTCCCCGGGCTGTTCCGGGGGGCGTTCGACTCCGGTGCCTGCCAGATCACCGAGACGATGAAGCTGGCCGCGGCGTGGGCGATCGCCTCGCTGGTGGCTGAGCCGAACGCGCTGGAGATCGTGCCGAGCGTGTTCGACCCGCGGGTGGCCCCGGCCGTCGCGGCCGCCGTGGGCGCCCCACCGGACTCCTACCCGTTCGTGACGGTGAACCCCGGAGTGCCGTTGGTACACACCGCGCTGACCTGAGTCCCGCTCTGCTGGTCCTCATCACCAGTGCGGAAGGTCACGACGATCTGCCGGCCGCCGGACGCCTCGACGTGCACCCTCCAGTCGTTGTCCGGCTGCGCGATGCGAAGGGTGATCTCCGCGCCTGTACAGGCCGCGGAGACCAGCCCGCCGTTGACGTTGATGCTCCGGCCTTGGGCCGTGGGCTGGGTGGCGACGGGTCCGGGGACGGCGGCGGGCGTCGGGACCGCCCCTGGTGCGCCGGCCGGGGCGGTGGCGATGGCGCTGGGGGTGGCGCTGGTCTGCGGGCCAGAGAGCTTCGTGGTGGGCGACGGCTGTGGGTTCGGGGCTGTGCGCCCCTGCCCACCGCCGAGGGCCGGGGTGAGCAGAGCCGCGGGCGGCAGCGTGGTGAGGCTGGAGCTAGTGAGGTCGCGGCCCGCCCGGTCGATGGCCACCCATGCCGTAGCGGACACGCCGGCGACCGCGACGACCCAGATCGCCGCGATGCCGACAGCCGAGCGCAGGCCGGTCACCATGTAGCCACTGTGCCATCCTCGTGAGCGCCACGCAGCAGGCCGTGGCGGGCCACCACACGGCGTAGCGTGCTCTTGTGGCAACCATCTTGTTGGTCGAGGACGAGCCCAGCATCAGGTCGGCGGTGACCAGGGCGCTGACCGACCTTGGTCACGTCGTGCGGACCAGCAACACGGGCATGTCCGGGCTGGAGTCCGCGCTGGAGAGTGCACCCGATGTCGTGCTTCTGGACCTCGGGCTTCCCGACATTGACGGGCTGCAGGTTCTGGCGATGCTTCGGGCGGTCAGCCAGGTACCGGTCATTATCATCACCGCCCGCGACGACGATGCGGACATGGTCAAAGCCCTGGATGGGGGCGCCGACGACTACGTCGTCAAGCCGTTCGGGATCGGGCAGGTCGAAGCCCGGCTGCGGGCGGTTCTTCGCCGCAGCGGCTCCACGGTCGCGGAGGGACCGCTGGTCGTGGGTGGTCTCAGGATCGACCCGCTGACCCGCCAGGTCAGCCTTGACGAGCTGCCCATTGACCTGTCGCGCAAGGAGTTCGACCTCCTGCTGGCCCTGGCTCAGCGGGCCGGGGAGGTGGTCACCAAACGTGAGCTGCTGGCGGACGTATGGCGTCAGACCTACGGCGGAGGTGACCGGACCGTCGACGTGCACCTGTCCTGGCTGCGGCGCAAGCTCGGCGAGACGGCAGCGGTCCCGCGCTACCTGCACAGCGTCCGCGGCGTGGGTGTTCGCCTTGCCGCCCCCGACGGCGAGCCGGCCGATCATTGATGCGCCGCAAGATCACGATGCGTCGCAGGATCGCGCTGCTGGTGGCCACGACGACCTCGGCGGTCATCATCGCTTTCCTGATCCCGCTGGGAATGCTGGTTCGCACCCTCGCGCAGGACCGTGCCATCGCCGGAGCCAGCCAGGAGGCGCAGGCCGTGGCAACCCTGGTGGCCGGGGTACATGACGAGAGCCAGCTCACGACACTGGTGGCTCTGGTCGCCTCGCGGTCCACCCGGGCGACGTCGGTACTGATGCCTGACGGGACGCTGATCGGCACCGCTCCCAGCGACAGCGCGGCGTCGAACGCCGCTACCGTCTCGCGCGCACGCGCCGGTGAGGCGTTCGTCCTGCTGGGGGACACGAGCGCACAGGTGGTGGTGCCGGTGGTCACCGAACAAGGCACCGTCGTGGTGCGAACAGCGATCAGCAGCGCCAGCCTGCAGCAGGGGGTGGCCACCGCGTGGCTGACCTTTGCCGGCCTGGGCGCGGTGCTGATGGTTCTGGCCGTGGTGGCGGCCGACCTGCTGGGCCGTCGGGTCAGCGCCCCGGTCAGCGAGCTCGCTGCGGTCGCCCACCGGTTGCGTGAGGGCGAGCTGGACGCGAGAGCGGTGCCACGCGGACCCGTCGAGACCGTCGAGCTGGGCACTGCGCTCAACCGGCTGGCCGACCGGATCGGGGCGCTGCTGACAGCCGAGCGAGAGGCGGTCGCTGACCTGTCGCACCGGCTCCGGACTCCGGTCACCGCGCTGCGGCTGGACGCAGAGGCAGTCACCGAACCGGAGATAGCCGGTCGTCTTCACGCCCACATCGCCAACCTCGAGCACACGGTCGACGCCGTGGTCAAGGATGCCCGGCGCCCGGTGCGCGCCGGCCTGGATCGCACGTGCGACGCCGCCAGCGTGGTGCGCGACCGGGTCGCCTTCTGGTCTGCGCTGGCCGCTGACCAGGAGCGCGGCCTCACGGTCTCCATCGACTCGCAGGCCACACCGGTGTCCATGGACGCGGCTGACCTCGTGGACGTCGTCGACGCGTTGGTGGACAACGTCTTTGCGCACACTCCGGACGGGACCGACTTCGCGGTGTCCTTGACCCGCAGCGACCCCGGCCTGGTACGGCTGCAGGTCGCCGACGAGGGCCCCGGCACGGGGGGCCTGGATGTCGCGACGCGCGGGCACAGCAGCGCCAACTCCACCGGCCTGGGCCTGGACATCGTTCGCCGGGCGGCGATCGCCGCCGGTGGAGAGCTGGTGGTCGCCAGCTCCCGCTCCGGCGGCATGCTCGCGGTGGTCACCCTGGGCGTGGCTTCGCGCTGACCCGCCGGCGAGCTGGTGCGCTGAGCCACGGCTGGCCGCAGTGTGCAGGGCGCCGTCATCCCCGTGCCCGGCCTCGCCGGTGGGTTCGGTGTTGCCTGCCGCGGCCACCCACGAGCCGGCGGAACACCGGTTGCCGCCCCGGCACGACGCCCTGCCGGCGGCGGGGACCATGGCGTTGGCCCGCCGTGGACAACGCGGGCGCCCTTTGCGCCCCTGGCGCCCGCGCAGCGGGCGAGGCCGGCCGGGCGTGGGCAACAGGAGCCGTGGCCGCTGTGGACGGGGTCGGCGCAGATGGCCGCTGAGGCGGCCGCCGAAGACGGTGGCTCCGCCAGCCTGGCCCAGGACGGCGCTGCCGATGACCGAGCTGCGCGTCATGCGGGTCATGGCGGTCATGCGGGTGCTCCTCGCCTGCCTGGGGAGGGTCCCCTGCAGGGAGCCCGAGCCCATCGTCTCGCTGGGAGCGTTATGAGCACCTCGTGGGAACCTCAAGCCAACCTCAAGGCCGGCCGGCGAGTCCGCCTCTATCGGCGGGGAACCCGGGCGGCGCACTCGCGGCGTCAGCCGGCGCTGACCGGTGCCAGGCCTGCGGCCTGGCGTGCCGCCAGGGCTGCCGCCTGGTCCGCCGCCAGGGTTGCCGGGTTGTTCGCACCCAGGGTGGCGCCGTCCCTGGCCGCCAGCGCCGCAGCGCTGCGTGCGGCCATGACGGCAGCGCCGTACGCAGCGCTGGCCCTGGCTGCGGGTGCAGCCGCCGGTGCGCCCTCACCATCGTCGCCTGCACCTGGCGCCGGGCTGCTGGACGGCGCGGCAGCGGCGTTCGTCTTGGTGGGGCTGGCCGCGCTGGCAGCCCTGGTTGGCCTCACCGTGCTCGGGGCGCCCGCTGCTGGGCTGGCAGGGGCGGCGACGGTGCGCACGACGTGGATGACGCAGACACCCTTCTCGAGCGTGGCGCCGGCTGCGCAGTCAGCCAAGCGGGCAGGTGCGGGCGCTGCCGGGGCCTTGGCCGCCGGCCTCGCCGGCCCGCTCGCCTGCGCAGCCGGCGACACCGCGCCGTAGACGGCGGCCCCCGCGACCAGACCCAGGGCGGCGCCGCCGATGACCGTGGTGCGTGGTGACAGACGACCCGAGGTGGTGCGCGTGGTGCGACTCAACTGCGTGCTCCTGACGGGATGAGGAAAGTCCCCCGGCACGGGAACCCGAGGCCATCGTCCCTGCCCCAGCCCTATGGGCACCTCGCGAGAACCTCAAGTCAACGTCAAGACCCTTCTCGGTCCCTGGTCGCGAGGCCATCGCAGCAGCCTCCGGCGGACTTGAGGTGGTCTTAACGCCGCCCTGATGCGGCCTTGTCGTCGCTGGCGCCACGGTGGCATCTCTCGATCTTCTGGAGGACGTCGATGCCCCGCTCCACCACGTCTCGCGACGCGGCGCTGAACTGCCTGTCAGTGTTGACCGGTGGCCTCACCGCCGCCGCCCTGGTCGGTACCGGTTTGATGACAGGTCTGGCGGCTGACTCCACGGCGCACAAGGCAGACCTGAAGGCACAGTCGCTGGCTGCTGCTGCCTCTGCGCGCACCCTCGCGATGCCCGTGCGTGCGCCGATCCCGCGACCCACCCGCACCGTGACCACCATCCGGGTCGTGCAGGCTGCCTCGGGTGCCACCGGCGCCGCCGCGGGCGCCGCGACCTCCGGTGCAGGCTCCGCCGGCACGCCCAGCAGGGCTCCGGCCCCTGCTCCGGCCCCTGCACCGGCCCCTGCACCGGTGCCCGTTGCGGCGCCAGCCGCGCCTCCCGCCCCGTCGGCGGCCTCCTGATGAGCACGCTGAAGGCAGCAGCCACCATGGCCAGCGGGACCGCGACGTGGCGAGCCCTTGGCACCTATGTCCACCTGTCGACCTCGCCGGCGGCGGCACTGGAGCCGGCTCGCCGGATCGCCACGCGACTGCTCGAGGACGTGGACCGCACCTGCAGCCGTTTCCGCACCGACTCCGACCTCGTCCGCGCGAACAGCGCCGCCGGGTCGTGGACGAACGTCGACCCGTTGCTGGTCAAGGCGGTCGGTGCGGCCGTCGAGGCGGCGGCCCAGACCGACGGCCTGGTCGACCCGACCCTGGGGCACGCCTTGGTCGCCGTGGGCTATGACCGGGACATCTCACTGATCCTGGCCGACTCCACCGACCCGGGCGCCGTTCCGGTTCCGGCCCGGGCCGGGGCCTGGCGGGACATCCAGCGGGATCCGAGCGGAGCCATCATGGTGCCGCGCGGGTCTGCGCTGGACCTGGGCGCGACGGGCAAGGCATGGGCTGCCGACCTGGTCGTCAGCGCCATCGCGGCAGAGTCTGACTGCACCGTGGTCCTGAGCCTGGGCGGCGACATCGCCGTCACCGGCCCCGGTGGCTGGCCGGTTGCCATCACCGAGACCATCGACGACCCTGCCGGTGCCGAGGTCGTGCACCTGCCGTATGGCGGGCTGGCCACCTCCAGCACGGCTGCCCGACGGTGGACCCGCGACGGGGTCATCCGCCACCACCTCATTGACCCACGCACCGGTGAGCCGACCAGCGGACGGTGGCGCACCGCGACGGCCACCGGCGACACGTGCCTGGCCGCGAACACCGCCAGCACCGCGGCCATCGTGCTGGGCGACCGGGCGGTGGGCTGGCTCACCGACCGCGACATCCCCGCCCGCCTGGTCAACACCTGCGGGCGGGTCGTGCGTACCCAGCGGTGGCCCGAGCCGCGGGCAAACCCATGATCGACAGCCTCCTGAGCCCGGCTGGGCCCACCAGCTTCATGAACGGCCCGCAGCTGTGGTTCGCCAACCGCGGCACCGGCTTCGTGCTGCTCCTGCTGCTCACCCTGGCCACGATGCTCGGCGTGCTCTCCACAGCGCGGATGAGCCCGCGGCGCTGGCCACGAATGCTGACCCAGGGCCTGCACCGCAACGTCTCCATGCTGGCCGTCACCTTCCTGGCCGCACATGTCGCCACGGCGGTGGCGGACACCTTCGTCGACATCGCCTGGTACAACGCGTTCGTGCCCGGCACCGGGACCTACAAGCCGCTGTGGCTCGGCCTGGGTGCGCTCGGGCTCGACCTGCTCATCGCCGTCTGTGCGACCAGCCTGCTGCGCCACCGGATGTCACATCGGCCATGGCGCGCCATCCACGCCGCGGCCTATGCCGCCTGGGGTCTGGGACTGGTTCACGGGTTGCAGATGGGCACCGACGCCGGCTCGCCGTGGGGCGCGGCACTGAGCTACGGCTGCATCGCGGTAGTTCTCGCAGCGGTACTCGCGCGCCTTGGTCTACTCCTTCGTCCGAAACTGGTGACCTCATGACCGCAGTGACGACCGTTCTGCCCATCTCGCCCCAGGGATCGCCCGCCAGCGCGACCGCACCCCTTCGGTTGGTGCGCAGCGAGGCGCGGATGGACCCCGTGGTGACCCAAGGTCCGGCGTTGCTTGCCGGGATCACGGCGGGTCCGGGCCTGGAGGCGCACCGCCATCGGGTCGGGCCGGCTGCCCGGCCCAGTGCCGACGAGCTGGCCGGCTGGGCCCGGGCCGTCGACCTGCGGGGACGCGGAGGTGCCGGGTTCCCCGCTGCGATCAAGCTGGTCTCGGCGCACCGTCGCAGGGCCGTGGTGGTGGTCAACGCCGCAGAAGGAGAGCCGGCCAGCCGCAAGGACGCCGCGCTCATGGCTTTGGCGCCTCACGTGGTCCTGGACGGGGCGGCGGCCGTGGCCCATGGCCTGGGTACCCGCGAGGTGCACGTCGTGGTGCCCTCCGAGCTGCCGTCCGTGCGGGCCAGGGTCGCCGAGGCGCTGCGGGAGCGCGTGCACGCCGGTGAGCGGCTCAAGTGGCAGCTCCACGACGCCGCGGCGAGCTTCGTTGCGGGGCAGGCCTCGGCTGTCCTGGAGCTCCTGGCGGGTCGCGAGAACCTGCCGGTCACCACGTGGGAGCCGGCGACCATCAGCGGGCACCGGCGGCGACCGACGCTGTTGTCGAACGCGGAGACCTACGCCCAGCTCGGGCACCTGGCCCGGGTGGGGCCGCACGGATACGCCGCTCACGGCACGGCCGCCGAACCGGGCACCACCTTGGTGACCCTGCGCGGCGACGGCTGGGATCCGAGCGTGCGCGAGGTGGCCTACGGCACGCCCCTGGCCGACATCCTGACGCGCTCTGAGATGGGCCAGCCGCTGCTGTTGGGCGGCTACCACGGCACCTGGCTGAAACCAGCACAGATGCAGGCCCTGGCGCTTTCCCGGGCAGACATCGCCGAAGCCGGAGCCACCCTCGGCGCCGGGGTGCTGCTGCCGCTGACGGCGGGCTGGTGCCCGCTGGTGCGGACCGAGGCGCTGGTCGACTACCTGGCCAGGCAGAGCGCCAGACGGTGCGGACCCTGCCGCAACGGACTGCCCGCCCTGGCCGGCGCGCTGGGTGACCTGGTTCATCGTGGCGGCCGCGTGGGGCCGGTCGCCGAGCTGTGCGGGCTGGTCGCTGGCCGCGGCGCCTGCGCCCATCCGGACGGGACAGCACGGCTGGTGACCTCGATGCTGACGCGATTCCCCGAGGAGGTCGACCTGCACTCACTGGGTGAGTGTCGCGGCGGTGGCCAGGAGGTGTTCGGATGAGCGTGCACACGCTGCGGGTCGACTGGCCGTCGTGCCAGGCGCACGGCCTGTGCGCCGAGATCCTGCCCGAGATCGTCAGCCTCGACCAGTGGGGCTACCCGATCGTGCACGAGCCGGTCAGCGGGCAGGTGCTCGACATGGCCAGGAATGCGGTGAAGGCATGCCCCACCCTGGCTCTTCGGCTGACCCAGGCGCCGAAGCGTCACTGACCACGGTCGGTTCGGGCGCGGCGGGGCTGCCGCGGCTGACCGGGCGGGACGCCACGCCGGCTTTGCCTTGTGCGACCCCCCGATTCACCATGTTTCGGCCAATGATTCACCATGTTTCGGACAATAAGGACAAACGCCTCATCCTGCCGGCGCGATCCCCTACGCTATGGATTGCTGCTGCAAACCCATTGCCAGCTATTGAGATTCCTGGGAGATCGCGCCATGATTCGACCTGCCGTTCTGGTGGCTGCTGCTGCGGCCGCGCTCATCCTTGCTCCGACTCCTGCCATGGCGCAGACCCCAGCCGGCTTCAGCGTCTCGGTGAGCGCCCGGGCGCCCGCTGCCCTCGTACCGTTCACCATCACCGACTCGGGTGCCAAGCCCAACGAGCTGGTGACCCTGACGATGACGCCCAACCCGGCGTCGATCGGCACCAGGTCGCTCACCCAGCACGCGAACGCCCGCGGCGTGGTGAACTTCGCGGTCGCCCTCACGCAGGATGGCATCTATGTGCTCACCTCGACCAGCGCCTCCGGCGGGGTTCTTGGCACCGAGACGGTCACGGTCAGCCAGCACGGCTCCGTCGTCGTGGCAGGGAGCAGTGCCTCGGCAGGCACCGCTGCCAGCGCCCCGGCCGGCAAGGCTGCCAGCGCCCCGGCCGGCAAGGCTGCCAGCGCCCCGGCCGGCAAGGCTGCCAGCGCCCCGGCCGTCAAGGCTGCCA
>Ga0208587_1002138_pt1 | contig 10199 bp, 9 predicted proteins | sample NGESurdeep092012_7_FD_184472 | JGI IMG/M metagenome (GOLD analysis project Ga0208587, IMG submission 184472) | Arctic peat soil microbial communities from Barrow, Alaska - NGEE Surface sample 210 deep-092012 (SPAdes) | ecosystem: Environmental > Terrestrial > Soil > Wetlands > Peat ...
GGAGGAGCCGGCACCGCCGGTGCGCGACCAGCTCGAATTGACCGAGCGAGCGGTGCTGGTGACCGCGCTCCCTTCAGGTGCGTCGGTCTATTCCAACGGCAAGCTCGTCGGTGACAACGGCGCCGGCGAGGTCATCGTCCCTCGAAACGGCTGTGCGACGGCGCGCGTGGAGGCCCCAGGATACGCGCCGATCGAGAAGCAGTACTGCTGGCGCGACGGCGTCGCCGACCCGAAGCCGATCGACCAAATCGTGCTGAAAGACCGGCTCGTCAAGGTGGTCGCAACTCCGCCTGAAGCTGAGATCTACTCCGACGGCCGCCGGCGCGCGTCGGGCGAGGCGGACATCACCGTCGCGTCGGGCGAGTGCATTACGCTGCTCATCAAGGCCGCGGCGTTCCTTCCGGACCACCGGTCGCTCTGCAATCAGACGAACGCGCCGCCGCTGCACGAGCGCGAGTCGATCCACCTCGACAACGACGATTCATGGGGCCTGACATTTCAGTCCGACCAGGCCAACCGCGACTTCACCATCGAAGTCGGTACGAAGAGGACGCCTGACGAAGCGTGGAAGATCATAGCGCAGATCGTGACCAACCAGTTCGACGTGCTCGAAGTCACGGACAAAGAAACCGGATACATGCGAACGGGTTGGAACATCCGGAAGGCGAACCGTTGGGTGTACCGCACGCGAATGATCGTCAAACTGGCCGACTCGAACCCGCTCAAGTACACGGTCAAACTGGTGAGCGAGCAGGCGTACGACATCGAGAAGCTGAGCGACGACGAGAAGTTCGAGCCACGCGATCGCATCCTGCTTCAATACAAGGATCTCATCAACGAGTTGCAGGCACGCCTGCGATAGCGCCTTCGCTCTCCCCGGCCGGGCACCGGGGGGAGGTGCGACTCCGCTCTTGAATCGCTGAGCGAGGCGGCCGCGATGAGTGCTGCAAGACTCCGGATCTTCATTCAGGCCTCTGCGATGAGAGCGCGATGACTGCGCGCGTTTCCTCGATCTGGACCTTCCCACCAGTCCGTCGCGCCACATATCCCGCGTACCCCAGGCTCAGGACGAGTGCGATGGGCCACCACACGAGTGCCATGCGCAGTCCGTGCTCATCCGCCGCCCCGTTCGCCGCGGTGATCGAGTTCGCCGGGTCGAGCGTCGAATGCAGCATCTCGGGATACATGCTCGCGGCCGCGCCGCCGACCAGTCCCGCGACGACGAGGCACGATCCGGCGAAGGCCAGCGACTGCCGGCCTCTCAGCATGCCGAGCAGGACCGAGAACAGTCCGGCCGCAAGCGCGAAGACCGCCAGCCAGGCCGCCGGGCGCTGGGCGATCGACGCGAAAAAGCCGGGCCGTACCAGGCCGGTCTCCACGGACACGACGGGCAACAGTATGACCACCGCGGGCCACAGCCATTTCGCGTAGCGCTGGCTGCGGAGCTCGAGCGGCCCGCTCGTGCGCCGCGCGAGCCCGGTCGCGCCGTGCGCGGCCAGCAGGACGAGCGTGAACAGTGCGACCGACATCGTGTACCAGTCGAGAATCCCCACTCGGCCGCGCATTCCGAAATCGGTGAACAGTGGCAGGAACATCCGGCCGTCGTCGCCGAGGGGTACGCCGCGCAGCACGTTGCCGAACGCGGCGCCGAACAGCAAGGCCAGCAAGGCGCTCGATCCCGCGAATACCGCATCCCAGAACGCCTGCCACATGGGATCCGCAAGATGACCAACGACCTCCAGCGCGATGCCGCGCAGCACCAGGCACCACAGCAACAGGAAGACGGCGAGGTAGTACCCCGACAGCGCGGTGGCGAACACCTTGGGGAACGCCAGGAACAACACGCCGCCCGCTGCGATCAGCCAGACCTCGTTCCAGCTATAGAGGGGGGCGATCGCGCGCACGACCTGCCGCCGCTCCGCAGGCGACCGTGCGACGAGGAGGTGGAGCGCTCCGGTGCCGAAATCCCAGCCTTCGCCCACCGCGAAGGCCGCGAACATGAGCGCCAAGAGGACGTACCAGGCGCGCGTCATTCGATAACCGCGAGCTCGCCGGACGCGCCGACGTCGTGTCCCGGACCCCGAGCAACGTCGCGACCCACCAGGTACAGGTAGAGCAAGCCGAGGACGAGGTAGAGTCCGCAGAATCCGATCAGCGTGAAGATCGTGTTGCCCGCACTCACCACATCACTGGCGCCGTCGCGTGTGCGGTACAGTCCGTAGACGAGCCACGGCTGGCGCCCCATCTCCGCGGTCATCCAGCCGGCGGCGTTGGCGATGAATGGAAACGGCAACGCGAGCATCAGGGCCCACAGCAGGGCGCGGCGTGCCTCAAGCCGGCCGCGCCAACTGTCCAGCGTCGCGAGCCCCATCAGCGCGATGAAGAACGTGCCGAGCCCGGCCATTATATGAAACGCGTAATAGAGTGGTTCGATGCTGGTGGGCCACGTGTCCTCGGGAAACGCCGTCAGCCCGCGGACGTCGGCGTGAAACGTGCCATACGCGAGAAAGCTCAGCGCGCCGGGCAACGCGATCGGGTTGTCGAGCCTTCGTTCGACGACGTTCGGCTGGCCGATGAGGGTGATCGCTGCCATCGGTCCGCTCTTGAATCGTCCTTCCATGGCGGCGAGCGTAACCTCCTGGTTCCGGGCGACGAGCTTTGCCTGATGGTCGCCGGTTGGGAAGGCGACGATCACCGACGCGATGAGTCCGAGTGTGACACCCCAGCGCAGGTACACGTGGGCCTGCCACTTGTGTACGCCGCGAAGCTGGTAGTACGCGCCGGTGCCCGCGACCACGAACGCCCCTGAGACCAGCGCGGCCGCCTGGTTGTGGGCGAGCATACTCCACGCCCACGAGTTCATCAGGTAGCCGCCGAGGTCGGCGAGCTGGAGCGAACCGTCGGGCGCGATGGCGAAGCCGACCGGGTGCTGCATGAACGCGTTGGTGGCGAGGATGAAATACGCCGACAGCCAGCTGCCGGCGCATACGCCGACGCTTACCGCGAAATGCGCGCGGCGACTGAGCCGTGCTTCGCCGAACACGAGGGTGCCGACCAGCGCGCTTTCCAGGAAGAACGCGAACATTCCTTCCATCGCGAGGGTCTGCCCAACCACGCCACCCGCGTACCGTGAGAATCCGGCCCAGTCAGTGCCGAACTGGAATTCCAACGGGATGCCGGTCACGACGCCAACGGCAAACGTCAGGCCGAAGATCCTCGTCCAGAACCGCGCCGCTTCGGCGTACCTGGCGTCGCCGGAGCGGATGGCACGCCATTTCCAGAGCACGATGAGCGGCGCGAGCCCCATCGTCAGCTGCGGGAAGATGTAGTGGTAGGTGGCGGTGAAGGCGAACTGCAGCCTGTGCCAGAAAACCGGGTCGCTCGATATGGTCACGCGTTGAAGCGTACCCGCGGCCAAAGGACACGGCTAGCCCGGATTTCTCACGAGGGGGTCGAGAATGCCCTACATACCAGCGCGTCGTCGCTACTTCGAGCGACGCTAACTGGCCGGCGCCGCGAACAGTTCACCGGCCAGCGTCGCGTCATGCCCATACACATCATCGCGAAACTGCAGAAGTCCGTCGCGATCGACCCACGCCGTGAAGTAGACGATCGTCACGGGCCAGGGCTGAGTCAGCTTGACGAATGACTCCTCTCCGCCGGTCATCGCGGCACGAATCCGCGCCGCGGGCCACTCACTGTCATTCCTCAGCAGATACTCGGCGAGGTCGTCGGCGTGACTCAACCGAATGCATCCGTGACTGGCGGCGCGAAAGTCATGCTCGAACAAGCTCTTGGCCGGCGTGTCGTGCATGTAGATGCTGTAGCTGTTCGGGAACAGGAACTTCACGTGGCCGAGCGGATTCGTGGAGCCGGGTTCCTCGCGGACGCTCGGGTCATCCCTCGGGCCCCCCGTGATCTTCATGTGGTGCTTCGCGAGGTAGTTGCGATCCCGGGCCATCCCCTTGAGGATGTCCTTGTGCACGATGCTCGAAGGCACCTCCCACGACGGACTGAACACGATCTGTGTCATCGTGTCGCTGAAGGTGACGGTGCTCGTGGCGCGGTTCCCGACGACGACGTCCATGTCCATGACTTGCCGGCCCTGCTCGATCACGTGCAGCCGGAACTCGGGGATGTTCACCAGCAGCAGGTTCGGCGCCTGTGCCTCCGATACCCAGCGCAGCCGTTCCATATTGATGAGCATCGAGCGCACCCGGGCGGCGGGCGACACATTCAGCGCTCGCATGACGTCCGCGCCGATGACACCATCGGGATGCATGCCGTGACGAGTCTGAAAACGCTTCACGCCGAGAACGGTGATGCTGTCGTAGCGCTCGCCGCCGGTGGGAGGGGCGTTCAAGTCGCCGAGGGTCTGAAGACGAGCGGCGATGTCGGCGATGACCGCGGTGCTGTCTCCCACTTTGAGCCGCCTGCTTCCGCTCGGGAGTTCCAACGCCGGCCAGGGCGCGCCGGTGAGTTTCGCGTAGGATCGAATCTGTTGCTTCAGCAACTGGTACTGCGGATGTATCGGCTCGTATCCCGCCAAGTCCATGTTCCCGGCGGTCAGCGAATCGAGCAGCCGGCCGTAATCTCTCTTTGCGGCGGGAATGATCGTGTTGAGATCATGGCTCAAATCGCCGCCGTGCGGACCGTTCACGAACCGGTAATACTCCGCCGTGAGGCGCAACTCGAGCTCGGTCGCGCAGCTGTCGCACAGTGTCACATGTTTTCCATCGGCAAAGCCACGGTCGTACAGCGCGCTCAGCCTTCGCGTTGCCTTGGTCGCGCCGCGAGCGTCGGCGTCATCCACGCCCGCGAGCGCGATGAACGCCTCGGCGCTCGCGGAAATCGAATCGCCGAGTATCCATGCGAATTGCATGTGCCGTTCGTGATAAAACTCGGCGATCGACGCGGAGTCTGCGCTGTAGTCGGCGGTCTTCGCGAGGAACGCGTCCATGTCCGCCTCGGCGACGGTGCGCGTGGAGTACGGTTGCGCGCTTTCGAATACCTTCGCGACTGCGAAATGGCGCTCGATGCGCGCGCGCTGCTCGGCCTTTTTACTGGAGCAGGCGGACGCGAGCAGAAGTGGAAGCAGCAGCAGCGCGACGCCGGCGCGAGCCGAGCTACGCGTGCCGCGGTGCCTGACCCCCGTAGACGTAGAGCAGGCCGCCGTCGGCGAGCAGCTCGATGATGCGCGCCATGTCGCCGGGTGGAACTGCCGGGCATCCCCAGCTTCGGCCGAGGCGGCCGTGCGATGCGATGAAGGGCGCGCCGACATACTCGGCGCCGTGCATGATGACTTCACGGGCGAGAGCTTTGTCATTTACGCCTTTGTCGAGTCCGTCGAGGAGGAGTGCCGGTCCATGCTTTGGACTCGTGATCTTCGCGCCTACACGGTAGAGCCCGAGGCTCGTCTCGTGCGAGTCATCCCGATTGCTGAACTTCGTTGCCGTGATGTCGCCCGAGTTCTGCCCGTGCGCGACCCAAGTGCTCAGGACGACTTTCTTGGCGTCCATGTCGATGATGTACAGACGCTGCGCGGTGCTGGGCTGCGACATGTCGGCGATGGCCAGCCTCCGCGGATGGAGGCCGTGCTCGGCGGCGCTGCGAATTGCCGTCGCGACCACGGCGCCGCTCAGCGTGGCCGGGAGGGCGAGATCGTTGAGTGGATCGCCGGCCGCGCTGGCGGCTACCGCAGCCGGAACAGAGTGGGTCGTGTTGGAAAATGCCAGCATCGGCCACGGAGCGGCCAGTAGGAGGAGCTCTCGTTTTCGTATCTTCCGAGCTTTCTTCTTCACCTTCTTCTTTTTCTTCGTCTTCTTCGCGTGCCCGGTGCGATCGACGTCCGTCCTCGTCGGCGCATGCTCGGCCAGCATCTTCTTCGCCGTCGACGCGCTCGGCCCCTTGGTCCCATGCCCCGCCGCATCCGCGTGCAGCATCCGCTCCTGTGCTGGCGTGTACGGCATCATCCGCTCCGCTCGTGTACGTTGACCAGGGAATCCCGAGTTGCGACGGGGTTATCTCTCTATCACACCGCAGATTACGGGGCGCGACCGAGGCCGACAATCGCCCGTTGTGCGTAGTCACATCGGTGCAGGGAAGCCCCGTCCGGCGTCCGGGGAGTGAGGACACGGATCTCGCTCCTCTCGAAACACGTACTAGCGGTGGGCGTCGGCGCAGAATAGGAAATCGCGGTCGACCGCCTGATGCGTGATCAGTGCTTCAGGTAGCCGCGCGAACCATTTTCAGCCACATTGGTTCCTCATGATCAGTCCGGAATTCATCCCGCTCCCGCAGCCTGCACTCTTCGACGGCTACTACGGCCGCGAACCCGGTCACCCGTATTCATTCAGGGTTCGGCCGCTCAATACCAAGAAGTTCTGGCCGTCCGCCGACTTGGCCGTGGCGAACAAGCACCTCGAGATCCCGTTCGTGCAGGCGCCGGAACAGCCGTATGACGTGGCGCCCCGCGATCTCACGATGGCCGTGACCGACGTCATGAAGCGCCACACCCCCGCACTCTTCGATGGCGCATTCCTCATCACCGAGTTCGGCAACGTCCTCGTGCCTTCCCGCGACTCCTCGCAGATTTTTCATGTGGGCGACTGGAAGGGACCGATCTTCTTGGAGGACGCCTACTCGCCCGCCGCGGATCCGATCGAACTCTACGGAGTGGAAGGCCTCCGCACCGGCGACACGTGGAAGCGGCCGTACATCGGCTCTTCATACACGACGTCGGTCGTCGGGACGAAAGTCGTCCTCACGGCGAGAAAAGGGAAGGGAACCCTCGGCGTCCGCGGTTACTTCGAGGAGGAGGTGCTCCCCCTGCTGCGAAGGCTCCACTGGGATTTGAAAATGCAATTCCTGGTCACGTACGGCGGCCTGCTCCTGACCAGGGTCGCTCTGTCGGCGAAAGGCGATCCGGAACCTCCGGTCTTCTGCGGAATCCTGGATCTCGACCGATGGAAATCCGTCGTGGCGACGCTCTGATGACGGCCCCGGCGGTTCACAATGAGGCGTGCGGATGGAACAAATTCGCCGCGACACGCATCGCGTTTGCCTCCTGACACGTACTGACACACCGCCGTCATCGGCTCCCGCGGCTCCGCGCAACACGCCGCCTAAGGCGGCCAGCCGCAGCGTCAGGCCCCACAATGGGTTGGCGCGCTTGCACCCCGGAATTCCCGGTCCGGCACGCGTATTGCCCTCATTCCTCGTGAGGCTTCATTCCCCGAATCGCCGCGCCCACTGTGGCGGCGGAGGATTGACGAGGTATGCGCATTCTCATCGCCGTTCTTGCGATGTCGCTGGTCTCAGCTTGCAGTCTGACGCTGGCCCCGCTTCCCGACGGCGCCCAGAACTGTGGATATGGCTCGAGCTGGTCGGGAACGTCGTGCAGGTCGGGCTACCATTCGTCCGCCGGGACGGTGATCGTCATCGGCCCGTCGCTCCAGTACACGGACAACTCCGACGCGATGTGCTATCAGTTCTCGCCAACTGTGGCGTCGGTGACGATGGGCGGAAGCTACGTCTTCCAGAACAACACGAGTTCACCCATCACGATCATGGGAGCGAATCAGGTGCCGTGGATCACGGTCGGCGCCGGTGCGACATCCCCCGCGCTCAACTTCTCGGCGGCCGGTGTCTTCGGCTTCGGTGTGCAAGGATGCAGAGGCGTGAACGGCACGCCGTGGTACGGGGTGCTGAATGTGACGATCAACTAAGCGGTGACCGCCGGCGGCTCAGCGAGCCACAAAGCTGTACCGCCCCGACTGTACGGTGAACACCGCCGCATTTCCCTTCATAGTTGGGCGAGGAAACGCGGATGATCGCCGATCCACTGCGCGGACCAGTCGGCCTTGTCGGCTGCAAGGTTGGCCGGCGTGCCCGCCACTTCTATTTGATACGCACTCTGGCTGACTCCGCGTGCCGTGCCGGCATCGATGATCCAGCTCAGACGCGGGATGCGGGTATCGATCGAGAGCGGATCGACGAGGTACTCGGTGCGAAGGCTGATCACGACTGAAACGCCTTGCTCGACGATCGTGCCCATCGACGACTTCTGATCTGGGTACAATGTACATTCCACTATCTCTTCGAACATTCTCATGAACGCGAGAACCAGGATCTGCGTTCCTTTCCGGAGGAAAATATGAAAGCCTTGATCATCAGTGCGGACAATTTTGAGGACTCTGAGCTGCTGGTCCCCTACTACCGGCTGAAGGAGGCGGGCGTCGAAGTGACAGTGGCTTCCCCGAGTCACGGGGCCATCAAGGGCAAGCACGGCTACGAAGTGGCCGTGGACAAGAACCTCGACGAGGTCAACCCTGACGACTATGGAATCCTGATTCTGCCCGGGGGCGCAGCGCCGATGGTTGTGAGAAAAGAGCCGCAGGCGCTTAAGATCGCCCGGAGCTTTTTTGCTCGCAACAAACCGGTTGCCGCGATCTGTCACGGGCCGCAGATCTTGATCAGCGCCAGCCTTTTGAAGGGGCGACACGCCACGTGCTACAAGTCGGTGGCTGATGAACTGAAAGAGGCCGGCGCGCTCTATGAGGACCGGGAGGTGGTTGTTGACGCCAATCTGGTCACGTCCCGGCAACCAGCCGATCTCCCCGCGTTCATGCGCGAGACCATGAAGCAGCTCGGGCTTTAATGCTCTACCGAACGCTCGGTGGCACGGGAGAGAAAGTCTCGGCGATCGGGATCGGAGGCTGGCATATCGGTTTGAAGGGGGTGGATGAGCAGTTGAGCATCCGCATCATTCGCACCGCCGTAGACCGCGGCATCAACTTCATGGATAACTCCTGGGATTACAACGAGGGGGCCAGCGAGATCCGCATGGGCAAAGCACTGCGCGATGGTTACAGGGACCGGGTATTTCTGATGACAAAGATCGACGGCCGATCAAAGAAAGAAGCGGCGAGGCAACTCGACCAATCGCTCCGTCGCCTCCAGGTCGACATGATCGATCTCGTCCAGCACCACGAGGTGCTCCGGTACGAAGACCCGCATCGGATCTTCGATGACGAAGGAGCCAATGCCGCGCTCGTGGAGGCCCGAGAAGCTGGGAAAATTCGATATATCGGTTTCACGGGACACAAGGACCCAAGGATCCATCTGCACATGCTACAAGTGGCGGCGAATTTCGGCTTCGCTTTCGATACGGTCCAGATGCCGCTCAACGTGATGGACGCGCATTATCGGAGTTTTGAAAAGGAAGTATTGCCGGAACTGGTACGGCAGAATACAGGGGTCATCGGGATGAAGAGCATGGCGAACGGGATCCTGCTGAAGTCGAAGACGGTGACGCCGATCGAGTGCCTGCATTACGCGTTGAATCTCCCCACGTCCGTGGTCGTAACCGGTATCGACAGCATGGAGATCATGGATCAGGCATGCGAAGCAGTGCGGACGTTTCGCCCGATGAGCGATGAGGAGGTACGGTCCCTGCGATCGAAGACCGCTGAGGCGGCGGCACGCGGCGAGTTCGAGCCATTCAAGACCACATCCATATTCGACAGCACTGCCCAGAACCCGGAGTGGTTGGGAGAGGAGCCGCAACGCCTGCAGCAGCTGATGCCGAAGTAAGCCGATTGCGGAAAAGAAGGAGAGAGAAGCGAGGAGGACTTCATGGCACACAGGCACACCGGACGCCCTGGCAGTAGCGCGCGGAAGGACCGGATGACACCGGACCGTCTGTGGGCAGTGCTCAAGGAGACTTTTGCCGGGTGGTGGAACGACAACGTTCCGCGCATGGGTGCGGCGCTCGCCTACTACACGCTCTTCGCCCTGGCGCCGATCCTCGTCGTGGTAATCGCCGTCGGCGGCATGGCCTTCGGCCCCGAAGCGGTGCGGGGCGAGATCGTGGCGCAGATCCAGGGCCTCGTGGGACGCGATGGAGCGCAGGCGATTCAAGCCATACTCGAAGGCGCCGCGAAGTCGTCCTGGAGCATCCCGGCCACGATCATCGGCGTCATCACTTTCTTCCTGGGTGCCACCGGCGCTTTCCTCGAGCTCCAGGACGATCTGGACGCCATCTGGCGAGTCAAACCCAGGTCGCGGGGGAATTTTCTGCGGGACCTGTTGATGCAGCGAATCATCTCGTTCGGTCTGGTACTGGGGTTCGCGTTTCTGCTCCTGACCTCGCTGGTCGTGAGCGCCGCCCTGGCAGCCGTGCACAGCTACATTGGGAG
>Ga0208587_1002145_pt1 | contig 10182 bp, 4 predicted proteins | sample NGESurdeep092012_7_FD_184472 | JGI IMG/M metagenome (GOLD analysis project Ga0208587, IMG submission 184472) | Arctic peat soil microbial communities from Barrow, Alaska - NGEE Surface sample 210 deep-092012 (SPAdes) | ecosystem: Environmental > Terrestrial > Soil > Wetlands > Peat ...
CAAGAAAACATGCCCCCACGAATGGGGGCATGGCAGCCTGAAAGGCTACGCTACTTCTGTAAGAAGAAATTGCCGACGAACATGGCTTCGATGCCCGACGAGTAGAAGCTGCGGACGGCATCGCGCGGGGTGCAGACCAGGGGCTCGCCGAAGAGGTTGAACGACGTGTTGTAGAGCACCGGCAGTCCGGTAGCCTTGCCGGCGGCGTGCAGCAGCTTCCAGTAGAGCGGATTCTCGTCGCGATCGACGGTGTGCACGCGCACCAGGTCGCCCGCCAGCGCCGCGGCGGCGAACGTCTCGCGATGCGCCGGCTTGACGCGCCCGACGGTCGCAAGGTACTGCGCGTTAGGGCCCACTTCGAAGTACTCGGCGCACAGCTCCGCCGGCACCGAGGCCGCGAACTTACGGAAGGGCTCGCGATGCTTGATGAAGATGTTCAGGTTCTCGGTGGAATAGGGGTTGAGGGGCGACGCCAGAATGCTGCGGTTGCCGAGCGCGCGCGAACCGAACTCCATGCGGCCCTGCATCCAGGCGACAATCTTGTTGTCGTTGAGTTGCGCCACCGCGCTCTCGACGACTTCATCGGTGGTCACCAGGTAGTGGAAGCGGAGCTTGCAGTTTTCCAGCACCTGCTTGATTTCCGCCGCGGTGAAGCTAGGGCCGAGGCCCAACGTGCTCATGGCGACGCGCCGCTCGCGCCGGTAGACGCCGTGCCAGGCTTCCAGCACCGCGCCGATCGCCGTGCCCGCATTGCCCGCCACCGGCTGCACGAATACGTTCTGGTAGCCGGAGCGATTCTCCAGCGCCGAGACCAGAAGCGCATTCAACCCGAGTCCGCCCGCCAGGCACAGGTTCTGGCCAACGCCCGCCATGCGGATCACGGCGTCTTCCACCGCGTGCTGCAGGCCCGCCGCCAGATGCGCGCGCAACGCCTCCGGGACGGCCGCTCCATCGGCCAGCCCGAGCCGTTGGAAGAATCGCGCGCCGAAACCGCCGTGTTTCAAGCGCTCCCTACTCAAGAAACTGCGATCCAGCCGCGGACCCGCTTCGGAGACGTTCAGAATCTCCCGGAACAGATCCTGGAAGCGCCCGTCTCCCGCGACCGACCGCCATTGGACCTTATGCTCGTCCACGTTGGCCTCCAAGCCGAGGAGTTCGCAGACTCGTCCGTACAAGTCGCCGATGGAATCGGGCACATACTGTTCGTGCTCCAGCGACATTTGCGCGCCGCGCGCCTGCCAGCGCGAGCCGCAGCGGAAATCGCTGCCGCGATCCAGCGTCAGCACCGTCGCCTCTTCGAACGGCGACGGATAGTAGGCCGACGCCGCGTGCGCCAGGTGGTGCTCCACCACGATGATGCGGCTGTTGGGAAACTGCGCCCGCAGCTTCAGGTGAAAATCCGATTCCGGAATGGGACGGACCACCGCCACCGCGTCCACCTGCTCCGGCTTGGCGCCGGCGAGAGCGAGGCAGGTCGAAATGGCGTGCTCCGGCATCTCGTCGAGCCCGCCCCAGTGGGTGCGGCGCCGGACCAGTTTCGACTCCTCCACCGCGGCAGCCAGTTCGCCGTCCTTGAGCACCGCGGCGGCGGCGTCGCCCAGCAGCCCGCCGATTCCTAGGATGATCATTTCGGCTGCTTGCCCCGTTTCTCGATCTTGGCCCACGCGTCTTTGAGGGTCACCGTGCGGTTGAAGACCGGCTTGCCCGGCGCCGAATCGGCATCCACGCAGAAGTAGCCCAGCCGCTCGAACTGATAGCGTGCGCCGGGCTCCACATTGGCCAGCACGGATTCCAGCTTGCAGTCGGTGAGGACTTCGAGCGACTTGGGATTCAGGTTCGCGGTGAAATCCTGGCCTTCTTCCACCTGGCCGGGATCCTCTTTGAGAAAGAGGTTGTCGTACAGGCGGACCTCGCCGCTAGAGGCCTGGGAGCCAGAGACCCAGTGAATCGTGGCCTTCACCTTACGGCCGTCGGGCGGTGCGTTGCCGCCGCGAGTGGCGGGGTCGTAGGTGCAATGCACTTCGGCGATTTCGCCCGAAGCGTTTTTGACTACGCCGGTGCACGTAATGAAGTATCCATAGCGCAGACGCACTTCGCGGCCGGGGGAGAGGCGGAAGAATTGCTTGGGCGGATCTTCGCGAAAATCGTCCTGCTCGATGTAGAGCACCTTGGAGAACGGCACCTTGCGCGTGCCCGCGGCGGGGTCCTCGGGATTGTTGATGGCCTCCATCTCCTCAACCTGCCCCTCGGGGTAGTTGTCAATGACGACTTTCAGCGGGCGCAGCACCGCCATCACGCGCGGCGCGCGCTTGTTCAGGTCTTCGCGGACGAAGTACTCCAGGCGGCCCAGTTCAATGGAGCCATTCGTCTTGGAAAGCCCGATGGACGCGCAGAAGTTGCGCAGCGCCTCGGGCGTGTAGCCGCGCCGCCGTATGCCGGAGAGCGTGGGCATGCGCGGATCGTCCCAGCCGCGCACGTGACCGTCCTGCACCAGGGTCAGCAGCTTGCGCTTGCTGAGCAGCGTATAGGTCAGGTTGAGGCGGTCGAACTCGATCTGTTGCGGATGATAGATGCCGATGGCTTCGATGTACCAATCGTAGAGCGGGCGGTGATCTTCGAACTCCAGGGTGCAGATGGAGTGAGTGATGCCCTCGATGGAATCGCTCTGCCCGTGCGCGTAGTCGTACATCGGGTAGATGCACCACTCGTTGCCGGTGCGGTGATGCTCGGCGTGCAGGATGCGGTACAGGATGGGGTCGCGCATGTTGAAGTTGGGCGACGCCATGTCGATCTTGGCGCGGAGGGTGCGCGTGCCATCGGGGAATTCGCCGGCCTTCATGCGCGCGAAGAGGTCGAGATTCTCCGCGATGCCGCGATTGCGGTAGGGGCTCTCCTTGCCGGGTTCGGTGGGGGTGCCGCGGTACTGGCGGATTTCGTCGGCGGTGAGGTCGCAGACATACGCCTTGCCGGCTTGGATCAGTTGCACCGCCCAATCGTACAACTGGCCGAAGTAGTCGGAGGCGTAGAACAGGCGGTCTTGCCAATCGAAACCCAGCCAGTGGACGTTGTCGATGATGGAGTCGACGTATTCAGTCTCCTCCTTGCACGGGTTGGTGTCATCGAAGCGCAGGTTGGTCTTGCCGCCGAACTCCGCCGCCAGGCCGAAGTTCAGGCAGATGGATTTGGCGTGGCCGATGTGCAGATAGCCGTTCGGCTCCGGCGGGAAGCGCGTGTGCACCCGTCCCTGATACTTGCCGGTCTTCAGGTCGTCCAGAATGATGTCGCGAACGAAATTGGAGGGGCCGCTTGCCGGCTCGGGGTTTGACGTAGTCATGTTTTCCTATAGCTTCTCGATGGCCTGCCTATAGCTTTTCGATGGCTTCAGAGATGCGCGCCACCGAGGTTTCGCGGCCCAGCACTGCGAGCGTGCCGAACAGCGGGGGCGCCGTCTTGCGCCCGCAGACCGCGACGCGGACGGGCTCGAACATCTGCCCGGCCTTGACGCCTAGTGAGACACTGGCCGCGCGCAGCGCGGTTTCGAGGCCCTCGTGCGAAAACTCGGCGGTGGCCAGCACCTCGCGCGCTTTCAGCAGCACGGTCTTCGCCATGGCCGCATCGCCTTTTTTCGGGATCAGTTCGGCGCTAGAGTACGGCGGCAGTTGCTCCGCGAAGAAAAAGTCGGCCACGCTCCGCACGTCGCGCAAGAGCTTCATGCGCTCCTGAATCAGCGGCGTGATTTTGCGCATTTTCGCGAAATCCACCGGCACGAACGGCAGCAACTCGCGCGCCAGTTCGTCCGGGGGCAGGGAACGGATGTGCTCGGCATTCAGCCACAGCGCCTTGGCGTCGAAGGGGTCTTCTTCGGTGAAGTTGACCACCGCGTTGGCGCGATTGATGCCTTCCAGGGTGAAGAGTTCCACCGTCTCCTCGCGCGACAATTTCTCGCGATCGTTCTTGGGCGACCAGCCCAGCAGGCACAGGAAATTGATAAACGCCCGCGGCAGGAAGCCGGCGTCGCGATAGGTGGTCACAGAAACCACGGGGCCGTGGACGCGCTTGGAAAGCTTCATCCCGTCCGGCGCCATGAGCAGCGGCAGGTGCGCGAAGGTGGGCGATTCGACGCCCGCGGCGTCGAAGATCAGTTTGTGCTTGAAGGCGTTAGAGAGGTGCTCCTGGCCGCGGATGATGTGCGTGATACGGAGGTCGGCGTCGTCGGCGCAGTTGGCCAGGTGATAGGTGGGCATGCCGTCGCTGCGCAAGAGAGCGAAATCCTCGATATCGGTGTAGGCCTTGGCCTGGTCGCCGTACACCGCATCGTTGAATTGCACGTGGCCGACGCGGTCGTGCGGTACGCGGAAGCGCAGTGCGAACGGTTCGCCGGCGGCGGCGCGGCGGTCGCTCTCCTGGCGCGAAAGTTCGCGCATGCCGGCATTGAACAGCCAGGTCCCGTGGGCGCCGGATTTCTCGCTATCGCCGCTCTGCGCGGCGGTGAAATCGCGGTACGCCAGGCCCTTTTCGAAGATCGCCAGGGCCACGCTGCGATGCAGGGCGAGGCGGTCGGACTGTTTGTACTCCTCGTCCCAGCCGAGGTCGAGCCAGCGCAGCCCTTCGAAGATGGAATTCAGCGACGCATCGGTGTTGCGGCCCACGTCGGTGTCGTCGATCCGCAGGATCATCGTGCCGCCGGTATGGCGGGCATACAACCAGTTGAAGATGTAGGTGCGCGCGCTCCCGATGTGCAAAAATCCCGTGGGAGAAGGCGCAAAACGAACTCTAGGCATGGAAATGCCAGTATAACAACGGGCCGGGTTGGCAGGCGAAAGCGCCTGCCCCACCATACTTTCTACGGCACCATGACGATGGGCGCGCGCCAGAAAGCGAATTTCTGTGCCTGCGGATCCAGCACGCTCACCTGGCAGGTGTAGCGGCCCGACTGCAACTTGTCCAGCGGTACGCTGAACCGTATCGGCAGCGCCTTGGTCTTGGCGTCCAGGCCTTCGGTGATCTGTAGCGGCGCGGTTTCGAACGCCTTCACCTTGCCGCGATAGAAGCTCACCGTGGCCACTAGCGGTTGCGCGGTCTGCGCGTCGGGCTGGTAGGCTTGCAGGAACACGAACATGTCCTGCTCCTTCTTGAAGACGCGCGTCACGCTGGGCACCAGCTTCTGGTTGTCCTGCACCAACGGGTTCTGGGCGATCAGCTTTTTGTCTTTCTCCGCCGTGGCCAGCGCCGTGTTGAGATCCTGCCGCTGATTGCTCAGCACCACGCTCGAAATGGGCAGATACTTCACTTGCGTGGTCAGATCCGGAACCACGAACTTGGTTTCGAACGTCCCCATCTTGCCGGTTTCGTTTTCGCGCGTCAGGAATTTGATCGTGTAGGCGCCCGGCGCCAAGGTGAAGCCGGTGTCGTACGCCAGGGTGCGCTTGGAGAGCGTGCCCGCGGTCTCGCCCTTCAACTTGATCTCCTGGTAATCGCGGACGTTGCCCTGCACCGCGCCCTTGGAATCGCGCACTTCGCCGATGAAGTCGAGCTTGGTGCTCTCCACCCCCTTGCCGTGGGCCAGTTCCAATTCCGAACCCGGAATCTTCACCGTGACGGGCACGAAATAGCGGTCGCGCGCCATCCGGAAGTAGTCCACTTCCAGGGCCACGGAAAGGTCCGTCATCGGGTCGCCCAGCATGAGCGCTTCCTGCAACTGGCGCTCCTTGTCGGAAGAGTTGAATTTGCCGAACTCCTTGCCCGCGAAGTAGCCCGCCCGGTAGTCGAGCTTGCCGATCTTGGCCTGAAGCTCCGTGACCGGCTGTAACTTGATGCGCCGGTAGCGGCCGTCGAGCTTTTCGTTGGCGCTGTAGTAGCCGAGGATGTAGTAGCTGGAGATTTCCTTCTGCGCCTGCACGATCCCCAGGCCCAGATCGTTGTTGTCCAATAGCGCCTTGCCGCCGGTGTCCGCGGCCAGCGTGTAGAGCGTTTCCTGCGATCCCTGGGAACTCGATTGTTGCGACCGCGCCGAACTGCCGGAGTACATCCCGCTGCCGCCCGGTGACCCCTTGGTGGCGTCGCCCAAAGGCGCCGCGGCGACCAGGCCGCGAGCGTCGATGGGGAAGAAGGCCACGTTGTTGCGGATCGCCGCGTTGATGGTGGCGCGCAATTGCGCGTCGTTGTCCACGCCGGTCTTGGTGACGCCGCTGGCGAAATAGACCAGGGCTTTCTTTTCGGGAAGCGCGCCGAGCATGCGCGCCGCCGATTCCAAAGCGACCATTTTGCGGTCGGTGTTGAAGATGTTGAACTCGGTGTCGTCGGCGGTATACGCCGCGCCCGTGTCTTCCTCGTTATCCGCGCCGGTGGAACCGTCCGCCGCCAGATCGCTGCCCTCGCCGACGGTCAGGCCTTTGATCACCTTGGCCAGCGCGTCGCGATCGTCGGTGAAATCCTGCTGCACCTTCAGGTCGCTGGAAAACGTCATGATGGCCATCAGGTCCGAGGGCGTCATCTGCGTCTTGAGGAACTTCTGGGCCGCCGTCTGCGCGCGGATCTGGTCCTGAATCGGCATGCTCGTCATGTCGAAGAACATCACCAGCAGGCGGCGATCCTTATATTTCACTTCGCCCGGTTTGGAGGGCGCAATCTGGTTGGCGGTCACCGACTTCACCGCCGGCGCGGCCGGCGCCGCTGGAGTTGCGGGCGCGTCCGGCGCTTTGGGCGCGGGCGCAGGCGTGGCAGCTTTGGCCGGCACGGGTTCCGGCGCAGTCGCGGTTTCTTCCAGTTCCTGATACGTGAAGATCTTGATGTCCTGTTTCTTGCCGTCTTCGGTGATGTTGAAGTCGGCCGGCTTGAGACCTTTGATGGGGTTTCCGCTCTTGTCCTTCACCGTGACATCGACCACCACCAACTGGGTTGTGGCCCCGAATTTGACGACGCCCTTGGTCGGCGCGGGCGCCGCGGGTGGCGGCGTCTGGGCAGCCCGTTGTGTCTGTGGAGGCTGCGCCGAAACTACTAGCAGCCCGCTCAAAAGTGTGGCGATAATCGCGCGCATAGTCTGAAATCTTCCCCTCGGTCGCAGTGGGTGGGTTCTGGCCCGCCCTAACTTAGAATCGGAAACGCAGCGTGGCCGACATGCTGCGCATGTTGCTCGGATTGGAAAGCAGCCCCAGGTTGTTGCTCCCGATGGTGGTGTTGAAGCTGCGGAATGTCACGTGGTTGAGCGCGTTCGTCGCGTCGAAGCGCAGATCGATGCTCTTGCGCTCGGTCACGCGGAAGGTGCGGCCCAGCGACGCATTCAGGCTGAACTGGGTGGGCCCGGTGATGGTATTGCGTCCCGCGTTGCCCCACTGGCCGGCCAGCGGAGCGGTGAAGGCCAGGTAGTTGAACGGCTGTCCCGCCGCCGCATCGTTGACCGGCAACCCGGTTGCGTCGGCGCGCAGGCTGCCCGTGATGCCGGTACCCGTCGTTGTCGCGCGCACGCCGCCCACCGTGGGGGTCAACGGCATTCCGCTGCCTACGCTGATGGCGTTGGTGAGCGTCCAGTCTTTCAGCAAGACGCCCTTCCACCCCTGAATTAGCATGCCGCCGCCCCGGCCCACGGCCGTGCTGTACTGCCAGTTCAGGTTCAACACGTTCGGCCGGCTGCTGCTGGAAAGGGCGCGCTCGGCCGACGTATCGAGGTAGTTCTGCGCCTGCACGGCGTTGTCGATGGCCTTGGAATGGGTATAGATCGCGTTGGCCGATACGCCGTTGCGGAAGCGCCGCTGCAGTTGGAACGAAGCGCCGTGGTAAATCGAGTTACCGTTCGATTGCTCGTAGAGATAACCCGAGGGGAGTCCATTCGCCTTGGCTCCCGCCGGCGCCGAATTCGGCAGGATCGTCTGGTCGAGGTTGGTCCCCTTGGTGCCGTTATAAGTCAAGGTACCCACCAGCGAATGCCCCAGATCCTGCTGCACCGAGATCTGCCACATCTGCGCGTAGCCGATCCGGTAGTTAGGGTCGATGGCGTAGGTGTTGGTGAGCTGATTCTGTCCCGTAATATACGAGAAGTATTGGGTCATCGGCACGCTCAGCGGCAGCGCTGTGGTCGCCACATTGAAAGACTGCGCGAACGGCGGCTGCTGCGCCATATTGTTGGCGATGGTGTTGTACACGGAGCTGTTGTAGTAAGTGCCGTACCCGCCGCGTACCACCAGGGTCCCCTTGGTAAGCGGCCGCCACGCGAAACCGATGCGCGGAGAAATATTGTTCTTATCCGGTTTGACCAGCGAAGCCGGCAGCGCGCCCGAGTACGGTCCGGATTGTCCGGGCTCCACCTGCGCGATCGCGGCGTATCCCGGCGCCACATCCAGATTCACCAGCCGGTTGTACAACTCGGTGATCGGGGATTGGTAGTCCCAGCGGACGCCGAAGTTGAGCGAGAACTTCTGGCTCAAGCGCCAGTCGTCGGTCATGTAGACGTCGTATGCCGCCGTGCGGAAATAGAGGTTGCTGTTGCCGTAGCGCAAGGCACTGGTGTCCGGCCGGCCGAGCAGGAAACTGGCCAAATCGAAACCCGTCCCCGTGGCGGCTACCCCGTTCACCAGGTCGGCGGTAGAGGCGCCGGTGAAGGTGAACTGGCCGCGCGCGTTGGGGTCGCTTGCCCGGTTGATCTGCTGGCGGCGGTAGTCCATGCCGAAGGTCATGTTGTGCACGCCCTTGACCCAGATGAGGCTATCGCCTATCCCGCTGGTCTGGTTGCGCGTCAGCGAAGCCGCGCCGTCGCTGAGACCGAAGTAGTTGGTGAAGGAAAGGCTCGGCGGACCCCAGTTCAGCGGGGCCTGCGACGTGCCCGTGATGCCCAGTTCCGCCGCTATATTCTCCTTATTCGCGAAGAACGGCGAGGACAGGTTGCGCGACCGGCTGAAGTTGTAACGCAGACTGTTGATCACCCGCGTGGTGAAGTTGTGGCTCCACGCGACGTTCGCCGTGATGTTGCGTCCCGCACCGGTGTCCACAAAATTGAAGATGTTGGGCGTCGTGTTATTGCTGCCCATGTAGCCGATTCCGCCGTTCAAACGGTCCTTCTTGCCGATGGTCTGGTTGAGACGCGAATTCAGGTTGTCGCTGTTGTTCACGGTGGTGATGGCCGCCTGGTAATTCTGCTTATAGCCGGGCGCGTTGGGGTTCGGATAGAACTTCAGCAACGCCAGCGACGCCGGGTTGATGCGGTTGGCCGGGATCACGTTGCCCGGGAACGGACTCGCCGTCAGCGGATCGAAAATCGTCACCGGACCCTGCGCGCCGATCGACTGCGAAAAATCTCCGGTGCGTTCCAGCAGCGTGGGCATGGTCTGGGTACTGGTGGCGCCGTTGCGCGTGCGTGCCATCTGGTAGTTGATGGTGAAGGTGCCCTTCTGTCCGTCGAGCAGTTTGGGGATCTTCAACGGTCCGCCGAACATGAAGCTGCCGCGCCCTTTGGCATACCCCGGTTTGGCCGTATCCTGTCCGTTGATGGAGTAGCTGCGCGCGTCCAGAGCGGAGTTATCGAGGGTGAAGGCAGCGTTGCCGTTGTACTGCATGCGCCGGTCCCTACGCCCGTTGCCGAATGACGCCACGCCGGCGCGTCCCATGGGGCCGCCGCGTCCGGCGCCCCGATCGCCGCCGCGCCCGCCGCGCCCGCCGCCACCGGGGCCGCCACCGCCACGTCCGCCGAATCCGGGGAAGCCGCCGCCCGGCATACCGCCGCCGCCGCCCGCCATGCCGCCCGGACCGCCACGCCCGCCGCCGGCACCGCCGCGTCCGCCGCGTCCGCCGCCGGCGCCGTCACCGCCCGCCGCGTTCATGCCGTTCATGCCGTCGGGGCCGCCGCCCATGCCGTCCATGCGGCCGCCCGGACCGCCGAACCAATCGTTCCCCTGCGGCATATCCAGCCCGCGGCTGACGCTGCCAGAGACCAGCAGCGACGGGTCGGCGCTGTTGCTCAAGTCGGCCATCTCGCTGGCCGCCATTCCCGTGTCCGGCGCTGCCGCCGAATCGCCCGAGGCGTTCACGTCGACTCGCTGGAAGCCGGCGGCTGCCAGCAGCGAAGGCCGCCCCCCGTTGGCGCCGTTCTGGCTGCGTCCGCCCGGCGTCCCGCGTCCCGCATTCGCCTGTTGGCCGCGGGCCGCAGAGCCGTTGGCCGCCGGTTTCGGCGCCGCTGCCGTCACCGGAGCCGGC
>Ga0208587_1002147_pt1 | contig 10179 bp, 9 predicted proteins | sample NGESurdeep092012_7_FD_184472 | JGI IMG/M metagenome (GOLD analysis project Ga0208587, IMG submission 184472) | Arctic peat soil microbial communities from Barrow, Alaska - NGEE Surface sample 210 deep-092012 (SPAdes) | ecosystem: Environmental > Terrestrial > Soil > Wetlands > Peat ...
CAGGACATCAAGGGCGCCGAGGTTCCGGAGTGGTGGACGACGACGGCACGCGCGTGCGCATCGTGTGCGGCGACTTCTGGGGCAAGCGCGGCCCGGTCGAAGGCGTCGCCGCCGATCCGCGCTATCTCGATGTCTGGGTGCCGCCGGGCAAGCGCAAAACGCTGCCGGTGGAAACCGAACGGCATGCTTTCGCTTACGTCTTCGAGGGCGCGGGCTCTTTCCGTGCCGCCTCGCAGCCACAAGGCGTACTGACCGAGAGGCAGGTCGACGGCGAGGAGATCGTCGCGCGCGAGCTAACCTCCGACCGCTCGCTCGTGCTGTTCGACGGCGGTGATGAAGTCACCGTGCAGGCAGGTGACGAAGGCATCCGCTTCCTGCTGGTGTCCGGCAAGCCGATCGAGGAGCCGGTCGCCTGGTACGGCCCGATTGTGATGAATACGCAGGCCGAGCTGCAACAGGCGGTAAACGAATTGCGCAGCGGCACCTTTATCCGGGACTGACCGCTTTCCTCGTCCACGGCAAGCCGCGCAACGCTCTAAGACGAAAACCCCGGCCACGCGGCCGAGGTTTTTGCTTGCCTAACAATGATCACTTACTCAGTGCCTTAATGCCTCGAACGGCTCCTGCACCTCGCCCGATTTGTAGCGCGCTGGATACAGAATCACCTGTTTGCCGGCTTGCTTGAACTGCTCGATGTCGTTGCCGACGACGCCGCGGTACTGGACATAGAGAACCCGTGGCTCGGCCCATTCGCCGCGATCGCCGAACTTGATATCGCCGACGACGGTCTTAAAAGTCGTCTTGCGGATATAATCGGCGAGCTTCTGATCGTCGGTCGAGCCAACCGCCTTGATCGCCGCCTCGAGAATCTGCACCTCGGAATAGGCGAAGGGCGGGATGTAGATCCCGATCGGATCGACGCCGGCTTGCGCCGCGCGTTCCCGGTATCGCAGAAGAAACTCCTCGATGCCCGGAAACTTCATCGTCGGCTCGGGAACGTAAAGATCATAGCACACGATGTTGTTGAGCAGCGGCCCAAGTTTCTGCTTGAAGGCCGCAAATTGCAGACCGATCATGCCACCGCCGACCAAGCGGGCGCTGAAGCCAATTTCGTGGATGGTGCTAATCAAGCCGACAGAGTCGGTCGGGTAGCTGGCCATGAACAGCAGATCGGGGTTGGTCGCCTTGATCGACCGCACGATCGGCGTGAAATCGACCATGTTTGACGGATAGGCACGATCGTAAACGATCTTGATGCCGGCCTGCTTAGCATTCTCGCGTGCGCCTTCGAGCGCCAGCTTCGAATATTCGGCGTCGGCGCCGACCAGCGCAACGGTCTGCGGCTTCGGTTTCATCGCCGCGGCAATATCAAAAAATCCTTTCGAGAGCTCGAATTTTGCTTGCGGTCCATTCGGCTGGAGTTGGAAGTAGCGGTCGTATTTAAATTCGTCATTGGCCGCGAGCGCAAAGAGCGAGAGGAAGAGCTTTTTGCGCTGGATCACGACCGGCAACGCGGCCGCCGTTGGCACGGTCGCGTAGCCCGACAGAAGCAGATCGACCTTGTCGATATCGAGCAGCTTGGTATAGATCGCAGGCACACCTGATGGGTTGGATTGATCGTCATAGTAGACAAGTTCGACCTTGCGCCCAAGCAGGCCGCCGCGAGCGTTTACCTCCTCTGCCCAAATTTGATAGGCCACCAAGGCAGCTTTCCCGCCGCCAGCGAGGCCTCCCGAAAGGGCCATGCTGAAACCGACCTTCAGTGGATTGGCCGATTGCGCTGCGGCGGGAATCGTCAATGCCGCGAGAGCCGTTCCTGCAATTGCTAGCGTCTCGCGCCGAGTAACATGACTTGCCACTTTTGCTTCCTCCAAATGCGGAATTTCAACCCTTATTTCGTTGTTGCCGATCGCAGTTCGACCTTTTCGTACTGCATACGCGCAAGCGAGCTAACCATAGCCAGCGGTGGCTGTCTTGCGAAGTTTCGCAATATGGATCGACCGGCTGTTGCCATCTTTGAGGTAAATCAAAACGGCGCCAGCTAATGCAATTTGTGATTTAACGTGGCGGTGTGTGCCCAAAACCTGATCCGACGATGATTTCATTGTTGTCGGAATTTTTTTCTCGCGTCGTAACACTTAGCCCGACCGACAGCGATCAGAGCCGCCGGGCTGACATACGAAAGCTTATCAGCCAGAACACCCGTCAGTCGGACGCACGACTCATGCTGCTGGTCGCCACTGAGATCTGACTGCGCACGATAGAAGTTTTATAGCGGTTCGAAGCTCATCGCTGCTTGAGGCTGAGAATATAGTCGATCACATTGTCGGCATCTGAATCAGGGACTATGAAATTAGGCATTCCCTTGTGGTTTGATCGAAGAAGCACTTTCAAGGAAAGAGCGGTAGTTGACGGCATATTGGCGATATCAATAAAGCTCGGAGCGTTCGGACGGGGAAGAGGCTGTCCCTCGGTAACCTGATGACAGAAACTGCAAATCTCTATCGCCACCTGGCGTCCCGGAGAAGCGTTGTTACCCACAAGAGGCTGGGTGAGTGCCGGAACTGGTCTCGCTAATGTTGCGGCGATGAAAAGGAAAAATGTGGTGCGGCGCATGTGGTCCCCCGTGGGGCGATTGAGCGCAACGTACATACCGTATCACTAAGCTGATTCAAAACGCTATCCCGACGACGTGCCAGTGCTGTCATTCTGGCCGCGATTGCGCTGCGAGCGGTGTGGCTATGTCGGTGCGGACGCGCGGTCGAATTGGAATGAGCGCACGGCGATGGGTGCGTTCATACCGAGACGCGGTGTACGGTGACGGTCGCACCACCCGTCAATCGTGATGGCGCTTGCTTGCGTGCGCGCTTGGCGGGCTTTGTGTCAGGCCCGCTGTAGAATTGGTTTGGTTCGCAGAACCCGCCTATTCCACTGACAGTGGCGCGGCATTGCTCGGCGGTGACGAAGCCACAATTGTAAGCACTGTCGCCGACATTATAAACAGCGCGCCATTTATAGGGATCAGCGGAAGCCACACCGGCTGTGAAGAAGATTGATGCGACAACCCCGACAACGACAGTGACTCCAAAAAGCGTTTTCCGCATGAGCGTTATCCCGAATACGATGCGAAGCGCGTCACTGGCTTTGGCCCTTGTCGCGTGTAATTTAGGATAGGGACAACTCAGTCGCGGCTATCTGCTTATGGACATGAGTGACGCAAGCCGTCATGGCCGACATAAGTGCCGCTGTTCGGATCATAAGACCTGAACCGCTGCATGCAGTAGGCAACTGCGTCCTCCGGCACGTAGCCGGGCGCGGGGTAGTAATAAGGGCCGGGGCCGTAATAGGAGGGAGACGCGAGCATTCCGCCTAAGATCGCACCGCCGAGCAATCCCGCACCAAGACCCCAGCCGCCGCCTCCGTGCCAGCCACCACCTCGGTACCCGCCTCCACGAAAGCCACCTCCATGAAAGCCGCCTCCGTGTCCGCCACCGCCACCCCACTGCGCAGAGACGTCTGTTGAACCAAACGAAATGCCGAGCGCGGCAACGGTGGCAATGGCGATAATAAATCGTCGCAACATGGTTCTCTCCCACATATGAGTGATGAGTGAACCTGATTAATTACAATATACCTTCACATATAATCCTGCCGCCTTGTGGTAGATCAAATTTCCGAGACATCGCTGACCGGTTACCATCGCATTTTCGACATGAGCAGCTACGGCAATGACATGCGGGTGCCGTCATTCGGCCCGCGCTTGCGGTGCGAGCGGTGCGGGCATTTGCGCGCAGACGCCCGTCCCAACTGGAATGAATAAATGCATGCATTGGGTGCGTTCACGCCAGCTGCCGACGAATGGCCGCTTATGAGGGATGAGCGGACATAACTTACACGTGCCGCGACTTCCGCTGCTGACCCATACGCGACATTGTTGTCGCTTACCGATCCCTTCGCGCCGTCATCGGTGCAGTCGATGCTACGTGAAGCTGCGGGCGCGTGGCGTGGGCGCAATCAATCGCAGGCCGCCCAGCATGTTCCATAAACATTGCATACGCGGTATATGCGGCCGCCGCTGCATGCTCCGTGGTCCACTATCAGCGAGCTGCCGGAGCCATCGTGGTAGCCGTCGTAATAGCCGCGGTAGTAGGCACGGTTGTGTTCACGGTAGTAGTAGCCGCCATAGATAGCGTTGCATCCGTTGTCGGGGCCGCGATGGACGCCAATGCCGCATCCGCTGGAGACGGGGATGGTCAATCCGGCCTGCGCCGAGTGGAACGGCATGGCCTGCGCGGCCGCAAAGCCGACGATGCTGATGCCGAAGATGAGGGAAAGAAGCGTTTTCATTTGCTTATCCTCATTGTCGTTACGGACGTCGTTAGTTATCGATATTTGCGCCCTCCGCGTATCCTAACGACTCCCTGAGTTGGCACGCCCCCAAATCAAACGCATCATGCGGAGACTTTCTCTCCGGCCAGCGCCGGATAGTCGGTGTAGCCCTTCGGTCCCGGCGTATAGAAGGTGGCCATGTCGGGCGCGTTTACCGCGGCGCCGGCTTTCCAGCGTTCGATCAAGTCGGGGTTGGCCAGGAATGGACGCCCCACGGCAATCAGATCGCATTTGCCCGCAGCCAGATCGCTTTCGGCGCGCGTGGCGTCGTAGCCGCCGGACAGAATCAGTGTGCGCTTGAACACGTTGCGGAACATTGCTTTCACCGAGTCAGGCACGGGCGGCGCACCCATCGGCGAATGGTCGACAAGGTGGACGTAGACCAGCCCGGCAGCGTTGAGCTTTTGCGCCAGATAGGTGTAGTCCGCTTCCATCTCCGGGTAGACGGGCATGTCGTTGAACACACCGAACGGCGATAGACGTATTCCAACCTTGTCCTTGCCGATGGCGGCGATCGCCGCGTCGACAACCTCCATCACAAAGCGCGCGCGGTTCTCGATTCCGCCGCCGTAACGATCGGTCCGTTTATTCGAATTAGGGCGGATGAATTGCTCGAGCAGATAGCCGTTCGCCCCGTGCAGTTCGATGCCGTCAAATCCGGCCGCCACGGCGTTCTTCGCCGCCTGGGCAAACTCCGCGATTGCGGTTTTGATGTCTGCTTCTGTCATCCCCAGCGGCATGGCATTCGACTTCAGGCCCTCGGCATCGGTGTACATCTCGCCGGCGGCCGCCACCGCCGATGGCCCCAACACCCTTGCACCCGCGGGCAGGTTAAGGGGATGCCCAATTCGCCCACAGTGCATGAACTGGATGAACATCTTTGCGCCCCGCGCATGAACCGCGTCGGTAATTTTCTTCCAGCCTGCGATCTGCTCGGCGGAAAAAATGCCAGGGATGCGCGGGTAGCCCAATCCATTGGGAGATGGTGACGTGCCTTCGGTGATGATCAGCCCCGCCGACGCACGCTGCGCGTAATAGTCCACCATCAGGTCGTTCGGAATATTGCCGATGGCGCGATTGCGCGTCAGCGGTGACATGACCAGATGATTTTGCAGCTTGAGCGGTCCCAGCGTGGTCTTCGAATACAGCAGCGACATGATTGCACTCCCAAGAAATCAACCGATTTCCGCAAATGAGTTGGACCGGGCTAGACAATGTTAGATGGGGGGATTGAACGCAAACCACAAGCGGGTGGCCCGTAAGACGAAAGCCGGTATCACCGTTGTGCCTATGCTTGCTCGCGCGGCGATGAGGTTGGGAGAAGAGTGCCAGTCCTTCGGGCCAGCGCCGCAGGCGTTAACGCGCGTTAACTAGTAAGTTTGGAACGAACGACGCTGCGGGTGGTTGGGAGAATAACCGCCGGAGAATACCAATGTGGTTTCAAGCAATAATGCTCACGCCCTACATCGTAATTGCTTCGAGCATTGCCCTCGCCGGCACCGTCGCACTGATCTGCTACAGTCAGCCCACTCACCGCCGTGCGATTTCTGGTTTCGGCCGCGATAATCGGAAAAACGCCCAGCCGACGGCAGGCTTGCCCCGCGGGGTTAGTAGACCGCGACGCCCTCGCACTTCCGCTCATCCATTAGCGCCGCAAGGTTTTCGAGACTCTGCGCTGATATGACCGCGCCAATATAGCCGGTGAGCAATGCCACGGCGTTTTCATTGCCGGCTTGCAACGCCGTGAGCACCTGAATCGGGTCGCGCACCAACTACAGTTCACTCGGTCGAACTATCGCTCGCGGACGCCGCTGAGATCCCATGCTTGCGGCAGCCGACTAGGTGTGAGCAATCTCCAACCTCACGGGAGCAAGACCAGAAAAGCCCAAGGCGCGCGCGCCCGCCGGAGTAAGGTCGATCACACGGCCGCGCACGAACGGACCGCGGTCATTGATCCGTACTGTGATGCTGCGCCCGTTGCGCTGATTGGTCACGCGCACATGCGTGCCGAATGCCAGCGTGCGATGCGCGGCGGTAAGTCCGCCGGGCTGCGCGCGTTCACCGTTCGCGGTTTTTTCGCCGGCATATGCATAAATGGAAGCAATTCCAGATTCAGCCATGGCAGCAGATGAATAGGCAAGCATAATTGCGGCGCCGCAAATCGCGGCGCCCAAGCGCACAAACATCAAAACACTCCTGGATTGGCCCCCGCCGAAGGCCGGAGTGATAGGTGCCGGCGCGTGCGATTTGAAGGCGAGAGTAAGGCCATTTCACGAACGTATTTGTTCCCGCGATGCGCGGCAGACCCCAAGCAGTTCGGGCTCTGAGCAATTTGCCCTCTGGCATAGCCATTGTGCATGCCCGCCGACGGCACAATTACTGTCCATTCCCTCGCGGAGGATTCGGCACGTCCCGCTTTAAGGGCATCGGGGGAAGAAGCGGACATCGCGCGGACGTGCCGCTCGGCCCGCGCAGAATGTCCGCTTACGGCTGCTCAGCGGACGCGCGCGAGCTTTCCGTGGGCCTGGTTATGAGTTCACGCCCCTCGTGCGGCGCTAATCCGCCGGGATCGGGGTTGCCGGCGCGGTGGGCGCGGCCGCGCCGCCCAACGGCGGCGACGGGCCCTTCAATGGGCGTTGCTCCATCGCAATCAGAAACGCCATGCCGAACGTAAGCACCAGCGCGCAAGCTAGGAACACGAAGCGGAACGCAAAGCTAAGCTCGTGCGCGGAGGCGGCGCGCGCCAGCATTTCCACCGACATGCCAGTGACGCCGCCGAGCCCGCCGAGCACGATCGCGCCAAGCACCGCTACCACTAGTGCCGAGAACAGCGCGCGAAAGAAATTGGCGGCGCCGGTGGCGATGCCCATTTGCGTGCGCGTCACCGCGTTCTGCATGCAGACAGTGGAGACCGGAAATACGGTGCCGAGCCCGCCGCCAATCAGCGTGAGCTGCACGAGCACCAGAGCGATCGGCATCGAGCCCGGCCAGATCGCGAGCGGACCGAGCGAGACGATCGCAAGCGTGAGGCCGATCAGCGGCACGCGCTTGTAATGCTCCATGTGCATCATCAGCCGGCCGGTGATGGTGGAGAGCACGACGGTCGCGCCCATCAGCGGGATCAGCGCCAGACCGGACTGGCTCGCCGACAGATGCAGCACGACCTCGAAATAGAGCGGCACGAAAATCGTCATGCCGACCAGCACGCTCATATTGCAGGCGCCGGCGAGCGCCGCGCAGCGCACCACCGGATTGCCGAGCACCGTGAGCGGCAGGAATGGCTCGCGCGTCGAAACTAGCCGCCAGGCGAACAGGCCCCATAGGATCGCGGACGTGAGCAGCAGCGCGCCGGTCTGCGCCGAAATCCAATCGAAACGGCGGCCGCCCCAGGACAACGCCAGCAGCAGCGCCACCGACGCGCTCACCATCAGAGCCGCGCCGATGATGTCGAGCCGATGCTTGCGCGGATGGAAGGGTACCAGCTTGAGCACGTTCGAGGTCATGCCGAGCGCGGCCAGCCCGAGCGGCAGGTTGATCCAGAAGATCAGCGACCAGTCGAGATGCTCGGTCAGGAATCCACCGAGCACCGGTCCGCCCACCGAAGAGGCGGCGAACACCGCGCCGATATAGCCCTGATAGCGGCCGCGCTCGCGTGGGCTGACGATGTCGGCGATGATGGTCTGCGCCAGCGCCATCAGCCCGCCGCCGCCCAAGCCCTGCAGCGCGCGCCCGAGCACCAGCGCGGTCATGCTCGGCGCCAGCGCGCAGGCGAGCGAGCCGGCAATGAAAACGCCAATGGCGGTGAGCATCACCGCGCGCCGGCCGTGAATGTCGGAGAGCTTGCCGTACAGCGGCGTCGAGGCGGTGCCGGTGAGCAGATAGGCGGTGACCACCCAGGACAGGTCGTCGAGATTGCCGAAATGCCGGCCGATGGTCGGCAGCGCGGTGGCGACGATGGTCTGGTCGAGCGCACCCAGAAACATCGCCAGCATGATGCCGAGCACGATCGCCTTGACCTCGGGATGGGTGAGCGCGCGCGGCTCAGGCTTTACCGGCGCCAGCCTCTTGTGCGCGTGACTCTTGGGCTTTGTGGGCTTTGCGCTCATAGCCGCGCTTGATGCCGCGAGTGCTGCGCCATTGCAATGGGGCGAAAAGCCGGGATGGTATGAAGCGCGCGGACGGGGCAAAGTGGCCGGCCCGTCAGCCAGCCATGGAACTCGATCGATGCGGAGATCCGCGCTTACCATTATCGCCGTGCTGGTGTTGGCAACGGCGCCTGCCGCCGCGCGCGACGCCCTGCACGCGGGCTTTGTCTATCTGCGCGATGTCGATCCCAGCATCGCCCAGGACATGCGCTATGCCTCTTACGACAATTTCGTCGGACAGCCGCTGCCCGGCTATGGCGCGCCCGAATGCGTGCTGCGCCGCGACGTGGCATTGGCTCTCAGCAAAGTGCAGGCCGACCTGGCGCGCGCAGATCTAAGCCTCAAGGTCTACGACTGCTATCGTCCGCGACGCGCGGTGGCCGCCATGGCGCGCTGGGCGAACGATGGCGCGCGCGCGAGCCCAACCAAGCGATTTTTCCCAGACCTGCAAAAGCGCACGCTGTTCGCGTCCGGCTACATCGCTTCGCAGTCGGCGCATTCGACCGGCAGCGCGATCGATCTCACGCTCATCAAGCTGCCGACCGCGCCGCGACCGCCGTTTGATCCGGTGGCGACGTATGGCCCCTGCACCGCGCCCGCCACTGCGCGCGCGCCCGACTCAAGCCTCGACATGGGCAGCGGCTTCGACTGCTTCGACGTCAGGAGCCACACCGGCAGCGGCGCAATCGGCCCCGAACAAACGCGCTGGCGCGGCGTGCTGCTGGCGGCGATGCGCCGGCACGGCTTCAAAAATTACTTCCGCGAATGGTGGCACTTCAGCTATGGCCCGCGACCGGCGCAAGCTTTCGATTTTCCGATTGTCCCGCGCGCAAAGTGAAATTGCACAGGTACCGCAGCGCTCACACTTCCCTCTCCCACAAGGGGAGAGGGGAAGAGAGCAAACCGACCCCGCTTTGAAAATTGACTACTGCGCCCCGCCCGCTTCCTTTCCCCGCTGCGCGGCGGCAATGCCCTCGATGCGTCGCGCCAGCTCGCGCCGCATCTCGTCGGATTCCGCGGCGGCGGCCGCCTTGCCCTGCTCCGCGCGGGTGAGAATGACGATTTCGATGTCGCGGTCGAGCGCGTTGCGCAACATCATCAGCCGCTCGACCGAAAACCCTTCCAGCTTGTAGTTGCGCAAGGCCGACGTCTTGGGCTGATTGAGGCCGAGCCGCTTGGCCGCCTCGTCCTGCGTCAGCCGCTGCGCATCAATGACCGCGTTGAGGGCACAAACGAGCCACAGCTTGGTCTGCCGCACCTCCGCGTCGGGCAAGTTCAAATCCGCGAACACATTGCCGTTGCCGCGGACGATAGTGTTGGCCGGGCGCTTCTTAGCGCTTTGTCTTGCCATAACCGGCCTCATAATCCTGTTGTGCGGCTTTATCAGCGCTTTGGAGCTTTCCCCCTCGCCGCCGCTTTCGCCTTCGCCGGCACGCGCCTGCGCGCGCCTTTCGGCCACTTGCCCGGCCAGCTGACGATGTAGTCCTCGAGCTTGGCGTCGGGCACGTCCTTCTCGCTCGCCGCCACGCGCCCGCGCACCGAGACGCCGGCTTTGTGCACCGTCTCGGGGTCACCGGACACCAGCGGGTGCCACCAGGCCAGATCGCGGCCCTCGGCCACCAGCCGATAGCCGCAGGTCGGCGGC